>Ga0315273_10000014_pt1 | contig 147041 bp, 130 predicted proteins | sample YL17G02_0_MG_FD_205753 | JGI IMG/M metagenome (GOLD analysis project Ga0315273, IMG submission 205753) | Sediment microbial communities from Yellowstone Lake, YNP, Wyoming, USA - YL17G02_0 | ecosystem: Environmental > Aquatic > Freshwater > Lake > Sediment | place: USA: Wyoming | collected... | reverse complement strand
GCTGGGCCTTCTCAGGATCGTGCGCGACAGGGATGTCGCGCCCGAAGCCTACAGGGATGTATTCACGGCGGTCCTGAGAAGGCCCAGCTGACTCGCCTCCGCGCATCGCATCTCTTGATGACAAGCGAATCGTCGTGACGGCGTCACATCATGCCGGTCTGAAGCCGCGCTGCTTCCGACATCATCGACTGGTTCCACGGGGGGTCGAAGACGAGGTCGACGGAGACCTTGCGCACCGTCGGTATGATGATGAGCTTGTCCCGGACATCCGCGACCAGCACTTCACCCATGCCGCAACCGGGCGCAGTCAGGGTCATCTTCACATCGACATCGCGGCTGTCGTCGTCGTTCGCGGTGATCGTGCAATCGTAGACGAGACCGAGTTCGACAACATTGATCGGGATCTCCGGATCGAAGCAGGTGCGCAACTGGTCCCAGACCAGCCGGCTGACATCGTCGTCGGTCGCACCTGGCGGCAATTCGGGGCGACGCAATGGCTCCTTGCCGATTGCATCGCCGTCCTCGCCGGAAATCCGGAACAGATTGCCCTCGACATACACGGTGAAGCTTCCGCCCAGCGACTGAGTGATGTAGCCGACACTGCCGGTGCGAAGCTTGACCTCGACGCCGGCTGGGACGATCACGGCGCGGACATCGCGTTGCACGACGAAAGGTTCGTGTTCGGCGCGGCGCATGCTCACTCCGTAGACACCGGCGCGCCGTTGCCTGCGAGCGCCGCATTCAGTGTGTGCCAGCAGAGACTCGCGCACTTGACCCGCATCGGGAACTCGCGCACGCCCGAAAGCGCCGCGAGCTTGCCGAGACCCGGGTCCGCTTCCGCGTCATGCCGCGTCAGCATGCGGTGCACGCTACCGAAGAGATCAGCAACCTCCGCTCGGCTCCTGCCCTTGACCGCCTCGCTCATCAGCGAGGCGGAAGCGGTCGAAATCGCGCAGCCCGCGCCCTCGAAGCGGATGTCGTGGATAATGTCATCCTTCATCTCAAGAAAGACATGTAACGTATCGCCACATAAGGGATTATTGCCTTCCGCGGAGTGACTCGCGGGCGCGAGGCGGCCGAAATTCCGCGGCCTGCGATTGTGGTCGACGATGACATCGCGATAAAGGTCGGCCAGATCCATCAGCGCAGCATCCGGATTGCATGCAGCAAGGCTTCACGCAGCGCGTCGATTTCCGCGCGTGTGTTGTACAGGCCGAATGACGCGCGCGTGGTGGCTGGGACGCCGAAATACTCCATGACCGGCATCGCGCAGTGGTGGCCGGTGCGCACGGCCACACCCTCTGAATCGAGCACGGTGCCGAGGTCGTGTGGATGCACGCCCTCAATCGTGAATGACACCAGGCTGGATTTCTCCGGCGCCGTGCCGACGAATGCCAGGTCGGGAATGTCGCCAAGCCGCGCAGTCGCATATGCGAGTAGCTGCTGCTCGTGATGTCCGATGCGCCCCATCCCGATCGCCCCGAGATAATCGATTGCCGCGCCGAGGCCGATGGCGCCGCCGATGTTGGGCGTGCCGGCCTCGAAGCGGTGGGGCAGGTGGTTGTAGGTCGTACCGTCGAAGGACACTGACAGGATCATGTCACCGCCACCCTGCCACGGTGTCATTGCCTCGAGGACCCGCTCGCGTCCGTAGAGCACGCCGATGCCGGTCGGCGCGTACATCTTGTGACCTGAGAATGCGTAGAAGTCGCAACCGAGCGCCTGCACGTCCACGGACAGGTGTGGCACGGCCTGGGCTCCGTCGACCAGCGTCGTGATGCCGCGCTCGCGGGCGGCGTCCAGGTATGCGCGAATCGGCAATACCGTTCCCAATGCGTTCGACACATGCGCAAGCGCAACGATTCGCGTGCGCGGACCGAGCATGGCCAGGTACCTGTCGAAATCGACCACGCCGCGCCGGTCGATCGGCACGACGCGGAGTACGGCGCCGGTCTGCTCGCAAAGAAGCTGCCACGGAACGATATTCGAATGATGCTCCAGCCACGACACGACGATCTCGTCGCCGGGCTTCAATAACGGGCGCCCATGCGCCTGCGCGACCAGATTGACGGCCTCGGTCGTGCCCCGCAGGAAGATAATCTCGGTGGTCGACGCGGCATTGACGAAGCGCCGTGCTTTCTCGCGCGCGGCCTCATACAGCGCGGTCGCCTCCTGCGACAGCGTGTGGACGCCGCGGTGGACATTCGCGTGGTGTGACCTGGCATAAGCGGCCACCGCGTCGATGACAGCGGCTGGCTGCTGCGCCGATGCGGCGTTGTCGAGATAGGCGAGAGGGTGGCCATTGACAAGGCGCGCCAGAATCGGGAAATCCTCACGTACGCGCAGGACGTCAAATACATCATGCGTGTCGCGCACGGCCGCCATCAGCGGAAGCTCCGGATCACGTCGCGGTCCGGCAGCCGGCCGACCACCAGTTCCTCAATGGTGCGCCGCAGTTCCGGCAGCGGCACCCCGGCAACGACGTCCTCGCAGAATGCAAATGTCAGCAGGCTCTGCGCCACGGCCGGATCGATTCCGCGCGCCAGCAAGTAGAACAACTGCGCGGGATCGAGCGTGCCGATGGTCGCGCCGTGGCGGCACTTCACGTCGTCGGTGTGGATCTCGAGCTGCGGGCGCGAATTGATCTCCGCGAGCGGCGTGAGCAGCAGATTGCGGCTGGACTGGCTCGCATCGGCGCCGCGGGCGGCCGGGTGCACGACGATGCGGCCGTTGAATGCGCCGCGGCCGCGCTCCGAGGCGATGCCACGGAAATTCTGGTGCGTCCGCGTTGCCACACCATGATGCGCGATCTGCGTGTACAGGTCCGCCTGGCGTTCACCGTCCACCATGAAGAGGCCCGCGAGCCGGCACTGCGCGCGGCTGCCGATCAGCGAAAGATTCAGGTTGGATCGCAGCAAGCGGCCACCCAGTGCAAAGAGATGCTGGCTGTAGCTGCTGTCCATCTGCTGTTCGACGACCCAGGTCTCGAGCTGCGCGGACTGCGGACCCGACTGGTGCAGGCGCAGGTGCTCCACCGTCGCACCCTCGGCGATGCGCAGTTCGGCCGCGAGATTCGAAAATGCGGGCGCGTCGCCGAGAGCGACAAAGTGCTCGACAAGCCGCAGCTTTGCGCCGGCGCCGACTTCGATCACGACGCGCGTGTGGCTCGCACCCGGCAGGGACCCTGAGGAAACATGCAGCAGATACAAAGGTTCCGCCGGCGCCGCGCTGGCGTCCACGCGAATGACCACGCCCCCGGCGGCAAACGCGTCGGCCAGCAGCGCATAACGGTCGTCAGCGTCGTCCCCGGGCTCGCGCAGCACGCGCAGCGCGTGAGCGGGATCGGTCGAGAGCAGCGTTTCCAGATCATCGACCATGACACCCACGCCCGCGTCCGCATCTGACAACAGCGGCTCAAAATGGCCATCGACCAGCACCAGACGCCGCGCGGCGGCGAGCGGCAGCAGGCATGGCGCAAGGCGGTCGGCGGTCAATGTCACGCGCGGGGCGGGATCGAATGCGCGTTCCGCGATCTTCGCGTGATCGAGGTATTTCCAATTCTCGTCACGGCGATCCGGCAGGCCACGGCCCAGGACTCTTGCGAGGGCGAGTTCGCGGCGCCGGGCCCATGCGGCGCCGCCCGTCATCTGCGCTGCCTGGCCGGCATGGCTCGCCGCGATCCTCTGCAGGGCGGTCTCCGCGCTCATGCGGCAGCCGGTCCGTCGCGGAGCCAGTCGTAACCGCGACGCTCGAGTTCGAGCGCGAGTTCCCGTCCGCCGCTCCTGACGATGCGACCACCCGCCAGTACGTGGACCTGGTCGGGGACGACGTAATCCAGCAGCCGCTGGTAATGCGTGACCATCACGATGGCGCGGGTGGCTGAGCGCAGCGCGTTGACGCCGTCCGCCACCACCTTGAGGGCGTCGATGTCGAGGCCCGAATCCGTCTCATCGAGCAGCGCGAGCGTCGGTTCCAGCAGGCTCATCTGCAGGATCTCGTTGCGCTTCTTCTCGCCGCCCGAGAAGCCCTCGTTGACACCGCGATTCAGCAGGCTCTCGTCCATCTGCATCTGCCGGATTTTCGTGCGCACGAGATTCAGGAACTCGAAGGCGTCAAGCTCCGGCTCGCCGCGGTGCTTGCGCAGTGCATTCAGCGAAGCCTTCAACAGGTAGACATTGTTGACGCCGGGAATCTCGACCGGGTACTGGAATGCGAGGAAAAGGCCTTGTCGGGCGCGCTCCTCGGCGGGCATCGCCAGCAGATCGCAGCCGAGATAGGTCGCGGTACCGGAGACGACTTCCAGACCGGGGCGACCGGCCAGCACGCCGGTCAGCGTGCTCTTGCCGGAACCGTTTGGTCCCATGATCGCGTGCACCTCGCCGGCGTCGACGTCGAGCGACACGCCGTCGAGTATCAGGCGCTCACCCGCGCGCACCCGCAGATCACGCACGCTCAGGATCGTCATCCGACTGCTCCTTCGAGGCTGACGGCCAGCAGGTTCTGTGCCTCCACGGCAAACTCCATTGGCAGTTCCTTGAAAACCTGCTTGCAGAAGCCGTTGACGATCATGTTGACGGCATCCTCGGCCGCGATGCCGCGCTGCAGGCAGTAGAACAGCTGATCGTCCGAGATCTTCGAGGTCGATGCCTCGTGCTCGACGATCGCGGTCGGATTCCTGACCTCGATGTAGGGAAACGTATGCGCCCCGCAGGTTTCGCTCATCAACAGCGAGTCGCATTGCGTGTAATTCCGCGCGCCCTCGGCTCCCGGCAGGATTTTCACGAGGCCGCGATACGCGTTCTGCCCGTGCCCGGCGGAAATACCCTTTGAAATGATGGTCGACCGAGTATTGCGGCCCATGTGGATCATCTTGGTGCCGGTATCGGCCTGCTGGTAGTGATTGGCGAGTGCGACCGAATAGAACTCGCCGACCGACCCGTCGCCGCGCAGGATGCAGCTCGGGTATTTCCAGGTGATCGCCGACCCGGTCTCGACCTGGGTCCAGGAAATCTTCGAGTTGCGGCCGCGGCAGTCGCCGCGCTTGGTCACGAAGTTGTAGATTCCGCCGACGCCATTCTCATCGCCGGGATACCAGTTCTGCACTGTCGAATACTTGATCTGCGCATCGTCCTGCGCGATCAGCTCGACGACCGCAGCGTGCAGCTGGTTTTCGTCGCGCATCGGCGCGGTGCAGCCCTCGAGATAACTGACATGCGAACCCTCGTCCGCAATGATCAGCGTGCGCTCAAACTGGCCGGTCTTTGCTGCGTTGATGCGGAAATAAGTGGACAGCTCCATCGGGCAGCGCACGCCCTTCGGGACATAGACGAATGAGCCGTCCGTGAACACGGCCGAGTTGAGCGTCGCGTAGAAATTGTCGCTGACCGGCACGACCGTCCCGAGATAGCGCTCGACGAGTGCCGGGTGATTCCGGACCGCCTCCGAGAATGAGCAGAAGACGACGCCGGCCTCGGCCAGGCGCTCCTTGAAGGTGGTGGCGACCGAGACGCTGTCGAATACCGCATCGACCGCGACGCCCGCGAGCCTCGCTCGCTCATGCAGCGGTATTCCGAGCTTGTCGTAGGTTTCGAGCAGCTTCGGGTCGACCTCTTCCAGAGATTTCGGCCCATCGGTGCGCTGTTTCGGCGCCGAGTAATAGGAAATGTCCTGGAAATTGATCGGCGGGTAATGAACGTGGGCCCAGGCCGGGGCGGTCATCTTGAGCCAGCGCCGGTAGGCCTTGAGCCGCCAGTCGAGCATGAATGCGGGCTCGCCCTTCTTCATCGAAATCACCCGGATCACCTCTTCGCTGAGGCCCGGCGGGACGGTGTCGCTCGCGATATCGGTCACGAAGCCGTGCCGATACTTGCGGCCGACCAGTGATTCAAGTTCCTGCTGGTTGCTTGTCATGCCGGTGTCCGGGAGCTTCAGCCGCGCACCAGGGGCCGCCACGCCTCGCGCGCTGCAGGCCGGCGCAGGTCGGGTGTGGGGAATTCGCCGTCGCGGCTCACCAGGTCGGTCAGGCTGATGCCGATCAGAGCGCGGCGGATCGCCTGGCTAACGCCTTGCCAGCCGTGGCCGACCGTGCAGGTCGTCGCGATTCCGCACAGGCTGCTACCGCTCGAGCATTCGGTCAGCGCAACAGGGCCTTCGACCGCATCGATGATGTCCGCGGCGCTGATCCCGGTGGCAGGCCGCGCAAGCTGGTAGCCTCCGCGCGCCCCGCGCACGGATTTCACGAGCCCGGCGTGCTGCAGTTCTTTCAGCAGCTTGCTGACAGTCGGCAGGCCGATGTGGATGCGCTCAGCGATGTCGGCAGCGCTCGCCAGGCTGCCACCGCCGAGGCTTGCCAGGATCACGGTCGCGTAATCGGTCAGCCGGCTGATGCGCAACATGGGCTCGCTCCAGGGTCCGTAGGTATACAGTACGATTTTAGTACTATTATGCCTGCAAGGGTAGGGGGTCATGGCGCTCTGCTATCCTTCAGCCCCCCCCAGAGGTCCCCGATTCATGGAAAAGATGGCACTCGAAACGATCGCGGCCGCGATGGTGGCGCCCGGCAAGGGCATCCTGGCGGCAGACGAATCGTCCGGCACGATCAAGAAACGGTTCGACAAGATCAAGCTCGAATCGACCTTCGAATCACGTCGTGCCTACCGGGAGCTCCTGTTCAGCGCGCCCGGCGCAGAAAAGTACATCTCGGGCGTGATCCTCTATGACGAGACGATCCGTCAGAAGTCGTCCGATGGCAGGCCGTTTCCGGAACTGCTGGCATCGCGCGGCATCCTGCCCGGCATCAAGGTTGATGCCGGCGCGAAGCCGCTGGCCGGATTTCCGGGCGAAACCATCACCGAAGGACTGGACGGGCTGAGCGAGCGTCTCGCGGAATACCGGGGCCTGGGAGCGCGCTTCGCGAAATGGCGTGCCGTCATCGACATCGGAGCCGGGATTCCGACCGGCTATGCGATCGAGGCCAATGCGCAGGCTCTCGCGCGTTATGCGGCGCTCTGCCAGGAGGCCTCCATCGTGCCGATCGTCGAGCCCGAAGTGCTGATGGACGGCGACCACACGATCGAGCGCTGCGAGGAAGTGACTGACAGGGTACTCACGACCGTCTTCAATGCGCTGTTCATGCAGCGCGTGCATCTCGAGGGCATCGTACTGAAGCCGAATATGGTCATCGCCGGCAAGAAATGCGCGGTCCAGGCCTCACCGCAGCAGGTCGCCGATGCCACATTGCGCTGCCTGCGACGCCGGGTCCCGGCCGCGGTGCCTGGCATCGCATTCCTGTCCGGCGGCCAGAGCGAGGCGGAAGCGACGCTGCACCTTTCTCTGATGAATCGTGCCGGCGCCCCGCCGTGGCAGCTTTCCTTCAGCTATGGCCGCGCATTGCAGCAGAGCACGCTCGATGCCTGGCGCGGCGAGGCGTCCATGGTCGCCACCGCGCAGCAAACATTCCTGCGCCGCGCGCGACTGAACGGGCTTGCCCGTAATGGAAGCTACGACGCCGCGATGGAACAGGCCGCGGCCTGAGGCTGCGGCTGCGGAACCAAATCGTGCCGGTCAACCAGGGTCGCGCCGTATCCGCCGCCGCGCGTGACGCGCTGGTGCGCGTGCGCGGCCTGCATTATTCCTTTGCGCAGCGTCCCGTCTTTACCGGTGTCGATCTCGACATTGAACGCGGTTCTGTCACGGCCGTCATGGGCCCGAGCGGTACCGGCAAGACCACGCTGCTGCGCCTGATCACCGGGCAGCTGCTGGCGGATCGCGGCGTGGTCGAGGTCGATGGCCAGAATGTCGCAAACTTGCCGCGCGCCGGGATCTACCAGATGCGTCGCCGCATGGGCATGCTGTTCCAGAATGGAGCGCTGCTGACCGATCTCGACGTCTACGAAAACGTCGCATTTCCGTTGCGCGAGCACACGCGCCTGCCCGAGCGCCTGCTGCGCCACGTGGTCCTGGCGAAGCTGCAGGCCGTCGGATTGCGCGGCGCCTGCCGGTTGATGCCTGCGGAATTGTCGGGAGGCATGGCGCGTCGTGTCGCGATCGCGCGCGCGATCGTCATGGACCCGCAGTTGCTGATCTACGACGAGCCATTTGTCGGGCTCGATCCGATCTCGCTGGGTGTCGTGCTGCGTCTGATCCGGCGGCTCAACGACACGCTCGGATTGACCAGCATCGTCGTTTCGCATGATGTCCACGACTTGTCGGTAATCGCCGGTTTTTCCTACCTGCTGTCAGGTGGAGGGGTCATCGCGGCGGGGCCGCCGTCGGCGCTTGCGACTGACACGCGCGAGGAGGTCCGCCAGTTCATGCATGGGTTGCCGGATGGGCCGGTGCCATTCCACTACCCGGCGCCCGATTACCTCGAACAACTGCGGCAGTTGAGCTGAATGCTGGCGTCACTGGGTCGCGAACTGCTGCAGAACCTGCGCCTCGCGTTCCAGGCTCTCGGCGCATACACGTTCTTTTTTGCGCGGCTGCTGAAAGAAGTGCCGCGCGCGCTGCTGCGCTTCAGCCTGATCGTCGAGCAGGTGCACAATGCCGGCGCGCTGTCGCTCGTGATCATCATGCTGTCCGGCCTGTTTGTCGGCATGGTGCTCGGCCTGCAGGGCTTCGATGTGCTCGAGCGATTCGGCTCCGAGGAATCGCTGGGTTCGGTCGCTGCGCTCGGACTGCTGAAGGAACTCGGGCCGGTCGTCACCGCGCTCCTGTTTGCCGGTCGCGCGGGCACCGCGCTTGCATCCGAACTCGGCCTGATGAGGGCGACGGACCAGCTGGCGGCAATGGAGATGATGGCGGTCGATCCGATACGACGCGTTGTGATGCCGCGTTTCCTCGGCGGCGTGCTGTCGATGCCGCTGCTCGCCGCGATATTCAGCATGATCGGGATATTCGGCGCACAACTGGTCGGTGTTCAGCTGATGGGCGTCGATGCGGGCCAGTTCTGGTCGCAGATGCGCTCGGCGGTCGAGTTCGGGGATGTCATGGAGGGCGTGGTCAAGAGCTGCGTTTTCGGGGTCGCCTGCAGCCTGATTGCGGTCTATGAGGGATACCATTCAGTGCCGACGGCAGAAGGGGTGGGCAGGGCGACGACGCGCACCGTGGTCATTTCCTCGGTCGTCGTGCTGCTGCTCGACTACATGCTGACAGCGGCGATGCTTTAAAGGAGAGACGACATGCGCCAGACGCGCGCCATCGAGTTTGGGACCGGGCTGTTCGTGCTGCTCGGCTTCTCGGCGTTGTTCTTTCTCGTCACGCAGATCACGAATCGCCAATTCGGACTCGGTGACGGCGGCTACAGGCTGACTGCGTCATTCGAGCAGGTCGGCGGCCTGAAGCCGGGCGCGCCGGTGTCGATGTCCGGCGTGACCATCGGCCACGTCGAAGGCATCGAATACGACTTCAGCGAATACAAGGCCCGGGTCACGATGCGCATCGACAGCCAGTACGACCGCATCCCGGACGACAGCGATGCCGGTATTTTCACGGCCGGCCTGCTGGGCGGCCAGTACATCGGCATCGGGCCGGGTGGCTCGGAAACTTACCTGGCCGATCGCGGTCAAATGCAATTCACCCAGTCCGCCATCGTGCTCGAGAACCTGATCAGCAAGTTCCTGTTTTCCAAGGCGGCCGAAAAACAGGGTGATGCGCCCGCGGAGAAATCGACACCATGACAGGATTCGTTACCAGGACTTGCGGCGTGTTGCTTGCGTCGCTGATGCTTGCGGGTGTCGCTGCTGCGGCCGACAGCGTGCCCGGCCCGGCGCCTCAGGACCTGATCGAGACGGCTGCCACGAAGATGCTGAAGGCCCTGGATGCGGACCGGGAAGCCGCGCACAGCGATCCCGCGCGTGTCCGGCATCTCGTGGACGAGATCTTGTTGCCGAATTTCGATACGGACTACTCGGCGCGGCTGGTGCTCGGCAAGCATTGGCGCGATGCGACACCCGCACAGCGCCAGCGCTTCATCGAAGCATTTTACCAGTCATTGCTGCGCAATTACGGTTCCGCGCTGGCCGAATTCACCGCGGATCGCATGGCCCTGCTGCCATTTCGCGGCGACCTGGCGACCGGCCAGGCGACGATCAGGACCGAAGTCAAGCGCAGCGACGGCACGCGGGTGCCGGTCAATTATTCGATGCATGCGACCCCTGCCGGCTGGAAAGCCTGGGATGTCACGATCGAAGGCATTTCTTACGTGCGCAATCTGCGCAATGATGTTGGTGCCGAAGTCGACCAGCGTGGACTTGATGCGGTGATCGAGCGTCTCGAGACCCAGAGCCGGCGTGGCGACGACCAGCAGACCGGCTGAACCGATGCAGCAGGACGCAGGGCTCGCGAATCTGGGTCAGGGGCGCTGGGCCCTGTCCGGTGACCTGCAGTTTGACAATGCAGCGCGATTGCTCGATGAGGGCACTGCGGCATTTGGTGCGGATGCGCGTGCCGAGATCGACCTGGCGCAGGTCGGGCGCGTGGATAGTGCGGGGCTCGCGCTGCTGGTCGAATGGTCGGTCGCGGCCCGCAGCAGCGATCGCGTCGTCGTCTATCGCAACATGCCAGCCCGGCTGGGCGCGCTGGCCGGCATCAGCGACCTCGCGCAATTCCTCGATACCGCCTAGGGGGCCTCCGGCTCGACTTCGAGTGGTGCTTCCTCGGGCACATCCCCATCGCGCACCTGGTACTCGCGGCGTTGCAGCCAGGCATCACGGATGAACGCATAGCGATCAAAGGCGCTTTCGAGCATTTCATCGGCACTCAGAAATGACGCACGGCGATCCACCAGCGTCAAGACGCCGAGCGCCACATTCGCAGAGGTGCTGAGGTGCAGCCGCACGCGCAGGTCGGTCTGGGTGTCCACCAGCAAAGATGCCGCATCGCGCAGCGTCAATGGCCCGACCACCGGCAACACGAGGTACGGCCCGTCCGGCACGCCCCAGCGGCCCAGTGTCTGACCGAAGTCTTCGCGATTGTGCGGGATGCCGACCCGGGTGGCGGGATCCAGCAGGCCGCCGATTCCGAGCGTGGAATTCAGCGCAAATCGTCCGATGTCGGCGGCTGTGGCAAGAAGCTTCAGTTGCAGCAGGTCATTGACGATCGTCGTCGGAAATGAAAGATGCCCGAGCAGGTTGTTGACGCCGATCCGGATCACCCGCGGCACGTGCTTGAGATAGCCGGTCGCCACCGGCTTCATCACGGTGCGGTCGGACGCGTCATTGAAGCGCTGCATGCCGCGATTGAATCGCTCCCAGGGATCATGATTCGCGGCCTGCTGGGTGGTCGCGCAGCCGGGTAGCGACAGCATCAGTGTGGCAGTCACGAGACTCACACGGATTCCGACCGTCATTCAGCGACCCCGTGAGTTACCCGGTTCGCGGAATTCTGGCTTGGGTGGCCGTGCTCCGGCTGCGGATTCTCGGGGTCGGCGACCTCGCGGGCGTGCTTGCCTTTTGGCAGGTATTCCTGCAATTCGCGGATGCGCGCGTCGAAGCGCTCGCGTTGCACGTCATTGAGGCCAGGAACCGCCTGCGCAAGCCGCAACTGGTCGATCGCAAGCGCCAGGTTGCCGCTGATGACATGGTATTCGGACATGTAGTAATAGGCATCGGCGACATCACCCGCGGTATTCGCGGCAAGCGCGGTGTAGCGGGCCTGCTCTGGCGTCGGCGGGACATTGTTGAACAGGTCCAGCAGCACGATGTGCGCCTGCTTCGGGTCGTCGTCGCGCATCAGGACCTCGGCATAGCGCATGGTAACCGGGACGCTGCGCGGGAACAGGCTCATCGCCTTCTCGAGCGTCGCCCTGGCGGCATCGACACGTCCCGATGCGAGAAAGGCCTGTCCCAGTGCCACATGGTAAAGAGTGACATCGGGCCGCTGCGCGAGCAGGTCCTGCAGGATCGGGATCGCCTGCTCGGGGGAATCCGACCTCATCAGCGACAGCGAGCGGCCATACAGTTCCCCATCGGTCGACGGCAGGTCTGCGCTCTGCGCATTGTGGTAGAGGTCGCGGAAATTGGCCTCGGGTGGCAATGACTGGACCACGAGCCGTTCGCGGATCAGCGTGTAGCTCGTGCTGTCCTCGTGACGCGGCCGGTCCATCTTGTTCGCGCGATCGCGCGCCTCGGCAATTCGATCGCTGGTGACCGGATGGGTGCGCAGCAGGTCCGGAATATTGTGCTCGGAACCGCCGCCATGCCGCTGCAGGGTCCAGAAGAAATCCGGCATCCCGGCCGGGTCGAAGCCAGCCGCGGCCAGGATGCCGATGCCGACCCGGTCTGCCTCGGTCTCATTCGAGCGCGTGAAGTTGATCTGCTGCTGGGCTGCCAGACCCTGCGCAGCGGTGACGGTCCCCATCACGGCATCGCTCGACATCCCGGTCGTCGCGCCGATCAGTATGGCTGCGAGAATTGCCGCTGCCGAAGCCAGGTTGGCCCGGCCCGCATTCTGCACTGAGCGCGCAATGTGCCTCTGGGTCACGTGCGCGATTTCGTGCGCCAGTACGGCGGCCAGCTCGCTCTCGTTTCGAGTCGCCTTCACCAGACCGGCGTTGACGCCGATGAATCCGCCGGGCAGCGCGAATGCATTGATGCCCACATCCTTGACCGCAAAGAACGTGAAGCGATGCGCGCCTTCACTCGCATTGCTGGCCAGGCTCATGCCAAGCGTCTGCAGGTACTCGTTGATCTCGGGGTCCTCGACGATCTGCCCGGCGTCCCGCAGGCTACGCAGGATCATCAGCCCGATCTTGTACTCGTCTGCCAAGGACAGCGTCGTGCTGGCCGGCGTACCGATGTCCGGCAGGTCGCCGCCCGGCACCTGCGCCTGGACCGCAGCAGCGTGGATCGTCAATAGCAGGGGCAGAAGGATTCTAGTCGCGCGCATCCGATCGTTCCTGGTAAAGCGGATTCGACTGCCTGAGCACCCATTGGTTCGCGCCCGCGCCGATCACAACACTTCAGAGGCGAAATCGGCCAGCCGCGAGCGCTCGCCGCGCACCAGTGTCACATGACCCGCGTGCGGCCAGCCCCGGAAGCGGTTGACGACGTAGGTCAGGCCCGATGTCGTCTCGGTCAGATAGGGCGTGTCGATCTGGCCGATATTGCCCAGGCAGACGAGCTTTGTACCGGGGCCCGCGCGGGTCACGAGGGCCTTCATCTGCTTTGAAGTCAGATTCTGCGCCTCGTCCAGGATCAGGTATCGGTTCAGGAATGTCCGCCCGCGCATGAAGTTGAGCGAGCGGATCTTGATGCGATGTCGCAGCAGATCCTGCGTTGCGGCGCGGCCCCAGCTGCCGCCATCCTGGCTCTGTGTGAGCACCTCGAGGTTGTCCATCAGTGCGCCCATCCAGGGCTCCATCTTCTCCTCCTCCGTGCCCGGCAGGAATCCGATGTCCTCGCCCAGCGGGATCGTCACACGGGTCATGATGATTTCGCTGAAACGATTGGTCTCGAGCGTTTGCATCAGCCCGGTCGCCAGGGTCAGCAGTGTCTTGCCGGTGCCCGCCGGGCCCAGGATCGTGACGAAGTCGATCTCGGGGTCGAGCAGCAGGTTCAGCGCAAGATTTTGCTCGCGATTGCGCGCGGTGATGCCCCAGATTGCGTGCCGCTCGCTGCGGTAATCCTGCGTCACCTCGAGCTTGGCGACGTCATCCTCGACCGCGCGCACGATCGCCTCGAAGGAATCGCCGCCGCTGTCGAACAGGAACTGGTTTGGCTGCCACTCACGCACCAGCGGGCCCCGGACCCGGTAGAAGGTGCGCGCCTGTTCCTGCCAGGACTCCACATTGTTGCCGTGCGTTTCCCAGAAGTCCGCGGGCAGCCCGGTCACTCCGGTAAACAGCAGGTCGGCATCCTCGATCGTGCGATCGTTGTAGTAGTCTTCCGCTTGCACGCCGAGTATTGCCGCCTTGATCCGCAGGTTGATGTCCTTCGATACGAGCGTCACGCGCGTGGCGGGCATCTCCAGTTGCAGCGCGAGCGTGTAACCCAGCAGCGCATTGTCTATGCCATGACCGGGCAGCGTGTCCGGCAGACCGGCTGCCAGCCGCCGGGTCTGGAAAAACAGCCTTCCACTCGGTGGCTTCTTGCCGTGGTTGCCGCTGCGGCCCACCGGCAGCTCGAGGCCCCGGTCGATCTGCTCCTTGGTCGCATTTGCCATCAGCTCGTCGAGGAAGCGGCTGACCTGCCGGACATTGCGCGCGGATTCGGACAGTCCCTTCTTGCCGGCGTCGAGTTCCTCGAGCACGCCCATCGGCACGTAGATGTCGTGTTCCTCGAAGCGGAAGATCGCGGCCGGGTCGTGCATCAACACATTGGTGTCCAGCACGAATGCGCGCCGGGCGCCTTTTGCAGGGCGGGGTTTCAGCATGGCGGTGTCACAGCTCGCGGACCGCCGCCAGGACCTGCTCGGCGTGCCCGGCCACCCTGACCTTGCGCCATTCCTGGCGCAGGACGCCTTCAGCATCGATCAGGAAGGTGCTGCGCTCGACGCCCATCATCTTGCGTCCATACATGTTCTTCTGCTTCCAGACCGCGAACCGCGCCGCGATGGCATGGTCCTCATCGGATCCGAGCGAGAACGGGAAGCTCATCTTCTCCCTGAACTTGTGGTGCGACTCCAACGTGTCCGTGGAGACGCCGAGGATCATCGTGCGCGCGCGCCGGAATGCGGGGGCGAGGTCGCGGAAATCGGTGCCCTCGAGCGTGCAACCGGGCGTGTTGTCACGGGGATAAAAATAGATGACGACATTTCCGCCGCGCTGGACGCTGAGCCGGAAATCTCCGCCAGTCGTCGGGATGACGAAGTCCTGCACCTTCCGGCCGACGCTGATCGTGGTCATGGCGATGGCTGGATCCCCATTACCGTCCGCAGCGGTCAATTCTTGACTGGCTCGAGAATCGCGTCGAGGTTCATCTGGTCGCAGAAATCCATGAACTCTTCGCGCAATGCGCCGACATGGATACGTGCCGGCACATTGACGATCATATAGGCGGAAAACATCTGCGCGCCAGTGTGTGCCGCGGCGTAGCCACGCGTCGAAAGCTCGCCGATGTCGATTCCGCGCGCCGCGAAGAATCCGGAGGCCGCCGAGACGATGCCGGCCTGATCCAGGCAGACCACATCGACGGAGTAGGGAATCATGTCCTCGCGCGCCGCGCGCTCGGCGGTCCGGCGCACCTGGATCGTGACGCCGGATGTCTCCGCCAGCTTGTTCAGCTCCGTCTCGATCCTGGCGATTGAATGCCAATTCCCGGAGATGAGCAGCAACATCGCGAAATCCGAGCCAAGCGCCGTCATGCGACTCTCGCTGATGCTTCCACCGCAGTCAGCGACAGTCTTCGAAAGGTCGTGGACCAGACCGATGCGGTCGTTGCCGATGGCCGAGATTGCGATGAATTGTTTCATGCGGGAAAGAACGGGGATGACAACCGCAGTCTACCGGGATCGGCATGACGATGATACGCCGGCTCCGCGATCGCTTGCGCCGGCGAGCCACGCACCAGTACGATCCCGCCTTCGCTGGCCATCCGGCTGGAGGTGCAATGTTTCGCGGCAGCCTGGTCGCGCTGGTGACGCCGATGACGGAATCGGGCGAAGTGGACCATGTCGCGTTTGGGCGGCTGCTCGACTGGCATGGCCGGCAGGGCACCGATGGCATCGTCATCTGTGGCACCACCGGCGAGTCTGCCACTGTCACGGCCGCCGAGACCGCGGAATTGCTGCAGCTCGCCGTCCAGCGCATCGGTGGCCGCATTCCGGTCATCGCGGGCACCGGCAGTAATTCGACGGCGGATGCCGTCGAGAGGACGCGCGCTGCCTGCGAACTCGGCGTCGACGGCGTGCTGGTCGTGACGCCCTATTACAATCGCCCGCCACAGGAAGGCCTGTACCGCCATTTCAGCCTGGTCGCCGATGCAGCGAGTGTTCCACTGATCCTTTACAACGTGCCTTCCAGGACTGCCTGCGACCTGCTGCCCGAGACCGTCGAGCGGCTCGCCGCGCACCCGCAGATCATCGGGATCAAGGAGGCGACCGGCAACGTCGAGCGCGGTGCCGAGATCCTCGCGCGCTGTGGGGATGACTTCCTGCTGCTTTCGGGTGACGATGCAAGCTGCCGCGAACTGGTGGGCATCGGCGCGCAGGGCGTCATCACGGTCACGGCGAATGTTGCGCCAAAGCTGATGCGCGAAATGGTCGAGGCGGCGCTCGCGGGCGATCTGGTGCATGCCGGGGAACTTGACCATCGTCTTGCTGGTCTGCACAAGGCCCTGTTCGTGGAGACGAACCCGATTCCCGTGAAGTGGGCACTCGAGCGCCTGGGACTGATTGGCCCCGGCATTCGGCTGCCACTGACCCGGCTGTCCGAGGTGCACCACGGCGCGGTGCTTGAGGCGATGCAACGAGCGGGAGTGGCCAGGTGAGGAACGAATGAAGCGACTCTGGATCCTGTTGCCGGCTTGCCTGCTCGCGACAGGCTGCAGCCTGCTGTCCGACGCCCGCACCGCCTGCGACGAGGAAATGCCGTACGAATCCGCGCGGAACGAGCCACCGCTGGGCGTGCCGGCAGGCGCCGTCCTCCCTGACACTCGCGGCGCGCTGCCAATTCCCCAGGTGACGGCGGTGGAAGTCCCGCGGGAGAAGGGCCGGTGCCTCGATTACCCGCCGGTCTACTCGACCAAGTCCCAGGCGTCTGCCAGCGCCACCTCGCCATCAGCAGCGGGCGTCGAAGTGCCGGCTGCAGCCAGCCACGTGCTGGATGTCGGGATGAATGAGGGCAGGCAATGGGAGACGCGCCTCGGCGCCACCTACCAGCTCAACGCCAGTGCAGACTTTGAGGGTGGCACTGCGGCCGAATTCGCCAGCAGCACCGGCTTCATGGTCGGGATTGGCTACGACCTCACGAGCCGCTTCGAGATCGGCACAAACTTCAGCTACGACCGGCGCAACTACGACGCCAGTATTGCCGGGGATGATCCGGGAGAAGTATTCCCGGTCAGCGGCAGGCTTGACTCCCTGGGCGTGTTATTCGACCTCACCTACAATTTCATGTCGGGCCCGCTCTCTCCCTTCGTCGTGACTGGGGTCGGCTGGAACTGGGTTGACACCAATATCGCAACCCGGCCGCCTCAAATCGGCTGCTGGTGGAACCCGTGGTACGGGTACGTCTGCACGAGCTTTCAGGACACGAAAACCATCGACGGGCTGACCTACCAGCTGGGTGCCGGCCTGCGCTATCACCTGAGTGATTCGTTCTCGTTGAGCGGCAGCTACCGGATGAGCTGGGTGAACTTCCCCAACGCTACCAGCACGCCGACCTTTGACGGATTGAACCTGTTCCTCGGCTGGAGATTCTGAACGACGCGGTTGCCTCGGTTGCTGCGAGGAGCTCGACTCCGGTAGGCTTGCGCCCCCTTCGAAGGAGAGGTGGCCGAGCGGCCGAAGGCGCTGGACTGGAATTCCAGTAATACCCAAAAGGTATTCGTGGGTTCGAATCCCACCCTCTCCGCCAGTAAACACATCAGGGTCCCATTGGGACCCTGATGTGTTTACTGGATGAGGGTTGGTGGATGAACCCGGCGGGTTCGACGCGGCGCCGCGCGATTCAGTCCTGCTGACCCTCGGTCCGCGCATTACCGCCCGAGGTGATCGATTCATAGGCGCGGGCGAATGCCTCCAGAAATGCCGTGGGCAGCCCCGCATCACCGGTTTGCACTGTCGTGCGGAACAACTCGCGATACCGGTTCCACAGGCGCAACTGCATTTCGGCGGTCGCCGTACCCTGGGCGCGTCGGCCGAGTTGCATTTCCAGTTCGTCGGGATCGAGCCTCTCGAATACCGCTGCCAGCGCTGCACGCAACGCTGCAGAAATCGCACTTTCGTGGCGCCGGGCACGTGTGAACTGGCTGCGGATCTCGTCAATCGCCCGCGCATCGCCAGGCCCGCGACCGGCCAGCAACATCTCCAGCAGCGGTTCGAGCGCCGAGATCTGCGCTACCGTGCCGGTCGCGTCGCGCCCGCGCGCACCGGAAGTGATGCCGAAATCGCCCGCGAAAACTGCGCGGGCCTGGGCGAGTTCAGTGAAGCCTACCAGTGTTTCACGCAACAACTGGCCGGCCTGGTGCAAGGCTGCGGTGCGAGACTCCGGGGGCAGCGCGCGCGGGTCGATGCCCGCGCCCTTGCATAGCGCGGCTAGTCCCGGCCACAGGTCCTGTTCATCGCGGGCACGGCGGGAGGGTGGCTCCGCGGGTGGCGGTAACGGAGTCGGGGCCGGTGCCGCGGCCGGCGGCGCGCCCGCGGCGGTATCCGGGCGGCGGCGCGGACGCGAATGGTGTTCACGCCTGCCGGTCGCAAGGAATTGCTTGACTTCAAAGGAGGCATCGAGGTCTTCTTTGTTGATCGGCTGCGCCTCATTGGCGGGGAAGTCGTTGCCGCCCGAGATTTCGACCTGGATGTCGTACCCACCGATCCGGATGCGGTCGCCATTCTCCAGCTGATGCACGTGTTGCGCCCCGAGTGGCTGCTCGGAATCATTGATGAATGTGCCGTTGGTGCTGAGATCGCGCACCCACCAGTTGCCGCCACGGTGCTCGATCTCGGCGTGCCGCCCTGAAACGAAGCGATCCGTGTCGCGCAGCACCCAGTCATTGCTGTCGTGGCGCCCGATGCGCCCGCCATTGACGCCGAATGTCCAGTGCGAGTACCCGCCGGCTGTAGCGGCGTTGTCGCTGACAATCTTCAACCTGAGCGCCATCAAAAGACCCCGGAGCGGGCAGCCGATGTACTCCGGCCGCCGCATCACGCCTGACTGGACCGGTATAATAGCGCGGCCACGGCAGGACTACCCCCACCCGGATCATGGCCGCAAGTCACATATTCAAAGTCGTGTTCGTCAATCAGGGCAAGATCTACGAGATCTACGCCCGCAAAGTCAGCCATGGCGGGCTGTTCGGCTTCATCGAGGTCGAGGAGATCGTGTTCGGCGAGCGCAGCAGCGTCGTGGTCGATCCGGCTGAGGAGCGTATCCAGACCGAATTCGCAGGCGTCAAGCGGACCTACCTGCCGCTGCACTCGATCCTCCGCATCGACGAGGTGCGCAAGCAGGGCGTCAGCAAGATCAGCGCGCTCGAGGGTGGCAATGTCACCCAGTTCCCGGTCCCGATGTACCCTGCCGGCACCGACCCGGGCGCCAAGCGCTGACGGCGCTCGATGCTGGAACTCGCAGGCGCTCCCGCACTCTCCGACTTCCGCCTCGAGAGACTCCTCGCGTTGCTCCGCCGCACCGCGCCGTCGATGCGGCGAGTCCAGGTTCGCTACCGCCATTTCGTCGATTACTCGCGAGTACCCGCAGCCGAAGAGTTGCGGATCCTGGGACGCCTGCTCGACCATGATCCACGTCTGACCGAAGCGGCCGGCGGCGGACAGCTGCTGCTGACCGTACCGCGGCCCGGCACGATCTCGCCGTGGTCGTCCAAAGCGACCGATATCGCGCAGGTCTGCGGTCTCGACTTTGTCAGGCGCATCGAGCGCGGCAGGCTGTGGCGGTTCGAATCGGAAACTGTGCTTGCGCCGGGAGAGCTCGCGGCTCTCGCCGCATCGCTGCATGATCCGATGACCGAGGCAGTGTTGACGGACCCCGCCGGCGCCGCGCGGTTGTTCGAATCGCATGAACCGCGACCGATGGCGAGCATTGCGCTCGGCTCCGCACCGGCAGCGGCGCTCGCACGCGCCAATGCTGAACTCGGGCTCGCCCTGTCGGCGGAAGAGATCGACTACCTCGCGGATGTCTTTGTGCGCATGGGGCGAGATCCGACGGATGTCGAGGTCATGATGTTCGCGCAGGCGAACAGCGAGCATTGCCGCCACAAGATCTTTAATGCCGACTGGGTCATGGACGGAGTCAGGCAGCAGAAATCGCTGTTCGCGATGATCCGTCACACGCGGGATCGAAGCCCCGACGGCGTGCTGTCCGCCTACAGCGACAACGCTGCCGTCATCGCGGGTCCGATCGCAAGCCGCTTTTTCCCGGGCGCGGCCGATCGCCGCTATCAATGGCACGACGAGCCGGCCGACATCCTGATCAAGGTGGAGACCCACAATCATCCGACGGCAATTTCGCCATTTCCGGGGGCGGCCACCGGATCGGGCGGCGAAATACGGGATGAGGGCGCGACCGGGCTCGGGGCAAAGCCGAAGGCCGGCCTGGTGGGATTCACGGTGTCGAATCTGCGGATACCGGGATTCGAGCAGCCCTGGGAACTCGACAACGGCCGGTCGCCGCGCATCGCCTCGGCGCTCGACATCATGCTCGACGGACCGATCGGCGCGGCCGCCTTCAACAATGAATTCGGTCGGCCGGGTATCCTCGGTTACTTCCGCACGTTCGAAATGAGATTGCCGTCCGATCCCGGCGGCGTCATCCGCGGTTATCACAAGCCGATAATGATCGCCGGCGGCCTTGGCAATGTGCGGCGCATGCACGTCGAGAAGCGCGAGGTGCCGGTCGGCGCCCGCCTGATCCTGCTCGGCGGGCCGGCAATGCTAATCGGGCTGGGCGGCGGCGCCGCGTCGTCACTCGGCAGCGGCGTGAGCAGCGAGCAACTCGATTTCGCATCGGTGCAACGCGGCAACCCGGAAATGCAGCGACGCGCCCAGGAGGTCATCGACCGTTGCTGGGCGATGGGCAATGACAATCCGATCCTGATCATCCATGACGTGGGCGCCGGCGGACTGTCGAATGCGGTGCCCGAAGTCATCGCGCACAGCCGGCTCGGCGGGCGCATCGAATTGCGCGACGTGCCGAATGACGAGCCCGGTATGTCCCCGCTCGAAATCTGGTGCAACGAGGCGCAGGAACGCTACGTGCTGGCCGTCGCGCCCGAACGCCTCGAGCAATTCCTCACTCTGTGCCGCCGCGAACGCTGCCCGTGCGCCGTGATAGGAAGCACGACCGGCGACGGCCGGTTGCAGGTGCACGACGCGCAGTTCGGGCAGCGGCCGGTGGACATCCCGGTGGCGGCACTACTGGGCAAGCCACCACGCATGCGGCGTGAAGCGAGACGTCGTGCCTGGGCAGGCGATGGATTCGACGCGACAGGCATCGATCCGGCGCAGGCGCTCGAGCGGCTGCTTCGGCTGCCGACGATCGCCGACAAGGGATTCCTCGTGACCATCGGCGACCGCAGCGTCGGCGGCCTCATCAGCCGGGATCCGCTGGTCGGACCCTGGCAGGTGCCGGTCAGCGATGTCGCGGTGACGCTGTCGGGCCTGCGCGGTCACACCGGAGAAGCAATGTCGATCGGTGAGCGTCCGCCGATCGCGCTGCTGAATGGCCCGGCGTCGGGACGCATGGCGATCGGTGAGGCGATCACGAATATCGCGGCGGCCGATGTACGCCACCTCCGAGACGTTCGTCTGTCGGCCAACTGGATGGCCGCCAGCGGCGAGCCAGGCGAAGACGCGAACCTGTATGACACGGTGCGCGCGCTCGGCGAGGAATTGTGCCCGGCGCTCGGCATTGCCATCCCGGTCGGCAAGGATTCGCTGTCGATGCGGTCCACCTGGCGGCGCGATTCGGTGGATTGCTCGGTGATCGCTCCGCTGTCGCTTGTCATCTCCGCATTTGCGCCGGTTGCGGATGTGCGCCGCACGCTGACACCCGTGCTGGATACGACACAGGGTCCAACGCTGCTCCTGCTGCTCGATCTCGGTGCCGGTCGTGACCGGTTGGGTGGTTCCTGCCTGGCGCAGGTGCATGGGCGTATCGGCGATCTGCCACCGGATCTCGACGATCCACCGGCGCTCACAGCATTCTTTGCGGCGATTCGCGAGCTCATGGACGCCGGTCTCCTGCTCGCCTATCACGACCGTTCAGATGGCGGCGTGGCGATCACGCTGCTCGAAATGGCATTCGCGGGCCGCGCGGGTCTCGACATCGATCTTGGTACGGTTGCAAACCCGGTGGCGGCGCTATTCAGCGAGGAACTTGGCGCTATCCTGCAATTGCGCGAAGGCGATTCAGGCGCGGTCCTGGAGATTTTGGTGCGACATGGACTCGGCAGGCTTGCGCGGTCGATCGGTAAGGTGACGCATGGCCGCCGCGTCCGTATCGTCGCCAATGGCCGTGCGCTGACCGACGATGACCGCGTGCGGCTACGCGGTGTCTGGGCCGAGACCAGTTGGCGCATGCAGCGCTTGCGTGACGATCCGGACTGCGCCGACGAGGAACAGGCTGCGCGCCTGGACGAAGCAGATCCAGGCCTGTCCTGGCGGCCGTCATTCGATCCCGATGGTGACAGCGCCGCGCCGATGATCGCAACCGGTGTGCGGCCGCGCGTAGCGATCCTGCGCGAGCAGGGTGTCAACAGCCAGGTCGAGATGGCAGCGGCATTCGACCGCGCCGGTTTTTCGACCGTGGACCTGCACATGACCGACCTCCTGCAGGGTGGCGAGCGACTCGACGGATACCACGGGCTGGTAGCCTGCGGTGGCTTCAGTTATGGCGACGTGCTGGGGGCAGGCGAGGGCTGGGCGAAGTCGATACTGTTCAATGACCGCGCGCGCGAGCTGTTCGCCGGCTGGTTCCGGCGCAGCGACAACTTCACCCTCGGTGTGTGCAATGGATGCCAGATGCTCGCAGCGCTCTCCGAACTGATCCCGGGTGCCGGGTGCTGGCCGCGCTTCGTGCGGAATCGCTCCGAGCAGTTCGAGGGCCGCCTGTCGCTGGTCGAGATTTGCGAATCGCATTCGTTGTTCTTCGCGGGGATGGCGGGTTCAAGGCTGCCGATCGCCGTCGCGCACGGCGAAGGTCGTGCCAGATTCAGGACAGCCGCGGATGAGCAGCTGGCTGCGGCACTGACAGTCATGCGCTTTGTCGACAATCACGGGGCGATCGCGACGCGCTATCCGGCCAACCCGAATGGCTCGCCGCAGGGCATCGCGGGGCTTGTTTCGGAAGATGGCCGCGTCGCGATCATGATGCCGCACCCGGAGCGCGTGTTTCGCCGCGCGCAGAACTCCTGGCGCCCGGCTGGGGCCGGGGAGGACAGCGGCTGGATGCGGATATTCCGTAACGCGCGGGTCTGGCTAGGCTGAGCGACCTGGATCAGGACCGCGGGTGGGCAGGGGCGTGACCTTTGATGCGGCGTCCTCGGCGAAATAGCGCCGGACCATCATCGCCTGTTGCAAGCGGCCGCGGCGCACATAGGCCTGGTACAGCAGGTCCTTGGTGACCTCGAGCAGCACACCAGCCTGGAAATTGTCGATCATCGGCGGCCCGGGCCTGCCCTGTGCGTCCCCTTCGAACAGCACCTTCTTGACGACGGCGAAGGAGTCGTCGTCAAGTTCGGCCAGCCGCCGGATATTCGCGAGCTCATCATAAAGCTGCAACTTGCCGTCCTCGCCGAGGTCGGCGAACACGCATTGCGCGACGCGCCGGCACATCGAGGCGAATGCGTTGTAGCAGGCGGCCGAGAAGCAGGCGAGTGCTTCCTTGAACAGAAGCTCGGCGTCTTCCGGCAGGTGGGTGAAGCTGAATTTCTCGCGCGGCCGTTCCAGCTCGATGAAATTCGGCGCGAGCTCGACGCGGCTGCCCGCGTAGAGCTTGACCGCGAAACGCAGGAATATCGGTGCGTTGCAGGCTTCGCAACGATAGACGAGTCCCACCTGGCTCGGCTTGTGCAGCTGCAGAACGTTGAAGTCGGGTACCGATACGGGAGTGATGTGCGCGAGCACCTGGCAATGCGGGCAGTGCAGCGCCAGACCACTGTCCTGGTCATGGTGCAGGCGACCCGCAGAGTCGATGAACACCGCCATGCAATCCCCCGCCGGTTGTCCGGATGATTCCAGTCTAGCGGAAATGCCGCGGCAGGGTCAGGCGTGCAGCGGTTTGTACCGCAGGCGGTGCGGCTGGTCGGCGTTTTCGCCCTTGCGCTTGCGCAGGTCGGCCACGTAGTCCTGGTAATTGCCCTCGAACCAGGTGACTTCGCTGTTGCCCTCGAACGCCAGGATGTGCGTGGCAATGCGGTCGAGGAACCACCGGTCATGCGAGATCACGACGGCGCAGCCCGGGAAATTCAGCAGCGCCTCCTCGAGCGCGCGCAAGGTCTCGACGTCGAGGTCATTGGTCGGCTCGTCGAGCAGCAGCACATTGGCGCCGCTCTTCAGCAGTTTCGCGAGATGCACGCGATTGCGCTCGCCGCCGGAGAGTTCGCCGATGTGCTGTTGCTGCTGGTTGCCGCGGAAGTTGAAGCGGCCCACGTAGCCGCGCGACGAGGTCTCGTAGTTGCCGACCTTGATCATATCGAGCCCGCCCGAGATTTCCTGCCAGACAGTCTTGCCGTCGTCGAGGATGTCGCGTGTCTGGTCGACGTGCGCGAGCTTGACTGTCGGCCCGATGCGGACGCTGCCCGCATCCGGCTGCTCCGTGCCGATCAGCGTCCGGAACAGAGTGGTCTTGCCGGCGCCATTCGGCCCGATGATGCCGACGATGCCGCCGGGCGGCAGCCGGAATGACAGGCCGTCAAACAGCAGTCGGTCGCCATAGGCCTTGCGGAGCTTCTCGACTTCGATGACCAGATCGCCGAGTCGCGGGCCGGGCGGGATGTAGATCTCGTTGGTCTCGTTGCGGGCCTGGAATTCCACCGAAGACAACTCCTCGAACTGGCGCAGGCGGGCCTTGCTCTTGGCCTGGCGCGCCTTCGGGTTGGCGCGCACCCATTCGAGCTCGTGGGCGAGCGTCCGGCGCAAACCTTCCTGCTGCTTTTCCTCCTGCGCGAGCCGCTGTTCCTTCTGCTCGAGCCACGAGGAATAGTTGCCCTGCCAGGGAATTCCGAAGCCGCGATCGAGCTCGAGTATCCAGCCCGCGACGTTGTCGAGGAAGTAACGATCATGGGTCACGCAGATCACGGTGCCCGGGTATTGCTCGAGGAATTTCTCGAGCCATGCCACGGACTCGGCGTCGAGGTGATTGGTCGGCTCGTCGAGCAGCAGCATGTCGGGCTTTGACAGCAGCAGCCGGCACAACGCGACGCGGCGCCGTTCGCCGCCCGACAGCTGACTGATTTTCACTTCCCAGGGCGGCAGCCGCAGCGCATCGGCCGCGACGTCGAGCTGCCGTTCGAGGTTGTGTCCGTCGACGCTGGCGATAAACGCCTCAAGCTCGCCCTGTTCCTTCGCCAGGCGATCGAAGTCGGCATCCGGCTCGCTGTAGGCGGTATAAACCTGCTCGAGGCGCGCGAGCGCATCCTTCACGGGTTGTATCGCCTGTTCGACGATCGTGCGGACGTCGCTGTCCGGGTCGAGCTGCGGTTCCTGAGGCAGCAGGCCGATCTTGATACCGGGTTGCGGGCGGGCTTCACCTTCGATCTCCTGGTCGATGCCGGCCATGATCCGAAGCAATGTCGATTTGCCGGAACCATTGAGACCCAGCACGCCAATCTTCGCTCCCGGGAAAAATGACAACGAGATGTCGCGCAGGATGTGGCGTTTCGGCGGCACGACCTTGCCGACGCGAATCATTGTGTAGATGTACTGGGCCATGGCTCTATGTTCGTCCGCGCTCGTCCGGGGGGCGCGGATTATCTGCGAAGCGCAGCCGTGCCGCCAGCCGGGGAGCAGAGCGGCGCTGTGCTAGGCTGCGGGCGGTTTCCCTGAGCGTGGCGGCTGAATGGCGAACACCGGCGGAACGGGTACCTGTATCGTCGTCGGCGAGCGCATCGCCCGCTACGCCTTCGGCGATGGCCATCCCTTCGGATCCGACCGGCACGACGTATTCGTCCGCGAACTCGCGGCGGAGGGTCTCGACCACCGGGTGCAGGTGCTCGCGCCACGCGCTGCGACCCGCAGCGAACTCGAGCTGTTTCACCTGCCGGCCTATGTCGATCTGGTCCAGGCGCGCTCCCTGACCGGCGAGGGCTTTCTGGACGCCGGCGATACGCCCGCCTGGAAAGGCATCTACGAGGCCGCCTGCGATGTCGTCGGCGCGTCCCTGGTCGCCACCGAGGCGCTGATGACGGGTCAGGCCAGGCGCGCATTCGTGCCGATCGCTGGACTGCATCATGCCTCGCGTGGCCATGCGGCCGGTTTCTGCGTCTTCAACGATTGCGGCGTCGTCGTCGAGTACCTGAAGAAGGAGCATGGCCTCACGCGCATTGGCTACGTCGACATCGATGCGCATCACGGCGACGGCGTCTACTACGGATTCGAGGACGATCCGGCACTGATATTCGCGGACCTGCACGAGGACGGGCGCTTCCTGTACCCGGGCACCGGAGCGAGCGACGAATCGGGCACCGGATCGGCGCGCGGCACGAAACTGAACCTGCCATTGCCGCCTGGCGCCGGCGATGCCGAATTTCTCGAGGCCTGGGCTGCCGTCGAGGCGCATCTGGAGCGCCACCGGCCACAGTTCCTGATCTTCCAGTGCGGGGCTGACAGCCTCGAGGGTGATCCGATCACGCACCTGCGCCTGACCGAGGAAGCGCACGCGCATGCCGCGACGCGGCTATGCCGCATTGCCGACCGCTTTGCATCCGGGCGGATACTCGGCGTCGGCGGCGGTGGCTACAACCGGCGCAATCTCGCGCGCGCGTGGACCAGGGTGGTACGGGCATTCGTCGAAGCGGCGTAACCGGTGGGCTTTCGGTTAAACTGCACGGCTACCATGTTTAGCCGCGACATGAATATCCAGGCGTTCGATCCCGATCTCGCCGCCGCGATCGGCGCCGAGCGGCTGCGTCAGGAACAGCACCTCGAGCTCATCGCATCCGAAAATTATGCGAGTCCGCGCGTGATGGAGGCCCAGGGCACGGTGCTGACCAACAAGTACGCCGAGGGCTATCCCGGCAAGCGCTATTACGGTGGCTGCGAAAACGTGGACATTGCGGAGCAGCTTGCGATCGATCGCGCAAAAAAGCTTTTCGGCGCCGCATACGCCAATGTGCAGCCACATTCCGGCTCGCAGGCGAACGCCGCGGTCTATCTCACGCTGCTTCAGCCCGGCGACACGCTGCTGGGGATGAGTCTCGACCACGGCGGGCATCTTACACATGGGGCCAAGGTCAATTTTTCAGGCAAGCTGTTCAAAGCTGTGCAGTACGGGCTCGATCCGGCCACCGGCGAGATCGACTATGGCAGCGTGGAACGTCTGGCCCTGGAGCATCGCCCGAAGATGATTATCGCCGGCTTTTCCGCATACTCGCGTATCGTCGACTGGCAGCGCTTTCGCAGCATCGCCGACTCGGTCGGTGCCTGGTTTGTCGTCGACATGGCGCACGTCGCAGGCCTGGTTGCCGCGGGCGTCTACCCGAATCCGGTGCCGATCGCGGACGTGGTCACGACGACGACGCACAAGACGCTGCGGGGGCCGCGCGGCGGCCTGATCCTCGCGCGCGAGCACGCCGAGCTGCACAAGAAACTCAATTCCATGATTTTCCCGGGCACGCAGGGTGGCCCGCTGATGCACGTCATCGCGGCCAAGGCCGTCGCGTTTCTCGAAGCGCTATCGCCTGATTTCGTGAATTACCAGCGCCAGGTCATCGCCAATGCAAAGACGATGGCGGCCGAACTCGTTGGACGCGGTTACCGCATCGTGTCGGGCGGGACGGACAATCACCTGTTCCTGCTCGACCTGATCGGTCGCGTCTACACGGGCAAGGACGCCGATGCGGCGCTCGGCCGCGCCCACATGACAGTCAACAAGAATGCCGTGCCAAATGATCCGCGGCCGCCATTCGTCACCAGCGGGCTCCGGATCGGCACGCCGGCGATCACGACGCGCGGCTTCGGTCTCGACGAATCCCGGCAAGTCGGCTGCTGGATCGCCGACGTACTGGACGCGATGGGCGACGAGTCGGTGGTGGAGCGTGTGCGCGGCCAGGTGCTCGCAATCTGCGGGCGCTTTCCCGTCTACGGCTGAACGCGACCGGAGGGCGGCAGTGCACTGCCCATTCTGCAATCACGACGACACCAAGGTAACCGACTCGCGCCTCGCGGGTGAGGGGCACCAGATCCGCCGCCGCCGCGAGTGCCTCGCTTGCGGTGAGCGATTCACGACCTTTGAAACGGCAGAGCTGGTCCTCCCGCAGGTCGTCAAGAATGATCAGACGCGTCAGCCGTTCGACGAGGGCAAGCTGCGCGCCGGTATCTTGAAGGCATTCGAGAAAAGGCCGATTGCGCGTGACGACGTCGAACGGGCCATTGAGCGGATCTGTCACCGGCTGCGCGTGCTGGGCGAGCGCGAGGTCGCATCGCGGGCGATCGGCGAGTTCGTCATGGAAGAATTGCGCCAGCTCGATGAGGTCGCCTACGTCCGCTACGCGTCGGTCTATCACCGCTTCGAGGACGCAGACGCATTCCGCGCTGAAATCGAGCAGCTGGGACAGCGGCAGCGGCAGGATCCGGCAGCCGGCCAGATGTCGTTGTTGCCAGGCCAGGGGCGCGAGACCCGGACCAGAAAATGAGTGCACTCGACCAGTTGGACACGCGGCATATGTCCAGAGCGCTCGAACTTGCCGGCCGCGGGTTGTGGACAACAGATCCGAACCCGCGGGTCGGCTGTGTCATCGCCGATGGCGAGCGCGTGATCGCGGAGGGTTGGCATGAACGGGCCGGTGGCCCGCACGCGGAAGCCGTCGCGCTTGCTGCTGCGGGTGTCGCGGCACGTGGAGCCACGGCATACGTCACGCTCGAGCCTTGTTGCCACCAGGGACGCACACCGCCCTGCGCAGAGGCACTCATCACGGCAGGCCTGCGGCGCGTCTGCTATTCCATTCCTGATCCCAACCCGCGCGTGAACGGCGTCGGTGCGGCGCGGCTTGCCGCCGCGGGCATTGAGGTCAGGAGTGGGGTGCTCGCCGAGTCGGCGCGGGCACTGAATCCCGGGTTCCTGTCGCGCATGGAGCGCGGCCGGCCCTGGCTGCGCCTCAAGCTGGCCGCGAGCCTCGACGGCCGCACGGCGCTGGCAAACGGACAGAGTCGCTGGATCACCGGAGATGCGGCGCGCGCCGATGTGCAGCACCTGCGCGCAAGATCCTCGGCGCTGATGACCGGGTCGGCCACGGTGCGATCCGACGACCCGCGACTCGACGTGCGCTTGCCCGAAGCGACGCGACAACCATTACGGGTCGTGCTGGACACGAAGCTCCAGACTCTGCCGTCGGCGCGAGTCGTCGCGCCGCCAGGCCAGCTGCTGCTGCTGACCGCGAGCTCCGATAGGGTGCTCCGCGGCGCGCTCGAAGCCGCTGGCGCGCACATCGAACGCCTGCCCGAGGGTCCGGAAGGCCTGGATCTCTCTGCCGTGATGCATCATCTGGCTGGGCTCGAAGTCAATGAATTGCAGGTCGAGAGCGGACCGACGCTCGCCGGTGCGCTGCTTCGCGCGGGCCTGGTGGACGAACTGGTGCTCTACCTCGCGCCGACGCTGCTTGGCACGGACGCGCAGCCGCTGGCTTTGCTGCCTGGCGTAGCCTCGATGGCGGAGCGCCTGGAACTCATGATCTGCGATCTGCGCCGCCTGGGTCCCGACCTGCGAATCACGCTTCGGCCTGCGCAAGGCTGACGAGGCGCCACGACAGTGTTCACCGGCATCGTCAAGGGAATCGGCAGAATCGTCTCCGCAGGAAATGCGGGCGGTGCGCTCGAACTCGCGATCGACACGGGCGGCCTGGCAACTGGAAACTGGCATGCGGGCGACAGCATCTGCGTGGCGGGTGTGTGCCTGACGGCCGCGCGCGTTGACGCGGGGAGGTTTGCGGCCTGCGTCTCGCGTGAGACTCTGACCTGCACGACGCTCGGGTCGCTGGCGCCCGGCGATCCAGTCAACCTCGAGCCGGCACTGGCCGCCGGCGATCCGCTGGGCGGCCACTACGTAACCGGCCACGTCGACGGCGTGGCGCGGGTCATCGAAGTCCGCGAGGATGCCAGCTCGCTGCGCCTGACGCTCGAGGCGCCGCCACCGCTCGTGCGCTACCTTGCGCCGAAGGGCTCGGTGACTCTGGACGGAGTCAGCCTGACGGTGATCGACCTTGCCGACGACCGATTCGGCGTCAATCTGGTGCCGCATACGCGGGCCATCACCACGCTTGGGGCGCTCAGAGTCGGCCAGGCCGTCAATCTCGAGGTCGACGTCCTGGCTCGTTACCTCGAGCGCCTGTTCGATGCACAATGGCGGCGATGAACACGATTGAGGAGCTGCTCGAGGAATTGCGCGCCGGCCGCATGGTCGTCGTCATGGACGATGAGGACCGCGAGAATGAGGGCGACCTCGTCATGGCGGCAGCCTGTGTGAGACCGCAAGACATCAATTTCATGGCGCGCTACGGGCGCGGCCTGATCTGCCTGACGCTGACCCGCGAACGCTGCCGGGACCTGCGCTTGCCGCTGATGGTCAGCGACGGCACGGACCGCCACGGCACCAGTTTTACGGTCAGCATCGAGGCGGCGCAGGGTGTCACGACGGGTATCTCGGCCCATGATCGCGCGCACACGGTGCGCACCACGGTTGCGCCCGGCGCGCGTCCCGAGGATCTGCACCAGCCCGGGCACGTGTTTCCACTGATGGCGCGCCCGGGCGGCGTGCTGACCCGGGCTGGCCACACCGAGGCGGGTTGCGACCTCGCCCGGCTTGCCGGCCACGAGCCGGCTGCGGTCATCGTCGAGATCCTCAATGACGACGGCACGATGGCGCGCCGGCCCGACCTCGAGCAATTCGCCGCGGCACATGGCCTGAAGATCGGTTCAATCGCCGACCTCATCCGTTACCGTCTGGAAAAGGAAAGCTCGATCGAGCGGGTCTCGGACCAGACGGTCGATACCGAATTCGGGCCGTTCCGGATGTGCTGGTACGAGGACCACGTGCACGGATCGCTGCATGTGGCGCTGGTGCGCGGGTCGCCTGGCGGCCCGGTGCCTCCGCTGGTGCGCGTGCACCTGCACGACACGTTGCGCGATGACCTCGGGCTGCAGCCGGGAACCGCGGGTTGGACCCTTCGCAGGGCAATCGCGCGGATCGCGCGTGAGGAGCATGGGGTCGTCGTTGTGTTGCGGCACCCCGAGAGCCCGTCGCGAATCGTGGAAGCCGTACATGCGCTGGGCGGTGAGGCTGAGCACGACGAAGCGGTCGACGAGCGCGGTTCCGTGTTGCGCACCCATGGCATCGGCGCGCAGATACTGCACGACCTCGGCATCACACGCATGCGCGTGTTGTCGGCGCCGCGACAACTGCGCGGCATCGCCGCTTTCGGCCTCGAAATCACGGGTTACGAGGACTGAAGACCGCTGCACCGGCGGTATACTGCGCGCATGGAAGAACTGAGCATCATTGAAGGTGACCTGCAGGCTCGCGACCTGAAATTCACGATCGTTGCTGCGCGCTTCAACGACTTCGTCGTCGAGCGCTTGATCGACGGTGCCGTGGATGCGCTCAGGCAACACGGCGCCGAGCCCGCATCGCTCGAGCTGGTACGCGTGCCGGGCGCTTTCGACCTGCCGCTGGTCGTGCGCAAGATTGCCGAGTCGGGCCGCTCGGACGCCATCATTGCGCTTGGCGCGGTGATTCGCGGCGAGACCGCGCATTTCGAGTACGTCGCAGGCGAATGCGCCTCCGGGCTGTCGCGCGTCGCCGACGATACCGGGGTGCCAGTCGCGTTCGGGGTGCTAACCACGGACACGGTCGAGCAGGCGACGGACCGGGCCGGCGGCAAGTTCGGCAATCGGGGTGCGGATGCTGCGCAGACGGCAATCCGGCTCGCGACGCTGCTGAAGAAGCTCGGCGACTGACGGTGACAACCAGGACGGACAATTCAGCGCGGGCACGCAGCGCCGCACGCAGGCTTCTGGTCCAGGCGCTCTACCAGCGGCAGATGGGCGCCCAACCCTGGCAAGAGCTACATCGGCAGTTCAGCGCTGATCCGACATTCGAACGCGCGGATCCCGAGTTCTTCCGCGTGGCGCTCGCCGCTGTCTGCGACGAATCGGCGCAGCTCGACATGGAGTTGCGTCTGCATTCCGACATCGATCCAGCGCGGCTCGACCCCGTCGAACACGCGATCCTCTATCTCGGTCTCTGGGAGCTGATGGCGCGTCCCGACATTCCGTACCGGGTCGTCATCAACGAGGCGGTGGAACTTGGCAAGCGCTTTGGCGCCACCGACGGCCATCGCTACGTCAATGCCGTGCTGGACAAGGCATCGCGCGTTCATCGCGGCGTGGAGCGAGGCGAGGTCGCCTGATCAGCGTTGACGCATCAGTGGTTCGCCGGCATGCCACCGGGTGAGTTCGAGCTGATCGGACGCTATTTCACCGGCCGTGGCGCGGTGCGTGACGACGTGAGGCTCTCCGTCGGTGACGACGCGGCAGTCGTGATACCGCGCATCGGTGCCGAACTCGTACTCGCACTCGACACCATCGTGGCTGACGTGCACTTTCCGGCCGATACCAGCGGCCGTTTCATCGGCCATCGCGCGCTCGCAGTCAATCTCAGCGATCTCGCCGCGATGGGCGCGGAACCCGCCTGGGCACTCCTCGGCCTGACGCTACCTGCGGCGGATGAATCCTGGCTCGCGGAATTCGCAGCCGGATTCGACGAGTTGGCGCGACGCTTCGGCGTCGCGCTGGTCGGTGGCGACACCACGCGTGGTCCACTCGCCGCCACGGTCACGGTCGGCGGATGGGTGCCGCCCGGTGAAGCGTTGACACGCTCGGGCGCAAAGCCCGGCGACGAGCTGTGGATCAGCGGAACACCCGGGGACGCAGGCGCCGGTCTCGCGATTCTGCAGTCAAGGCTTGCGGCCGGCAGCGCCGCCCGCGAGGAGTTGCTGCGGAGATTCCTGTTGCCGGAGCCACGCGTCAGCCTGGGCCTGGCGCTGCGCGGCATTGCGAGCGCCTGCATTGACATTTCCGACGGTCTGGCGGGCGATCTTGCGAAGCTCTGCCGCGCGAGCGGCGTCGGCGCCCGGCTTGATTGCCTGCGTCTGCCGCGCTCCAGGCAATTGATGGAAGCCGCCGGCGAAGAGGCTTCAATGCGGTTCGCGCTATCGGGCGGCGACGATTACGAGCTCCTGTTCACGGCACCCGCCGCAGCCGGGCGCCGCATCGAGAGCCTGGCGCCGCTTACGCCCGTCAGCCGCATCGGCGAAATCACCGCGACGCCCCACATGCACCTGCAGGGCGCCGGGCCTGAGCGAGATCTCGTTCACGGTTTTGACCACTTCACGGACTGACCCCATGGCCCCCGATGAAGCGCGACCCGCTTCACGGTTCCGCCCGGTTTGACGAAATATCCTCTCGCGGCGACCAGTGGCTCTTGCCCCGTCGCGCATCCCTGGAGGAGCCGGCCATCGTTACCGCAACAGTGCCGACGCTACGCGGGCCAATGGCCGGTGTACCCATCATTGGCGAGCGCATTGGCAAGTACGACGTGATCCGTGAAGTCGGCCGTGGGTCGACCGGTACGGTCTACCTCTCGCACGATTCCTATTACGGCCGCGACGTCGCGATCAAGGCCTATCGCGTGATCGGTGACGACGATCCTGTGCGCGCCAAGGTCGCGCGCAAGATGTTCATGTCCGAGGCGCACATGGTCGGGATGCTGCAGCACCCGAACATCATGCCGATCTACGACGCGGGCGAGGAGGGCGGCTTCTACTACATCGTGACCGAATTCATCCACGGCGCAAGGACACTCGCGGCCTACACGCGTCCCGATAACCTGCTGCCGGTGGACGACGTGCTGGCACTGACTTTCAAATGTGCCAAGGCGCTGCACTACGCGCACTCGCGCGGCGTCATCCATCGCGACATCAAGCCCAGCAACCTGATGCTGACGACGGACAGTGACCTGCGATTGATTGACTTCGGCATTGCGCTGCACGCCGACGCCGATATTTCGCGGATCGAAGGCATCGCGGGCAGCCCGAGCTACATGTCGCCCGAACAAGTCCAGTCGCTCGAGCTGACGAACCGCTCCGACCTGTACTCGCTGGGCGCAGTGATGTACGAATTGCTGACCGGGAACCGGTCATTCCGGGCCGGCTCGCTGGCCAAGCTGCTGCACCAGATCGTCTATGCGACACCGGCGCCGATGCTGGGAATCCGTCCCGACCTGCCGGCCGACCTCGAAACGGTCGTCGCGACCGCAATGGACAAGGATCCCGAGAAGCGCTATGCAAACGGGGCCCAGTTCGCGGCAGCCATGGCGCGTGTGCACGCGCAGCTGCGCGCGCAGTCGGATCGGATCGATCGCCAGGAGCATTTCGCGCTGTTGCGCCGTCTGAAGTTCTTCCACGATTTTTCGTCGGCCGAGATCCAGGAAGTGCTGCGTTCTGGCAGCTGGGATACGCATGCCCGCGACGACGAGATTGTCCGCGCGGGCGGCATCGACGATCGCTTCTACGTGATCGTCTCCGGGCGCTGTTCGGTGGAGCGCGAGGGGCTCAAGGTCGGCCGTCTCGAGGCCGGCGACTGCTTCGGCGAGACGAGTTACCTGCGCGGCGCCAAGCGCCAGGCCGCAGTGGTGGCCGACGAGGAAGTCACGATCCTGCGGGTCAGCGCGACGCTGCTCGAGCAGGCCTCATCGGCATGCCAGTTGCGCTTCAACAAGGTGTTCCTGAGGACGTTGATATCGCGGCTGCAGGGCGGCGATACACGGGTCGCGAGCTAGGCGTTACTCGCCGCGCTGATCCTGGTCGCGCTCGATCCGCGCGTATGCCGAATGATTGTGGATCGACTCGAAGTTTTCCGCCTCGATCACATAGGCGCGAACGCGTTTGTCCTCATTGAGCTTCAACGCGACATCGCGGACGATGTCTTCGACGAATTTCGGGTTGTCGTAGGCGTGCTCGGTCACGTATTTCTCGTCGGGCCGCTTCAGGATCCCGTAGAGCTCGCAACTGGCTTCCTGCTCCGCAATGTCGATCAGCTCCTCGATCCAGACATGCTCCGAGATTCGCGCGGCAATGGTCACATGTGAACGCTGGTTGTGCGCGCCGTAATCCGAGATCCGCTTCGAGCAGGGGCAAAGGCTCGTGACCGGCACGACCACCTTCAACCAGGTCTCGGTGCGGCCATTCTTGAGCTCCGCGGCGAGTGTCGCGCGGTAATCGAGCAGGCTCTCAACACCGGACACCGGGGCCTTTTTCATCACGAAGTACTGGAATGACATCTCCAGGTGACCGGCATCGGCATCGAGGCGCGCGGTCATCTGCGCCAGCATCTCGCCGAACGACTCGACCGAAATCTCGCGCTCATGCTCGTTCAGGATCTCGACGAATCGCGACATGTGCGTGCCCTTGAAGTTGTGGGGCAAGGCAACGTACATGTTGAAACTCGCGATCGTGTGCTGTTCACCGCGTGAACGGTCCTTCACACGCACCGGGTGGTAGATGTCCTTGATCCCGACGCGATTGATCGGGATACGGCGTGTGTCCGGGCGGCTTTGCACGTCATCGATGACAGCAGTGGCTGCGGTGGTCGAGGTTTTCGCATTCATCAGTGGTGTCCGTCCCGGGCAGGGCCCGGTCCGCCGGCCAGGCTTGAAATCATACCATATCGGTCCTGATTAACCCGCAGGCTGCGCGCGCGCAATGCCGGGTCTGCGCCAGAAACGGTCGATTACCGCCTTGATCGACGTGCCGTCGAGTCCCGCCGCAACCAGGTTGTCCTCGCGTGAGCCGTGCTCGACAAAGCCGTCGGGCACGCCGATCTGCAGCACCGGGATGCCGCATTCGATCCGCTGCAGGAATTCCAGGACCGCCGAACCGGCACCGCCGGCGACGACATTCTCTTCGAGGGTGACGATGGCGCGGTGGTCTGCGGCGAGGGCCGCGATCAGTGCCTCGTCCAGCGGCTTCACGAATCGCATGTTGACGAGCGTCGCGTCGAGGGCCTCGGCCACGGCGGCCGCAGGCGCCACCATCGCGCCGAATGCGAGCAACGCAAGGCCACTGCTGCCGCGGCGCCGCGTTTCAGCGCGCCCCAGGGGCAGGGCCTGCATGGTGCGCTCCACGGCAACGCCGGGCCCGCGGCCGCGCGGGTAACGCACCGCAGCCGGCTGGTCTTGCATGACGGCCGTGTACAGCATCTGCCGGCATTCATTCTCGTCGGCCGGCGCCATCACCACGAGATTGGGGATGCAGCGCAGGTAAGACAGGTCGAATTCACCCTGGTGGGTTGCGCCGTCGCCGCCGACCAGACCCGCGCGGTCGATCGCGAAAACGACGGGCAGGCGCTGCAACGCCACGTCGTGTATCAGCTGGTCGTAGGCACGCTGCAGAAAGGTCGAATAGATCGCGACCACCGGTCGCAAACCGTCGCAGGCGAGGCCGGCTGCCAGCGTGACCGCATGCTGCTCGGCGATCGCGACATCGAAGTAGCGATCCGGAAAGCGCTTCTCGAACTCGGCCATGCCCGATCCCTCGCGCATGGCGGGCGTGATTGCGACGATGCGCGGATCCTGCTCCGCGATGTCGCAAAGCCACTGGCCAAAAACCTGCGAGTAGGTCGGGCCACCGGCCTGTTCCTTGAACAGCGTGCCGCTCGCCGGATCGTAGGGACCAGGGCCGTGCCACTTGATCGGGTCGGCTTCCGCCGGCGCGTAACCCTTGCCTTTCTGGGTCACGACGTGCAGGAACCGCGGCCCGGGCAGCAATCGCATGTTGCGAAGTGTCGTGACGAGCGTGCCGATCTCGTGCCCGTCAACCGGGCCGATGTAGTTGAATCCCAGCTCCTCGAACAATGTGCCGGGCAGCACCATGCCCTTCGCATGCACCTCGGAACGGCGCGCCAGTTCCCATGCGGCCGGCATCGAGCGCAACACCTTCTTCGAGCCCTCGCGCAGATGCGAGTACATGCGACCCGACAGCAGCCGCGCGAAATACTGGGACAGAGCGCCGACATTCTCGGAAATCGACATGTCGTTGTCGTTCAGCACCACCAGCAGGTCCACGTCGAGGCTGCCGGCATGATTCATTGCCTCCCAGGCAAGTCCCGCGCTCATGGCACCGTCGCCGATGATCGCGACCACGCGCCGGTCGCTGCCCGCCTTGCGGTTCGCGATTGCCATGCCGAGCGCGGCGCTGATCGAGGTGCTCGAATGGCCGACACCGAAACTGTCGTAGACGCTCTCAGCGCGCGACGGGAAAGGCGCGAGCCCGCCACGCTGCTTGATGCTGCTGAGGCGCCGCCGGCGCCCGGTCAGCACCTTGTGGGGATAGGCCTGGTGTCCCACGTCCCAGACCAGCCGGTCGTAAGGCGTGTCGAAAACATAATGCAGGGCGACCGCGAGTTCCACGGTGCCGAGCCCGGCCGCCAGGTGCCCGCCCATCTGGCCGACCGTGTGGATCAGGAACTCGCGCAATTCGGCTGCGAGTGGCGCGAGGTCGCCCGGGGCGAGCGCACGCAGGTCGGCGGGGGACTCGATCGAGTCCAGCAGTCCGCCCGGTTTCTCCTCAGTCATCCCGGCAGTGTACTGGAGGTGCTGCGAGCGGCATAAGACCCGTGCGAAACTCGCTTAGCGGCTGCGCTCGACCAATTCGGCGGCGAATTCGCGCAGCTGTCCGGCCTCTGGCCCGAAACCGGCCAGCGCCCCGATGCCTGCGCCGGCGAGTTCCGCGGCGCGTTCGCGCGCGGCAGCAATCCCCGCGATCGCGGGATAAGTCGGCTTGGCACGCAGCGCGTCGGCGCCGCGGGTCTTGCCGGTGAGTGCGGGGTCGCCCAGCACATCCAGCAGGTCATCGACGATCTGGAACGACAAGCCGACCGTCGTGCCATAGCGATCCAGGGCCTTGAGCTTCGGCGCCGACAGCGCGGGCGCTGCGGCGCAGGCGATCAGGACCGCGGCGCGGATCAGGGCGCCGGTCTTGCGCGCGTGCATCTCCTCGATCTGGCTGCGTTCGAGAAGCCTGCCGACGGCGGCGAGGTCCATCGCCTGGCCACCGGCCATGCCCTGTGTGCCGCTGGCATGGGCCAGCATGCGAACCATCTCGAGGCGGCGCGCCGGTTCCACTGGCAGTGATGCTTCCTCTACCAGGATTTCAAATGCGAGTACTTGCAGGGCATCACCGGCGAGTATCGCCGTCGCCTCGTCAAAGGCGCGGTGCGTGGTCGGACGGCCCCGGCGCAGGTCATCGTCGTCCATGGCCGGCAGGTCGTCGTGCACCAGCGAATAGGCGTGGATCAACTCGACGGCCGCGGCGGGGCCATCGAGTGCTGCGGGCGGCAGGCCGACGGCTGCGCCCGTCGCATAAACCAGGACCGGCCGGATGCGCTTGCCCGGTCCGAGCGCCGCGTAGCGCATCGCCTGATGAAGCCGGGCGGGGGCCGAGTCGCTGGATGGCAGACAGCGCTCGAGCACGCCATCAACGCGCTCGCGGTAGCGTGATTGCCAGCAGGGCGTTGATGCGGCCTGGTCGGACATCGAGCGACTGCTCAGTCCCCGGCGGGCGGCACGAATGGCTCGATCGCATCCCCGTCCGGGCCGCGACTCAGGATGCTGATCTTCTGTTCCGCCTGACGCAGCGCCTTCTGGCAACTGCGCGTCAGCTCGACACCGCGTCCGAACTGGCGCAAGGACTCCTCGAGCGACAATTCTCCCTGTTCGAGGCGCTCGACGATCTGTTCGAGTTCAGCGAGCGCTGCCTCAAAATCGGGGGTCGCGGATTTCTGTCGGGTCAAGGGAGGCCGCCTTGGAGCGCAGGTGGGGCGGGTACGTTACACAGCCGCCACGCAATGGGTCAACGCGGGTGTTAGAATCTGTCTAAACCGCAGGTGATTGGGCCAGGACAGCCGAGGAGGCAACCGTGAATCTGAAGGGCAGCAAGACGGAAGGCAATCTGAAGGCGGCCTTCGCCGGCGAGTCGCAGGCGAATCGCCGCTACCTCTATTTCGCACAGAAAGCGGATGTCGAGGGCTACAACGACGTGGCGGCCGTGTTCCGTTCGACCGCCGAAGGCGAAACCGGCCACGCGCACGGCCATCTGGAATACCTCGAGCAGGTCGGCGATCCCGCAACGGGCCTGCCGATCGGCCCCACTTCGGACAATCTGAAGGCGGCCATCGCAGGCGAGACGCACGAGTACACGGACATGTATCCGGGCATGGCAAAGGCCGCCCGCGACGAGGGTTTCCACGAGATCGCCGACTGGTTCGAGACGCTCGCCAAGGCCGAGCGTTCGCACGCCAACCGCTTCCAGAAAGCGCTGGACCAGCTCAACTGAGCCGCAGCGATCGGATGCGCCCGTGAGCGAACGGGAGACCAGCGGCCGCCGGGAAGGCAGTCTCGAGGCGCCGACCCGGCATGCGCTCGACTGGAACAACGCGGAATTCTGGAATCACGACTCGCTTACGCGCGAGCTCGAGCGCGTCTTCGACATCTGCCACGGATGTCGCCGCTGCTTCAGTCTCTGCAATTCATTCCCGGTCCTGTTCGATCGCATCGACCAGTCCGCGACCGGCGATCTCGCGTCGGTTCCGAAGAAGGCCTACTGGGAAGTCGTCGATCACTGCTATCTCTGCGACATGTGCTACATGAGCAAGTGTCCGTACGTGCCGCCGCACGAGTGGAATGTCGATTTTCCGCACCTGATGCTGCGCGCCAAGGCCGTGCGCTTGCGCGAGGAAGGGGCCGGTATACGCGACCGGCTGCTGTCGTCCACCGACATGGTCGGCAGGATCGCCGGAATTCCGGTCGTCAGCGAGGTTGTCAACGCCGCCAACCGCAGCCGGCTGGGGCGTCGCATCCTGGACCGCACGCTCGGGGTGCATCCCGACGCCAGGCTGCCGGAGTATCACAGCACGAGTTTTCGCAAGCGCGAAGCCCGGCGGCCAAAACCGGACCTGGTGCCCCAGCCGACGTCCAGGACCACCGGCAGGGTCGCGCTCTTCACGACCTGCTACTGCAACCGCAACGAGCCGGACATCCTCACCGACCTGGTCGCGGTCCTGGAGCACAACGGGGTCCCGGTCGCGATGGCGGAGCACGAACGCTGCTGCGGGATGCCGAAGCTCGAACTCGGCGACCTGGCGGCCATCGCGGCGCTGAAGAAACAGAACATCCCGGCTCTCGCCGCCCTCGTCGCATCCGGTCACGACATACTCGCGCCGGTGCCATCCTGCGTCCTGATGTTCAAGCGCGAGCTGCCATCGATGTTCCCGGATGACCCGGATGTCCGGCGGGTCGCAGAACGGACCTTCGATCCCTTCGAGTACCTGATGCTGAGGCATGCCGAAGGCCGGCTTGCCACCGATTTCCGCGCGAGCCTGGGCAAGGTGGCCTATCACGTGCCCTGCCATCTGCGAGTGCAGAATATCGGCCTGAAGACGCGCGACGTGCTGGGCCTGGTTCCGGGCACGACACTCACGACCATCGAGCGCTGCTCCGGTCATGACGGCAGCTACGCAGTCAAGAGCGAATTCCACGAGGTGTCCATGAAGATCGCGCGCCCGGTCGTGCAGCGGGTCGAGGCCGCGGCGGCCGACCACTTCGCGAGCGATTGCCCGATGGCCGGGCACCAGATCGGGGCCGGTCTCGGCGCTGGGCGCGCACCGGAGCATCCGATCCGCCTGTTGCGAAAAGCCTATGGCATCTGAGGAGAGCGGCCTGGACCCTGCGAGCACCGGCGCACTGAATGAATCGGACCTGATGAGTCTCGAGCAGTACGCGAAGAGCCGCGAGGCTTTTCGTGCGAGCGTCATCGCACACAAACGCGCGCGCACCGTGCCGGTTGGTCCCAACATGACCTGGCTCTTCGAAGACCGCCTGACGATCCGGTACCAGGTGCAGGAAATGCTGCGCATCGAGCGCATATTCGAGCCGCGTGGGATCCGCGAGGAGCTCGAAGCCTACAACCCGTTGATCCCCGACGGCGGCAACTGGAAGGCGACCATGATGATCGAGTACCCCGATCCCGGGGAGCGCGGGGTGGCACTCGCGCGCCTGCGCGGGGTCGAGGATCAATGCTACGTCGCGGTCGCGGGCTTTGGCCGCGTGCGCGCGATCGCTGACGAGGATCTCGAACGAGAGAATGACGAAAAGACCTCAGCCGTGCACTGGCTGCGCTTCGAGCTGACACCGGCCATGCGCGAAGCGATCCACCATGGCGCTGCGATCACGGCCGGCACCGAGCATCCCGCATACCGTCACGCGACACAGCTCTCTGCGGAAAGTGCCGGGGCGCTGGCCCGCGATCTCTGCTGAGACGGCGCTGCGCTCGCCAGCATCCGCGGCTGATAGAATCGCCGCGCCGGCGGCGCACTCGCGCCGCGCCATGCGCAGGTCGGGATGAGCCAGTCCTACAACGCTTCGGACATCGAGGTCCTGACGGGTCTCGAACCGGTTCGCCGCCGGCCGGGCATGTACACGGACACGCGCAACCCGAATCACCTGGTGCACGAGGTCGTCGACAACAGCGTCGACGAAGCGCTGGGTGGTCACTGCCGGAACATCGCGGTCATCGCGCACAGCGACGGCTCGGTCTCGGTCGACGATGACGGCCGCGGCATGCCGGTCGACATCCACCCCAAGGAAAAGGTCAGTGGCGTCGAACTGATCCTGACGCGCCTGCACGCCGGCGGAAAATTCTCGGGCCGGAGCTACGAGGCGGCCGGCGGCCTGCACGGGGTCGGCGTTTCGATCGTCAACGCCTTGTCAAAGCACCTCGAGTGCAACGTGCGGCGCGACGGCAAGGAATGGAACATCGGGTGCAGGGACGGCAAGGTGGTCTCGAAACTCGAGGTCGTTGGCCCTGCCAAACGCGGCCAGACCGGCACGACCGTGCGATTCTGGCCGGATCCCGGATTCTTCGACTCGCCGGATTTCTCGGTGCCGCGGCTCAAGCATGTGCTGAAAGCCAAGGCCGTGTTGTGCCCCGGTTTGCGGGTCCGGCTACAGGTCGAGGCGACCGGCGAAACCGACGAGTGGTTCTTCACCGGTAATCTGGGCGAATACCTGATCGAGCAGCTGGGCACCGATGCGCGGCTGCCGGAGGAGCCATTCACCGGCCACTTCAAGGGCGGCCATGAAGTCGCCGACTGGGCTTTCTGCTGGGCGCCCGACAGGGACGAGTCCATCGCCGAGAGCTACGTGAATCTGATACCGACACCGCAGGGCGGTACCCACGTGAATGGGCTCCGGGCCGGCGCGACCGACGCGGTGCGGGAGTTCTGCGAGTTCCGCAATCTCGTGCCGCGCGGCCTCCGGCTTGCGCCGGAAGACGTCTGGCAGCACGTCGCGTTCGTGCTGTCCGTGCGGATGCAGAATCCGCAGTTTGCCGGGCAGATCAAGGAGAAGCTGTCGTCGCGCGAATCCGCGGCGTTCGTCTCGGGTGTCGTCAAGGACGCATTCGCGCTGTGGCTGAACCAGCATCCGGAAGCCGGCGAGAAGATCGCGCAATTCGCGATCGCAAACGCGCTGGAGCGCACCCGCGCGGCGCAGCGGGTCACGCGCAAGCGGATCATCAGCGGCCCGGCGCTGCCGGGCAAGCTTGCAGACTGCACGTTGCAGGAGCCGGAGCGCTGCGAGCTGTTCCTGGTCGAGGGCGATTCGGCCGGCGGATCGGCGAAGCAGGCGCGCAATCGCGAATTCCAGGCGGTGATGCCGCTGCGGGGCAAGATCCTGAACACCTGGGAAGTCGAGGCTGCCGATATCCTTTCGTCGCAGGAAGTCCACGACATCGCGACCGCGCTCGGCGTGGATCCCGGTTCGATCGACCTGGCCGGCCTGCGCTACCACAAGGTCTGCATCCTGGCGGACGCGGATTCCGACGGCGCGCACATAGCGACGCTGCTTTGCGCGCTGTTCCTCAGGCATTTCCGCTCGCTCGTGATCGCCGGGCACGTCTACGTCGCGATGCCGCCGCTGTTTCGCATCGACATCGGCAAGAATCTTTTCTATGCGCTCGGCGAGTACGAGAAGAACGGCATTCTCGACCGCATCCAGGCCGAGGGCCTGCGTGGCAAGCCGATGATCACGCGCTTCAAGGGACTCGGCGAGATGAGTCCGCTGCAGCTGCGCGAGACGACGATGGCGCCGGAGACGCGCAGACTCGTGCAGCTGACGATCGATGCCAAGGATGGCGCCGATCAGTTGATGGACATGCTGCTGGCGAAAAAACGCGCTGCGGACCGGCGCGAGTGGCTCGAGAGCAAGGGCAATCTGGCGAGCATCTGACGATGAAGGACCAGCCCCTGGACTTCGAAGGCATCGAGCGACAACCGCTCCGGACATTCACGGAGAAGGCGTACCTCGATTATTCGATGTACGTGATCCTCGATCGAGCGCTGCCGCAGCTCGCGGACGGGCTGAAGCCCGTGCAGCGCCGGATCATTTTTGCGATGAGCGAGCTGGGGCTCGCGAACGCCAACAAGCACAAGAAGTCAGCGCGTACCGTCGGCGATGTCATCGGCAAGTACCACCCGCATGGCGACAGCGCCTGTTACGAGGCGATGGTGCTGATGGCGCAGGATTTCTCCTATCGTTATCCCGTCGTGGACGGCCAGGGCAACTGGGGCTCGACCGACGACCCGAAGTCGTTTGCCGCGATGCGCTACACGGAAGCGCGGCTGCGGCCCTATGCCGAGACGCTGCTGTCCGAGCTGGCCCAGGGCACGGTGGAATGGGTGCCGAACTTCGATGGCACGCTCGACGAGCCAAAGCTGATGCCGGCGCGGTTGCCGAATGTGCTGCTGAACGGCACCCAGGGTATCGCGGTTGGCATGGCGACCGACATCCCGCCGCACAACCTGAAAGAAATCGTGGCCGCCTGCATCCAGCTGCTGGACGAGCCCGAGTCGAGCGTCCGTGATCTCTGCAAGCACGTGCTCGGCCCCGATTTCCCGACCGGCGCGGAGATCATCACGCCGAAGGCGGAATTGCGCGCGATGTACCAGAGCGGCAATGGCACATTCCGCGCGCGCGCTGTCTACGAGATGGAGGAAGGCGAGGTGGTCGTCACGGCACTGCCGTACCAGGTGTCGGGCGCCAAGGTCCTCGAGCAGATCGCCGGCCAGATGCGCGCCAAGAAGCTGCCAATGGTCGAGGACCTGCGCGATGAGAGCGATCATGAGCACCCGACGCGGCTCGTGATCACGCCGCGCTCGAATCGCGTGGACGTGGAGCAACTGATGGCGCACCTGTTCGCGACCACCGATCTCGAGCGCAGCTACCGCGTGAATCTCAATGTCATCGCGCTGGACGGCCGCCCAAAGGTCCTGGGACTCCGGGAAATCCTGACCGAATGGCTTGGTTTCCGCCTCGACACGGTCAAGCGGCGCCTGCAGTACCGGCTCGACAAGGTCGATGCGCGCCTGCACATCCTCGAAGGCCTGCTGATCGCCTTTCTCAATCTGGACGAGGTGATCCGCATCGTCCGCAAGGAAGACGAACCCAAGCCGGTGCTGATCAAGCGCTTCCGGCTGTCCGACGAACAGGCCGAGGCGATCCTCGAGACGAAACTGCGTCACCTGGCGCGACTCGAGGAGATGAGGATCCGCGGCGAGCAGGCGGAGCTCTCGACCGAGAAGGAGGGCATCGAAAAGACGCTCAAGACCCCGGCCCGGCTCAAGAAGCTGATCCGCGAGGAACTCATGGCTGACGCCGGGAAATACGGCGACAAGCGCCGCACCAGGATCGTCGAGCGTGAAGCCGCGCAGGCGATCGATGAAACCGAACTGGTCACGGCGGAGCCGGTGACGGTCGTGCTGTCCAATCTCGGGTGGGTGCGGCAGGCCCGGGGCCACGACATGGACCCGCGCGCGCTTTCGTACAAGACCGGAGATTCCTTCCAGGCGGCGGCATGTGGCCGCAGCACGCAGCAGGCCGTGTTTGTCGACTCGACCGGGCGGGCGTATTCGTTGCCGGCGCACACGCTGGCGTCGGCGCGCGGGCAGGGCGAGCCGCTATCGGGCCGGCTCGACCCACCGGACGGCGCGATCTTTGCGGCGGTCCTGATCGGCGAGCCGGCGGATCCCTGGCTGCTGGCCTGCGATGCGGGTCATGGATTCATCGTGAAGCTCGAAGCGCTCTATTCGCGCAACAAGGCGGGCAAGGCCGTGTTCAACCTGCCCGAGAATGCGCGCGTGCTGGCGGCGGCGCCCGTGCCTGCTGACGCCGGAGCGCTCGTCGTGTCGGTCAACAGTGAGGGGCGGCTGCTCGCATTCCCCGCCGGCGACCTCCCGGACATGGACAAGGGCCGCGGCAACCTGATCTTTGGCGTGCCGGGCAAGAAGTCCCGCGCTGGAGAAGAACTCATGGTCGCGGCGACCGTCGTCGCTCCCGAACAAAGCGTCGTGGTCTGGTGCGGCGACCGCAAGATGACACTCGCCTGGAAGGATCTCTCCGACTATCGCGGTGAACGCTCCCAACGCGGCGCACTTCTGCCACGCGGCTGGCGGAAGGTTGATCGGCTCAGCGTCGAGTGAGCCGGGCCCGTGCTGGGGCGGAAGGGGTCCGCGAACTCAGCCGGAACTTACGAGTTCGCGGACCCCTTCCGCCTCCGCCCGGGCCTTGCTAGCCCGTGCCGACGCCCAGAACGATTTCCTCGGGCGCGTTGACGAAGTAACCCTGAATGAACTCGACGCCGAGCTGCCATAGCACCGCCATGGTGTTGGCGTCCTGCACGCGCTCGCCGATCGTGATCGCCTTGCGGCCGTGGGCGAGATCCACGAGCGTCTTCACGCGATTCTGCTTGTCCTGGTCCGCCGACAGGCCCTGCATCAGCGCGCCGTGGATCTTGACGAAATCCGGCGACAGATGGCTCAAGAGCTGTTCGGTGTCACGGCCGAGGCCGAATCCCTCGATCGCAAACCGGAATTTCATGCTGCGCAGCGCCTCCTGCAGTGCCACGGCTTCCTTGATCTGCTGGCTGGCCACTTCCTCGCGAATCTGGAAAACAATGCGCGGCGGCTCGATGCGCGTGGTCTTCAACTGGTTCCCAAGCCAGGCGGGCAGCGAGGCGTCAGAAAGGGTGTCCTGCGAAAGGCGCACGAACAATGCACCGGGCTCGCGCGAGGCGCAGAACGACATTGCCGCGCCGATGACCCAGCGATCGATATTCTTCATCAGGTCGTTGCGTTCGGCAGCCGGCATGAACAGTGACGGCAGCACTTCCTGACCCTGTTCGTCGAGCATGCGAACCAGCACGTCGAACATGCGCAAGTCCTCGCCGACCAGGCTCGCGATCGGCTGCTGCACGAGCCGGAAACGGTTTTCCATCAGTGCCGACTTGATCTGCTTGACCCACAAGCGGTCGGTTTCCTGCAGGCGCAGCATCGCCTCGGTGTGCTCCAGCAACTGCACGCGGTTGCCGCCCGACTCGCGTCCCTGGCGATTCGCCTTGTAAGCGCCGCTTGCCGGGCCTTCCGGTTCGCGCACTTCACCCGGCACGGATGCGAGGCCGATCGTGCACGTTGTCGAGAGCGACTTTGAACCGACCTGGAACATCTCGGTCGCAATCTTGTGGACGACGTGCTCGGCCCAGGCATCCACGTCGCGGCTGGTGCCGCGCTCGAGCAACAACATGAATCCGTTGCCGCCGAAGCGGCCTGCCAGGTCGCCCTCATGCACCTGTTCGCGCAGCAGTCTCGCGAAATCGGTCAGGAAATCCTCACCGATCATGATGCCGACGTCTTCCAGCACGACCTCGTATTTGTCGGGCTCGATATAAGCCAGGAAGCGGACCCCGGCCTTGGCCGGTTCCGCCAGGCGTTCGCGCAGACGGTCGATGAAGAATCGGCGATACAGAAAGCCGGTCGCGGGGTCGCATTCCATCACCTCTTTCAGGCGGCGCTCCATCTCGCCCTGATCCGCGATTCGTGCCGGCACGCAGACCTGGACACAGGGCTCGCCGTCGAACTCAGCGCGCCGGAGCTGGAACTTCAGCGACGGCGTATGGCCGCTGACCAGGAGCGCCGACGCATGCAGTGTGTGGCCCGACCACTTGCCCTGCAGGCAGGCGACGAGCGCCCCCTTGATCGCCACGTGATCATCCGCGTCGAACGCGTCCAGCAGCGGCGTTCCGGTGACCTCGTCTGCACTCTCATGACCGAACAGCTCGACCCAGGCAGGGTTTGCGTCGACGATGATGCCTTCCTGAACCTGGGCAATCGCGTCGGTGGAACCTTCGACGAAATGGTGTAGCTGCTGCTTGTATTCGCGCGCTGACGCGAGCGTGACCGATAGGGCCCGGTCGAGGCGATAGGTGCGCAGCTCACGGCCGACAACCAGTTGCAGACGCTTGATATTGGTGAGTGTGACCGCGTCCTGGGCCCCGAGCGCCAGCGCCTCGGCGATCGAGTTCTCATCGATCATGTCGCGCACGATCAGCACCGGCACCTCCGGTGCGAAGCGCGCGCGAAAATCCATGGCGCTCGTCAGGTCTATGATGCCTTCATCGGCGAACAGCATGAGCATCTCGGCGGACGCCTGGGTCAATACGTCGCCCAGTTCGCGCGCATCCGGCAGCCAGGTCAGGTGGACCGGATAGCCAGCGTTACGCAGCGCCTTGTTGATCGTCTCGACATTGTCCTGACTTCGCGTCAGGGCGATCATCGGGAAAGCGGCAGGTTGCTTCAAATCCGGCTCCGGCTGCGGCCAGCGGGCGTGGAGGGCAGGATACTAACATCCCGAATTCCGTCAGTTTCGCGACCGGCGTCTTGGAATGCCAACCGGCAATATCGCGCGGCACCTGGGTATGGCGCCGTTCCTGGCGTATTTCACTCCGGCACCGTGATTCCGGGCAGGGTGGTCGGTCGGGCGGGTTCTGGCTATGATACGCGGCCTTTTTGTCCAGCACCGGCCCGCTATCGGGGCCCCGGCGGCCTTCGATGTCCAGCTACAACACCAATGAATTCCGCACGGGCCTGAAGATCATCATGGACAACGACCCTTGCTCGATCGTGGACAACGAGTTCGTGAAGCCGGGTAAGGGGCAGGCCTTCAATCGGGCCCGGATCCGCAATCTCAGGACCGGTCGGGTCATCGAGCGGACCTTCAGGTCAGGCGATTCCGTCGAGGCAGCCGACGTGGTCGATGTCGACATGCAGTACCTGTACTTTGACGGCACCTTCTGGCACTTCATGCAGCCCGAAAGCTTCGAGCAGTTCACAGCCAGCGCGACCGCAGTCGGTGACGCGGCCCAGTGGCTCAAGGATGGCGTCGTCTGCATCGTCACATTGTGGAATGGCCAGCCGCTGACGGTGACGCCGCCTGCCCATGTCGAGCTCAAGATCGTCGAAACCGACCCGGGCATGCGTGGCGATACGGTCACCGGTGGCACCAAGACCGCGAAGCTCGAGACCGGCGCGGTGGTCAAGGTCCCGCTGTTCGTCAATCAGGGCGAATCAATCCGCGTGGATACGCGCAGCGGCCAGTACATCGCGCGCGTGAAGTGAACCTGTGCCGAGTGCCGCGACCGCTCTAGCCCGCTCCGAACCCGTCGATGCCTGCGAGCCGCCAGTCACAGGCAGCGGCGAGCCGCGCTGCAAGCGCTTCGAGTCCCAGCGCATCTCCCGGGCCGAAGCGACCGTAACTCGGACTGTCGAGATCGAGTACGCCGACCAACCGGTTCTGCGCGTCGAGCGGCACGACCATTTCGGAATTCGATGCCGCGTCACAGACGATGTGACCCGGGAACTGGTGGACATCGGGGACGATGACTGTGCCGCGGCTTTCGGCGGCAATACCGCAGACTCCCAGGCCGATGGGGATCCGCACACAGGCGATCCGCCCCTGGAATGGTCCGACGATCAATTGCCCGCCGCGCAGGAAATAGAAGCCGGCCCAGTTGAGATCGGGCACAAGCTCCCATACCAGCGCCGCCGCATTCGCCGTGTTGGCCCAGGGATCGCGTTCACCCTTGAACAGCCCATCGGCCTGCTGCAAAAGCCCCAAATACGGTTCAGCGAGTTGTGGTTTCATCTGGTTTCCTCAGGCCCGGTCCGCGGGAAATGCCATTGCTTCGTCAATCGCGCGAAGCCCGAGCGCGACCATGACCAGCCGATCGAATCCCACTGCAACGCCGGCGCAATCCGGTAGACCCTGTTCCAGCGCAGCCAGAAATCTCCCGTCCAGCGGCGCCAGGCGCTGCCCACGCTGCCGCCGCTTTTGCAGATCCTGCGTGAATCGCCGCCGCTGTTCCAGCGTGTCGCCCAGTTCGTGAAACCCATTGGCGAGTTCGATGCCATCCAGATAGAGCTCGAATCGTTCCGCGACGGGCCAGCCATCCCTGTCATCGCGCACCCGCGCAAGTGCGGCCTGGCTCGCCGGGTAATCGCGTACGAATACCGGTGCCTCGCGGCCGAGCCCGGGACCCACCACGGTTGCCATCAACAGGTCGAGCCAGGTATCGCGGTCCTGATCGGCAGCTGAAATCGGGGCAACTCCACGATCCCGCAGGACCGCCTCGATCTCGCGCGGGCCTGCGGTTCTGCAATCCACGCCGCAGACCTCCGCGATGGCTTCGCGGTAAGTGACCTGGCGGGCCGGCGGCAGGGCGCGCAAGTCACCGATCGCGGCACGCAACAGACGATCAACGTCTCGCTGCAGCTCCATTACGCTGAAACCCAGGCGATACCACTCGATCATCGTGAATTCCGGGTTGTGTTGCTGGCCGGATTCACCATCCCTGAACACGGGGCAAATCTGGTAGCAATCACCGATTCCGGCCGCGAGCAGCCGCTTCATCGGATATTCGGGCGAGGTCTGCAGATACATGGGTGGGCCACACAGCGGCTGCGCGGCAATCGACTCGATCTGCGGCTCGCTCAAGGCGGCCGTGGACAGCAGGGGCGTCTGCACTTCGAGAACCCGCTCGGACGCGAACCAGGCTCGTGCACGCGCGAGCATCCCGGCGCGATGCCGCATCACCTCGATAGTTGCCACCGGCCGCCAGTCAGCGCGATTCATCGCAGTGTCGCGATGCGCTCACCCATGCGCACCGGCCGTCCGGGCGCCAGACCCGGCACCAGTGCCGGGCCCGCGGCTGCGAACATCAGGATCACCGTGGAGCCCATGTTGAACCATCCGAGCTCGGCACCCTTGTCGAGCGCGATCATCGGCCGCGCCGGCAGATCGCGCATGACGTGAGGGCGCTCGCCGCGGATCTCGCCGGCCCAGCTGAGACTCATGCTGCCGACGAACAGGGCGCCGACCAGCACGACAGCCATCGGACCTGCGGTCGTATCGAAGATGCAGGCGATCCTTTCATTGCGCGCGAAAAGCCCGGGAACGCCGTCGGCCGACACTGCATTGACGCTGAACAGGTCGCCCGGTACATGCCGCGCCAGGCGCAGCGTGCCGGCGAGCGGCATGTGGATGCGGTGATAATTGTGCGGAGCGAGGTAGAGCGTCGCAAATGCGCCACCGGCAAATTGCGCGGCGAGCATCGGGTCGTCGCCCAGGAGCGCACCCGCGGAATAGCTGATTCCCTTGGCCTGGAGCAGGCTGTCGCCGGCGAGCGGACCCGCCTGGCTGACATAGCCGTCGACCGGACAGGCGACCGAGGCCGGTTCCTGGTCGATCGGGCGCACGCACCGGCGCAGCTTCCTGGTGAAGAAATCATTGAAGGATTCATAGGCCGACGGATCGTCACGCTCGGCTTCCGAAAGATCGACGGGATAATGCCGGAGGAATCCGCGAATCAGTGCGCGTTTCAGCCAGCCGATGCGCGCGCGCGCCAGCGACCCGATCAGCCGCGACAGGAAATGCTGTGGCAACAGGTATTGCAGGCCGATGAATACGCGATTGCGAACACTGCGGCTGCTCACTGCAACGTTTCCTTCAACGCTTCGCGGCGACGATGCTGCGGTAGTCGCGCGCGATGACGTCAGCCACATGCGGGCTGCCAAATACCGCCGTGAATGCGGCGGACGGGTTGATCAGGAAGATCGCCGCGCTGTGGTCGACCGTGTAGTTGCCGTCCTCCGAGACCGGACCCAGCGAAACGGCGACGCCCAGGTGATGCGTCAAAGCTTCAATTGCCACTGGCAGGCCGGTGACACCCAGGAATTGCGGATCGAAATGTGCGACATAGCGGCCGAGCGCCGCGGGAGTGTCGCGGGCCGGGTCCACGCTCACGAACGCGACGACCGGTAAATCGCCGGCCGGCAGATCCGCCAGCTGCCGGCGGACCTCCGCAAGCGTCGCGAGCGTCGTCGGACAGACATCAGGGCATTGCGTGAACCCGAAGAATATCAATGTCCACTGGCCGCGCAGGCTGTCGCGCAGGAAGTCGCGGCCCTGGTGATCAGTCAGCGCAAACTCCGGAAGCGGCCGCGGAGCGTCGAGTAGCGTCGCCTGCTCGAGAACCAGCGGAGCATCCGCACTGCGCATCGAGATCCGGGCGGTTGTCGCGCCAGCGAGCGCGGCTGCGAGCACGACGGCCAAGGCAGATTTGCGATTCACGGTTCAATTATCCCACAGTGCCGCCCGCGCCCCGTCGCGGCGCCGGGTTAGACTTCGGGCAATGGCAGGCACGCAGCAGGTCGGCGAATTGCTGGACTGGGCCACGCGCATGCTCGAGCAGGCGGGGCTGGCCTACGGCCATGGCACCGCCAGTGCGCGGGATGACGCGGCAGCGCTCGTCTTTCATGCGCTGCGACTGCGGCATGACTCGGCGCCCCAGAGCTATCGCCGTGTCGTACCCGCCGCCGGCCGGCGTCGGGTTGCAACGCTACTGCGCCGTCGTATCGAGGAACGGCTGCCGTCGGCCTACCTGACCGGTGTCACCTGGTTCGCGGGTCACGAATTTCGCGTGACACCCGAGGTGCTGGTGCCGCGCTCGCCAATTGCGGAGCTCTGCCAGAACTCCTTCAAACCCTGGATCGACGCGAATCGTGTGCGCCGCGTACTCGATATCGGCACGGGTTCCGGTTGCATCGCCATCGCAGCGGCGCATGCATTGCCTGAGGCCCGCGTCGATGCGACCGATGTCTCGCCGCAGGCACTGGCCCTGGCACGCAACAATGTCCGGCGTCACCGTCTCGGACGCCGCGTCCGAGTCCTGCGATCCGATGTCTATGGCGCATTGCGCGGCCGGCGCTACGATATCATCGTGAGCAATCCACCTTACGTGCCGGCAGCCGAACTGCGCCGGCTGCCGCCGGAGTACCACTCTGAACCACGACTCGGTTTGCAGGCCTCAGGCCATGGAACCGCAATTATTGCGCGCATCCTGGCCGGCGCGCGCCGTCATCTCGAGCCGCAGGGCATCCTGGTCGTCGAGACCGGCGACACGGAACACGCGGTGCGACGGCGCTGGCCGTCGCTGCCATTCACCTGGCTCGAGTTCGAGCGCGGCGGCGGTGGCGTGTTCCTGCTGAACGCCGGGCAGCTATAGGCAACCTGGCATGTCCGGCAACACGATCGGCAAGCTGTTCACGGTCACGACATTTGGCGAGAGCCATGGTCCGGCGCTTGGCGCGATCGTTGACGGCTGCCCGCCGGGACTCGCGCTCGCCGAGGAAGACCTGCAGGCCGATCTGGAGCTGCGTCGCACCGGCACGTCGCGGCACACGAGCCAGCGCCAGGAGCCAGACCGTGTCCGGATCCTGTCGGGGGTGTTTGAGGGCCGCACGACCGGCACCGCGATCGGCCTCATCATCGACAACGTAGACCAGCGCTCGCGCGACTACGAGAAGATCAAGGACCGCTTTCGCCCGGGGCACGCGGATTACGCGTATCAGCAAAAGTACGGAATTCGCGACTACCGTGGCAGCGGGCGCTCGTCGGCGCGCATCACCGTTGCGACGGTTGCCGCCGGCGCAATCGCGCGCAAGTACCTGCGGGAAAAACCCGGTCTGGAGGTTGCCGGTTACCTTTCCCAGGCGGGTCCGCACCGGCTCGAATGCGTGGATCTTGCATCCGCGCGCGGCAACCCGTTCTTTTGCGCAGATCCGCAGAAAATCCCGCTGCTCGAGGAATACCTCTGGCAGCTGCGCAAGGACGGCGACTCGGTCGGAGCCAGGGTGACGATCCTGGCGCGCCAGGTGCCGCCAGGACTCGGCGAACCGATGTTCGACCGGCTGGACGCCGACATCGCATTCGCGATGATGGGCATCAATGCGGCCAAGGCCGTGGAAATTGGCGACGGTGTCGCGGTTGCGTCCCAGCGGGGGTCCGAGCATCGCGACGAACTGTTGCCGGGCGGCTTCGCCTCGAATCGCTCAGGCGGCACGCTGGGTGGTATCAGCTCAGGCCAGGACCTCATCGTGCACGTCTCATTCAAGCCGACCTCCAGCATTCAGGTGCCGGGCAGGACGATCGATGTGGACGGGAATCCTGCGGAAATCGTCACCACCGGGCGGCATGACCCCTGCGTCGGATTGCGTGCAGTACCGATCGCCGAGGCGATGCTGCTCCTGGTGCTGATGGACCATTTCCTGCGTCATCGCGGGCAATGCGCCGACGTCGTTTCTACGACTCCGGTGATCACGAATCCGCGGTAGTCCCCACGAATCAAAGCATTGCGCCTGCCTTTGCAGGCTGGTTCACGGGCCGGGAATTGCGTGACGCGGGGCAAGATTTTGGTAAATCCGGCGTGTAAGCTATAGTCCAAAGGATCAGGGACTTGTGATCGATTTCACACCCATTTCACAAACCCACGGCCGAAGCTTGAACGGCTTTGGCGATCTTGGGGAGTCACGATGAGCTGGAAAATGCGCGTCCTCGTTTTGGCGATGCTGTTCGCGCCGCCGGTGGCCCTGCCCCTCGGCCTGGGCGAAATCCGCTTGGGTTCGGCGCTCAATGAGCCGTTGTCAGCGGAGATCGACCTGGTCGCGGCGACCCCGGAGGAACTGGGGGACCTGCAGGCCCATCTCGCGTCACGCGAATTGTTCCAGCGTTACGGCCTGGATCGGCCCGCCTATCTGGATTCACTCGAATTCCGTGTCGGTCGCGGGCAGGACGGCCGTAGCGTGCTACTGGTCCGCTCGCAGGACGCCATTGGTGAGCCGTTTGTGTCATTTCTCATCGACGTCAGCTGGCCGCGCGGCCGACTGTTGCGCGAGTACACGGTCCTGCTCGATCCGCCGGTTTTCGCGCCGCAAGGCGATCAAGCCGCACCCGCCGCGATAGTCGCACCGCGAGCCGAGTCCGCACCGGCACGAGCCGCTGCAGCGCCCGCCGCGGGGGCCGGCAGCGAGCCGGCTGCTGCTGAACCCGTGCCGTCGGCGGAAAGCCCGCCGGCGCAGAGCCCGCCGGCGCAGAGCCCGCCGGCGGAAAGCCCGTCGGCATACCGGGTCGCAAGCGGTGATACCCTTTACGAGATCGCCCGGTCGCTGACGGCGGGCGATCACTCGACAGTACAAAAGATGGTGATCGGCCTGTTCCGCGCCAATCCGGCAGCGTTCCAGGGCAACATCAATGTGCTGCGCGCCGGCGCGATCCTGCGCGTTCCCACTGCCGACGAGCTTTCGGTGATCGGGGCAGGCGAAGCCTCCGCCGAGGTCAGCCGTCAGGTTTCGGCCTGGCGGTCCAGCCGTGGAGCTGCGGACAGCGGCCGCCTGCGCCTCGTGACACCGACCGAGGGCGTGGCTGACACGGGCACCGTCGAACCGGTCGCCGGCGGCTCGGTCGAGTCACAGGTCGATGCGCTCGAGCGTGAAATCGGGGAGCAGCGCCGCCTGCTGGAACTCAAGAATCAGGAACTGGCCGAGCTGCAACGCAAGCTGGCCCGCACGCAGGCGGCCGCGCCGGCCATTGCCGTCGAACCTGAGAAACCCGCGCCAGAAGAGATGGCGGTTGCGCCGGAGGACGATACGGGTGTTGGTGTTCCTCCGCCCGAAGAGGCCAAGGAACCCACGGTAGCCGCCAAGCCGAAGCCCCAGCCGGCTCCGGAAGTGGAAGCACCGTCATTCTTCGACAGCCTGACGGACAACTGGCTGTTCCTGCTCGGCGCTGCGGCGCTGGTGCTGCTCGGTGGCCTTGGCTACGGCTATGTCCGTCGCCGGCGCGAACAGGATGTCGACGATGCGCTGAAGGGCTTCGAGGTTCCGGCGACAGCGCCGGTGCCCACGGAGGCAGCGCGTCTTCGCTCGCTGGTCCCGGGTGCAGACGAAACCGTCCAGATCGAGCGGCTCGACGAGGAAGACATCGTTGTCGAGGAGCAGGAACGTCCGATTGCGCGCCCGAAGCTCGAAGCCGCGCAGCCGGTCAGCCAGGAAGATACGATCAGCACCGAAGCGGCGCTGGATCTCGATCAGGCCGACCCGCTGGCCGAAGCCGATTTCCACATGGCCTATGGCCTGTATGACCAGGCCTGCGACCTGGTCAGGATGGCGCTGAAGCAGTCGCCTGACCGCAATGACCTCAAACTGAAGCTCGCCGAGATTCATTTCGTGGCCGGCGACGCGCAGGCATTCCTTGCGGTCGCGCGTGACCTGCGCAATTCCATCGGGCCCGGCGGCAACTGGGACCGCATCGTGATCATGGGCCGGCAGCTCGCGCCCGACGAAGCGCTGTTTGCCGGCGGCGTGCAGTCCGCCGGTGTCGATATCAGCCTGGAAGGTGGCGACAATCGGGTCGACCTCGACCTGCTCTCGGCGCCCGCTGGCGATGAAGGCCTGGACTTCGATCTGGGCCAGGTGCTGGCCGCCAGCGACAGCAATTCGATCACCGGTGAACGCGAGACCCCCGAGTTCAACCAGGATGAAGGTCCGCGATCCTTCAGTACGACACAGAAAATCACCCCGCGCGAGGGTCCTGGCACGGTCGAGATGCCGACCCTCGAATTGCCGTCTTCGGAAACTCCGACGGTGGAGACACCGACGCTGCGCCCGCGTGGCAACGACACGATCCGTGAACACGTCAGTGACAGCGACTTCTCCGGTGGCATATCCACGGAGGCAACGGCGGAGCTGGCGATCGACGACCTGGGCCTGCATGTCGGCGGTTTCGAGAGCGAGTCCGACTCGCAGGATGACGCCACGATTCAGGCCACGCACATCGACGAGACGATGCGCGTCGCGGCGCACGACGAGAGCACGCGCATAATGCCGAAGGCCACGGATGGGAGCGACGCCACCGCTATTTCGCGGATGTCGGATGCGGACCGCACAGCGTTGCTGGTGTCGCTGAAGGCCAACGATGCGGCTGACATCAACCCGGATGCCGGTAGTGCCTCGGACAGTGCCGGCACGCCGACTGTGGCAATCGCCCGCCTCTCGACGGAACAGCTGCCGCCGCTGTCCGATCTGCAGCCCGTCACCATGAGTGAAGTGGGCACCAAGCTCGATCTGGCGCGCGCCTACATGGACATGGGCGACCCTGACGGGGCCCGCAATATCCTTCAGGAAGTGCTGAACGAAGGCAGTGCCTCGCAGAAGCAGGAAGCACGCCGACTGATCGACTCGCTGCCGGGAGCGTGAGCGCGGCGCAGCGACGCCTCGTCGTCGGTCTTGAGTACGACGGCGCGCGCTTTGCCGGCTGGCAGTTGCAGCCCGGCCTGTCAACGATCCAGGACCATGTCCAGCGCGCGCTGGCGAGCGTCGCCGATCATCCGGTCGAGGCCGTCTGCGCCGGCCGCACCGATGCGGCGGTTCATGCGAACGGCCAGGTCGCCCATTTCGATACGACGTCCAACCGCCCGATGCGCGGTTGGGTACTTGGCACCAACGGCCAGCTGCCGCCAGAGATCGCAATACTCTGGGCCGTCGAGGTTGACGCCCGGTTCCATGCCCGGCATTCGGCACTGGCGCGTAGCTATCGATATTGCATCCTGCAGCGCGCCACGCGACCCGCCCTGCTGCGCGAGCGCGTCTGGTGGGTCCGGACCGGGCTTGACGCAGCGGCGATGCACGAGGCCGCCCAGCAGCTGATCGGCGAGCATGACTTCTCGGCTTTCCGTGCGGCCGAATGCCAGTCGAAGACGACCCGACGCCGCATCGACTCGATCAGCGTCGCTGCCGACGGGCCGCTCGTGACGATCGAGGTCACGGCAAATGCGTTCCTGCACCACATGGTCCGCAATATCGTGGGGACACTGCTCCCGGTCGGAACGGGCGAGCAGAAGCCTGCGTGGGTTGCCGAGGCGCTGGCCAGCCGCGACCGGGCACGTGCCGGCATCACCGCGCCCGCCCACGGCCTGTTCCTTGCCGGCGTTCACTATCCGCCGGCCCTGGGGTTACCCGAACTTGTCCAACTTCCGCCATGGGCTATGATCGCTGGCCAGAGTCTGCGGGGATCAACGTGACCTGGTTCGAGAAGATCATCCCGTCGCGGATCAAGACTGAGCGGCGCACGCGCTCCGTCCCGGAAGGCCTGTGGATGAAATGCCCGGCCTGCGACTCGGTGCTCTACCGGCCCGAGGTCGAGCGCAATCTTCAGGTCTGCCCGAAGTGCGCCCACCACCTGCGCGTCGGCGCGCGCGACCGGCTGACGCGGTTCCTGGACCCCGACACCGTGACCGAGATCGGCGCGGATGTGGCGCCCGAGGACCCGCTGCGCTTCCGTGACAGCAAGCGCTATCGCGACCGCCTGGCGGCGGCGCAGAAGACGATCGGCGAACGCGACGCACTCGTGGTGATGGCCGGCACGCTCGATGGCATCGAGGTCGTCGCCTGCGCCTTCGAGTTCGCCTTCATGGGTGGATCGATGGGTTCGGTGGTCGGCGAGCGTTTCGTGCGCGGTGTCGAGCACGCCATCCAGCACCGCATGCCCGTCGTTTGTTTTTCAGCGAGCGGCGGAGCGCGCATGCAGGAGGGTCTGTTGTCGCTGCTGCAGATGGCCAAGACGAGTGCCTCGCTCGCCGCACTGGCGCGGCATGGCCTGCCATTCGTGTCGGTACAGACTGACCCGACCACCGGCGGAGTTTCCGCGAGTCTTGCCATGCTCGGCGACGTCAACATCGCCGAGCCGCGCGCCCTGATCGGATTTGCGGGCCCGCGCGTGATCCAGCAGACGGTCCGCGAGACCCTGCCCGAGGGCTTCCAGCGCAGCGAGTTCCTGCTCGAGCACGGAGCGATCGACATGATCGTCGACCGCCGCGATCTTCGTGACCGCATCGCGGGCTTGCTGCGCATGCTGCTGCGCCAGCCGCCGGTCTCCGGCTAGCATCAGGTGCGATTCGATTCCGTCGCGGCCTGGCTGGAATGGCAACAGGTCGCACATCCACGGGTGGTGGATCCCGGGCTCGATCGGGTCGGCGTCGTATTCCGGCGTCTTGGACTCGCGCGGCCGCCCACCGTCCTGACGATCGGTGGAACAAACGGCAAGGGTTCGGTCGCAGCCTACCTCGACGCGATGCTGGCCGCGGCGGGCTACGATTGTGGCCTCTTCACGTCGCCACACTTCATCCGCTACCAAGAGCGCATCCACATTCGCGGCCGCGAGATTGCGGACGACCTGCTGCTGACCGCGTTTGACCGGATCGATGCGGCGCGCGGTGAAGTTTCGCTTTCATTCTTCGAATGGAACGCCCTGGCGGCATTCGTCGCCTTCGCGCACGAGCGCATCGACGTGGCCGTGCTCGAAGTCGGCATGGGCGGCCGGCTCGACGCGGTCAATTTGTTCGATGCCGACGTCGCCGCCGTCGTCACGGTCGGCCTCGATCATCGCGAATGGCTTGGCGATGCGGTCGAGCAGATCGGCATCGAGAAGGCGGGCATCTTCCGGCCGGAGCGACCGGCGATTTTCGGTTCACGCAACATGCCGCAAAGCGTAGGGCACGTTGCGTCAGCATGCGGTGCGCGCCTGAGGCGCATCGGCGCGGATTTCGATTTCGTCGAGCGTCAGGATGGCTGGGACTACCTCGGTCTTGGTTCACGACGCCGCGAATTGCCGCTGCCGGCGCTCGCCGGCAGCATGCAGCTTGCGAATGCCGCCACGGCGCTCGCGGTGCTGGAGGCCGCGGAGCCTGGAATTCTGGTTCCGGATGAGGCCGTGCGCGCGGGTCTCGCACGTGTCCGGCTCCCCGGCAGATTCCAGATCGTCAGCAGGAACCGGGAGTGGATCCTGGACGTTGCCCACAACCCGGATGCGGCGCGCGCGCTTGCCACGAGTCTCGCGGCACGCCAGACGCGCGGCCGCACTGTCGCTGTCTGCGGCATCCTGGCCGACAAGGACATCGACGGCATCGTCTCGGCGCTCCGGGGCCAGGTGCAGGAATGGATCGCTGTCAGGCTCGACGGGCCACGATCTTTGCCAGAGTCGGAGCTCGCGACACGAATCGCAATGCGAACCGGTGCGTCGGTTTCGGTGGCCGACAGTGTCGCCGCCGGCTGCGAGTACGCGGCTGCGGCCTGCGGGGAGGGTGACCGCATTCTGGTGTTCGGTTCATTTCATACGGTCGGTCCCGCCCTTGTACATCTCGGTTTACAATTTGATCGCAATGGACGTCAGGATTCGTGAAAGACTGGTTGGAGCGCTTGTACTGGTGGCGCTGATCGTGCTGCTCGTGCCCGCGCTATTGAAAGGCCCCGGCACCGCGAGCGACCAGCCCCCGGCAGCGGAGATGAAGAGCGTCGAAATCATGCTGGACGGCGCGACCGGACCTGCGGAAAACGAAAGCCTGGTGCCGGAGCCCGAAATCGTCCAGTCCAAGCCGGAAGTACCGGCGCCCGTGGTGCCGAAAACCGTCGAGCCGGCGCCGCCGGCGGTCGAGCCGGCCAAGCCAGCATCCACCCGGCAAGCGGCCTGGGCCGTACAACTTGGCGCGTTTTCCAGCCGGAGCAAGGCGGACGAACTGGTTGCCAAGCTCCGTTCACGCGGCTATTCGGCATTCGTGCTCGAGTACCGGGCTGGCGGGCAGTTGCTGCACCGGGTCCGTGTCGGACCGGAACAGGATCGCGCGCGTGCAGTTGCAATCGCCGAGCGACTGCGCAATGACGGATTCCAGCCGGTGGTCGCGCCGCATCCGTGAAACGCGCCCGGCGAACGGCAAAACGATCGGCTAGAATGCTGCTCGCCCCGCTGGAGCCACGGCCCGATGAATGGCGCTGACCATCTCTTTGCAGCAATCCTTCTGATTTCGCTCGTCCTGGGCTGCCTGCGTGGATTTGTCCGCGAAGCCATATCGCTGCTGTCCTGGCTGATCGGCCTGTGGCTCGCCTGGCACTTCTCCTATCTGCTTTATCCCTGGCTGGGCGGCACGCTCGCGGAACCCGGCGTACGCGAGTGGGCCGGCCGGGCGATCGTCCTGTTCGTGACCTTGCTGATTGGCTCGGCAGTCGGGGCCATTGCCGCACACTTAATCCAGCGTGCCGCGGGTCTTGCCCTGATGGACCGAATCGTCGGAGGCTTGTTCGGGCTGATGCGCGCCGTCGTCGTGATCGGACTGCTGGTGATCGGCGGACGTGCGGTCAATCTCGATCTGGAACCGTGGTGGCAGAAGACGAAATCCATGCCGGTGGCCGAAGCCGTCGCCAAGTGGCTCGAGCGTTATGCCGAGCCGGCCGCCGCTGACTTGCTGGAACGGGCCGCCAAAACCCCGGGGAGCTGAGGCCATGTGCGGCATCGTCGGCATGGTCGGCACAGGCCCGGTCAACCAGAGAATCTATGACGCGCTGACGGTGCTGCAGCACCGTGGTCAGGATGCGGCGGGCATCATGACGATGGACGATCGCGCGCTGTTTTCGCGCAAGGATAACGGCCTGGTGCGCGATGTGTTTCGCGAGCGTGACATGCGCCTGCTCATCGGCCATGCGGGCATCGGCCATGTGCGTTACCCGACCGCCGGCTGCGACAGCGCCGACGAAGCCCAGCCTTTCTACGTGAATGCGCCATTCGGCATCGGCATCAGCCACAACGGCAACCTGACGAATGCCGACGAGCTGACGCGCACGATGATCGCGGAAGACCGCCGCCACCTCAACACACGCTCGGATTCCGAAGTGCTGCTAAACGTGTTCGCAAGCGAATTGCAGCGCTCGACCGCGGCGTGGCCAGCGGCTGCCGATGTCTTCCGGGCGCTCGAAGCCGTATTTCGCCGTTGCCGCGGCGGCTACGCGGTGGTTGCAATGATCGTCGGCCATGGAATCATCGGGTTCCGCGATCCGCACGGCATCCGGCCACTGGTGCTCGGGCGGCGCGAGACACCGCGCGGGCCGGAATGGATGCTGGCATCCGAGAGTGTCGCGCTCGACATGCTCGATTTCGACCTGGTCCGCGACGTCGGCCCCGGCGAGGCCATCTTCATTGACCTGCAGGGGAGGATGCACGCGAGGCAATGCACGCTCGCGGCGCAGCACACACCCTGCATATTCGAGTACGTCTACTTCGCGCGGCCCGACTCGATCATCGACAACATCTCGGTGCACAAGGCCCGCATGCGAATGGGCGAGAAGCTGGCGGACAAGATTTTGCGCCTGCGGCCCGATCATGACATCGACGTGGTGATCCCGATTCCCGACACCAGTCGTACCAGCGCGGCGCAGCTGGCGCTTTCGCTCGGCGTGAAGTATCGCGAAGGCTTCGTGAAGAACCGCTACATCGGCCGGACCTTCATCATGCCGGGGCAGGAGCAGCGGCAGAAGTCCGTGCGCAGCAAGCTCAATGCAATCGACCTTGAGTTCCGCGGGCGAAATGTGCTGCTGGTCGACGACTCGATCGTGCGTGGCACGACCTCGGCGCAGCTGATCGACCTGGCCCGCGAAGCCGGCGCCCGCAAGGTATATTTCGCCTCGGCGGCGCCACCCGTGCGCTTCCCGAATGTCTATGGCATCGACATGCCGGTCGCGACCGAACTGGTAGCCGCCGGCCACAACGAAGACGAGGTGGCAAGGATCATCGGCGCGGACTGGCTGATGTACCAGGATCTCGACGATCTGATCGTCGCCTGCCGCCATGACCATGCGCGCATCACGGACTTCGACACTTCCTGCTTCTCAGGGCATTACGTCACGGGTGACGTTACGACCGAGTACCTCGCGCGCCTCGAGCACGATCGTTCGGACGGAGCGCGCGCGCAGCGCCTGCTGGATCTGCAGGGCGGCCGCGCAGCGCGCGCCGTCTGATAATCGCGCCGATGGCCGGCGCGCAGAGCGACCAACGCCGAGAGCTTCTGCTGCATCTATACCGGGCTGCGCTATCCGCCGTAGACGGCCGCCGGCGCGTGCGGGCGGCACTCGCCGCGGACCGGAACGAGCGGCCCGTGAGCATTCTGGCCGTCGGCAAGGCGGCATCGGCGATGACGCAAGGTGCGCTCGATGCACTGGGTTCGAGGGTGGTGCGCGGGTTGGTCATCGCGCCAGACGATGGAATTGCACATGATCTGCTTGCGTTCCCGCGCATCACCTGCCTCGCGGGCGACCATCCGGTCCCCGGCGAGCGCAGCCTCGCGGCAGGCAGCGCGGCGCTCGCATTCGCGGGCGCAACTGCCGCGGGCAGCCGCGTGCTGCTGCTCGTCTCGGGCGGGGCATCGGCGCTCCTCGAGGTGCTGGCGCCGGGTGTCACGCTCGCCAAGCTGCAGCGGCTCAACGAATGGGCTCACTCCGAAGCCGTCGACATCACGGAATTGAATGCGAGGCGCGCCTCCCTGTCCCTCATCAAGGCCGGCCGCCTGCCGGGTCTGTTTCGAAATTCTGAAGTCGAGGGCCTGATGATCTCGGACGTGCCGGGCGATGATCCGGCGGTGGTCGGGTCGGGGTTATTGGCGAGCCCGGCCTGCCGGGTCACGCTGGTCGGCTGCCTGGACGACGCGCTGGATGCGGCGCTGCGCGCTGCGCGCACGCGCGGATTCGACGCGCAACGCTCGCCCGCACGGCTTTCGGGCGATGCGGTATCGGCAGCCCGCGCTGCCTGCCACGAGTTCGCCGTTGGCAACTCGAATCTGCAACTCTGGGGCGGCGAGACTGTGGTGCGACTTCCGGCGCGGCCGGGGCGAGGTGGACGTTGCCAGCATTTTGCGTTGTCAGCGGCGCAGCAGATTGCCGATCACCCGGAACTCGTCGTCCTGGCTGCCGGAACCGATGGGCGCGATGGCGCGAGCGAGGATGCCGGCGCGATCGTCGATGGCAGTACGCTCGCGCGCGCGCGGGATGCAGGCTTCGACGCCGCAAAGTGTCTCGAGGCTGCGGACAGCGGCAGCCTGCTCGAAGCCGCGGGCGATCTGATTTACACAGGACCGACCGGCACGAATGTCGGCGACCTCGTAATGGTTCTCAGGCTAAGATGAGGGCATGACGGCCCGGGTTCTGATCATCGACGAACAGGGCGTCTACCGGCGCCTTGTCGCGCATCACGTGGCGACGGGCTTCGATTCGCCGAGCATCGCCGAATACGATCCCGTGGCGCGTGGCAAATTGCCGGCCGATTTTTCCGGCAGCGCCTACGACGCCGTGCTGCTGGGCGACGCGCCGGGTGAAGCAAATGGCCTGGCGTGGCTGCGCGACCTGTGCCGCCGCAATGGCTTTCCACCGGTCATCTACCTGCTGTCGACGCCGACTGCGGAGTCCGAAGAAGCCGCCTTTGCGGCGGGCGCGCATGCCTGCCTGTCGAAGACCAAGATCGACCATGGCCGGCTGATCGCGGCGCTGCGCGGGGCGCAATCGCGGCGGGGCCAGGTCCTGCCACCATCGCCGCGCGTGGATGACTCGCCGCGTGCGACGCGCTTCGGCGATGCGACGATCCGCGGTTACCGGCTCATCAAGCAGATTGCCGAAAACCCGGTTTCTTCCGTGTACCTGGCGCAGAGCGAGCGGACCGGTGAACAGGTCGTGCTGAAGGTCTTGCGGCAGCCGCCGGACGATGGTCCAGGCGAAAAGACATTTGACCGCTTCCTGCGCGAGTACCAGATCGCCGCCGACATCAAGCATCCAAACGTCGCCCGAGTCCATGACGTCGGCGTCGGTGACGACCACGCCTTCATCGTTATGGAGTACTTCCCGCTCGGCGACCTGCGGACCCGCATCAAGGGCGTCATCCAGCCATTGCAAGCCCTGATATTCCTGCGGCAGATGGCCGAAGCGCTCGTGGTCCTGCACGGGGCGGGGGTGTTGCACCGCGACCTCAAGCCCGGCAACGTCATGCTGCGCGACGATTCGTCGGTCGCCCTGATCGATTACGGGCTGTCAAAGCAGATCGAACTCGATGCGGCGATAACCGGTAGCGGTGAGATTTTCGGCACGCCGTACTACATGAGCCCGGAACAGGGCCATGGCCGCGACACCGACGAGCGCAGCGACATCTACAGCCTGGGCATCATCTTCTACGAAATGCTGATGCGCCGTAAGCCGTATGTCGCCGGCACACCGATGCAGGTGATCTACAAACACGCACATTCGCCATTGCCCGAGCTGCCTGCGGAACTGAAGCACCTGGAAGGCATTCTCTACAACTGCATCGCCAAGGATCCGGCGCGCCGCTACCCGAATGCGGATCAGCTCGTTGACGCGGCACGGGAATACGAGAAGGACGAGCTGGGGCGCGAATGAGCCGGGCGCTCCCACGGTGCGCCGGGGCAGAATCCCTTCAGAGCGGGCAGGGCTGCAACCGGTACCCCGCGGAATCCCAGTGCAGCACGCTGGCGGTCGCATGCCAGGCGCCCAGCACTATGCGCGTGTATTCGTCGCCATCGACGTCGAATCGGTGCGTCGCCGGCCGGTGGGTATGGCCGTGGATCATCGTGCGCACGCAGGCTTCGCGCATCAGCGTTTCGACGGCGGCCTGATTCACATCGGTGATGTATTCGCCCGCGGCGGCCAGGTGCTCGCGGCTGCCAGCCCGGGCCTCGGCCGCCAGCCGGCGGCGGCTCGCGAGCGGCAATGCCGCGAAGCCGCGCCGGACATCCGGATCGCGCACCAGCGCGCGCAGCCGCTGGTAGGCGCCGTCGTCCACGCACAGTCCGTCACCATGACTCAGCAGCACGCGCTCTCCGCCGATGGTCGCGATCACGGGATCGTCGAGGAGCGTGGCCCCGGTTTCCGCGCAGAAGCGCTCACCGAGCAGGAAATCGCGATTGCCGTGCATCAGGTAGAGCAGGGTGCCGCGGGCGGTGACGGCGGCCAGCGCCGCAACCACGTCGCGATAGGCGGGTTCGGGGTCGTCGTCGCCGAGCCAGACCTCGAAAACGTCACCGAGCAGATAGAGGGACGCTGCGCCCTGAACGGGCCCCTCCAGAAACCGGAGAAAGCGTTCTGCGATTTCCGGGGTGGCGGGGTCCAGGTGCAGGTCGGAAACGAACCAGGTGCTCACTCGGACTTTTCCGCCTCCGGCGGGGCCGCTGTCTCGACGACCCAGGCACGCTGGATGACCGGCCGCTCGACGGGAACGCCCTCGCCGAAATTGGCCACGGTTTCGGTCACCAGATGAGCGATGCGATCGACGACATCCATCCCCTCGACGACCTTGCCGAAGACCGCATAACCCCAGCGGCTGGGCAGGGGATCGAGTCCGGTGTTGTCCATCAGGTTGATGTAGAACTGGGACGAGCCGGAATGCGGGCTATCTTCGCGCGCGAGGCCGACCGAGCCGCGGCGGTTCGACAGGCCGTTGCCGCTTTCGTTGGGTATCGGCGCATGAGCCTTGCGCGCCGACAGGCCGGGGTCGTAACCGCCACCCTGCACGACGAAATTCGGGATGACCCGGTGGAAAACCGTGCCGTCGTAATAGCCGTCGCGCACGTAGCGCAGGAAATTTTCGGCGGATAGCGGCGCGCGCACCGTGTCCAGCTCCAGCACGAAGGCGCCCTGCGAGGTCTCGACCCGCACCCGCGGCGCGAGCGAGCTCGTTGTCTGGGCGCCCGACATGACGGGCATCAGGGCGAGCAGCAGGAGGACGGCGCGTTGCAACATGGATTGATTCCTCGCGGCGATATTAGCGCACCCCGGTGCGTGAGACGCCGGGTCCGATCCCGTAGACTGTGCCGTCGATGGACCCGAAGACCGTCACGCGATTTGCACCCAGCCCGACCGGCGCCTTGCATCTTGGCAATGCGCGGACGGCGCTATTCAGCTTCCTGATGGCTCGCGCGGCCGGCGGGCGCTTCCTGCTGCGGGTCGAGGACACCGACCGCGACCGCAGTAGCGATGCTTTCATGAGCTCTCAGCTGTTGGATCTCGCCTGGCTGGGGTTGTCGTGGGACGCCGGGCCAGATCGCGATGACGGCCGCGGTCCCTACCGGCAGTCGGAACGCGGCCCCGTCTATGTCGGGCTCTATAAAAAGCTCGAGCTCGAGGGTCATGCCTACCCCTGCTATTGCACGCCGCTCGAGCTCGACGTTGCGCGCCGTGCCCAGCTCGCCGCAGGCCAGCCGCCGAGGTATCCCGGCACCTGCCGCGAACTCGATACGGCCGCGCGCGCTGCGCGTGTCGCCGAAGGGCGCCAGCCGGCCTTGAGATTCCGGGTGCCGGACGCGGGAGTCATCGAATTCGAGGACCTGGTCCGCGGACCGCAGTCCGTCGCCGCCGCCACGCTCGGGGATTTCGTGCTGCGACGCGCTGACGGCGGCCCGATGTTCTTTTTCTGCAATGCCGTCGACGATTCCCTGATGGGCGTCACGCAGGTGCTGCGCGGCGACGATCACCTGAGCAACACGCCACGCCAGTTGCTGCTGCTGCAGGCGCTCAAGCTGCCGGTGCCGCGTTATGGCCACCTGCCATTGCTGCTGGATGCGAGCGGCGCGCCCTTGTCCAAGCGCCGCGGCAGCACCACCGTCGGCGAATTGCGTGAGCGCGGCTATCTCGCGGCCGCCGTCGGCAATTACCTGCTCCGACTAGGACACACGGGCGCACCTGACCAGTGGGTGGAACCCGCCGAGTTCGCCCGCAACTTCAGCCTCGATCGCCTGGGTCGGGCGCCCGCGCATTTCGATGCCGCCCAGCTCGATCACTGGCAGCGCGAGGCCGTCAGGCGGCTGACACCGGAGCAGGCGGTCCATTGGCTCGATGCAGAACTGCCGGCCGACTGGTCGGGCCAGGAGCGCCTGGAGCTTGCGGGATTGCTGCTGGGCAACCTGTTGTTTCCGGCCGATGCCGCGGACTGGCTCTCGGTGCTGCGGGGTGACCTGCCGCCGCTCACCGCAGAGGACAGCACCGTACTCGCGGAGGCAGGGCCGGCTTTCTTCGAGGCCGCCCTCGCGGCTTATCACGAGGTAGGCGCTGATATTGGGGCGCTGGGGCGGGAGCTGAAGCAGCGCACCGGGCGCAAGGGCGCGGCGCTCTTCATGCCGCTGCGCATCGCCTTGACCGGGCGGCACGACGGACCGGAACTCGCGGCCCTGCTGCCGGTCATTCCGCCGGCCCTGGTGCGGGCGCGCCTGGCCGCCGCGGCCCGGGTTCATTGAGGCGCTATCCGATGCTGCTGATCCACAACTCGATGACGGGTCGCAAGGAGCCATTCCGCGAACTCGTGCCGGGGCGAGTCGGAATGTACGTCTGCGGCATGACTGTCTACGACCACATCCACGTCGGCCACGCACGCTCGCAGATCGCCTTCGACGTGGTGCGCCGCTGGCTGCAGGCGAGCGGCTACCAGGTCAACTACGTGCGAAATATCACCGACATCGACGACAAGATCATCAATCGCGCGCGTGAGCTGGGCGAGACGGTTGAAGCGCTGACGGCGCGCCACATCGAGTCGATGAACGAGGACTTCGCCGCGCTCGGAATCAGGCCCGCCGATCACGAACCGCGCGCAACCCGATTCATTCCCGAAATCGTCACGATGATTTCGACGCTGATTGCCAAGGGCAATGCCTATGTCGGCACGAGCGGCGACGTGCTGTATTCCGTCTCGAGTTTCAAGGACTATGGGAAGTTGTCGGGCAGGAAGCTTGCGGACCTGCGTGTCGGGTCGCGAGTCGAGGTGGACGAGCAAAAGCGCGACCCGCTCGATTTCGTGCTGTGGAAGCGTGCCAAGCCCGGCGAACCATCCTGGGAATCGCCCTGGGGCCTGGGACGCCCCGGCTGGCATATCGAATGCTCGGCGATGGCGGTCGCGCTCCTCGGCGGCCATTTCGACATCCACGGCGGCGGCATGGACTTGAAGTTCCCGCATCACGAGAACGAGATCGCGCAATCCTGCGCGGCTTGCGGCACGCCATTCGTCCATGTCTGGATGCACAACGGCTTTGTGCGTGTCAACGACGAAAAGATGTCGAAGTCGCTCGGCAATTTCTTCACGGTGCGCGAGGTGCTGCCGCGGCTCCGGCCGGAAGTGCTGCGCGCCTTCGTGCTGGCAAGCCATTACCGCGGCCCGATCAACTACGGCGAGGAGAATCTCCGCCAGGCCGATTCGGCGCTGCAGCGCCTGTACCTCGCTTTGCGCGACGTTGAAAAAGGGGACGCTACCCTTTTTCCGACTGAAAAAAGGGTAGCGTCCCCTTTTTCCCGGCGCTTCAGCGAGGCCATGAATGACGACTTCAACACGCCCGAAGCGCTCGCCGCGATGCAATCGCTCGCGCGCGAGCTGAATGTCGCGAAGTCAGCGGGAGACAGCGAGGTCGCTGCGGCGCTCGCGGCGGAATTACGTGCGCTCGGCGCCATCCTCGGCTTGCTCGAACAGCCGCCTGGGGAATGGCTGGCGACCCATTCGGAGCTGACGGGCGCCGTGGAAAATGCGAGGAGCCGGCCGGACCCCGCCGAAATCGATCGCCTGGTTGCGGCGCGAACCGAGGCCAGGCGGGAACGCAACTGGGCGGAATCGGACCGCATCCGCGACGAACTGACCGGCCATGGGGTAATCCTCGAGGACGGCCCCGCGGGCACGAGCTGGCGCTGGCAGTAACGGTGTCGCGACCGAATCGCAGCTACAGGGCAGCTGCGCGGTTGAAATCGCCGATGGCCTCGACAAGCGCGGTAATGGCATCACGCTCGGCGGGCGTCAGGTGCGGATTCCAGACATCCGCAATGAGCACCACACGCGTGCGTGTGCCTCGATTCCAGGCTTCGTGTTCGAATGTGTCGTCGAACACGACTCCCTCTCCCTCGCGCCAGTGGTGCGCCTCGCCGCCCACCACCAGGGCACATTCCTCGGGGACGATCAGGGGCAGGTGGCAGACGACGCGTGTGTTGGTCACGCCCCGGTGCGGCAGGATGTGCGTGCCCGGCGTCAGGACCGAGAACATCACTTCCGGGGCGTGTTCCCGGATATGCACCAGCGGCAACGCGTCGAGTGCGGCCGAAGTTTCAGGGCAGCGCTGGTGATTTTTGTCCCGCCGCGACCCATGCCGGTAGAAATAAAATCCGTCCCAGGCGGGCGCGCCCTGCGATCCACGCAAGCCGGCTTGCTCCTCTGCGTCACTGGCAAAGACGCGCTCGCGGCCATCCGTGTGCGGCAGCACCGCCGTCAGCTCGTCGCGGATTGTGTTGGTCCGCCGCTCGAATTCCTCCATCCACGGAAACAACGCGCGCTCGAAATACTGCGATGCCGGCAGGCCCGGGAAAAAAAGGACCGATGGCTGCTGTCTTGGGTCGACGGGCGCTCCCGGACGATCCCCGAGGAATACCGCGAGGGCATCTCTGACGCGGCCAAGCGCCGCTGCTCCGTGGCGCTCGGCCACAGGTTCCAGGACCGCCTCGAACACGCGGCGCCGGCCGGCCTGCGCGAAGCCCATGGCGTGGCGCACGAGATCCAGAAGGGCCGGGGCGGTCGTGGACGCGTTGAGCCATTGCCCCTGCCTTTGCGCGTCGGCGATGGCGCCGAAGTAGGCCAGCACGGCTTCATGCCCACGGTCGAGATTCTCGAGCGCTTGGCCGAGTTGCAGTCGCGCCGTCGGCTGGTTGGGATCCTGCCTGACTGCGCGTTGAAACACCTCCCGTGCTCCTTCGGGGTCTCCAGCTGCCTGCCGTATGGATCCGAGATTCAGCAGGGTCGCCAGATTCGTCGGATGGCCGCTGGCAGCCCGCTCCAGCAGTTCCAGGGCGCGCGCGCTCTGCCCGCGCCGCATTGCATACAAGGCCAGAAAGTTCAGGGCCTCGACCTGATCGGGTGTCGCGGCGAGCAGCTTCGAATACACCCGCTCCGCTTCATCGTCGCGCCCCTGGCGCGCAAGTTCGCGCGCGGAGTTCAGGTCGGATTCACGGAGCGCACGCGGCCTCATTTTTCCGATTATAGCTTTGCGGCCCATCGCCTCCCGGGACCGTGCGCGGGATGAACCCAAAGAAAAGGCCGGCCCCCGTGAGGGGGCCGGCCACGTCAAGCGCGAGTCTCTAGTTGTCCTTACCGAAATGCGCCACCACGCGCGCGTACAGGAATACGCCCGGAGTGTCATAGCCCGACGGGTCATAGCCGTTGAGCGCGCAACTGAAGCAGGGTGGCGGGTCCTCGTCGAATACGTTGTTGGCGCCCACGGTGAAGTCCCAGCTGCCGTCCATGAACTGCGACGGAGTCCAGGTGACCTGCATGTCCACGTAGGTCGTCGCCGACATCTTGGCTCCCGCGTTATTGGTGTCTATGACCGCGTCCGTGTAGCGCGCCGATACTGATGCCGCCCAGTCGGCACGCGACCAGTCGACAGTCATGCTGGACTTCCAGTCTGGATACACCGACCCGAGATCGCCGGTTTCCGTGCCGACCAACGGGACTTCCTGAAATCCGGTCGCCGTCGGAATGATCTCGGTGTACTCGTTCAGGTGGGTGGTCTGCCACAGAACTCCGAATCGGCCCCAGTTGAATTCCGGCGCTGACCAGCGAATGTTGAGATCCCAACCATTCGTCCTGATGCCGCCGATATTGAGGAGCTGATTGGCGAAGCTGTTGATGACGCCGCCCTGGGTGCGGCCGATACCGCCGCACAGCACCGGGTCGAGTGTTGCGACACATCCATCGAGCTGTACCTGTGCGTCTAGCGCCGCGATCGCCTTTTCCAGTTCGATGTTGTAGTAGTTAAACTCGAACGACAATCCGTCAGACCACGATGAACCCTCCGCCCAACGCGGGCTGTAGACGAATCCGGCCGTGTAGCTGTTACTCGTGGTCTCCGGGACAAGAGCCGGGTTGCCGCCCGTCGTCACCGAGATCTGTGGATTGAATTGCTCATAGGTGTTGGGCACGCCAAGCGCCAGACAGTTGGCCTGAGTAGTGGCGTCCGCGGGCGGGCCACCATTGAGGCCGGCGTAGTCGGAGCACTTATCTGTAATCGTCGTGTCGAAGCGGGCCGTCGATCCGAACAACTCGCCGATACTCGGAGCGCGAATGCCCTCGGAGTACGAGCCTCGGAACAGCAGGTCCTTGATCGGCCGCCAGTTGAGGCCGAATTTCGACGCCGTCTGATTACCGAACGTTGAATAATCAGAAGTGCGCACAGCTGCCGTCAGCTGCAGCAGGTCCGCACCGGCGCGTTCCTTGAGGAGGGGAATCTGCAGTTCGCCGTAGAACTCGTTGGTGTCATATTGCCCGGAGGTCGGTGTCGAAGGCACACCAGCGCTCTCACCGGCCGTGTAGATCGCATCCGGCAGGTAGAAACCGCTCTGATCACGGTGCTCGAAACCGACCGCGAAATCGAGGCCGCCCGCCGGCATCGACAAGATCGTGCCTCCGAGGTTGACAGTGATGTCCTTCAGCTCCTGTTCGCTCGTGTCGTGAAGCACAGGGCGGATGAAGTCCAGCATCGCCTGCGTGATGGTGCCGCTGCCGTCGCCCTGGCCGCCCGCAATATTGAACGGCACGCAACCCGGAATCGGATCGGGAACGGTCGGGACGCCGAGTACGACAACTACTGGGCCACAGGCCGTAGTCGTCGCGCCGCCGATGCCGGCGACCACGCCTGGGCCCATCGCTTCCTTCAGCTTGCGGGAGTTGTAGCTGCCATGCGTCGTTTGACTGGCGCTGTTGCGTGACCAGACACCCGTGACGTCCCAGTAGAAATCACGATCGGCGACCTGGAAGTCGCCGCGGAAGCCACCGCCCAGGTACCAGGTATCCACATTCTGCTCGAAAATGCGCGGGCCGCCTTCGAGCGGGCGGCGGCCGATGAAGTAATCAGTGCCACCACTCTCCGTGTCGGTGCTGGCGTTCAAGGTAAAGCCGAACGGATTGTAGGGGTTGTTCACGTCAAGCTGAATCGTGTCAAGCAAATTGCCGTTGCCCGCCTCTGGACCGGTGAACAGCGGTTCCGGCGCGGCCTGATTCGTTGATCGACGCTGGTTGAACAGCCCCTTCATGAAAAAGCTGACATTGTCGGCCAGCTGATACTCACCCTGGCCAAAGAGACCGATACGCTCGCTCGGCGTCTGCATCAGGTTGAAGGGCTGGAAGTTGAACCGATCGTTAACGGTGAAGTTATGAAAGTCATCGGTCCGCGGACCGGCCACGGGATTCGCCGGGTTGTAGGACGGAATGCCCGTCACTCCATCGTTGATCGTCAGATTGAGGCCCTGGCCCGTATTCGGATCGGTGAAGAAGAACCGACCCTGCGGCGTACCGGAGCTGCAACCGCCCGCCGCGCACGAGGTGGCAAACGGCTTCGGAAATTGCGAGATCGCGCGATCTTTCGAGTTGACTCGGCCCTGCTTCGTATAGTCCAGGTTGAAGAATGAACTTGACCGCTCACTCGACGAGCCCAGCGAAACGCCCCACTGGTCCGTACTGCCATCCCCTTGACCGTACTGACCGCCATAGCCCGAAAACTCGATTCCATTGAAGTCCTTCTTGGTGATGATATTGATAACGCCTGCAATGGCGTCCGAGCCATAAATGGACGAGGCGCCGTCTTGCAGGACTTCAACGTGGTCGATGATGCTGGCCGGAATCGTATTGAGGTCGGTCGCTGCCGAGACGCCGCTCGCCGATGCTTCGTTGACCCAGCGGATGCCGTCGACCAGCACCAGAACGCGCTTAGGACCAAGGTGTCTTAGGTCGGCCGTCGTCGCGCCGGCGCCGAGGCCACCGCCATCCGGGGGGAACCCCTGGTTGCCGCTGAAATTGTATCGCGTATTGACAGAACCGCCGGAGACCGGCATGTGCTGCAGAATGTCTCCGATCGACGTCTGGCCAGTCTTCTGAAGATCCTCGGTCGACAATGTGATTACGGGTGCCGCTTCATTCAAAGGATTCTGACGAATCCGGGAACCGGTAATGACGACCTCACCCAGTGCTTCAGCTTGCTGAGCTGACGCAACGGGCGCTATCAGGGCTGCAGACAGCCCGACCGCTCCACCGATCGCAAGCCGGATGGCCCGTGCTAATGGCGTGCTCGTATTCATCGATCAATCCCCCATGTGCACAAAAACGACAATCGCGGCGCGATTGGATGAGCCAGAATTTACACCGGTTCACAGTGTGTTTACCACTGTGGCATGAAAAGAACATGTGCGCCGAGCGCAAGGCCAAATTGACGGGCCGTGGAGGCCTCCGTAAGATGCGGGCCCGCGCGCAGGCTGGAAGGCCCCGTGCGGTAGCATCCGACAGGCCGTCTGGCGGGGCATGGCGCAGTCTGGTAGCGCATCTGCTTTGGGAGCAGAGGGTCGGGGGTTCAAATCCCTCTGCCCCGACCATTGAACTGGCGGCGCCTCGGGCAGGTTTTTGGCGCCCGTAGCTCAATCGGATAGAGCACCGGCCTTCTAAGCCGGCGGTTGCAGGTTCGAGTCCTGCCGGGCGCGCCATTGAAGGCCGCGGGCAGGCGACAGACATTGGCGGGCGTAGCTCAGCTGGTAGAGCCCCGGATTGTGATTCCGGCCGTCGCGGGTTCGAATCCCGTCGCTCGCCCCATAGTTTTGGGCCATTAGCTCAATTGGTAGAGCTCCGGACTCTTAATCCGTAGGTTGTAGGTTCGAGTCCTACATGGCCCACCATTTCCAGGCTGGAGGCGCCGCATGGAGCCACGTCGCCCGATCCGTGAGCCGACCTATCATTGGCCCGGCGGCCCCACGGCTGATGACGATCCGACACCCATCGAGTCGGCGCTGGCTGCGCTCAAGATCGGTGCGATCCTCGCGGCCGCCATCACGATCGCGTTCATCTATCTCGGCACCTATGCCGGCATCGTCGCGGGGCAGGTGGAGTCCACGATCATCGTGCTGGCCGCCTTCGTCAGCCCGAGTCTGATCGCCGCGGGCCGGACGGCCTGGGTCCGCCGACGCCGGGGACCGCGCTGAGCTTGCGTTATACTTATTGGCTGGATAGCAGCGCGGGATTGGGTTCAGGGCCGGTTCCAGATGCGAAAGTGGCGGAATTGGCAGACGCGCCGGATTTAGGTTCCGGTGGGGAAACCCTTGAGAGTTCGAGTCTCTCCTTTCGCACCACGAGGTTGACGGACAGATGATGGTTTCAGTGGAGTCGCTAGCGGGCCTGGAACGACGCATGCAGGTGTCGGTTCCGGCCAATCGCGTCAAGCAGCAGGTGGACGCGCGCCTGCTGAAGGTCAGTCGCACGGCGCGCATCAAAGGCTTCCGCCCGGGCAAGGCGCCGATCCATGTCGTGCGCAAGCATTACGGGCCACAGGTCCAGGAAGAGGTCGTGACGGACCTGATCCGCGAGACCTTCGCCGAGGCCGTGCGCCAGGAAAATCTGGTGCCAGCCGGCGGGCCGCGCATCGAACCGCAGGGCGCGGACAAAGCCGGTGAGCTGCGCTACACGGCGACCTTCGAGATCTACCCGCAATTCGAACTGCGCGGCCTTGAGGGCTTGCGCCTGATGCGGCCGCAGGCATCCGTCACCGACGGCGATCTCGACACCATGATCGAGAGTCTGCGCCAGCAGAAACCCGACTACGTGACAGTCGGGCGCGGTTGCGCCGCTGGCGATCGCGTCACCATCGACTTCGAAGGCCGGATCGGCGACGAACCGTTTGAAGGTGGCCGCAGCGAGGGCCTGGTGGTGACACTCGGCAGCAACCGCCTGCTGCCGGACTTCGAGAATGGCCTGCAGGGCGTCGCCGCCGGTGAGACGAAGGAATTTGATCTGCGATTCCCGGATGAATACCAGGTCAGCAAGCTTGCGGGCAAGACCGCGCGATTCACGGCGACCGTGCACAAGGTCGAGGAACCGAAGCTGCCCGAAGTGGACGCGGCGTTCTGCGAGGCTTTCGGCGTCAGCGAAGGCGGGGTCGAGGCGCTCAAGTCCGAAGTTCGCGAGAACATGCAGCGCGAGCTGGCGCAGGCCGTGCAGGCGCGGCTCAAGTCGCAGGTCATGGAGCAGCTGCTTGCGGCCAATCCGATCGCCGTGCCGAAGGCGCTGGTCGAGGCGGAGATACGCGACATGCAGATGGACATGCTGCGCAGGATGGGTGCCAAGAGCGCCCGCCAACTGCCGGCGCGCGGCCCCTTCGAGGCCGCCGCCAGGAAGCGAGTGGCGCTGGGCCTCCTGCTCAATGAAGTGATACGCAAGGCCAGTATCCAGCCGGACGTCGCGCGGGTGCAGGCCCGGCTCGACGAAATCGTGGCGGGCTTCGCGGATCCGGAGGCGGCTCGGCAGCAGTATCTGCAGAGCGAAGGCGCCATGCGCCAGTTGCAGATGGCGGTGCTGGAGGATCAGGTGGTGGCGCACGTCGTGGGCGTGGCCGAGATCCAGGACCAGCCGAGCAGCTTCAAGGAGATCATGAACTTCGGCGCCGATCCGGCGTCCGAGGGGTGAGGTGAATCGGTGACAAGCAGAAACGAAACGCAGGCCCTCAACCTGGTGCCGATTGTGGTCGAGCAGACCGCTCGCGGCGAACGCTCGTACGACATCTATTCGCGCTTGCTCAAGGAGCGTGTCGTATTCATTGTCGGCGAGGTCCATGACCAGATGGCCAACCTGATCGTGGCGCAACTCCTGTACCTGGAGTCCGAGAACCCCGACAAGGACATCCACCTGTACATCAACTCGCCCGGCGGCGTGGTATCGGCGGGGCTCGCGATTTACGACACGATGCAGTTCATCAAACCCGACATCAGCACGATCTGCGTCGGGCAGGCGGCCAGCATGGGCGCCGTGCTGCTGGCGGCTGGCGCCAAGGGCAAGCGCTATGCGCTGCCGAACTCGCGCATCATGATTCACCAACCGCTGGGCGGCTTCCAGGGCCAGGCGACGGACATCGAGATCCACACCCGCGAAATCCTGGATGCCCGCGACCGCATCAACAGGATCCTGTCGTTCCATTGCGGCCAGGCGATCGACAAGATCCGCCAGGACACCGACCGCGACAACTTCATGAGTGGCGAGCAGGCCCGTGAGTACGGAATTGTGGACGGGGTCCTCGAAAAACGTGGCCAGTTGCCGATCATTGCTAAGAGCTAAGTGAGATGCGGCGCAAGGTAGCGCTGGTAACTGCCTGAGGACATAAGGGTTTTACCCTGCCGGATTCGGCATGCTATAAGAAGCCTGCCGGCGCTGGCCGGCCAACGAGGGGCCACCGAATGGTCGACGATACCCGGGGCAAGCACGACGAAGGCAAGCTGCTGTACTGCTCGTTCTGCGGCAAGAGCCAGCACGAGGTACGCAAGCTGATCGCCGGCCCGTCGGTGTTTGTCTGCGACGAGTGCGTCGAACTCTGCAATGACATCATCCGCGAGGAGCTCGAGGAGAAGCAGGAGCGGTCCCGCGACCGTCTGCCGAAGCCGCACGAGATCCGCAAGGTCCTCGACGAATATGTGATCGGCCAGGACCGCGCCAAGAAGATCCTCGCGGTCGCCGTTTACAACCACTACAAGCGCCTGCAGGCGAAGCCGGGCGACAAGCGCCACCGTGCCGACAAAGACGAAGTCGAGCTTTCCAAGAGCAATATCCTGCTGATCGGGCCGACCGGCTGCGGCAAGACGCTGCTGGCGGAGACGCTGGCGCGGCTTCTCAATGTGCCATTCACGATCGCCGACGCCACCACGTTGACCGAGGCGGGTTATGTCGGCGAGGACGTCGAGAACATCATCCAGAAACTGCTGCAGAAGTGCGACTACGACGTCGAGAAAGCGCAGACCGGCATCGTCTACATCGACGAGATCGACAAGATCTCGCGCAAGTCCGACAACCCCTCGATCACCCGCGACGTGTCGGGCGAGGGCGTGCAGCAGGCGCTCCTGAAGCTGATCGAAGGCACGATCGCCTCGGTTCCTCCGCAGGGCGGCCGCAAGCATCCGCAGCAGGAATTCCTGCAGGTCGATACGCAGAACATCCTGTTCATCTGCGGCGGCGCCTTTGCGGGACTCGAAAAGATCATTGAAAAGCGCAGCAGCCGCGGTGGCATCGGCTTCGCAGCCGAGGTGCGGGCACCCTCCGAACGGCCGCAGGGCGCCGATCTCTTCAAGGACGTCGAGCCTGAGGACCTGATCAAGTTCGGCTTGATCCCGGAGTTCGTCGGCCGCCTGCCGGTGGTCGCGACCCTCGAGGAACTGGACGAAGAAGCGCTGGTCACCATCCTGACGCAGCCGCGCAACGCCCTGTCCAAGCAGTACGCGCGCCTCTTTGAGATGGAGGGCACGGACCTGGAGTTGCGCGACGACGGTCTGCGCGCGGTCGCCCGCAAGGCCATGGGCCGCAAAACCGGGGCGCGTGGCCTGCGCACGATCCTCGAGAATGTGCTGCTCGACATCATGTACGACCTGCCGTCGCTCAAGAATGTCGCGAAGGTAGTCGTGGACGAGACTGTCATCCTCGGCGACAGCAAGCCCTACCTGGTCTATCGCAGCGACGAAGCACAGGTCGCGCCGACCGAGATTCGCCGCGCCGCGGGATCCGACAGCCACTGACCCGTCCGACTGTGACGCGCTCCCCGGTAAAAAGGGGACGCGCCCCTTTTTTGAGTCCTCCGCGAAAAAGGGGCGCGTCCCCTTTTTGCGACTTGTGCAACACACCGGTCGCCCCCATGACGTATCCTTGCCATCGACCAGTGGCGGCGCCGGTGTCGGCGTGCCAGAGGAATCCTAAGTGAGCGACGAGAGCCGCAAGCCCGACAAAGCCCCCCAATCGACCCGCGTGCCGGTACTGCCGCTGCGTGACGTGGTCGTCTACCCGCACATGGTCATCCCGCTGTTCGTCGGCCGTGACAAGTCCATCCTGGCGCTGGAAGAGGCGATGCGCCGCGACAAGCAGATCCTGCTGGTTGCGCAGAAGGCGGCCGATGTCGACGACCCGAAGCCGCGCGACCTCTACACGGTCGGCACGGTCGCGACCATCCTGCAGCTCCTGAAGCTGCCCGATGGCACGGTCAAGGTGCTGGTCGAGGGCGCCGCCCGGGCGCTGGTCGAAGGCATGGATGTGGACGGCTATTTCGCCGCCGACATGACGCCCTTGCCGGATGTCGAGCAGTACGACGAACGCGAAATCGAAGTGCTGAGCCGCTCGGTCGTCTCGCACTTCGAACAATACGTAAAGCTCAACAAGAAGGTGCCGCCCGAGATCCTGACGTCGCTGGCGGGCATCGAGCAACCGGGCCGGCTGGCGGACACGGTCGCGGCCCACATGGCGCTGAAGCTCAGCGAGAAGCAGAAAGTCCTCGAGATGCAGGACGTTCGCGCCCGGCTCGAGCAGGTGATGACCCTGATCGAGGGCGAGATGGAAGTGCTGCAGATCGAGAAAAAGATCCGCGGCCGCGTCAAGACGCAGATGGAAAAGAGCCAGCGCGAGTACTACCTCAACGAGCAGATGAAGGCGATCCAGAAGGAACTGGGTGATCTTGAGGACGCGCCCAATGAGTTGGGTGACCTGGAGAAGCGCATTGCCAAGGCCGGGATGCCAAAGGAAGCCCGCGAGAAGGCGACGGCCGAGTTCAACAAACTGAAATTGATGTCGCCGATGTCCGCGGAAGCGACGGTGGTGCGAAATTACGTCGACTGGCTGGTGCGGGTGCCGTGGAAGAAGCGCACCAAGGCCCACCTCGACATCGCCGCTGCGCAGCGTGTCCTCGACGAGGACCACTACGGGCTCGAGAAGGTCAAAGAGCGCATCGTCGAGTACCTGGCCGTGCAGCAGCGGGTCAAGCGGCTCAAGGGCCCGATCCTGTGCCTGGTCGGCCCGCCCGGCGTCGGCAAGACCTCGCTCGGCAAGTCGATCGCGCGTGCGACCAATCGCAATTTCGTGCGCATGAGTCTCGGCGGTGTGCGTGACGAGGCCGAGATCCGCGGCCACCGCCGCACCTATATCGGCTCGCTGCCGGGCAAGGTGCTGCAGAACATGGCGCGCACCGGCGTGCGCAATCCGCTGTTCCTGTTCGACGAGGTCGACAAGATGTCGATGGACTTCCGCGGCGATCCATCATCGGCGCTGCTCGAAGTGCTGGACCCCGAGCAGAATTCCTCGTTCGCGGATCACTATCTCGAGGTCGATTTCGACCTGTCCGAGGTCATGTTCGTCTGCACCGCGAACACGCTGAATATTCCCGCGCCGCTGCTCGATCGCATGGAAGTGATCCGGTTGCCCGGCTACACCGAGGATGAGAAGCAGAACATTGCGCGCCGCTACCTGCTGCCAAAGCAGATCAAGCAGAACGGGCTCAAGGACGGCGAACTCGAGATTGACGATCCGGCGATCCTCGACATCATCCGCCACTACACGCGCGAGTCGGGTGTCCGCAATGTCGAGCGCGAGACGGCCAAGATCTGCCGCAAGTCGGTCAAGCGACTGCTGCTCGATCCGGCCCTGAAGCAGATTTCCGTGACGCAGGAGAATCTCAACGACTTCCTGGGCGTGCGCCGCTTCCGTTACGGCAAGGCCGAGGAGGCCAACCGCGTCGGCCAGGTCACAGGGCTCGCCTGGACCGAGGTTGGCGGTGAGCTCCTGACCATCGAAGCGGCCATCGTTCCCGGCAAGGGCAAGCTGCTGTTCACGGGCCAGCTCGGCGAAGTGATGCAGGAATCCATCCAGGCAGCGATGACCGTCGTGCGCAGCCGCGCGGACATGCTGGGTGTCGAGGGCGAGTACTACCAGAAAGTGGATGTGCACGTGCATGTGCCCGAGGGCGCGACACCCAAGGACGGCCCGAGCGCGGGCATTGGAATGTGCACCGCGCTCGTTTCGGCACTGACGAAAATCCCGGTGCACGCAAATGTCGCGATGACCGGCGAGATCACCTTGCGCGGCGAGGTGCTGCCAATCGGCGGACTGAAAGAAAAGTTGCTGGCCGCGCAGCGCGGTGGCATCGAGACGGTGCTGATCCCGAGCGAGAACGAAAAGGACCTCGTCGAGATTCCCGCCAACATCAAGGACAAGCTCGACATCCGCCCGGTCAAGTGGATCGACGAAGTGCTCGAGATCGCGATGGAAAGGAGCCCGATTGTCGCGGTCGCGACCGCTGCTGCGCCGGCGCCGAATGAAGCGCCGAAAGAACCTGAGCGGCGTGGCGGACGGCGCCCTGTAAAGCCGCTGCAATCGCATTGAGAGAGCCGGCTGCGCGCTTGGCACCGTGGGGTCGATGCCGTATAGTCTCGCGCCTCCCAGGGGGCCGGATTCCGGTCCACCGGGGTGCTTAGCTCAGCTGGTAGAGCGTCGCCCTTACAAGGCGAAGGTCGCAGGTTCGAAACCTGCAGCACCCACCACTGACCTGGAGCGGTAGTTCAGTTGGTTAGAATACCGGCCTGTCACGCCGGGGGTCGCGGGTTCGAGTCCCGTCCGCTCCGCCACACTCCTCGATAAGGGTCGTACTTCGAAAGAAGTGCGACCCTTCTGCAATCACGGGCCTGACGGGCGCAGGGAGCCGCCGGCCCGGTCGATCTTTACGGGCCGGCGGCTGCCTGCGACCCGTCCAGGCCCTTGGTAGCAGCTGCGTCGTATTTGGCGAACCAGGCGAGGATGTGGGCGACGCGTGAAATGAGGAGGCTGGGGCGCGCGTCGAGGGAGTGCGAGGCCCCGGGCACACGAACCAGCAGCGTGTCCACGCCGCGCAGCCGCAGGGCCTGGTAGAACTGCTCCGACTCCGAGATCGGCGTGCGGTAGTCCTGCTCGCCGGTCACGACCATGGTCGGCGTCGTGACATTGCCGACCAGCGACAATGGCGAACGCTTCCAGTAGGACTCTGGATCCTTCCACGGCGGATTCTCGAACCAGTATTTGTAGAAGAAATTCGTCGCATCCGCGGTCAGCACGAAGCTGGTCCAGTTGATCACCGGTTTCTGCACCGCGGCTGCGCGGAAGCGGCCGGTCTTGCCGACGATCCACGCGGTCAACACGCCGCCACCGCTGCCGCCGGTCACGAAAAGACGTTCGCCATCGATGCCGCCACCCGCGATCGCCGCATCGACGGCCGACATCAGGTCGTCGTAATCATTACCCGGATAGGCGTGGTGGATCAGGTTGCCGAATTCCTCACCGTAGCTGGTGCTGCCGCGCGGATTGGAAAAGAGCACCGCGTACCCCGCCGCCGCATAGAGCTGCAACTCGGCAGCGAAGCGCGGGCCGTAATTCGCAAAAGGGCCGCCGTGGATCTCGAGGATCAGCGGATATCGCTTCGCGGGATCCTCACCGGGCGGGCGGATCAGCCAGCTCTGGATGCGGCGGCCGTCGGCCGGCGAGGTGCTCCAGATTTCCTCGACCTTGCCCAATGTGCGCTGTCCCAGCAGATCGGCATTGAGCTGGGTGAGGTGCCGGCGCTTGCCACGCGAAAGCCAGCCGACATCGGCGGGTGCGAGCGGGTCATTCGCGCTGTAGGCGATCGAGCCATCGCGCGCAACACTGAATGAACCGCCGCCATAGGGCCTCGACCAGCCTTCGCCGCCGAGGTCGTCGGTGAGCTCGACCACTTTTCCGGCGAGATCCACGGAGGCGATCTTTGTCCCGCCCTGATCATCGAAGCGGAAGTAGATGACCCGGCCGTCCGCGCTCCAGGTTGGCTGCTCGACATCGCGGTCAAGTGTGGCCGCAAGTTCGCGAATCTCACCGCTATCGCGACGCAGCAGATACAGGCGCTGGCGCTGGTAACCCTGGTAGCGGTCGTCGAATCCCGTATAGGCAATCAACTTGCCGTCCGGTGAAACGGCCGGTGAATCATCGGGGCCGAAGCGGTTGGTCAAGGCTCGTATCGAGCCCGTTGCCAGATCGATCGCGTGGATCTCAGTGTCCACGGGGTTCAGATCGGCGTCGGCCCGGCGATTCGCTGCGACCAGCAATTCACGGCCATCCGGCACCCACGCAAGGTCTGCGTGCTCGTAGGGGCCTTCGGTCAGCTGGCGCGCCGTGCCACCGTCAGCCGGCACGACGAAGACCTGGCGAAATGCGTCCGGCAGGAATCCCTCGCCGTCGGCGCGGTAGACGACGCGATCGATGGCCTGCAGCGGGTCTGCCCAGTGCGCGCCCTTGGGAGCCTCCGGCAACTTCACGACGAGCAGTTCGCGCTTCACCGGTACCCGCATCACGAAAGCGAGCGACTTGCCGTCCGGCGACCAGACCAGGCGCGAGGGTACCTCAGTCAGATTCGTCACGCGCGTCGTGACGGCTTCCGCAAGCCACTTCACGAAAATCTGGGCACCGCCCTCGGCGTCTCCGGAAACGTAGGCGAGCCTGGTTCCGTCAGGTGACCAGCGTGGGCTCGACTGCTGGGCTGTGTCGCCGGCCAATGGCCGGTGTTCCGTGCCATCACGGCTGACGAGCCAGATCATGCGGCGCGACAAGTCCGTCTTGATGTCGAATGAGTGCCGCACATAGGCGACCTGCAAACCATCGGGTGCGATCTGCGGGTCGCTGGCCCATTCCAGCGCGAAAACATCCGCGGATGCGAACGGACGAATCGCAGATGTCTCGGCGGTTGCGGGCACCGGCATTGATACGAGCAGGCAGACCGCAAACAGGGCACTGAAACGCACGTCAATCTCCCCGGCTACAAGGACGAATCCCAACCATGCTAACCTAGCGCCCCCGAAACGGCCGGCCAAAAAATATGGGTGCCGGGTCGCAGGTTCGCAGTTTGTTGCAAACTGCGAACCTGCGACCCGGCACTCAACTCAGAAATCATGCTGCAGACCATTCACGACAAACTGAGAGGCGTTTTTGCGGTCCTCATCCTGGGCGCGCTCGGCGTCGTATTCATTTTCTGGGGCGTAGAGGTCAAGGTCGGAAGCTTTACGAAGGCGCAGGGCGTCGAAGTCAATGGCACGGAAGTAAATGTTGAAGGCGTGCGCAGTCAGTACCAGGATGAGTTGTCGCGTTATCAGGCGGCTTTCGGCGCGGCGGGCGTTCCCGAAGAGCTTCGCACGCAACTGCAGGCCCGCGCGCTCGAGCAGGCTGTGCGCAGCGAACTGGTGCGGCAACGCACGCGGAAACTGCGCTTCGTCGCAAGCGACAAGCTGGTGCTCGAGGCCATCCAGCAGATCCCTGCATTCCAGGTTGACGGCAAGTTCTCGTCCGATGCTTATCACGCAGCGCTGCGCTCGGCGGCGCTGCGGCCTGAACAGTTCGAGGCGGACCAGCGCCAATACGCCGTCGCGCAGCAGCTCGATCGCGGAATCTCGAGTTCGACATTCGTGCTGCCGGGCGAAATCGACCGGCGGGTTGCGTTGCTCAATGAGACACGCGAGATCGCCTGGGTGATCATTCCGGCCGCGGAATTCCTGGGGGCGGCTGCGCCCGACGAGGCGGCGCTCAAGGCCTACTACGACGGCCATCAGTCGCTCTACATGACCGAGGAGCAGGCGGCGCTCGAGTATATCGAGCTCAATATCGAGTCGCTCGCGTCGGGGGCCACGATCAGCGAGGACCAGCTGCGCGAGTATTACGAGAGCAACAAGGAGCGCTACTCGACAACCGGCCGGCGCCACGCGCGCCACATCCTGATTGCGATCAAGGATGATGAAGCGGCGGCCGAGACCCGGGCCAAGACCGTTTACGACCGCGCCCGCGCGGGTGAAGATTTCGCCGCACTCGCACGCGAATTTTCGGATGATGCCGGTTCCGCGGGCGCGGGTGGCGATTTAGGCTGGGCCCTGCGCAGCGATTTCGCTACCGCCTTCGGCGATGCGGTCTGGGCAATGAAACCCGGTGAGCTGCGCGAGCCGGTGCGCAGCGAGTTTGGCTGGCATGTGATCCGCCTCGAGGAAGCCGAGGCCGACACCGCGCGTTCATTCGAGGAGGTCAGGTCGCAGATCGAGCCGGAGCTGCAGCGCGCCGAGGTCGAGAAGCTGTTCGGCGACCAGCAGGAGGATCTCGATAGACTCGCATTCGAGTCGGCCGGCAATCTTGCCGAAGTCGCCGCGAAGCTGAATCTGCCGATCAAGCGCATCGAGCGATTCACACGCGCGGGTGGTGGGGAACTCGGCGGTAAACCGGCGCTGGTCGAGGCCGTGTTCACGGCAGATGTGCTGTCGGGCAGTGAGTTGCGCACCGTCAAGCTTGGGGAGGGCCGGGTGGTCGCCGTGCGCGTTGCGGCCCATGATCCGGCCCGCGCACGCCCGCTCGACCAGGTCCGCGATCAGGTTGCGGCCGCGACGCGCCTGGAATCGGCGCAGCGTCTGGCGGCGGAAAAGGCCACGGCAGTCGCGACTGAATTGTCCGGCGGCAGCGACTGGGCGGTCGTGTCCAGACCGTGGCGATCAGGGGTCCCGGCGTCGCCGAGTTACCAGCCGAGACTGGTGCGCCGTGACGAAGCGCTGGTGCCCGTGGAGATCACCAGTGAGGCATTCCGCGCCGCGCGTCCAGAGGGGCGGGCAAGATTTGGCACCGCGAAACTCGGCACCGGCGACGCCGTGGTCTGGATGGTGAGCTCAGTTCGGACCGGTACGCTTGCAACACTCTCGCCGAGCGAGCGCCAGCAGGCGATCAAGGCTGCGCGCGACCGCTCGAACATCGCTGACGCAGCTGTGTACATCAACGCCATGCGCGCGGCGGCCGAAGTCGACGTCAACCCGCAGCTCTTCGAATAAGCGCAGGACCCGGAAGACGCGGCGGTGTCGGCGGTCCTGCTTGGGCCGGGTCCCCTCGTTCGCTCAGCCCGAACTTATTCGCTCACTCGGGGCCCGGCCCGAGCAGGACCGCTGGCTCTTGCCACATTTCCGTGCCCCACGCCGACATGTACCTGCGGCTTGGCGCCGACTCCGTGGCGGGTGTTCGGGCCCGGCCGGATCTCCGAGGGAGCGAATAAGTTCGGGCTGAGCGAGCGAGGAGGGTCCGGCCGGGCCCGAATCCCGTCACGACGTAGGCACTATTCGGGGAAGTACATGCCGACGTGGCTATAGCCTGAGTCCACGTAGAGGATTTCTCCCGTGATCCCCGCCGCGAGGTCGGAGCAGAGGAAGGCCGCCGCGTTGCCGACGTCATCGATCGTGACATTGCGCTTGAGCGGCGCCACCTGTTCGACGTGATGCAGCATTTTCCGGAAACCCGGGATGCCGGCGGCCGCGAGTGTCTTGATCGGGCCGGCCGAGATCGCATTGACGCGGATGCCCCTGGGGCCCAGGTCGGCGGCCAGGAATCGCACATTGGCTTCGAGACTCGCCTTGGCGAGGCCCATGACGTTGTAGGAAGGGATCGAGCGCACGGCGCCGAGGTAGGACATCGTCAGCAAGGCGCCGGGCCGGCCATTCATCAGCGGCAGGCCGGCCCGCGCGAGCGCGGTGAAGCTGTAGCTCGAGACGTCGTGTGCGGTTGCAAATGCTTCGCGGGTCGTGCTCTCGACGAAGCCGCCAGTCAGGGCTTCGCGGGGCGCGAATGCCACCGAATGCACGATCACGTCGAGCGCGCCCCACTCGGAACCCAGCCGCGAAAAGGCGGCATCGATCTCGGCGTCGATGCCGACGTCCATTGGCATCACCAGCTTCGACCCGAGTTCGCCGGCATGTTCGACGACGCGGTCCTTGATGCGGTCATTCTGGTAGGTGAAGGCGAGTTCCGCGCCCTCGCGCTTCATGGCCTGGGAAATGCCCCAGGCGATCGAGCGGTCGGTCGCGAGGCCCACGATCAGTGCCTTCTTGCCGGTCAGGAAACCCATGCAATCCCCCAGTCGAAGTCAGCCGCCGAGGTTCGTATTGTTACCCAGGTGGATGGTGAGCCGCTGGCCGGCCCGCAAGGTCGTACTGCGGCCCATATTGTTCCAGCCCTGCAACTGTTGCACGGTGACCGCAAAGCGGCTCGCAATGCCCGACAGCGTATCGCCTCTCTTGACTGTGTAGTTCACGTGGCCTGATGCGGGTGGATCACCACTGGCCGCGACCACCGCGCCCGTACCGCCCGCCGAGCCGGAAACGAGCAATCGCTGACCCGGTTGCAGCATCGCATTCGTTGAAATGCCATTCATACGTGCGAGCTGGGTGACCGACATGCCATTGTGGCGCGAAATGCTCCACAGGGAGTCACCCGGACGTACGCGGTAAGTGCGCCGCTCGAGATCACCACCAAGACCGTCGCGCAGCTGGGACACATTTCCGGCCGGCACCAGCAACTGCTGACCAGGCTGCAAGTCGAACCGGGCGTCGGCATTAATCCGCTTGAGGTAAGACTCGGGCACCTTGTAATAGCCCGCAACCGACGCGATGGACTCGCCGGCGGCGACCAAGTGGACCCCGAGCCCCGCACGCGCTGGCGCATCGAGCGCCGCGAGCTGGGCGCTGAAGCCGTCCGCGACGACCTCGGGTATCAGCAGCCGGTGCGGACCATCGGGGTCGGTCACCCAGCGATTCCAGGACGGATTCAGCGCGTGCAGTTCTTCGGTATCGACACCGGCCAGTTGCGCCATCAGGCGCAGGTCCACCGGCCCTTCCGTCGGGACGACACGGAAGTAGGGTGCATCGGGAATCGGCGAGATGAACAGTCCGTAGGCCTCGGGATTCCGGACGATCCTCGCAATCGCGATCAGCTTTGGCACGTAGGCACGAGTCTCGGCCGGCAGCGACAGCGAGAAGAAATCGGTGTGACGCCGCAGTGCTCGATTGCGGTTGATGGCGCGTTGCACGTTACCCGCACCATAGTTGTAGGCGGCGATCGCGAGGAACCAGTCGCCATCGAATCGCTGATACAACGACATCAGGAATTCGAGGGCGGCGTGCGTCGACTCGAGCACGTCGCGGCGCGGGTCCTGCCAGTAGTTGCGTTTGAGACCATAGAGTTCGCCGGTTGACGGGATGAACTGCCAGAGCCCCGCCGCACGGCTGTGCGAGTACCCGAAGGGATTGAAGGCGCTCTCCACGAACGGCAGCAGCGCCAGTTCGCCCGGCAGGCCGCGTGCCTCGACTTCATCGACGATGTAATGGAGGTAGCGCTGCGAGCGACCCATGGAGCGGGCCAGATAGTCGGGATTGCGCTGCAGCCAGGCGATCTCGGACTCAATGCGGCGATGCTCCGCCTGTGGCAGCGCCAGGTTCTCGCGGATCCGGTCCAGGACATCGCCGTAGACGATGGGCTCGGGCGGCCCCGCATCATCGATCGGCGCGCTCTGCTCAGGCAGCGGCAACGGCGGCGGCAATTCGGGCTCTTCAAGCATCTGCTCTGCGGCCGGGTCATTCACGATCACTGAATCGGGCAACGATTCGCCACTATTCGCGGGGACACTGACACTCGCGCAGCCGGCCATGCAGAGCGCCCAGGCGGCGATGGCAGCCATGCGAATCAGCCTCTGTTGCGGCTCAGTCATCAAAAATTGTCCTTCCAGCTCCGGACCTCGGCGAATACGGTGACCGCGGTCGGCAGCGCCACACCGGCATGGCTCTCAGCCGATGACCGGACATTGTCAAGCCGGCTGCGCAGGAATGGATTGACGCGCTTCTCAAGCCCGATAGTTGAGGGCAGGGTGGGCAGGCCTGCGGCCCTCAGGGCCTCCGCCTGACGGGCATAGTCCACGATATCGGCATTACCGGATTCGACGGTCATCGCAAAACGAAGGTTGGCGACCGTGTATTCATGGCCACAGAACACCCGGGTCGAGTCCGGGAGGCCCGCGAGGGCGTCAAGGGAGGCGAGCATCTGCTCGGCGGTTCCCTCAAACAAGCGCCCGCAGCCGGCGCTGAACAGCGTGTCGCCGCAGAACAGCGTGTCGTGACCGAAATAGGCGATGTGGCCGGCGGTGTGCCCGGGTACGTCGATGACCGCGAATTCCAGACCCAGTGCGGGCAGCTGCGCCCGATCGCCACCCGCGAGCCGCCGCACCTCGACCGGCATACGTTCCTGCGCCGGGCCGAAGACGACCGCGCCCGTCGCCGCAACAAGTTCCGCGGTCCCGCCCACATGGTCGGCATGATGGTGCGTCAGCAGGATCGCGTCCAGCCGGAGCTTCCGGGCTGCGAGTTCGCGCAACACGGGATCCGCCGCACCCGGATCGACGACGGCCACGGCACGCGGGTCATCCGGCCCTGCAAGAAGCCAGATGTAGTTGTCCTTGAATGCCGGAATTGGCCTGACGTCCAGCGTGTCCACTACTACCCAGCGGCGGCGGCCGTTGCGGAGACGGGCAATATTAGTATGCTCTCGGCATGAATGTGCACTCCAGGGACCGAGGCGAGTGGCTGGCTGGGCCGCTCGGCCAGATATTGCTCGAGCAGGAGCGCGCGCGCGTCGGCACCTCGCTCGAATGCGCGTTTGGCCTGCATTGCGTGCAGATCGGCAGTTGGGGCGGGCCCGACGCATTCCTGGCGCACGCGCGCACGCGCCGCACCGCACTCGTCGCCATGCCGGGCGTGCCGGGTGCGGCGGTCATTGCGGAGCCCGCGGCGCTTCCGCTGCAATCGGACAGCGTCGACGTGATGTTGCTGCCGCATACGCTCGAATTCGAACCCGATCCACATGAAGTGCTGCGTGAAGTGGTGCGCGTGCTGAGGGGCGAGGGCGAATTGCTCGTGCTCGGCTTCGAACCGCTGGGCAGCTGGTCCTTGCGCAATGCCTTTACGCGCGGCGGATGCCCGCCGGGACTTCGGCGCACGATTTCCGAGCGCCGCCTGGCCGACTGGCTCAAGTTGCTGGGCTTCGAGGTCGATGCGGCCGAGCGATTTCTTTACGCGCCGCCTCTGCGCGCCCTGCACACCGGCCAGGCCCGCGGCTGGCTCGAGCGCATCGGACGCCGCGCCTGGCCGCGCCTGTCCGGGGCTTACCTGCTGCATGCGCGCAAGCGTGTGCATTCGATGACGCCGGTGCGTCTGCGCAGCCGCGGGCGCACGGCCGTGATCGGCGTTGCCGAACCGGCCGCGCGGCGCGCCTCTTGACCCACGTCGAGATCTTCACGGACGGCGCCTGCCGCGGCAATCCGGGTCCGGGTGGCTGGGGCGCTATCCTGCGATCGCGCGGGCGCGAGCGCGAGATCTACGGTGGCGAGCGGGCGACGACCAACAACCGCATGGAGCTGACCGCGGCGATACGCGCCCTCGAAGCTCTCAGGCAGCGTTGCAAGATCGAGCTCTATACCGACTCCCAGTACGTGAGCCAGGGCATCACCGATTGGATTGCGAACTGGAAAGCGCGCGGCTGGCGCACGGCGGATCGCAAGCCGGTCAAGAATCAGGATCTGTGGCAGCGCCTGGACGAACTCGCCACGATTCACGACATCGAATGGCACTGGGTGCGTGGCCACGACGGCCATCCGGAAAATGAGCGCGCCGACGCATTGGCAAACCGGGGCATCGACGGACTCGGCTAGCCTGCTCTGGTATCCTTGCGTATCGTGCGCCAGATTGTGCTTGACACTGAAACCACGGGGCTCGAACTCTCGGAAGGGCACCGCATCATCGAGATCGGCTGCGTGGAACTTCTCCACCGGCGACCGAGCGGGCGCACCTGGCATCGCTACCTGCGGCCGGAACGCGAAGTCGAGGCGGCGGCGCTGGCGGTGCACGGCATTACCAATGAATTCCTCGCGGGCCAGCCGCGCTTCGCCGAGATCACAGGCGAGTTTCTCGAGTTCATCGCAGGCAGCGAACTCGTCATCCACAACGCGCCATTCGACGTCGGTTTTCTCGACGCCGAACTTGCCAGGACGGCGGCGGGCAGGACGATCGCGGAGCACTGCACGGTGCTCGACACGCTGGTGCTGGCGCGCCGCATGCATCCCGGCCAGCGCAACAGCCTCGATGCACTCTGCAAGCGCTACAGCGTGGACAACTCGCGGCGTGACCTGCACGGCGCCCTGCTCGATGCCCGGATCCTGGCGGATGTCTACCTTGCGATGAGCGGCGGCCAGGCGGCGCTCAGCCTCGACAGCGAGCCCGCCGCTGCCGGGCCGGCCCGCGAGGCCAGCAGGCGCACGGCCCGCGGCGAGCTGCGCATAGCGGTGATACAGGCGAGCGCCGAAGAACTTGCCGAACATGAAAAATTGCTCGACAGCATCGAACTTACAACCGGCGGGCCTGCGCTGTTTCGCGCATCCGGCCGACACTGAGGAGACTGCATGGCCCGCAAGGAAACCCATTCATTGAGCCTGCGCCGCTGCCGCATTGGCGTCATCGGCCTGGGCTATGTCGGCCTGCCGCTCGCCGTTGAATTTGGCCGGCACTACGAAACCGTGGGATTCGACGTGCGGCCCGGGCGAATCAAGGAGCTGTCGCGCGGGCACGACCGTACACTCGAAGTGGAGCCGCGCGAACTGCGGGCAGCCAAACAGCTGCAGTTCACGTCCGAGCTCAAGGACCTGCGACGCTGCCGCGTGTTCATCGTGACCGTGCCGACCCCGATCGACGACCACAAGCGCCCCGACCTGACGCCGCTGGAACGGGCCAGCACTTCGGTCGGCAAGGTATTGAAGCGCGGCGACATTGTGATCTACGAGTCGACCGTCTACCCGGGCTGCACCGAGGAAATCTGCGTGCCGATCCTCGAGCGCGTTTCCGGTCTCAAGTTCAACCGCAATTTTTTTGCAGGCTACAGCCCCGAGCGCATCAATCCGGGCGACAAGCAGCATCGGCTCACGACGATCCGGAAAGTCACGGCCGGATCGACACCGGTAGCCGCGGAGTTCGTGGACAAGCTCTATGCCTCGATCATCAAGGCGGGCACGCACCGCGCTTCCAGCATCCGGGTCGCGGAGGCCGCCAAGGTCATCGAGAACACGCAGCGCGACGTCAACATCGCGCTGATCAATGAACTTGCGATGATATTCAACCGGCTCGGCATCGACACCGAAGAGGTGCTGCAGGCGGCCGGCAGCAAGTGGAATTTCCTGCCATTCCGCCCGGGCCTGGTGGGCGGCCATTGCATTGGGGTCGATCCCTATTACCTGACGCACAAGGCGCAGCAGATCGGCTATCACCCGGAAATGATCCTGGCGGGGCGGCGCATCAACGACAACATGGCGCTGTATGTCGCGGTCGAGATCGTGCGCCTGATGACCGCGCGGCGCATTCACCCGAAGTCCTCACGCGTGCTGGTGCTCGGTCTCGCATTCAAGGAAAACTGCCCCGACCTGCGCAATTCGAAAGTCGCGGATCTGGTGAAGGAACTCGAGAAGTACGGGGCCGACGTGGATATTTGGGACCCGTGGGTGAACGCGCGCGAGGCGCGCGAGGAATACGGCATCCGGCCGATCCGCAAGCCCGCGAAAGGCCGCTATGACGCGGTAGTCATTGCGGTTGGTCACCGCCAGTTCCGCGAACTCGGCATCTCCGCCGTGCGGCGCTTCGCCAAGCGCAATCACGTTCTCTACGACATCAAGTACGTGTTCGGACGCGACGAAACCGACGGGCGGCTCTGATGCGCGTGCTTGTCACGGGAGCGGCGGGGTTCATCGGCTTTCATGTCGCATCGCGGCTCCTTGCGCGCGGCGACGAAGTGATCGGCCTCGACAACCTGAATCCCTATTACGACCCGACGCTGAAGGAAGCGCGCCTCGCGATCCTGAAGAAGCAGGCCCGGTTCTCATTCAAAAAGATCGACCTCGTCGATCGCGCTTCCATGGAAGCGCTGTTCGCGCGCGGCAGGATTGAGCGCGTCGTGCACCTTGCGGCCCAGGCCGGCGTGCGCTATTCGATCCAGAACCCGCATGCCTACGTGGACAGCAACCTGACCGGCACCTTGCACGTGCTGGAAGGCTGCCGGCACCACAGCATCGAGCACCTGGTATTCGCCTCCACGAGTTCGGTCTATGGTGCCAACACCAGGATGCCGTTCTCGGTGCACCAGAATGTGGACCATCCGTTGTCCTTCTACGCGGCGACCAAGAAGGCCAACGAGTTGATGGCCCATACCTACGCTTCGCTCTACGGCCTGCCGGTGACGGGCCTGCGCTTCTTCACCGTATATGGGCCCTGGGGCCGGCCGGACATGGCGCTGTTTCTCTTTACGCGCAACATCCTTGCGGGCCGCCCGATCGATGTCTTCAATTACGGTAATCACCGGCGCGATTTCACCTTCGTCGACGACATCGCGAACGGCGTTGTGGCTGTGCTCGACCACGTCGCGACGCCGAATGAGCAATGGGACAGCAACACACCGGATCCGGCCACGAGCCGCGCGCCGTACCGGCTCTACAACATCGGCAACAATCGGCCGGTGGAGCTCATGCATTACATCGAGGTGCTGGAGCAATGCCTGGGCCGCAAGGCCGAGAAAAACCTGCTGCCGCTGCAGGTCGGCGATGTGCCGGACACCTGGGCCGATGCCGAGGACCTGGTGCGCGACGTCGGCTACCGCCCGGCAACGCCGGTCGAGGAGGGTATCGCGCGCTTTGTCGAGTGGTACCTCGGCTATTACAAGGATGGCGGGCCGGCCGATCCGCTGGTGACCAACCTCGGCTGATCTGGCTGCACCGTCCGAATGTCGTCGGGCGCAACCTCGAAAGCGCCAGAATGACCCCACTTCATGATTTGACGCTTAACGTTAAACGGTATAGCATCCGCCGATGATAAGGAGCTTCCGCTGCCCGGATACGCAGTCGTTGTTCGAGTCGGGCCGCAGCAAGCGATTCTCGACCATCACAAAGGTCGCGACCCGCAAGCTCGCGCAGCTGGATGCAGCTGAGACACTGGAATTCCTGCGCTCCCCGCCTGGCAATCGCCTGGGGGCCCTGAAGGGAGAAAGGAAGGGGCAGTACAGCATCCGCGTCAATGATCAGTTTCGTGTGTGCTTTCGCTGGACCGCCCAGGGTCCGACGGACGTGGAACTCGTCGATTACCATTGAAGGTGAACCAGATGTTCAAGAATGGCATGCGTCCGATACATCCCGGCGAGGTCCTTCGCGAGGATTTTCTGAAGCCACTCGGCATGAGCGCGAACGCGCTCGCCAGGGCGCTGAACGTTGCGGCGCCCCGGATCAACGATATTGTCCGCGAGCGCCGCGGTGTCAGCGCCGACACGGCCATACGTCTGGCACGATATTTCGGTGGCGATGCACGTTCGTGGTTGAATTTGCAGACGGCCTATGACCTCCGCAGCGCGGAGATCACCAGCGCCAAACGCATTGCCAGAGAGATCTCCCCCGCGGCAGCATGAACTTCGCAGTGGCTGATCTGGCTAGACTAGCCAGATTGATCTGGCTATAATAGCCAGATGGAGCGAGTCAGCATTTCCAGGCTCAAGGACCAGTTAAGTGCCTATCTCAAGAAGGTTCAGGACGGGCAGACTCTGCTGGTGACGGACCGCAGCAAGCCTGTCGCGCGACTGGAGCCAGTCACGCAGGCCGCGAGCGAGACCCAGCGGATCGCCCGACTGGTGGAACAGGGCATCGTGTCGCTGCCGAAAGCGCCACCACTCGGTATTGAAGAGATCCGGCGGATGCGCCCTGCTGCGCCAGGCGCCAGGTTGCTCGAGGCCCTGCTTGAGGAACGAGAGTCAGGCAAGTGAGATTCTGGGACGCTTCCGCACTGGTTCCGCTGGTCACCCAGGACGACGACAGCGCCATGCTCGAAAATCTTTACGGGGACGGCAGCGGTATCTGGGTCTGGTGGGTCACTCCGGTCGAAATCGCGTCTTCCATCGCACGGCGCGAACGAAGCCGCGAGATGTCTGCCCAGACAGCAACCCAAGCCTACGCAACCCTGGCGCGCATGGGGGCGACCTGGCATGAAATCCTGCCTGGCCAGCCACTGCGCGAATCCGCCAAGCGGCTGTTGCGCATTCATCCGTTACGGTCCGCAGACAGTCTGCAACTGGCGTCTGCGCTCGCACTTGCAGCGTCAGACCCTGAGCCGCTGGAATTCGTCTCCAGTGACGCGCGCCTGGCCGAAGCGGCATCCCGCGAGGGCTTGAAGGTGATCGCCGCGTGAAAGTTGAGTCCGTCCAGGCCCATGCAAGGCGACTCGCAGCCATCCCGGTCAGGGCGCTCCACGGGTCCGACCCCAACCGTTTCGCGCATTGCTCGCGCGAGTTCGAGGGCCTCCTGCTCGATTTCAGCCGCCAGCGCATCGATGAGGATGCATTGACCGTGCTGATGGAGCGGGCCAGGGGCGCTGCGCTGATGGCGCGCATTGAAGCGATGTTCGAGGGCGAGCCGGTCAACAACACCGAGAAGCGCGCGGCGCTTCATACGCTGCTACGGGCGCCCGCCGGAGGCGCGATGCCGGACTCACTGGCGGCGCTGCATGCACAGGTGCTCGCCGTGCGGGCGCAATGCACGGCCTTCGTCCGGGAGGTGCAGGCTGGTCAGCGCGCGGGGTCAACCGGCGAGCGCTTCACGGATGTCGTCAACATCGGCATCGGCGGCAGCGACCTCGGCCCGGCGATGGCAGTCGCGGCACTCAAGCCATTCCACAGCGGCCATCTGCGCTGTCATTTCGTGTCCAATGTGGATGGCACCCAGTTTGCGGATCTCGCGGCCGAGCTTGATCCGGCGCGCACGCTCGTCATGGTCTGCTCCAAGACATTTACGACCCAGGAGACAATTGCGAATGCCGACCGCGCCCGCGCGTGGATCGCGGCAAAACTGGGTGAAGCTGCGGTGCCCAAACACTTCGCGGCGGTTTCGACGAATACCGCTGCTATGGATGCGTTCGGCATCGGCGCTGATGCGCGATTTGCGATGTGGGACTGGGTCGGAGGCCGATACTCGCTGTGGTCCGCCGTGGGGCTTTCGATCGAGCTTGCGATTGGCACGCCGCACTTCGAACATTTGCTCGCGGGCGCTCATGCGATGGATCAGCATTTCCGCCACGCCACCTGGCGTGACAACCTGCCGGTGCTGCTCGGCCTGCTCGCCGTGTGGAATCGGGATCTGCTGGGCTGCGCGAGCCACGCAGTGCTGCCTTACAGCCAGCGCCTGGCGCGATTACCCGCCCACCTGCAACAACTCGAGATGGAAAGCCTTGGCAAGCGTGTCAGGCGCGATGGTCAGCCGGTCGCCTCGCAAACGGGGCCGGTCGTGTGGGGCGAATCGGCGTCAAACGCACAGCACTCGTTTTTCCAGTTGCTGCACCAGGGCACGAGCAATGTGAGCCTGGACTTCCTGCTGCCGCTCTCCGGTGCGGCTGACGCGACGGCCGACAACCTCGTCATCGCAAATTGCCTGGCCCAGGCGCAGGCGCTGATGGCTGGCAACGAAGCGAAGGAGCCTCACCGCCAGCATCCGGGCAGCCGCCCATTGTCGTTACTGGTTTTCCCCAGGCTCGACCCGACGACTCTGGGGCGGCTGGTGGCACTCTACGAGCACAAGGTCTTCGTCGAGTCCGTGCTCTGGGACATCAATCCCTTCGACCAATGGGGCGTGGAACTCGGAAAGACCCTTTGCAGCGGCCTGCTCGAGGCTCGAGACGGTTCCGTGCCGCCGGAACTCCAGCCACTACTGGTCTGGATTACGCAGCGTCGCTAGAATCAGCTACTTGCGTCGACTTCTTGAACTGGCATTCGCTGTATTGCTGCTGTCGAGCCTCACGGCTGGGACTGTGAGCGCAGACCCGTGGCTCGCCCCGGGCGATGGGCGCCTGCGCCACGATCTGCAGTTGCTGTCGGACGCGGGCATCGTGCATGCGCCACTCACGGCCTGGCCGGTTTCGTGGGCTGAGGTGGCACGCGATGTTCACTCGGCTGGCGACGATCGCGAGCGGTCAGCGCACATTGATGCGGCGCTCGCGCGTGTGCGCGCCGCCGTGGCGCAAGTGACGCCGGTTGGCGTGTGGCGCGGCGATGCGCGCATTTCGGGCTCGGAAGAGCCGATGTCATTGCGCCGTTTCTCCGACGTGCCGCGTGAACGCGCGGAACTGATGGGTGGCATGCAGTACACGGGTGAACGCTTCGCGCTGCGCTTGCAGGCCACGGCTGTCGAGAGCGCCTCCGACGGCAAGACCGTGCGAGCTGACGGCAGCTATGTCGGCGCAGTGCTCGGCAACTGGATGTTGTCCGCGGGCTACATCGATCGCTGGTGGGGCCCGGGCTGGGAGGGCAGCCTGATCTACGGCACGAACGCGCGGCCGATTCCATCGATCACGCTCGAACGCAATTACTCGGATGCGAGCAAGCATCCGTGGTTCGCATGGATCGGCCAGTGGCGGCTCGCGGTGACCATGGGTCAACTCGAGCACGATCGCGACGATGCGCCAGATGCGCAGTTTTTTGGCATGCGCGTCACCTGGAAGCCGCATGCGCGGCTCGAGATTGGGCTTTCGCGCAGCGCCCAATGGTGCGGCGAGGGCCGGCCGCCCTGCGACGCGAGCACGTTCTGGGACCTGCTGACCGGCAATGACAATGACCAGCCATTGGATGAGCAGCCTGGCAATCAAATGGCCGGCTTTGACCTGCGCTGGTCGCTGCCCTGGGCGCCGGTCGCGTTGTACGCGCAGGCGATCGGCGAAGACGAGGCGAATTACATGCCGAGCAAGTATCTCGGCCTGTTCGGCGCGGAGGTGTGGGGCGGATGGGGAGAGCGCTCCTGGCGAGCGCATGTGGAGTATGCGGATACGGCTTGCGCCTTCTACGACAACCCACCCCAGTTCGGTTGCGCTTACCGAAACAGCATTTACACCGACGGCTATCAGTACCGGGATCGCTCGATCGGTCATGCGCTCGACGGCGACAGCCAGCAGCTTGCAATCGGTGCGATGCTGGTCAATCCGGACGGCAGCAGCTGGGAAATTGCGGCCCAGGATGCCAATGTGAACCGGGCGAGTGCCAATCCAGTACACTCCGTTGCGTCCGAAGCCACCAAGATAAGGTCCGCGGACGTGTTTCATCGGCGGCTGTTCTTCGGCGGCGACCTGAAGGTCGGCCTCGGTTACGAACAATGGGACTCGACGGTGCCGGGGCAGGACTCTGACGACTTGCGCGGGTTTGTCGAATGGGCGAGGGCGTTCGATTGAGCGTCGAGAGGGCCGACAGCGTGCGACGTATTTTTCTTGAACCGGTGAAGGCACTTTCCGCTGCGATCCTGATCGTGGCCGCCTCGCTGTCGCTTGCGCTACCGGCTGCGGCGCAGACGCCCGAGCAGCTCGAGATTTTCCGTAAGCTTTCGCCCGAGCAGCAGCGCCAGGTCCTGAAGCAGCTTGGAAAGAAGGGGGACGAAACAGTAAACGGCAGCCAGCCGCTCGAGTCTCCCGCAACCAGCCAGCCAAAACTCACTGAGGATGAGTACGGCACTTTGCTGGTGGAGAAGGAGCCGCGGTTCCGCGCCAGTGACAGCCTGCTGGTGAGCATCGAGGTCACTCCGATACCAGCGGGCACGCCGCCTCAGGCGGCGGACAAGGAACGCGGCCTGTCCGAGATGCGTGCCGGCGTCCTGGCCGGAAATCCGTACCGCCTCGACCGCACGGGCGTGCTGTCCCTGCCTGGGGTACCGCCCATCGTGCTCGCGGGCCTCACCGCCGAGCAGGCCATGCAGCGGCTCAACAGCGAGCCGGCGCTCAGCGAGTTCACCCTGGAGGCGACCCTGCTGCCCGTCGAGCTTGAGCTCAAGCCATTTGGTTACGATCTCTTCAGCACCGTCCCGACAACCTTTGCGCCCGCCACGGACATTCCGGTGCCGGCCGAATACGTGGTCGGGCCCGGCGACACCTTTGAGCTGCAACTCATCGGCGAACGCGGCGGACGTTACTCACTGACGGTCGGCCGCGACGGCGTCGTGGATTTCCCGGAACTCGGTCCGATCGCCGTTGCGGGCATGCGTTTTGCGGCCGCCAAGGCAATGCTGGAACAACGCGTTTCCGAGCAGATGATCGGCTTGCGCGCCAGCGTCTCGATGGGTGCGCTGCGATCCATCCAGGTGTTCGTGCTCGGCGAGGCGGAACGGCCGGGTTCCTACACGGTCAGCGGCCTTTCCACGATTACGAATGCGCTGTTCGCAAGCGGTGGTGTCAAGCCCATCGGTTCGCTCAGGAACATCGAGCTCAAACGCAGCGGTCAGGTCGTAACCGGATTTGACCTCTACGATCTCCTGCTGAACGGCGATACCAGCCATGACGCAAGGCTGCTGCCGGGAGACGTCATTTTCATCCCGCCGGTCGGGACCACGGTGGCGATATCCGGCGAGGTCCAGCGGCAGGCCATCTATGAGTTGCACGAGGGCGCCGCAGCGTCGGAGATCCTGTACCTCTCTGGAGGCCTGACGCCGCAAGCCGATCCGCGTACCGCACGACTCGAGCGCATCGACGAGCGCCGCAACCGCACGGTCATGGACCTCGATCTCACGACGCCGCAAGGCCGTGCGATGCGCTTGCAGACCGGCGACGTGATCCGCATCCAGGCGATCCGCGAAAGCATTGAGGGTGCCGTCAGCCTCCTGGGACACGTGCACCGCGCCGGCAGCGTCCAGTATCGGCCTGGCATGCGCCTGACCGATCTGGTCGGCAGTCTCGATGAGCTGCAGCCGCTGGCCGACCTCCACTACGTGCTGATTCTTCGTGAGACCGGACCGACGCGCAAGGTGTCGGCCGTCTCGGCGGATCTGGCCGCCGCATTCGCAGACCCCGCGTCGTCGGCCAATGTCCTGCTGCAGCCGCGGGACCAGGCGCATGTATTCGATCTCGCGACCAGCCGGGACAGGGTGATCGCGCCGATCCTTGACGATCTCGATCGCCAGAGCAGCCGCGATGCGCCCCTTCAGGTCGTCGGTGTCGGCGGCCACGTCAAGGTGCCCGGGCAATACCCGCTGGAACCCGGCATGACGGTCAGCAATCTGGTACGCGCCGGAGGCGGCCTCGACCAGGGCGCGTATGGCGGCTCGGCCGAGCTTGCGCGCTACGAAGTGATCGAGGGCGAGCGGCGGCAGGTCGAACTGATCGTGATTGACATGCCCCGGCTTCTCGCGGGCGACCCGGCAGCCGATGTCGCGCTGCGCCCGTTCGACTACCTCGTGATCCAGGAAGTGCCCCTCTGGGGTGAGCAGGAAACGGTCACCGTGGAAGGCGAGTTCCGCTTTCCGGGCACGTACCCTATCCGGCGCGGCGAGACTCTGAAGTCGGTTATCGACCGGGCCGGCGGACTCACGTCGTTCGCGTTCCCTGAAGGATCGATCTTCCTTCGCGAGGACCTCAAGGAGCGCGAACGCCGGCAGCTCGAAGCGCTCAGCAAGCGCCTTCAGGCCGACCTGGCGACGCTTGCCCTGCAGTCTGCGGAGGGCGGGGACGTGTCGGGAGCCTCCCAAGGGCTGGCCGTCGGTCGACAACTGTTGAATCAGCTGCAGACGACTGAGCCAGTAGGCAGGCTTGTCATCGAGCTGCCGCAGGTGCTCGCAGCCCAGGCAGGCGATGCGCTCGATGTCGTGTTGCGCGACGGTGACCGTCTGCTGGTTCCCAAGCAGTCGCAGGAAGTGACCGTGCTGGGTGAGGTGCAGAATGGCACCTCTCACTTCTACCGTGATGGCGTCGGACGGGACGAATACATTTCCCTGAGCGGCGGGCTCACCTCGCGAGCGGACAAGGGTCGCATCTACGTGGTACGCGCGAATGGCAGCGTGGTAGCGAACCAGTCGAGCGGATGGTTCAGTCGTGGCAGCGTCGGCATGCATCCAGGCGACACCGTCGTCGTGCCGTTGGAGGCGGACCGCATCAGGCCGCTGACGTTGTGGACGGCGGTCACGACCATCATCTACAACCTTGCGATCTCGGTGGCGGCGATCAATTCGTTCTAGCATGCAGCGTCGCAGGTCGTGGATTGATCCGGTTAACCGGCTGGAGGCCCGATGACAGTGACGATACGGGAGGCGCGAATTCCCAAAGTTTCAGATCTCGTGTCGGTTTGGGCTGTAATCCGCAGGTACAAGGCACTGGTGATTGGGATCGTCATTGCATTCACGCTGGCGGCGCTCGACGTGGCCTTCCTAACCCGTCCCGTCTACAGAGCGAGTGTTGTGTTGATTCCTGCCGATACCAACGATTCGTCTGCTGGTCTTGGAGCGATGCTCGGAGATCTTGGCGGCCTTGCCACGCTGGCCGGTCTCAATCTCGGGGGAGCCGACATTACGGTCGAGGCTCTCGCGACGCTTCAATCAAGGCAGTTCACCGAAGAATTCGTGAAAGAGAACATTCTGTTACCCGTACTCTTCGCTGATGACTGGGATGCTGAAACCAAATCGTGGATAGTCACGGGTGCCGACATACCCACGCTGTCCGACGCCTATAGCCTCTTTGATAGCAGGATCCGACGCGCTGTCGAGGACAAGAAGACCAGGCTTGTAACGGTCGAGATAGACTGGCGAGATCGCGTCGCCGCTGCCGATTGGGCAAACAAACTGGTAGGAAAGCTCAACGAGGTGATGCGTACTCGCGCGATTCGTGAGGCGGACGCCAGCGTTGCATACCTGCAGCAAGAACTGGCCAAGACAGATATGGCCGCGCTGCAGCAGGCGATCTATCGTCTGATCGAGGCTCAAGTGCAGCGTCGCACGGTGGCTGCGGTTCGCCCCGAGTTTGCGTTCCGAGTACTGGATCCCGCCGTCCCCTCAGACCCGGACGACTTCATCCGGCCCAGGCGCGCACTCTATCTCGTCGCGGGGCCCGTGGCGGGGCTGCTGTTTGCAGTATTTCTGGTCCTGACGATCGATTTTTTCCGCCGTGAATTTGCGCGCGAGGGGCCCTGATCGATGCCCGCCCGGTTGCGATCAGTCCTAGCCTGCCGGGAAGGGTCTCGTGACTGAATTCAAGGGAATCATTCTGGCAGGCGGGTCCGGCACGCGTCTGCATCCTGTCACGCTGGCCGTCAGCAAGCAGCTGCTGCCCATTTACGACAAGCCGATGATTTACTATCCACTGTCGGTGCTCATGCTGGCAGGAATCCGGAATGTCTTGATCATTTCCACCCCCGTTGACCTGCCCATGTTCCAGCGATTGCTGGGCAACGGTGGACAGTGGGGTTTGAGCCTGTCCTACGCTGAGCAGCCGAGGCCGGATGGCCTCGCCCAGGCATTCACCATTGGGCGTTCGTTTATCGGCGCCGCTCCGGTGACATTGATCCTGGGTGACAACGTTTTCTACGGCCACGGGCTCCCGGAGCAGCTACGCGCCGCTGCGGCCAGGTCGGAGGGAGCCACCGTCTTCGCCTATCACGTCAAGGATCCGCATCGCTACGGGGTGGTCACCTTCGACGACAAGGGACGTGCTCTGGACATCGAAGAGAAACCGGCCAAGCCCAAGTCAAATTATGCCGTTACTGGCCTGTACTTCTACGATAACGATGTAATCGACATCGCTGCCACCCTCAAGCCGTCGGCGCGTGGCGAGCTGGAGATCACCGACGTGAATCGAGAATATCTAAGACGGAACAGCCTGCGGGTCGAGCTGATGGGACGCGGCGTAGCGTGGCTGGATACCGGAACGCACGAGTCTCTCATGCAAGCGGCGATGTTCATCGAGGCCATCGAGAATCGGCAGGGTCTCAAGGTGTGCTGTCCCGAGGAAATCGCATTTCGGTCCGGATTCATTGACGCCGGGCAACTCCGTCGCCTGGCCATGCCTCTGGCGAAAACCAACTACGGTACGTATCTGCTCGATCTGCTGGATCGCGGTATCTAGGAATGCGCTTTGAGCCGCTCGAAATCCGCGACGTCGTAATGGTGGAGCCGCGTGTCCATGGTGATTTACGCGGTTTCTTTCTTGAGTCCTGGCAGGAAAGGCGCTTTGCCGAGGCGGGTATCTCGGCACATTTCGTGCAGGACAGTCACAGTCGCTCGGCCAAGCATGCCCTGCGCGGCCTTCATTACCAGCTTCGAAAGCCGCAGGGGAAGCTGGTGCGTGTCGTTCAGGGCGAGGTCTTCGACGTCGCCGTAGACGTGCGACGCCGCTCGCCGACCTTCGGCCGATGGGTCGGCATGGTGCTGTCGGCCGAGAACCACCGGGAGTTGTGGGTACCGCCTGGTTTCGCCCATGGTTTCCTGGTGCTGAGCGATTCGGCGGATTTCCTGTACAAGGTGACCGATTTCTACAACCCGGGTGACGAAATCTGCATCCGCTGGGATGATCCCCGGATCGCAATCGATTGGCCGCTTCCCGTTGGGGCGCAGCCGCTGCTGTCGCCGAAGGACGCACAGGGCGGTCTGCTGGCCGAAGTGGAGGTGTTCGAGTGAGGGCCCTCGTTACGGGTGCAGGAGGGCAGGTAGGCCGCGCTTTGCTGCGATTTGCCCCTCCCGGTGTGGTCGCGCTCGGAGCACTGCATGCCGACCTGGATATCGGCGATGTCCGCGCGGTGGAGCGCGTGCTGGCGGAACAAAATCCACAGGTGGTGATCAATGCGGCTGCATTCACTGCGGTGGATAAGGCGGAGAGCGAGCCGGAAGCAGCTGCCCGCGTGAACGCTGTCGGGCCACGAGTATTGGCCGAAGCAGCGCAAGCGAAAAATATCCGCCTCATCCATGTATCGACCGATTTCGTCTTCGACGGTTGTGCGTGGCTCCCGTATCGGGTCGATGCGGAACCGAGGCCGCTATCGGTCTATGGCAGGACCAAGCTTGACGGAGAATGCGCGATTCGTTCAGTGCTGGGTAATGCGACGATCATGCTGCGCACGGCCTGGGTCTACGATGCGAAGGGACGCAACTTCCTGAACACGATGCTCCGACTCATGCGTGAGAACGGCAGGGTGCGGGTCGTTGCGGATCAGGTCGGCACGCCTACATCGGCGGACTCCGTTGCTACCGCGCTTTGGCGCTTGGCAGCGGACGGGGGTCTCTTGGGCACATTCCACTGGACTGATGCCGGGGTCGCAAGCTGGTATGACTTCGCCGTAGCGATCGCCGAGGAGGGCGCCGCCGTAGGTCTCGTGTCAGACGCAGTGGCTGTTGAACCAATTGCAACATGCGACTACCCAACGCCCGCCAAGCGACCCGCATACAGTGTCCTCGACACGCGCTCCACGTGTGAGGCGTTGGGGCTGCGACCGATTCATTGGCGCACAGCCCTGAAGCGCGTACTGGGAGAGATGGCCCTTGCGTAGATTGCTTGTCACTGGAGGTGCCGGGTTCATTGGTGCGAATTTCGTCCACTACTGGCTCGAGAAGCATCCTGGTGATCGAATCGTCGTTCTGGATGCGCTGACGTATGCGGGCAACCGGGCGAGCCTCGAGGCGGCGGAGGGAAGGGACGAGTTTCGGTTCGTTCACGGATCGATCGGGGACACGCCGCTGGTCGAACAACTGCTTCGCGAAGAACGACTGGACACGATCGTCAACTTCGCGGCGGAGTCCCACGTTGATCGCTCGATTGCAGGGCCAGACGCCTTCATCGAAACAAACATCGTCGGGACTCACTCTTTGCTCAAGGCTGCGCGACGCGTCTGGATGCAGGAGAAGTTGGTCCCGCATCACCGTTTCCACCACGTCTCGACAGACGAAGTTTACGGGTCGCTCGGCCCCGACGACCCGCCATTCACTGAGAACACGCCGTATGCTCCAAACTCGCCTTATTCCGCCAGCAAGGCCAGCTCGGATCACCTGGTGCGCGCATACCACCATACGTACGGGTTGGATGTAACTACATCGAATTGTTCAAACAACTATGGATCCTACCAATTTCCGGAAAAGTTGATTCCACTGGTGATCATCAATGCCCTACAGGGTAAACCGCTACCGATCTACGGGGACGGGCTCAACGTGCGGGATTGGCTATTCGTCGATGATCATTGTCGTGCGATTGATGCCATCATCGAACGCGGGCAATCAGGTGACTGCTATAACGTTGGCGGCGACTGCGCGAGGACCAACCGGAAGGTTGTAGCCACTATCTGTGCGGCGATAGATCAGGCCTTTGCCACAGATTCGACTCTTGGCGTGCGGTATCCAGATTGCCCTGCCGCGCATTCGACGTCGTGTATCTCTCTTGAAACCTTCGTTGCGGACCGGCCGGGCCATGATCGACGCTACGCTATCGACGCCAGAAAGCTGGCTGCGAATATCGGAGTGATCCCGTTAGAGGGCTTTGATTCAGGAATAGGTAAGACTCTAAGGTGGTACCTAAGCGCGAAAACTTGGTGGCAGCAGATCTTGTCGAGAACATGCGAGAAACCGTGCCGCAGGAACGATGCGGTACAACGGTAACCGTGCTGGCACGTCTACTCGATTCAGGTCTCCTACTACTGCCGGGCGCTATTACGGCTGCCGGCTTTTTAGTCCTTAGTGCAAATGGGTTCAACGGAATTGGCACGCGGTCCGCAACGGACTTTTTGCTGTTTGTACCTTGGCAAACGCTTGGTCTAACCGCTGCTAAGTTTGGGGTCGACGCTTGGGTACTTAGCACCGGCCGAGGTTGGGCCGGCGCTAGCCTATCGCTGACCCCTCTAATGCTCACCAGAACTCTTCCGGTAGCCATTCTGGCTGCTGTGCTGGTCTATTCCGGGTCCACAGGCATGGCGGCATTTGTCGCTGCTGCGTCGATTCTTGCGGACGTAATCGCCCTTGTTCTCGCTAGCGAGATGTCCGCGCACGGTCACATACGTTCCGCCGCGCTGTCACATTTTCTTCGATATCCGCTGTTTTTTCTCTTGGTAGCGGCATTGGGAGAAGGTGGCAGGATCGAGGACGAGTGGCTCTATCTATTGTTTCTTGTTAGTTCGATCGCAAGGCTCGTATTCCTCCTAATATTGCGGCCGAAGAATCGGACCACCGACACCGAAAAGCCACCGACCGGGCGTCTTGCATTGCAACAGATTCTCAATTATGGTTTGTTCAAGAATGACCAACTAGCGTTTGCAGGCATTTCTGCGGACGCAGAGCATGTTCGGCATGCGCTGACCTATCTTGTGCGGTTTCCAGAGATTGTGTCAGCGATCGTCGTTTCGCTCGGGCCAGTTATCTATCCATACTTCCAGAAGCGGCTCGATAGCAAGGTGCTAATTCGGGTTGACGTACTCACATGGGTCGTGGCGATAAGCGCGGTCTTTCTTTGTCTCGCCGCATTCGGCTACGTCGCTTACGCACCGACCCGGCTTCATATCGCTTGGTATGTTGTCGGCGCGCTGGTACTGCATGGCGCAATGATCTTGCCGGTCAACAATTTTACATTTAACTGCTTCGCATCCGGTCGAAACGATTTACTAATCGCGGCGCTCTTGAAAGCGAACCTCTCTGGAATCGCAATCGCAGCGATAATACTCTCAGCTTTCAGTCATTTTCCTATGAGTTTGCTGATGATTGTTCCGATTCAGCAAATGATTTTTCTCTATTTCGTAGGACGCGGGCACCCGAGATGAAGGCTCTTCTACTGAATCCAAATGCCTACGGTCTCTTCAGTTTCTCTGTTGCGCTGATTCTGTACCAGGTAAACCTTATCGACTTCAATAGCGCGGCACCAGAGACCCTTGTTGTTTGCTGGACAGTTGTTCTTTCATTTGCCGCAGCAGCAGCGGTCGGACACCGCAATGCAGTCGTCGTTGGTGAACTGCTCGCAACTCGGCTGACATCTGCGACCTTTAGAGCTCGAGTCACGCCGACCACGATTGTTATTGCGCTGCACCTAGCCGGTGTATACGGCATCTGGAATTATGCGAGTGGGTTGGCTGAATACTTCGGATCGTGGATGGATCTAGCAGAGCGGATGCTAACCGCAAGTCACGAGGTGCGCTGGGCCGGAGAGAAGGTGTCGAATTTTGGTACGCAGCTCAGCTATATGGGCTGGCTGGCCATCTGGATGACCACCTACCGTGAGACTGTCGGGAATCGTAGCTGGTTGCTGCGTTTCCTATCGTTGATACAGCTCCTGAGTAACTTCATCTTCGTTGATCGGACACGTCCACTGTGGATTCTTTTTGGGGTTTTTGCCGTTGCTGCTGCATTGCGATACGGAAAATTGACCACCGCAAAGACTCTTAGACTGATGCTGCTAAGCGTGATTCTTTCGGTTGGGATCTTTGTGGCAATAGGGTCGTGGATCGGAAAGATTGATTTGCGCGCGCGCGGCGACTCGCCCGAGTCAGCTGTTCTGACGGCACTTGAGCCGGTTTACTACTACGCCACAAGTGGTTTTGCATATCTCGATCAGATCATGCTGACCGAGGAACCGGCGCGTACATTAGAACGGTCGCTTTATCCGATGGCGCAAATCATGTCGCGTGCTGGACTGGTGGATCCGCCTCCGTCCCAGATAAACGAATTCTTGTATGTGCCAATGCCGACAAATGTCGGAACATTCCTTGAGCCGTTGTACCGCGATGGGGGTGTGCCCCTGGTATTCGTAGGCATATTTCTTCACACATTTGGTTTCGGCTGGCTTGGTACATGGCTATTGCGCTTTCCGTCGGCGGTAACTCTTGCTGGCTGGTCAACGCTGTGCTTTTGTAACGCAATGGCGTTCTTTACGCCCAAGTTCAACAATTCGCCTACCTGGTTGTTCCTGGCACTAGCGGGCGTAGTCGCTATTCGCGCGAGATTGTACGACCGAAAAAATGACTACGTCTGACGTGCGCGGCAGGCTGTACCCGTGTGACTAATCATCAGCATCTGACTTTGTTGTCACGCAGATGCACGTTAGGTGCCCGTACGCAAGTGAAGTTCGCATTGAAGTAATGACATGCCCTTAGCTCGTCCAAAATGTGTCAGCACCCTGGCGCTGCCTCGATATTCGTCGGACGGCGCGAGCAGCCGGGTTCGCATGTTTCAGTTTGATAAGTATCTGAAGGAGGATGGCATCGACGTTGCCTGGCGTCCGTTGCTCAGTAATTCTTATTTGGCGCAGCTCTATGCATCTAACTCGCGATCTTTCGTGGAGGTGGGAAGATGTTATGCGCGTCGCTTATGGGACGTTGCCGGAGCGGGAAAGTTTGACGTGATTTGGCTTGAAAAGGAACTATGGCCGTTCATGCCGGATTTCATCGACCCAGCGATTCTTCCAGCCAATATTCCTTATGTCGTGGACTTTGATGATGCGGTATTCCATAACTATGATCAGCATGCAAACCCGTGCATCCGCTTTGCCCTTGGCCAGAAGATTGATTCGGTGATGCGGCGCGCACACACCGTGGTGGTCGGCAATTACTACTTGGCCGAACGTGCAAAGAGAGCTGGAGCCGAACGGGTTGTGGTGTTACCGAGCGTGGTCGACAAGGATGTGTACGCGCACGCGCACGCGCACCGTAGCAAGGCGGCAAACGTGACCGTCGGATGGATTGGGTCGCCGGCGTCGCAGTCTCTGCTGGAGCCGCTGTTTCCGCTGCTTGCGGAGTGTCTCAATGAGCCGGGAGATCGATTTGTGTCCGTTGGCGCACGTTTCGATTCACCGCGACTTGTCGTCCACGAACTGATGGCATGGAGCCTGTTGACCGAGTCGCAGCTGGTCGCCACGTTCGACATCGGTGTAATGCCAGTTAGGGATGCTCCATTTGAGCGAGGCAAATGTGGCTACAAGCTGATTCAGTACATGGCGGCGGGAGTGCCGGTCATCGCATCTCCAGTTGGTGTCAACACCGAAATCGTTGTGCATGGTGAGACTGGCTTCCTCGCGGATACGCCACATGAATGGCGGACTGCCCTGCTGAATCTCAAGCACGATCCCGAACTCCGTCAGCGAATGGGCTCTGCTGGCCGGAGGCGCGTCGAGCAGCGCTATTGCACCCAGGTGGTCGCTCCACAGCTCGCAGGCATTTTGCGCGAAGCGGCGCGAGCAAGCGCCTAAACCGATGTGCGGCATCGCTGGTTTTCTGTTTTGCAGCCCTCCGCCGGAGCCAGATAGGCTTGCCAGGGCGATGGCCGCTAGCCTGCGGCACAGAGGTCCGGATGACTCCGGCGTGTGGACGGATGTCTCGGCAGGCGTAGCATTGGCACATACTCGCCTCGCCATCATCGACGTCACCGCCACCGGACATCAGCCAATGTCGTCGGCCAGTGGCCGTTTCACCATGGTGTTTAACGGTGAAATATATAACTTCCGTAAGTTGCGGTGTGAGCTCGAAGGCGTTGGGATGCATTTCCGAAGTCGTTCTGACACGGAAGTGCTGTTGAGTGGCTTTGAGACCTGGGGTCTTGATGCGACGCTACGGAAGACTATCGGGATGTTTGCTCTCGCGGTGTGGGACCGCGAAAGGCGCGCGCTGACACTTGCACGGGATAGGGTAGGAGAGAAGCCTCTATATTTTGGTCGTATTGGACCGCTATTCGCATTCTCGTCCGAACTTCGGGCGCTCAGGCTGCTTCCCGATTGGACAGGCGAGATCGACAGAGATGCGCTGACGGCGTACTTGCGCTACGGCTACGTGCCAACGCCGCACTGCATCCATGTAGGCATCAGAAAGCTGCCTGCCGGTACCACCATGACAATACGGCCGGGTGAAGAGGAGTTCGCAATCGTCCCGTACTGGTCGGCCGTGGATGTAGCGCGTTCGGGGCATGCGACGCCGGTTGACTTGGATGACCAGTCGGCAATAGAGGAGCTTGACCGCTTGCTGCGGTGCGCAGTGTCCCGTTGCATGGTCTCTGATGTACCACTTGGGGCGTTTCTGTCCGGCGGAACCGACTCATCGACTGTGGTTGCCCTCATGCAGGCGCAGTCCCGTATGCCGGCAAAAACATTCTCGATTGGATTCGACGAAACAGAGTACGACGAGTCAGCTCATGCACAAACGGTTGCGAATCATCTCGGGACCGACCACACGTCACTCCGTCTAACTGCTCGGGATGCATTAGCCGTTGTCCCAAAGCTGCCGATCATCTTCGATGAGCCGTTTGCCGATGTTTCTCAGATTCCTACCTTTATGGTGTCGCAGCTGGCACGTTCGGCAGTGACGGTGGTCCTGTCCGGCGACGGAGGAGACGAGTTATTTGGCGGTTACAACCGCTACACTTGGGGCGACACATTGTGGCGCAGAACAGGACGCGTGCCGCGCGCCATTCGTGGTGCTGTCGGGAGTCTGTTGGCGCGCGTGCCGGCCTCGCGCTGGGACAAGATGTTTTCGATGGCTCAGCCGCTGCTTCCGCGGTCGATGCGGCAGTTCATGCCTGGCGACCGGTTGCACAAGATCGCTATGCTGCTCAACGCAGATTCTGCGAATGACCTATATCGCCGGATGACTTCTCATTGGCAGCAACCGTCACAGGTAGTCCTGGATTGCCGGACCGGTGGACAAGTCATCGAACTGATGAATCTCCCAGGGCCCGCTGCACGGCTTTCCGAGAGGATGATGCTGTCTGATCTTGTGTCCTACCTTCCGGACGATATCCTTGTCAAAGTCGACCGCGCCAGCATGGCCGTAGGGCTCGAAGCCAGGGTTCCACTGCTTGACTACACGGTAGTCGAGTTCGCATGGCGATTGCCAATGCGCCTAAAGATCCGCGACGGTGAGGGCAAGTGGATTCTGAAGCAGTTGCTGCAACGCTATTTGCCGCAAGAACTCATTGAGCGCCCGAAGATGGGCTTTGCCGTTCCAGTTGACGCATGGTTACGTGGCCCGCTGCGGGACTGGGCGGAAGACCTTCTCGCACCGGATCGTTTGAGGGCGGAAGGATTTTTCGACGCCGACGTTGTCCAGAAGCACTGGGTTGAACATGTCACTGGCCGTCATCAATGGCAATTCATGCTTTGGAACGTACTAATGTATCAGGCGTGGTTGCGGGAGATGCAGCCGGCCCAGGTTCGTCGGGCGTGAAAGAGAAGTCGCACGAGCGGCTTCCAGACAGCCACCCGCGATGCGTGCTGCTTCTGGTGGTCAACGTATCCTGGTTTTTTCTGTCGCATAGACTGCCGCTTGCGCTGAGAGCGAGGCAACTTGGGTTTGAGGTCTATCTTGCCACCCGCATAGATAGCGCGGCGGATCGCGCCGCAATCGAGGCGGCCGGCATTCGAGTCTATGACCTGGCGATTGGACGCGCCGAGCAGGGTGTGTTCGACAACTTGAAAGTGCTGGCAGCTCTTTTTCTGCTATACCGCCGGCTCGCTCCGGACGTCGTTCATCACGTCACAATGAAGCCAGTGATACTTGGTGGTATCGCAGCCCGCCTGGCGCGTGTGCCATCGGTCGTATCCGCGATCCCGGGCCTTGGTTACGCGTTCGTGGCGGATGGCTGGGTAGCCGCTACGCGCAGGGTCCTGCTGAGGGCGGGTCTGCGAATTGCGCTCCGACACTCCAACTCCACTGCCATCTTCCAGAACCCGGATGATTTGTCTGGGTTGGTGAACGCTGGGGTTGTCGACGCAAGGTCCTGTGTTCTAATCCGAGGCGCAGGGGTTGACACAAAGACTTTTGTTGCCTGGCCGGAACCAGTCGGTATCGTCCGCGTATTACTGGCCTCACGTATGCTTCGCGAGAAAGGCGTAGAGACATTCGTCGAGGCGGCGCGCATTCTGTTGCGACGGGGAGTCGCGGCCGATTTTCAGCTGGCTGGCAAACCCGATTCGGAGAACCCCGGAAGCCTCACCGTGTCGCAATTGCGAGATTGGCATTCGTCTGGCATCGTGCGATGGCTTGGGCACCGGGAGGACATGGTCGCGTTACTACGCTCGGTCCATGTCGTCTGCCTACCTAGTTTTTATGGCGAAGGCGTGCCGAAAATACTGATAGAGGCTGCAGCCTCGGGACGAGCACTCGTTGCGTCCGATATGCCCGGCTGCCGCGAGATTGTTCGGCACGAGTTCAACGGTCTGCTCGTGCCTCCGAAACAAGCACTGGCGCTTGCCGATGCCCTATCTACAATGATCCAAGACAAAGAAAAGCGACGACTATTTGGCCGATGCGGCCGATTATTGGCCGAGACGGAATTTGATGCCGCTAATGTCGTTGATGAAACAATGCGGGTATACGAACGGTTGCGCGAACGTGCAATCCTGTTGCCAACATACCGACAGTAGCAACATGAAAGACATGGCAAGACTGAAGTCAGTGGCGATCAAGTGCGTCCTGGCAGATCTTAGGTGCCCAGACTGTGGAACAGCCGGTGGCATGACTGAAGGCGGTGAACGTGTCTTGCTGTGTGGCACCTGTCGTGCGGTGTTTCCGATAATAGATGGCCGACCTGTCCTTATCTCTGCGTCGAATGGGCTCTTCGATCGCAAGGCCTACACTACCGCCAGCTCGCGCAGCACATATTCGTCCCCATCTCGCGATTGGTTTCCAAGTCCATCGGTGAATTTGTCGCGGTCGCGAGTTCTAAGAAATCTCGGGCGCATGCTTGCGCGGCTACCAGCGACGGCTGTATTGGTCGTCGGGTCAGGTACGCAGCGCCACAAAATTGAGGCTGCGCTTGCGGCGGGTGGCGCGTGCAATTTGCGGCTAACGTGCGTAGATGTCGATGCTAGTGCTGACGTCGACGCGTTTGCTGATGCTCATTGTCTGCCTTTTCGTGAAGAGTGTTTCGATGCTGTAGTGACGACGGCTGTTCTGGAGCATGTATTGCGACCTGAAATCGTGGCCGCTGAGCTTGCCCGTGTGCTGCGTACCGGAGGGTTGCTTTATTCGGAGCTACCATTCATTCAGCAGGTACACGAGGGTGCGTATGATTTCACCCGCTACACGCTCTCTGGTCATCGTCGTCTGCTAAATCGATATCGGGAGCTAGAGTCAGGGCTGGTCGCGGGACCGGGCACCGCGCTGGTTTGGACGGCGGAGGCGTTTGCTGGCGCGTTTTTTGCGTCCCAACGCATTGCGCGTGCGGCACGTCTGGGCGCGCGACTCATCCTTTTTTGGATAAAGTACTTCGATTATCTCTTGATACGGTCACCAGCAGCACTGGACGGAGCCTCGTGCACCTATTTCTTCGGTGAAAAGATCGAGGGAACGATTCCGGATTCCGAGATCATTGCCGGATATCGGGGTGTACGCCAAGTGGTCCATCTATAACATAGTTCCAATATCACGCTGCACAATTGCCAGCTGAACGATCTGGCGAGCGACTTCTGTTACGGGCAAGTAATTGCGTAATTGTTCGCCGCCGGACATGTCGCCGTAAATGTCCTATGGCTCGCGCCCTGGGCGTTGCTCGCGGCGCGTCTCGGTGCGGGACGGCCAGGTGAAATCCACTCGAGGGAGTAGAGCATCGTGGAACTGGTTCGCGCAGAACTCCCTGAGGTACTGCCGGTAAGGTCCAAAATTTGCTGCATGGGGCGGAATATGCAGCTCACGCTCTATGCAGATTTGGTGACGCGCTTCTCACCCCGGGTACATGGCCGGTCGCTGCGGCCTGATGAAGCAGCTCAGTTTGTGATTCAGTTGACGATGTTTTGTCGCATGCGCAGGTTATTATGGATGGGGGGATTATTCGCCCCGGTGCTGATAAATGCCTGCTCGACATAGGGCCTATCATTGGGCCTCCGCGGCTGTCGCTACTAGCCTGCTGGCTCTCGTTACGGCGTGTGGCGGGGGCAGCGGGAGCCCGTTACCTTCACCGCAAAACGTGACGGCCGAGCCGGGGGACGCTGAAGTCGAACTCTCCTGGTGGCCGGTGCCCGGTGCCGAGACCTACACGGTCTATTGGGGCGATGCAGCCGTGCCGTCTGGCGAGACGCTGCCGAACCTTGGCTCCACGATTTCAGGCACCGAGTGGAAACATACGGGTTTGGTGAACTACACAACCTATCGCTATCGCGTCGTGGCCAAGGGTGGCGGGCGGAAGAGCGCAGAAAGCACCGAAGTCATGGCGGAGCCAGGCCCGGTGCCGGCAGCGGTGGAGTGGGTCATTGTGACCACGGGCAGCGGTGGAAACTCCGTTCATTTCAGTCCCGCAACAGGGGCGGATAGGTATCGCGTCTATTACGCCGACTCGCCGAATGCACTTGGAGGCCGGCGTCCAACGGCCAATTTCATCGAGACTGCCGGTGCTCCTGCTGCCCATGTACCGTCGAATCCGGCCCGTGCCGTGTTCTACCGTGTCATAGGCATAAACGGCACGAGGATCGGACGGGGCGGCTATCCTGCAGTATCTACGGTTTTCGACATCCGCAACCAGACCGTGCCGCACGTATCGCCGGCGCTTTGGGACGTCGATGGTGATGGATGCGTTGACATGGTTGGCGCACACGGCGATTGCGCAGGCGGATTCCAGTCCTATTCATTTGCATCGCGCGGCCTGGGAGGGCTGTTCGCGACCGGCCGGAACAATCGCGATTCGCGATTTGCCGATTTCAATGGCGACGGTCTGGTCGACATCTTTACGAATGTATATGCCCGCGCGGACGACCCGTCGTCGCGAGCCATCCTGCATATTGGCGAAGGAAGCGGCATGTTTCGCGAGGATGCTGGCGTGGCCGCACTGCAAATCGGTGGATTCGGCGAGACCGTATTGGTCGCTGACTTCGATAACGATGACGACCTGGATATCTTTGTTCCCCACTATTGGCATCGGGACGACGGTGGCCACAATTGGCTCCTGATCAATGACGGTCACGGAACATTCGTCGATCGCGCCGAAGCGGCCGGCGTAGCGCGCGGTCCGCTGCTGGGGCCGTACATTCCGGAAGGAGCACAGGCAATTGATTTCAATGAAGACGGTTGGATCGACATTCACGTTGCCTCGGCGCTCTACATCAACAATGGTGACGGCACTTTTGCGGATCGGGCGGGGGATTTCAATTTGCCGGTCAGGTTTGACGACGGCATGAAGTTAGCGGATGTCGATGCTGACGGCGACTTCGATCTGATCCAGAGCGACAGCTTTGTGACCAAGCTCTTTCGCAACGAAGCTGGGGTCTTCGATGCGGGTACTCAGGTTGCAGGTGATTCGGCGCATACGACCGTCGGATACGGGCTCAATGTGTGTGATGTCAACGGCGATGGCTTCGAGGACGTCCTCGTGCCGATCAACCATTCGACGACTAATACTGGTTCTCCGCAGCTGCTGATCAACGTTCATGGTCAGCTCATGCCATCGGACCTCGGCACTTTCACGGAGGCTTCTGTTGACCTTCTGTCCTGCGCCGACCTGAATCGCGATGGTCTCAACGACGTGGTTGCGCGCTGGGGAGGGTGGGGAGCGTATCGAACGATGATCAACATGGGTTCTTCCGCGGCGTTCATAAAACTGAGGGTAGTTGGGGCGAATGGGCAACACAACCAGCAGGGGCGCGTGATCCGGATTCTCCCGGCAGCCTTGGAATCGATGCAGATGGTTCGGGTGGTCGAATCCGGATCCGGTTATATGGCACAGGGCGATTACGACTTATTGATTGGCGCACCTTGGGAAGGTGACTACGAAGTTTCGGTCCGCTTTCGGTCTGGATGGGTGAAAGCGACCATGAGGCAGGGTCAGACGGCCACCCTGTATGAGGATGGCCGGCTCATTTCAGGCTTGAATTAGCGTCCGAGGCCGACCCCGCACACCGTAAAAGACGCGCCCAGCTGACTTGCCTGCCGTTTTTCGGTCCATCAATCCTGCGTCAACGGATCGCCGCTCCGCGCGACGCGTGCTGACAGACAATAGATTTCCGCTCTTCAAGAATCTCGCAGACGTCGTCGCGCACGTCGATGCACTGGCGGCCGAGTATCCCGGCGAGGGCTTCGACCGGAAGCTAGGGCGCTTTGTGCGTGATTCTGTCTATCACGATGTACCGTTAGATGCCCGTCAGTGGCTCTACAACCCGTGGGTCACATTGAATGCACTTGGTTGGGGCTTTTGCGGCCATGTGGCAGGTACGTTTGTCGAGATTGCCCGGGCGGCGGGTTATAAGGCCCGAGTGTGGGGTCTGCGTATTCCGGCCCATGCCGGGCCGGGGTCTGTGAAGCGGGATAACCACCGCTACCGTGGTTTCATTTGCCAGCAGTGGCCACGAGATCGACGGTGGGGCAAGCGAGGTTACCCGTGCGCAAGATACGTTGGGAAGAGTACAAGACCGCGCACCCCGACGGCTAGCAGTGCCGCGTGTTCTGCGATCAGTATCGGCGCTGGCACGCCGGCCAGACGTTATCGATCGTTGATCGGCAAACGGGCGAGTCCCGCGCGGCGCAGATCTTTGTCGCGGCGCTCGGCTGTTCCAACTTGAGCCATGTCGAGGCCACCTCATACCAAGTCAGCTGGTGCAGCACCAGGCTTGCTGCGCCCACGCCCAATCGCTAGAGTGCTACGCATGCCTCACCGCTTGTTCAATGACTGATGCGGGCGGCCGCGCTCGGCACAGCTTGGCCAAATCCGGTGGCGGCAGGGTCGATCTAGAGTTGTTCCATAACTAATATTAAGGGGAAAGTCATGTTCAACAGGTCATTTGGCGCTCGCGCTCTCCAAGTCGCGAGTAGCCTGACACTTTGCACCTTCGCCATCGCGTCGCAGGCTGACCCGATCAGCCTGGAAGCTGTCTGTAACCTCAGCACCATCCAAGCCGGCCAGGCTAGGTGCGATCTCGCCTATTCGCTGGCCGACGACTTCACCACTCCGGGCGACGCTCGCAAGTCGCAGATCAAGATCAACGGCATCCTCGTGCACCAGTTCGTGAACGACAATGTCAACCCTGTCGCTTTTTCAGTTCCAACCTTCGGCGTGACGACAGTGGCGTGCGGCGCGTCCTATACTGTGACCGCCTACATCGCCCGGCTGGGCGCTTCCACAACTTATGAGAAGGTTGGCTCCCTTCCGCCGGTCGTATGCCCGGCAGCACCGTAACTGTCCTTCCACGGGCACAGACTGTTCTAGCAGCTCGAAGTGCGCCGGCATGTCCAGCGCCGGCGCATCGGTGCAACTTCACGGGTACATCGCCAGCATCGCCCGCAGCGATGCCGAAGGATTGATTGCGGCCAGCTATCCGCTGGCTGCAGGCGTGACCAGCTGACGGTGGATTTCCTGGCTTCTCGCGGGCTGCGGAAGCGGATGGCGTGGCGATGGTTCACGACGGCACGCTCGAGCCCAACGCGCTTGTCGCCGATTCCGGAAAGCGCAAGCACCATTGATCGCAATCGGCGTATCGATGGGTCCGGGACACGGAGATGGAGCGACGGCAGGCCATGAGCGTGCGCGTCCTGGTGACCGGGGCCACTGGCTTCGTCGGCAAGGCCATCGTGGACCGACTCCTGGCGGAAGGGTGCGATGTTCTCGTCGCAACCCGTCGTTCCGGATCCGATCCCGCCGTCAAGGGAACCATGACCTGCCATTTCGATCTCGAGCGCCCGGACCTGCTCGAGTTGAAGGCCTTAGATGGGGTCGATGTCATCGTACATGCGGCTGCGCGCGTGCATGTGATGCAACCGACCGACGATGAGGAGGAGCGGGCGCAGCGTTGCAACGTCGAGGCGACGCGGGCGCTGGCGCAGGCCGCAGTTGCAGCAGGGGTCAGGCGTTTTGTGTTTGTCAGCTCCATCAAGGTTTATGGCGGGCGGGCGACCGACGTACCGTTGTCGCTTGCAGACCCGCCGGCTCCAACGGATGCGTATGGACGCTCCAAGCTTCAGGCCGAGAACCTGTTGCGGGAGCTGGAAGCCGCGCGCGGCCTCGAGGTGACGATCATCCGGCCGCCACTGGTCTATGGGCCGGGTGTTCGGGCCAATTTCCTTCGCCTGATGTCGCTCGTCGAGCGAGGAGTCCCCCTGCCCCTGGGTCTCGTCGACAATCGGCGCAGCCTGATCGCCGTCCAGAACCTGGCGGACCTGGTAGTCACTGCAATGAAGCATCCCGCAGCAGCCGGGCGTACCTGGCTCGCGTCGGACGGCGATGATCTGAGTACTCCCGATCTCGTGCGCCGGATGGGCATTGCCCTCGCACGAGGGGTGCGCCTGTGGCCCGTGCCCGTGCCGCTGCTGAAGTGGGGGGGGCGCGTTCTGGGGCGCGAGGCGGAGCTGTCGCGGCTATGCGATTCGCTGCAGGTCGATTCGTCACTGACCCGTGCAGATCTCGGATGGACGCCTCCTATCGGCATCCAGGAGGCGCTCGAGGTCACGGCAAAGTGGTTCAGGGCTGAAAGACCGCGCAATGCTTGAGACAGTGGTCATCGTCGCGGCCTTTTCGCTGTCGTGGCTCATCACGGGTGCAGTGACGAGACATGCAATGAAGGTCGGCCTGATCGACCTGCCGAACGTGCGCAGTTCGCACGTCGTCCCCACGCCGCGCGGCGGCGGCATCGGGATTGTCGTCGGCATCTGTGTTGCCGGCCTGGCTCTGGCGGCGTGCGGCCGGCTCGCCTGGCAGGTCGCGGCGTTATGCGCCGGGGCCGGAGGTGCGGTTGCATTGATCGGTTACATCGACGACCGCCGTGGCCTCCCGGCCCGCGTGCGATTCCTCGTGCACATGGTCGCGGCCGCAGCCGTGGTGGCGCTGACATGGCCATGGGCCGGCGCCATGAACGACGGTTGGCTGGGCGGCGCGGCTTTCGTTGTGTTCTGGATCCTTGCGATCGGGTGGCTGACCAATCTCTACAATTTCATGGATGGCATCGACGGCCTGGCTGGATCCGAGGCCGTCTTCGTGTTCGGCGGCGCCGCGGCGCTTTCGTTCATGACTGGCAGTCCATCGGGCTGGACCGCGTTGTTCCTCGCCATGTCGCTGGGGGTCGCCGGATTCCTGTGCTGGAACTGGCCGCCGGCACGGATCTTCATGGGCGACGTGGGCAGCGGCTTCCTCGGGTTCATGGTCGGGAGCCTTGCGTTGGCGACCTGGGTTGACGGCGTGCTCTCGCCGTTCACGTGGCTCGTCCTGGTCAGCCTGTTCGTCGCGGATGCGACGGTGACGCTATTGCGTCGATTCGCACGCCGGGAGCGATGGTATTCGGCCCATCGCAGCCACGCGTACCAGTGGCTGTCGAGGACCCGGCTCGGCCACGCCGGCGTGACACGCCTGAGCTGGGCGTGGAACATTGCAGTGGTGCTGCCGGCGGCCTGGTGGACTCTGGCGTCTCCTGAGCATGCAATTGTGGTGACTGCCGCGGTGCTGGTCGTGTCGTTCGGGCTGGCAGCGGCTCTCGGGGCCGGGCGGCGCGAGTCTCCGTCTTCGTAAGTGGAGCATGAGAATTCCCTCACGCTGGTGGTGGTCCAGGCACGGCCGAGACCGTTCGACCCGGATTCCGAAGCAGACGGTCCCGACCCGGCTCCTGTTCGTGGAGCAGTTCTTTTACCCCGAAGGCTGGGGCGGGGCGGAATTGCCGAGGGACCTGGTGACGCACTTTTCCCGCCTCGGATGGCGCGTCCAGGTGTTCTGCGGATCGGACCAATACGTGCCGGTTGACGGGCCCCCAGGCCAGGATCCGCGGGAGGAAGGCGTACGGATCCATCGCATTCCGTCAGTGATGCGTGGTAGCGACGTGCGGCACGGCAAGCTGCTGCGGCAGTTGTGGTTCTGCGCCTGGCTCGCTCCATTGCTGTTGCTGCGCAGACCGCCGGACCTCTTCATTTCGCAGACCAACCCGCCGCTCGTCGTGCCACTGGTGGCACTTGCGGCCCGCCTCTGGCGCAGGCCCTACCTGCTGATCGCGATGGACGTGTACCCGGAGTTGCTCACCGCATCCGGGGCGCTTTCGCGCGGGGGGATGGCCGCCCGCATCCTGGAAGCGGTCTTCGGCTGGGCCTATCGCTCCGCGACCCGGGTCGTCGCGCTCGGACCGGTCATGAGCGAGCGCATCCGGGCCAAAGGTGTCAGGGACACGAGCGTCCTGGAAATCAGCAACTGGTCGACGGGGGCCAAGGGCGTCGTCCGTGGACAGGTGAACCGTCTGTGCGCAGACTTGGGTCTGCAGGACAGCTTCGTACTCGTGTGCGCCGGAAACATGGGCCTTGCTCACGAGTTTGAGACGCTCCTTCGGGGATTCTCCAGTGCATCGAGGCAGCTGCCGGCGCTGAAGCTAGTCTTCATCGGCAGCGGTCCTCGGCTGGCGGAAGTCAGGGCCCTCGTGCAGGAGTTGAACCTCGCAACTGCGGTGATGTTCCTCGACCCGGTGCCATCCGACCGGCTGCCGGAAGCCATCGGGCTTGCGGATGTCGGTGTCGTCACGCTACGTGAGGGATTCGAGGGACTGGTCGTGCCGAGCAGGGTGTTTGGCTACATGTCGCGAGGAGTGCCGGTTCTTTACATCGGACCGCGCAGCGACATTGACGTGCTGATCTCACGCCATGGCTGCGGAGTATCGGTCCGCTGCGGAGACGCAGCGGCGGTCAGCCGGGCGATCATCGACGCGCACGGCAATCGCGGCGGCCTCGCGGAGTTGGGGCGGGCGGGACAGGCGGGCTTCGAGCGTGAACTGTCGCGCGAGCGGGCCCTGTCCCGGTACGAGTCGCTGGTGCGAAGTTGCCTTGACGTCCCGGGAAACTGACAGCAGCTTCGCCCGGACGAGATCTACAAGCTTCGCGCTCGGCACGCTGCGGGTGTATGTGCACTGGATCACGATGTGGCGACATTGTTGAAACTACGGTTAGACTCCGTGGCCGACATCGGATTCGACGGGGGCATGAGGCGCTGCGGTTATCGTGAATGACATCCCCGCCCTGCTGAGCCGGCGGCAGAGCTTGCAGTTGCTCATGCTGCTGGCTGGCATGCTGTTCGCCGCAGCGCTGGAAATGATCGGAATTGCCTCGATTTCCGCGTTCGTTGCATTGCTGGTGGAGCCAGAGCGGCTGATCGCCAGACTGCCACGGTGGGTGCCGGCGGCCGCTGTCGCAGCGCGGGATCATGTGTCGCTGACGCTGCTCACCGCCGGCACGCTCGCGGTCTTTTTCCTGGTCAAGAATCTCTGCCTGGCCGGGCTGGCGTTCCTGCAGGGCAATGTTCTTCGCGAAATCACCGTGGCGAACACGACACGCCTGTTCCGGACCTACTTGTTCACTCCCTACGTCGTGCACCTCCAGCGCAACCCCGCTGAGCTCATCCGCAACGTCAACAACGCGGTGGGTGACGCGATCGAGTATCTTCAAGGTGCGCTGCTGCTCGTGCGCGAGAGTCTGGTGGCCCTGGTCGTCATCGTTCTGCTGCTGCTCGTCGATCCGCTGGTCACGCTTTCGGTGTTCGCCCTGCTGGGCGCCGCCGCGACTCTCTTCCACCTGGCCGTTCGCCGTTCCCTGGCGGCGCGCGGCGAACGCTCCCAGTTCCATCATGCGCGACAGATGCAGGTCATGAACGAAGGCCTCGGTGCGATCAAGATGATCAGGCTGCTCGGTCGCGAGTCCCATGCGCACGATCGGTTCCAGCGCGAAACCGCCGAGGTCTGGCGGCATGAGTTCTTTCATCGCCTCATCACGGGACTGCCGCGACTGTTTCTCGAGGTCGTCGCCATTTCCGGAGTCCTGCTGGTGGTGGCGCTGTTCGTCTTGTTCGACCGCGAGGTCAACACGATGCTTCCGGTGCTCGCCCTGCTCGTCGTGGCGCTCGTGCGGATGATCCCGGCATTCAACGCCATCGGGGTGTCCCTGAGCAGCATGCAGTACCACCGGCATGCGCTCTCCCTCGTCGCCCACGAATTCGCAACTTTGCACGAGGAGCCGGCTGAGCCGGCGGAGCGGGTCGATTCCGCGCCCGTCCTGCGCCGTACCGTCGAACTCTGCGACGTTCATTTCCGCTATCCGACCGCGGCCACCGAGGCGCTGCGAGGCGTCTCGCTGACGATCGCTGCCGGCGAGGCCGTGGGCATTGCCGGGCCGACCGGGGCGGGCAAGAGCACATTGGTGGACATCGTCCTCGGATTGCTGCAGCCGGACCGCGGCGCCATCCGCGTTGATGGCACCGACATCCGCGTGTCGCTCCGGTCCTGGCAGCGCCAGATCGGCTATGTGCCGCAGGATATCTACCTGCTGGACGACACCATCCGGCGCAACGTCGCATTCGGGATCGCCGATGAAGAGATCGACGACAAGGCCGTCGCCGCCGCGGTCGATGCCGCGCAGCTCACCGACTTTCTGCGTACGCTGCCGGATGGTCTGGAGACGACGGTCGGCAACCGCGGCGCGCGCCTCTCGGGCGGGCAGCGGCAGCGCATCGGCATCGCCCGCGCGCTGTACCATGACCCTGCGGTGCTGGTCATGGACGAGGCGACATCGGCCCTCGACAATGAGACCGAGGCGGCGGTCATCGAGGCGATCGCGCGGCTGCGGGGTGACCGCACGATCGTCATCATCGCCCACCGTCTCAGCACGCTCTCGACCTGCGACCGTATCCTGCATCTCCGGGATGGCCGCCTGGTCGATCCTGCCTGAACATTGCACTCGGTGACTGACATGAACATGAACCTGGACGGATGCGAGGTGCTGGTGACGGGTGGTACCGGATCGTTCGGCCAGGCATTCGTGGCCGATGCACTGGCGCGCTGGCCGGGACTGCGGCGCCTGGTCGTGTTCAGCCGGGATGAGTTGAAGCAATCGGAGATGGCACGCACCTATCCGGCGTCGCGGTATCCGGCGCTGCGGTTCTTCATTGGGGACATTCGCGACCGGGACCGTGTGCGTCGCGCTCTGGAAGGGATCGACATCGTGGTCCACTCCGCGGCCCTGAAGCAGGTTCCGGCTGCGGAGTACAACCCGACGGAATTCATCAAGACCAACATCATCGGCGCGGAGAACCTCGTCGAGGCCTGCATAGACACCGGCGTGCGGCGGGTCGTTGCGCTGTCGACCGACAAGGCCTCGGCGCCCGTCAATCTCTATGGCGCGACCAAGCTGTGCAGCGACAAGCTGTTCGTCGCCGCCAACAACTTTCGCGGTTCGCGTGACCTGAGATTCTCGGTCGTCCGCTATGGCAACGTACTGGGTTCACGCGGCTCGGTCGTCCCGTACTTTCTCGAGCAGGCGAAATCCGGTGTCTTGCCCATCACCGATCCCGCGATGACCCGCTTCAGCATCGCGTTGCCGGATTGTGTCGAGATGGTCGCCTGGGTGATCGGAAACGCGCTCGGCGGTGAGATCTTCGTCGCCAAGTGTCCGTCCTACCGGGTCGTGGACGTCGCGGAAGCCATCGGACCCGGCTGCCGGCGTGAGATCGTCGGGATTCGCGCCGGCGAGAAGATCCACGAGGACATGATCTCGACGGGCGACAGCCCGTATACCCTGGACCTGGAACGCTGCTTTGCCATCGTCCCCACCGGTGGCGCCATCGGCATCGACGACTATGCGCGTGCCTGGTCGGCGCGACCGGTCCCCGGCAACTTCACCTACAACTCGGGCCGCAACCCGGTGTTCCTTTCGGTCGAGGCGATCCGGGCCCTCATTCGCCGTCATGTCGACCCGGCGTTCGAGCCGCGATGAGCATCCCGTACGGGCGTCAAACCATCACCGCAGAGGACGTCGCAGCCGTCGTTGCCGTCCTGAACGGCGACTGGCTCACGCAGGGACCTGCGGTTCCAGGATTCGAGTCGGCATTGGCCGGATATTGCGGGGGCGCGCACGGCGTTGCCGTGAACAGCGCCACTTCGGCGCTGCACCTGGCCTGCCTCGCACTCGGCATCAAATCCGGCGACCGGGTCTGGATCAGCGCCACCACCTTTGTGGCTTCCGCCAACTGTGCGAGGCAGTGCGGTGCGGAGGTGGACTTCGTGGACATCGATGCAGGCACCTGGAACATGAGCGTGCCTGCGCTCGAGCGCAAACTCGTCGAGGCACGGAGGACCGGGCGGTTACCGGCGGTGGTGATCCCGGTCCATCTTGCGGGGCTGCCGTGCGACATGGCATCGATCGCAGACCTGGGCCGGGAATACGGGTTCCGCATCATCGAGGATGCGGCGCATGGACTGGGCGGCGCATACCCTCGCTCGAGAATCGGCAGTTGCGCATACAGCGACATCACCGTGTTCAGCTTCCACCCGGTCAAAGGCATCACGACCGGAGAAGGCGGCATGGCGCTGACCAACGACCGCGAGCTTGCCGGACTCATGGCGCGCCTGCGCAGCCACGGGCGCGATGCAGACGGCCAGCAGCAGGCACTCGGCTTCAATTACCGCATGACTGATCTCCAGGCTGCCCTGGGCTTGAGCCAGCTCTCGCGGCTCGACGCGTACGTCGCCCGGCGTGCCGCGCTGGCCGATCGCTACGATCGCGCATTCGCTGGCCTGCCGGTGCGGCGACAGGCGGTGCCGGACGGATCGGTCTCAGCCCATCACCTGTACCTGCTGCGTGTTTCGCCCCCGCAGCGCGACCTGCTGTGGCGCCAGATGCGCGCGGCGGGCATCGCCACGCCACTGCACTATCCACCGGTCTTTCTGCAGCCCTATTATCGCGCGCTCGGCTTCTGCTCCGGTTTGTGTACGGAAGCGGAGGCGTATGCGCGAGAGTCGGTGACGCTGCCACTGTATCCGGGGCTGCTCACGAGCGACCAGGACCGCGTGATCGAGGTCAGCATTGCGGTTCTGCGGGGCGACTGAAGGTCTCGTTCGTCCTGCAATGGGTGGACCGGGCCGCAGCCGGGAACCAATTCAACCGTTCCACACCTGCTCATCGCCGATGGAGCGAGTGCAGAGCATACTCAGGAACCGCGCACATTCCGGATCATCGACGCGCATCTGCTCCATCATTTCCGTGTACCTGGAATACGCGTCGGTCATCTCCGCGGCCCCTGCGCCGTCCAGCCATTCCGCGAGAACTCTCCAGGGAGATCGCTTCCGGTAGTCGGTGTAATTGAACCTGTAGTTGCTGACGAAGGCTGCAAGTTCCCGCTTCTGGAATTCATCGGGCGGAGCCCAGGTTTCGAAGGACAGTGATTCCAGGATGACGGACAGTTCGGCCGGGGTCGCCCAAGTCCTGGTAAAACGATAGTTCTCGCCCCACGGACTCAATACCGATGAAATCACGGGTTGGCCGAGGAATACGAACTCCTCGGCGACGCTGCCGTGGTGGGTGATGCCGTACATCCGACATGCCCTGGCGAGGTCAACGAGCGAGGTCGTGCTCTTCACGAAGACACATTTTTCGCACCCGCGATACCGCGCGATCAACTGGTCGAATGCCACCTTCTCGCCTCCAAACACTCCAAAGTCGATGTTCGGATGCATCTTGACGAGTACCTTGTCGATCTGCGCATTCGCGAGACACTTGTCGATGGTGTAGGTCGTCCAATGGACCAGGTCATTGAATCCGTCGAGCCCGTAGGAGTACTGCGCGTCCTGTACGCTGTGCAGGAAGATGACGACAGACAGCTTGCGATCGTCCACCGCGACAAGGCGACCGTCGAGGGTCAATATCGCGTCGCGCGGCGGCTCATTGACCCCGACCGACATGTACGGAAGCAGTCTGCCGGGCGCCTCGATCCTTTCCTGCAGGTACCTGTCCGCGGCCTCGAGATCGATCTGTCCGGACCCCGGTGGCTCGGCGATTTCCGGGTGAACCGGCACGCTGCCGCTGCGGAGAATCCTGAACGTGCTCTTGTATGAGTAAAGGGTGACGATGCCGGCCCCCCGATCCGCGAGTGACCCCTCATAAACAGAGAAGACGTATGTCAGGTCGGGCACCATCACCAGATTGACAGTCGCTGGGTCGAGACTGACGCCAGCGCTCACTTTGCACAGGTAGATGGCGTCTACGAGGGCAGCAAACAGGGTGGGCGTCGCCCGCAGGGAAGCCCCCAGCTCCCAGTGCCATCGCAGCGTGTCCGATGCTGCGAATCGTCCGACGTCAACGCCCTGGTACCTGAGCGTCAGGAAGTCGTGCGCAACAAACCTGCCGCCCCGGATCGCGCTCAGCCAGAATCGCACCGCGGTCACGAATGAACTGGCCGCAAGGCACAGCTTGCGTTGCCAGCTGAGCCGCAGGGCGTGGATGGAGACATCGACGCCCTCGACGCGAAGCCGGACATCGCATCCCTTCTTCACTGCGCCGTAGATTGAGCCGGGGTGCCCGAGTCGCGCCCTGACCGTGTCGCTCGCGCGGGCGGGCATGGAGGCCAGGAACCACTCCCGCGCCACAGTCGGCAGGCTGCCGGCGACAACCGTGGCGAGGTCGCCGAGCCTGGTTCGAAATGACCTTGGAACCGGCAGGAGCACGATGTCGGCCCGACCGGACGCCGCCGAGGGTGTACCCGAGGTCAACGTTCCCTGCGACGCGCGGCATGCGACCTCGATGCACATGAACAGGAAGTCCACTCCATACACGGCTGGCGCGTAGAGGACGACATTTCCTGCCGGGGTATCTGCGCCAGCGTTCACGTTGATGCCGACATGGTAGATTTCAGGTGCTCGACGGACGTCCTGACGCCGTTATCTTCCGCGCAACGCACTTCAAGGTCCCTGTGACATCGACACCGGTCGTCCTGCTGATCTACCGGCGACCCGACCTGACGAGGCAGATCGTCGAACGAGTCGCGGCGGCGAGGCCCTCGCTGTTGCTGGTCGTCGCCGACGGGCCCCGGTCGGATGCGGAGGTCGAACTCTGTGCGGAGGCACGCAGGGTAGTCGAGCGGGTCAAGTGGCCTGCCGAGGTGATCTGGAACGCCTCCGACGTCAACCTTGGCCTCCGGAAACGGGTATCGAGCGGGCTGGACTGGGCATTCTCGCTGGTCGAGAGGGCGATCATACTTGAAGACGATTGCCTGCCTGAAGTGTCATTCTTCCCGTATTGCGAGGCCATGCTGGACCGTTACCGGGACGACCTCCGGGTGATGCAGATCGCGGGCTCCAGCCTGACGCCGCATGTACTTCCAGATGGCTCCAGTTACTACTTCTCGAAGCATTTTCATCCGTGGGGCTGGGCAACCTGGCGCCGCGCGTGGGGTCACTACGACGAGGCGATTTCGAGCTGGCCGGATCTGAAACGCCGATCCGCGCTCAGCTTCGATAGCTGGGTCGAGAAGCGATTCTGGTCTACAGTATTCGACCGGCTGCATGACCGCCAACTCGACACCTGGGACTACCAGTGGTTCTTCGCGATGCTCACTCAAAAGGGTCTGTCGACGGTCCCGAGTGTGAACCTCGTGGCCAACATCGGCTTCGGACCGGGTGGAACGCACTATCACCAGGACCATCATTTCGGCGCGATTCCGGTAGGCTCCATCGACTCGATCGTCCATCCACGATTTGTGATTCGTGACATTGGAGCAGACCGGGATGAGTTCCGTGCCGCTGGCCCGCCCTTGCTCAGGCTTGCACGAGTCGAACTCGGTCGGCTCCGCCATCGAATGCGCAGCCGTTCTGTTGACCCACGGTGAAACTCAGTATCGCGGTTCCCTCGCTGGATTACGGCCGCTACATCGGTGACTGCCTCGAGAGTATCCGCACCCAGGACCATGCGGACTTCGAGGTCCTGATCGCCGACGGCGGATCGCGGGACCAGTCCCTCGAGACCATCGAGCGGTTCTGCGCCGCGGATCCGCGGTTCCGCCTGGTGAGCCGAAGTGATGGCGGGCAGGCGGATGCCGTGCAACAGGCACTCGCCTTTTCCTCGGGCGACGTCCTTTGCTTCCTCAATGCCGACGACTGCTATGTTTCCGCCAGCGTCCTGTCCCGCGTGGTCGAGGCCCTGGTCGCGCGCCCTGACATCGATGTCGTCACGCTCCAGGGATGCTTCATCGACGAGAACGGGCGGCGCATCCGCAGGGTCCGCACCCGGTATCACCCTCTCGACAGCATGAAGTTGATGAAGGAACGGACTGCGGTTCTGCAGCCAGCCACGTTCTGGCGACGCCGGGTGTGGGCAGACATCGGGTTTCGGCGGGAATTTCATTTCGTTTTCGACGTGGTGTTCTTTTACGAAGCCTATCTCCGTTATTCCTGGCTGGAACTGCCTGGGGAGGCGGCGGGCTACCGTTGGCATGGTGGAAACAAGTCCGCCCAGATATCCAGTGCACGCATCACTGAACTCGCGGAGTTCGAGCGGCTTAAATACGGCGCAGCGTCGTGGCGAGGCGATTACCTCCGTGCGATCGCCGGGCTCGTGGCCCTGCTCGATCGGCTGCCAGCAGCTTCGGTGTCGAAGCGGGCGGTACGACTGCTCGTCAACGGGCTTGCGTTCTTCACCGTCTACCGGATGCCGGGCATCTGATGCCCCTCGTTTGCAACGCAATGAGCGGGAAAATGTCGGCGACGATCCTCGATGAATCTGTTGCAAACGATCTCGCCTGCAGTTGTATCGGGCGGTGGTGAGATACTTGTCTCGGGCGCACTTGCCGGTGACGATCGGTGCGCTGGCAATTAACATGGGCCGGCCGGGCACTGCAGGAACGGCAACAAGAGGGCGCGTGAGTGAAAAAGGCTTTGATCACCGGCATCACCGGCCAGGACGGCGCATATCTCGCTGAATTCTTGCTGCATAAGGGCTATGAGGTCCACGGCATCAAACGCCGTTCCTCGCTTTTCAACACCGACAGAATCGATCACCTGTATCGCGATCCGCATGAGGAGGGCGTCAAGCTCCGCCTTCACCATGGGGACCTGACGGATGCCACCAACCTGATCCGCATCGTTCAACAGGTCCAGCCGGACGAGATCTACAATCTGGCGGCGCAGAGCCACGTAGCCGTGTCCTTTGAGACTCCGGAATACACGGCCAATTCCAACGCCCTCGGCACTCTGCGTATCCTTGAGGCCATCCGCATCCTGGGCCTGGAGAAGACAACCCGCTTCTATCAGGCGTCCACCTCCGAAATGTATGGCAATGTTCAGGAGATTCCGCAGAAGGAGACGACACCCTTCTGCCCGCGCTCACCGTATGGCGCAGCGAAGGTTTACGCTTACTGGATTACGGTCAACTACCGTGAGGCCTACGGGATCTACGCCTGCAACGGCATCCTGTTCAACCACGAGTCGCCGACCCGCGGCGAGACATTCGTGACTCGCAAGATCACTCGCGGTCTCGCGCGAATCCACGAGGGGCTCGACCAGTGCCTGTATCTCGGCAACATCGATGCTTTGCGCGACTGGGGTCATGCCCGCGACTTCGTCAAGGCGCAGTGGCTGATCCTGCAGCAGGACGAGCCGGATGACTTTGTAATCTCGACCGGTGAGCAGCACTCGGTGCGTGAATTCATTGAACTCGCGTCGGGGCATCTTGGGTACTCGATCGAGTGGCGGGGCGAGGGCGTCAACGAGCAGGGCGTCGATCGCAACACCGGCAAGGTGCTGCTCAGGATCGACCCCCGATATTTCCGGCCCACTGAGATCGAGACACTGCGCGGGGACAATTCGAAGGCCCGCGCCAAACTCGGGTGGGCGCCGCAGGTCAGTTTTGAGGATCTCATCAGGGAAATGGTGGAGTCCGACCTCGAGCTTGCCAGGCGCGACGCGCACATGCAGCAACAGGGATTCAAGGTGTATCACCCACATGAATGAGCGAGCGCGGATATTCGTGGCGGGGCATCGGGGCCTCGTCGGATCCGCCATCGTTCGCGAGCTGGGGCGTCAGGGCCACAAAGACCTCGTGCTCAGGACCAGCGCTGAACTCGACCTGCGCAATCAGGCAGCGGTCGAAGCGTTCTTCGGTGATCAGAATCCCGAGTACGTGTTCCTTGCCGCTGCCAAGGTCGGCGGGATTCATGCCAACGACACCTATCCAGCGGATTTCCTCCGCGACAATCTGCAGATCCAGACCAACGTGGTTGACTCTGCCTGGCGCAGTGGCGTGACGAAGTTGTGCTTTCTCGGGTCGAGTTGCATTTACCCGAAATTTGCGCCGCAGCCGATGCAGGAAGACGCGCTGCTTTCAGGGTCACTCGAGCCGACCAACGAGTGGTACGCCATCGCCAAGATTGCGGGCATCAAGTTGTGCCAGGCTTATCGTCGTCAGTACGGCTTTAATGCGATTGTCTTGGTGCCGACCAACCTGTATGGTCCCGGTGACAACTTCGACCTTCAGAATGCACATGTGCTGCCCGCCTTGATCCGGCGATTCCACGAAGCGAAGCTTCGCGGTGACGGCGAGCAGGTCGTCTGGGGGACCGGCACACCCCGGCGCGAGTTCCTGCACGTGGACGATCTTGCAAGCGCCGTGGTTCATCTGATGCGCACATACGATGACGAAAAACCGGTCAACCTAGGCTGCGGTGCCGACATCACCATCCGCGAGCTGGCCGAGATGGTCGCTGACGTCACTGGTTTCAAAGGGCGTCTGAGGTTTGACACCTCCAGGCCCGATGGCACGCCGCGAAAGCTGCTGGATGTCGGCCGGCTCACCGCGCTTGGTTGGCGACCGCGCATCGGTCTCGAGGAGGGTATCCGGAGCACCTATGCATGGTTCGTCGCCAATGAGGCGGAGGCGCGCGGTTGCCGAGGTCGTCTTGATGAAGTCTGATTCGCCCGGGCTTTTTTTGGTAAATTGCAGACAACTCGGCAGTACACTACCGGGCGAGTGGAGTGGCATGGGATGGCCGAGGCTCATCAACAGGGGAAAACCGTGAGCTTCAAATTCTCTGCGTACGCCGAGTGGCTGACCCGAAAACTGGTTGCCTTGCCTCGCGCGCGAAAGCGCGCCTTGATGCTGGCAGCGGACCTGGTCTTCATCCCGGCCGCGCTCTGGGGTGCTGTCGCTTTGAAGCAGGGTCAGCTGCCCGACGGTCTGGCCGCGATGCCCTGGCCGTACCTGCTTGCCGTAGTTGCCAGTGTCCCGATCTTCGCGCGGCTCGGTCTCTATCGGGCTGTCGTACGCTTCATCGGGCCCAAGGCCATTGTCGCGGTACTCTCCGGAGTCACGGCATCCACGTTGGTCCTCGCTCTGGTCGTCCTGCTGCTGGGGCGCGGTGCCATTCCCATAACGGCGGTCGCCATCTACTGGTCGCTGGCACTCGTCTACGTGGGCGGTAGCCGGATACTCGTGCGTAATCTGCTGAATGTTCGCCAGGCCGGCACGGATTGCGTCGTCATATACGGGGCGGGCGCTGCCGGTGCGCAGGCGGCAAGCGCTATGCGGATCGCGGGCCGCTTCGACCCCGTCGCTTTCGTCGACGACGACATTGCGCTGCACGGCAGCGCCGTTTCGGGTATCGAGGTGTTCGCCCCATCCGCGCTCGCACGGCTGATCGCTGAGGAGGCGGTGAAAGTACTGCTGCTCGCGCTGCCGTCGCAGTCGCGGCGGCGTCGCCAGGAGATCCTCAAGAGACTCGAGCCGCTCTCCGTGCGAGTCATGACGGTGCCGGACCTGTCTGATCTCGTGTCAGGCCGTGCTCGCGTCGAAGACGTGCGTGATCTCGATGTGAGCGACCTGCTGGGACGGGATCCCGTGCCGCCGGACGGGCACCTGCTGGACGCCTGCATCCGCGGCAAGTCGGTGATGGTCTCCGGCGCCGGCGGCTCGATCGGCTCGGAGCTGTGCCGGCAGATCATCCTGCTGGCCCCCAGGCGCCTGGTGGTGTTCGAGACTTCCGAGATCGCGCTTTACAACATCGAGCGCGAACTGCAGGCGATCGTCGATTCGCGGGGTTTTAAGGTCGAGATCTTTGCTCTGCTCGGCAACGCGCACCACAAGCAGCGGGTGCGCGACGTCATGCAGGCCTTTGGCGTCCAGACCGTCTACCACGCGGCTGCGTACAAGCATGTGCCGATTGTCGAACGCAATCTGATCGAAGGCGTCCACAACAACGTCTTCAGTACCTGGCTCGCGGCGGAGGCGGCGCTCGAGACCGGGGTCGAAACCTTCGTGCTGATTTCGACCGACAAGGCGGTCAACCCGACCAGTGTCATGGGCGTGACGAAACGGCTCGCGGAAGTCGTGCTGCAGTCGCTGCAGACCCAGACCACGAGCACGCGATTCTGCATGGTGCGGTTCGGCAACGTGCTCGGCTCTTCCGGCTCGGTCGTGCCGCTGTTCCAGGAGCAGATCCGGCGCGGCGGGCCAGTCACGGTGACACACCGCGACGTGCGCCGCTTTTTCATGACCATACCCGAGGCGGCGCAACTCGTGCTGCAGGCGGGCTCGATGGGCACCGGCGGCGACGTGTTCGTGCTGGATATGGGCCAGCCGGTCGAGATCGATGAGTTCGCGCGCCGCATGATCACGCTGACGGGCTTGAGCGTGCGCGACGAGGACCATCCCGACGGCGATATCGAGATCCAGTATTCCGGCCTGCGACCCGGCGAGAAGCTCCTGGAGGAACTGCTGATCGGCAGCAACGTGACCGGCACCGGCCATCCAATGATCATGCGTGCAATCGAGCCTTCGCCGACCTGGGACGAGGTCAAGCGACTGCTCGCGGAGCTTTCCGTCGCGGTGAACCGCAACGATTGCCAGGGCGTCATGGAAATGCTCGAGAAGGGCGTGCGCGAATACCGGCGCTCGGTATTGATTCACGACCTCGTTTTCGCGCAGCGGCCGGGCGAAGCAGACGCGCCGGAACTGGCGGATCCGAAAGTCACGGTGCTCGCCGAACACCGCGCACAGAAATCCCCGACCTGAGGCGTTCGGCCACTGGTTATCGCATCGCGGTTTGACGCACCTATCGTGAAACCGGCGGAGCTGCAAACTCTGCTTGGCTTCACGGAATGGCCTGGGTGGCCTTTACGCTTGCTCGTCGTTAAGTTAGTCTGCGCGTCACTTTTCCGAAGAAAATCAGGGCACTAACTTGCGCGTCACGATCTTTGGCTCGGGCTATGTCGGTCTCGTCACCGGCGCCTGCCTGTCGGATGCCGGCAATCATGTTGTTTGCGTGGACGTGGACGAAGGCAAGATCGCGCGCCTCAATGCGGGCGAAGTGCCGATCCACGAACCCGGGCTTGCGGACCTGATCCACCGCAACAAGGACCAGGGGCGGCTTTCATTTACAACCGACCCCAAGGCGGGTGTCGAGCACGGCCTGTTCCAGATGATCGCCGTCGGCACCCCGCCCGACGAGGACGGCGCGGCGGACCTGCGCCATGTGCTGGCGGTTGCCCGTTCAATCGGCACTCACATGAGCGAATACAAGGTCGTCATGACAAAGTCGACCGTGCCGGTCGGCACCTCGGACAAGGTCAAGGCGACGGTCGGCGCGACGCTGCTCGCACGCGGCGCCAACGTCGATTTCGACGTTGTCTCGAATCCCGAATTCCTGAAGGAGGGCGCAGCGATCGCGGACTTCATGAAGCCCGATCGTGTGGTCGTCGGCACGGACAACCCGCGCACCGCGGAACTCCTGAAGGTGCTTTACGATCCGTTCACTCGAAATCACCAGCGCATGATCGTGATGGATCTGCGCTCGGCCGAACTCACCAAGTACGCCGCGAATGCCATGCTGGCAACCAAGATCAGTTTCATGAACGAGCTCGCGAATCTCGCGGAGCTCGTCGGCGCCGACATCGAGAAGGTCCGCACCGGTATCGGCTCGGATCCGCGCATCGGTTACTCGTTCATCTACCCGGGTATCGGCTATGGCGGTTCCTGCTTTCCGAAGGACGTCAAGGCGCTCGCGCGGTCGGCGCGCGACTCTGGCCAGGATCCGCGGATGCTTGCGGCTGTCGAGGCGGTGAACGATGCACAGAAGCGCGTGCTGTTCGGCAAGATCGAAGGGCATTTCGGCGGCAAGCTTGCCGGCAAAGCGATCGCGGTCTGGGGTCTTGCATTCAAGCCCAATACCGATGACATGCGCGAGGCGCCGAGTCGCGTGCTCATGGAAGCCCTGTGGGAGGCGGGTGCCACGGTGCGTGCTTACGATCCGGTCGCCATGGATGAGACGCGGCGACTTTATGGCGCGCGCAAGGATCTGGTGCTCTGCAAGAACGCCGGTGACGCACTCAAGGGCGCCGATGCGCTCGCGATCTGCACGGAATGGCAGGAATTCCGGAGCCCGGACCTCGTGGAACTCAAGGCTTCGCTCAAGGAGCCGGTCGTATTCGACGGCCGCAATCTCTACGATCCGGCGTTGATGGCAAGCCAGGGATTCCGCTACTACGGGATCGGGCGGGGAGAGCGGTTGCCGGCCTGAAGTGGCGCATTCGCGCTGGTCTCCAAGTTGCATGTAACGCGGCCGGGATGTACTGATGTTACATGTAACAGAATCCCGGAGAATTCAAGATGGGCGGGCACTCTGACAGTACTGAGCGGGTAGCCAGGCATCGGCGCGCGCTGCGCGCCGCCGGTCTGCGACCCGTGCAGATTTGGGTTCCGGATACGCGGCGCCGCGGCTTCACAGCCGAGTGTCGGCGTCAGTCGATGTCCTTGCAAGGCGATCCGCACGAGGCGCAAACGCTCAAGAGGATCGGGAAGCTGGCGGATCTGGGTGGCTGGCGGTGAGGCGCGGCGAACTTGTGACCATTTCGCTTCCCGGGGCTTACGGGAAGCCCCGGCCCGCGCTGGTCATTCAGTCGGATCTTTTCGATGCTCACCCGTCGGTCACGGTATTGGCAGTGACCAGTGAACTGCGCGACCTGCCGTTGTTCCGTGTCCAGGTGGAGCCGAGCAAGGCCAATGGACTGCGCTCGGTATCGGAGGTAATGGTCGACAAGGCGCATACCGTGGCGTGTGAGAAAGTCGGTTCAAGAATTGGCCAGCTTGAAGGCGAGGCCATGATGGCGGTCAATCGCGCGTTGGCGACATTCCTGGGCTTTGCCTGATCTTTCGATCGCTGCTCACTCGAATAGCGGCACGCCTCCCAGCCTCGCAAGGACGTTTCGTCATCCACGCGGATCAGGAGCGACTGAATTCTTGCGCAACCGGCCGATGTCGTCATCGAAAAAATGCGCTCAAGTAGCTGTTTTTAAGGAGCTTTTCCGGCACAATGCCCGTCGCCCGCCTGCCGCGGGTCCGGGAGCCTGCAAGACAGATGGTCTGGGAAATCTGGTTCACGCTCGCGATCGTCGCGACTGTGCTGGTGACGCTTGCAAGCACCCCGGCGCCGACCGAGGTCGTGCTGCTGGGCGCCATGGTCGTGCTGTCGATCGCCGGCGTGATATCGCCCACCCAGGCCTTGTCGGGCTTTTCAAGCCCGGGCGTCATGACCATTGCAGCACTCTATGTGGTGATCGCCGGGCTGCGCGATACCGGTGTCATCGCCTGGTTCTCGCAACTGGTATTCGGGCGGCCCAGGAGCCTGCTCTCGGCCCAGGCCAAACTCCTGGGCGCGAGCGGCCTGCTTTCGACGGTGATCAACAACACCCCGGTCGTCGCGATGTTCATTCCGATTGCCCAGGAATGGTCGGCGCGCTATGGCCTGTCAATCTCGCGCCTGTTGCTGCCGATGAACAACGTCGTGATCCTCGCGGGTCTTTGCAGTCTGATTGGCACCAGCACAAATCTTGCGGTCTACGGGCTGTTGATCCAGGCCAGGCCGGAGGCAGATATCGGCCTGTTCGACCTGGTTTGGGTCGGCGTACCGCTGACGATCGCCGGTTTCATCTACGCACTGATGTTCTCGCGCCGTCTGCTGCCCGATCGCCAGGGACCGATGGAGCAGCTCGAGAACGCCCGCGAGTACGCCTTTGAAGTGCGCATTCGTACGGGTGGGCCGTTGGTCGGCAAGACCATTGCCGAAGTAGGCCTGCGTAATCTCAAGAGCGCTTATGTCCTCGAGATCGAGCGCGAGTCCCGGCTGCTCACGTCGGTCGGCCCGGACGAGGTGCTGCGTGCAGAAGACCGGCTCACCTGCGTCGGAATCGTCGATGCGATCAAGGATCTGCGCAGGATGCCGGGGCTTTCGATTGCGGAAGAGCAGGGCTACACGCTGAACCTCAAGCACACGCAGCGCCAGCTGGTCGAGATCGTGCTGTCGGCGACCTCGCCGCTGATCAACCGGACCGCACGCGGCAGCAACTTCCGGGACCTGTACGGCGTGGCGATCATCTCGATCTCGCGCGAGGGTGGCCGTATCCCGGGCAAGGTCGGGGACATCGTGTTCCGTCCCGGCGACACGCTGCTGGTCGAGGCCGGCTCGACATTCGCCGACAAGCACAAGTACAGCCGCGACTTTCTGCTGGTGAGCGCGCTGCAGGACTCGGCACCGGCGGACTTCCGCCGTGCGCCGCTCGCCTTCGCGATCCTGCTGGTCATGATCGTCGGCGCGACGCTCGAATGGGTGCCGTTGTTCGAGGCGTCATTCTTCGCAGCCGGCTTGATGGTCGCAACCGGCTGCCTGACAATGCAGTCCGCGACGCGCAGCATCGAATATCACATCGTCGCGGGCATTGCGGCCTCGTTCGCGCTCGGCGTCGCATTGATGGAATCCGGCGCGGCCAGCATGATTGGCAATGGACTGGCTGGCATGGCGGCCAATGATCCCTGGCTTGCGCTGGTGGGACTTTACGTTGTGACGGTCATCGTTACGGAGCTGATCACCAACAATGCGGCCGGCGTCTTGATGCTGCCGATTGCGCTCTCGATCGCCGATTTCTCGGGGGTCAGCTACATGCCGTATGTGATCGCGGTCATGGTCGGGGCATCGGCTGGTTTCATCACGCCGATTGGTTATCAGACCAACCTGATGGTCTACGGTCCCGGCGGCTACCGCTTCATGGACTTCGTCCGATTCGGACTGCCGCTCAACATCATCTGCGGCATCATCACACTCATCGTCGTGCCCCGGGTCTGGCCGTTTTGAAGAAGACCATGGCACGGATGACGCAGCTTGGGCGCCTCGAAGCCGAGGGCATCTTCATCATCCGTGAAGTCGCGGCCGAGTTTGACAACCCGGTCATGCTGTATTCGATCGGCAAAGACAGCTCGGTTCTCCTGTACCTCGCGCGCAAGGCTTTCCACCCCGGGCCGTTGCCATTCCCGCTGATGCACATCGACACCACCTGGAAGTTCCGGGAGATGATCGAGTTTCGCGACCGGATGGCGCGTGAGATCGGCTTCAAGCTGATCGTGCACACGAACGAGGAAGGGCTCGCGGCGGGTGTCACGCCATTCACGCATGGCTCCAGGTACACCGACATCATGAAGACCGAGGCGCTGAAGGCGGCGCTTTCGAAACATCGTTTCGATGCGGCCTTTGGCGGCGCGCGCCGCGACGAGGAGAAATCGCGGGCCAAGGAGCGCGTGTTTTCATTTCGTGATGCGCAGCATCGCTGGGACCCGAAGAACCAGCGGCCGGAGCTCTGGAATCTCTACAACGGGCGCATCAATCAGGGCGAGAGCATCCGGGTCTTCCCGCTCTCGAACTGGACCGAACTCGACGTCTGGCTTTACATCCACTTCGAGAAAATCCCGGTCGTGCCGCTGTACTTCGCCAAGCCGCGCCCGGTCGTGGACCGCGACGGCATGTTGATCATGGTGGACGACGACCGCATGCCGCTGCGTGACGGCGAGAAACCGCGGATGGAGACCGTGAGATTCCGCAGCCTTGGCTGTTATCCGTTGTCCGGTGCGTTGCGCTCAAACGCGGACTCGCTTACCTCGGTTATCGAGGAGATGCTCGTGACCCGCACCTCCGAGCGCCAGAGCCGCGCGATCGACTTCGACCAGGCCGCATCGATGGAGAAGCGCAAGCGCGAGGGCTACTTCTGATGGCCGCCGTCCGGCTCGAGAACTTCCTGCGCCGCCACGAAGCAAAGGCCCTGCTGCGTTTCATCACCTGCGGTAGCGTCGATGACGGCAAGAGCACGCTGATCGGGCGGTTGCTCCACGACACGCAGCAGATACTCGAGGACCATCTCGCGGCGGTGACCTCCGACAGCCGCAAGTGGGGCACGACCGGGGACGAACCCGACCTCGCGCTGCTCGTGGACGGCCTGCAGGCGGAACGCGAGCAGGGCATCACGATCGACGTCGCCTACCGATATTTCGATACCGAGGCGCGCAAGTACATCATTGCCGACTGCCCGGGACACGAGCAGTACACGCGCAACATGGCGACCGGTGCCTCGACCGCGGATCTCGCGGTGATCCTGGTGGACGCGGCGCGCGGGGTACTCGTGCAGACCCGTCGGCACGCGTACATCGTGTCGCTGCTCGGTATCCGGCAGGTGGTCGTTGCGGTCAACAAGATGGACATGGTCGGGTTCGACGAGCGGGTCTTCACCGCCATCCGCAGCGAGTGCCTCGAATTGATGGCACGCCTCGGTGTGACCGGCGTGAGTCTCGTGCCGGTCTCTGCGCTCAAGGGCCACAATGTCGTAACACGCGGCGAGGGCATGCCCTGGTACACCGGCCCAACGCTGATAGAACTGCTCGACTCGATCGACGTGAACCGGGACCAGCACCTTGCAGACCTGCGCTTGCCGGTGCAGTACGTCAACCGCCCGAACGCGACATTTCGCGGTTACGCGGGCACGATCGCCGCCGGCGGGCTGGCCGTGGGCGATCCGGTCATGGCGGTCCCGTCGCGTCGGGTCAGCCGGATCCGGAGCATCGTGACATTCGACGGCAACCTGCAACAGGCCGCCGCGCCGATGGCAGTCACGGTGACGCTCGATGATGAAATCGACATCAGCCGCGGCGACCTGCTGGTGCATCCGGACCGCGCGCCGAGCGTCGGCCGGATCATCGACGCACACCTGATCTGGATGAGCGATTCGCCGCTGCTGCCCGGCAAGCAGTACGAGTTCAAGATCTCGCACCGCTACCTGCGCGGCACGGTCGAGAGGATCCATCACCGCGTGGACGTCAACGACCTGAGCGAGCATCCGACGACTGAGCTCAAGCTCAACGAAGTCGGGCTGTGCCGGATCGTGTTCGCGGAGCAGGCCGCCTTTGACACTTATGCGAGCTGCCGGACCACGGGCGCGCTGATCGTCGTCGACCGCCTGAGTCATGCCACAGCCGGCGCCGGCATGATCCTGGCAAGTGTCGCGCCGCACGGCGTGCACCACGACATCTCGGTGTTCTGGCAGCCGACCCGCGTCAGTCACCAACAGCGCGCCAACCAGAAGGCGCAGCATCCCTGCATCCTGTGGTTTACGGGTCTGTCCGGTGCGGGCAAATCCACGATCGCGAATGCGGTCGAGCAGGCGCTGTTCCTGCGCGGGCACCACAGCTACCTGCTGGACGGCGACAACATCCGCCACGGCCTCAACAAGGACCTCGACTTTTCGGATGCCGGCCGCGTCGAGAACATCCGCCGCATCGGTGAGCTTGCGAAGCTCTTTGTGGATGCGGGCCTCATCGTCGTGACGGCCTTCATCTCGCCATTCCGCGGCGACCGGCGCATGGTGCGCGACCTGGTCGGGCCGGACGAGTTCGTCGAGGTGTTTGTCAGCACGCCGATCGAGGTCTGCGAAAAGCGCGACGCGAAGGGCCTGTATGCCAGGGCGCGCGAGGGGACGATCCGGAATTTCACGGGTGTCAGCTCACCCTACGAGGCGCCGGAAGCGCCGGAAATCGAGATCGACAGCTCGAAACTGACGGTCACCGAATGCGTGGATCGCGTGATCCGCTATCTTGAGTCGCAGGATCGGCTGAAGAATTGAGAAATCAGGATCGCAGATGCTGATACCGGTAATCCTTTCGGGCGGTGCGGGCACCAGGCTCTGGCCCCTGTCGCGCGAGTTATACCCCAAGCAGTTCCTGCCGCTGACCGGCGAACGCACGATGATCCAGGAGACGGCACTGCGTGCTGCCGGCCTGCCGTCTGCCGCGGCTCCGATCGTCGTGTGCAACGAAGCGCACCGGTTCATGGTTGCCGAACAGTTGCGCCAGGTTGCAGTCGAGCCGCAGGCGATCCTGCTCGAGCCGGTGGGGCGCAATACGGCGCCCGCGCTTGCAGTCGCGGCCCTGGCCGCACTCGCTGGCGCAACCGACAAGCGCGCGGACAATTCCGGGATACTCGTGCTGGTGCTACCCGCCGATCATGTGCTCAAGGACGTCGCTGCCTTCCATCGCGCCGTCGAGGCGGCGATCCCTGCGGCGCGCGATGGTCGATTCGTGACCTTCGGTGTCGTCCCCACGCAGCCCGAAACCGGCTACGGCTATATCCGCAAGGGGCCAGGTATTGGACCCGTATTGCCGGTCGCTGCCTTCGTCGAGAAGCCGGATGCCGCCACGGCTGACCAGTTCATCGCAAGTGGCGATTACCTGTGGAACAGCGGCATGTTCCTGTTGGCGGCGCAGCGCTACCTGGACGAGCTGAAGCGGCTCGATCCGGCGATGTTCGCGGCCTGCGAGAGCGCCTTTGCATCCGCCGCGCGGGATCTCGATTTCATCCGGCTGGAGCGGACCGCCTTCGAATCTTGCCGCGCTGATTCGATTGACTACGCCGTCATGGAAAAGACCGACCGTGCCGCCGTGGTTCCGCTCGACGCCGGCTGGAGCGACGTCGGCTCGTGGGCGTCGCTGCAGGACGCGCTGCCGGCTGATGCGGAGGGCAATGTCATGCGCGGCGATGTGCTTGCCGAGGATTCGCGAGACTGCCTTCTATATTCCTCGCATCGCCTGGTCGCGGCTGTCGGGCTCGACCAGCATGTCGTCATTGAGACCAAGGACGCGGTGATGGTCGCGCCGAAGGACCGCGTGCAGGACGTCAAGCGCCTGGTCGAGCGCATGAAGCGCGCCGGGCGCAGCGAGCCGGGGCTGCACCGCGAGGTGTTCCGGCCCTGGGGCAGCTACGACAGCATTGACGCAGGCGGGCGCTTTCAGGTCAAGCGCCTGACGATCAAGCCGGGTGCAGTGCTGTCGCTGCAGATGCACCGGCAGCGCTCGGAACACTGGGTCGTGGTCAGGGGCACGGCGCGGATCACGCGCGGCGAGGAAGTTTTCCTGCTGCACGAGAACGAGTCGACGTACATTCCGATCGGCACCGTGCACCGTATCGAGAATCCAGGCGAGCTGCCGCTGCAGATCATCGAGGTGCAGTCGGGCAGCTACCTCGGCGAAGACGACATCGTGCGGCTCGAGGACCACTACGGACGCAAAGGACGCACGGACTGATGCTGCAGGTAGACCTGATCGCGGCGGCGCGCCCCAACTTCATGAAGATTGCACCGCTGTACCACGCGCTGGCCCGCGAGTCCTGGTGCCGCCCGCGCATCGTGCACACCGGCCAGCACTACGATCCGAACATGTCGGACGCGTTCTTCCGTGACCTGGAGCTTCCAGTTCCGCAGCTGCACCTCGGTGTCGGCAGCGGATCGCACGCCGAGCAGCTTGGCGGCGTGATGATCGCTTACGAACGCGCGCTGGCCGAGGAGCGTCCCGACTGGATCGTCGTGGTCGGGGACGTGAATTCGACCGCAGCCTGTTCGCTGGTAGGGGCCAAGCTCTGGATACCGGTGATCCACCTCGAGGCCGGTCTGCGCAGCCGCGACCGTCACATGCCGGAGGAGATCAACCGGATGGTCACCGACGCCATCGCCGACGTGTTGTGGACGCCGTCACCGGATGCGGACGAGAACCTGCGCGCCGAAGGCGTCCCTGCGGAACGCATCGATCGGGTCGGCAACATCATGATCGATTCCTATGAGCTGCTGCGGGCCCGGATTGAGAGTGCCGATACCCGGCGGGCGATGGGTCTCGACCGTACCAGGTACGGTGTCGTGACTTTGCACAGGCCCTCGAATGTCGACGATGCCGATGCGCTCGGCGTGCTCGTCGACGGGCTGGTCGCAGTCTCGAAACAGCTGGCGCTCGTATTTCCGCTGCACCCGCGCACGCGCAAGCGTCTGGAAGAATTCGGTCTGATGCCAGGATTCGAAGGCAGTGCGGTCCGGCTCTGCGATCCGAAGTCGTATATCGAGTTCATGAACCTCGTCAGTGGCTCGGCGCTCGCGATCACCGATTCCGGCGGGGTGCAGGAGGAAACCACGTACCTCGGCATTCCATGCATGACACTGCGCGAAAACACGGAACGACCGATCACCGTGACCGAGGGAACCAATCGACTGGTCAAGCCGCGGGATCTGGTGCAGAGCGCCGGCGAAGCGCTGAGCGGACGCTGGACCACCGGGAAGAAGCCCGCATTGTGGGACGGCCGCACGGCCGGGCGCTGCGTCGCAGCGCTGCGCCGCCGCGCGGGAATCGCGTAAGATCGCCGCACGATGGCTGTGCCCGTAACACTCCACGTTCCGCTGCTCGACCTTAAGCCGCAGTACCAGGCGTTGAAGGCAGAACTCGACGAGGCGATGCTGCAGGTCGCCACGTCGCAGATGTTTATCCTGGGACCGGCAGTGCGCGAGCTGGAGGAAAAGCTCGCCGCCTATTCGGGTGCGAAGTACGGTATCGGCGTCTCCTCCGGCACCGATGCCTTGCTGGTCGCACTGATGGCGCTCGACATCGGGCCCGGCGACGAGGTTGTGACGAGCCCGTACACGTTTTTTGCGACCGGCGGCACCATCGCGCGACTCGGCGCGCGGCCGGTCTTCCTCGACATCGAGCCGGCCGGCTTCAACATCGATGTGGATCTCGTTCGCCAGTTCCTGGAAGCAGGCTGCGAGCGGCGCGCCGACGGCCTGTATAACCGCGAGACGGGCGGCCGCGTGTGCGCCCTGATGCCCGTGCACCTGTACGGCCAGTCGGCCGATATGGACCCACTGATGGCGCTCGCGCACGAGCACGGCCTTGCGGTGATCGAGGACGCTGCCCAGGCAATCGGGGCGGAATATTCGCCGGGACGCCGGGTCGGCGGCATTGGCGACATCGGCTGCCTGTCATTCTTCCCGACCAAGAATCTCGGTGCCTTTGGCGATGCGGGCATGTGCGTGACGAACGACGATGCACTCGCGGCGAAGCTCCGCATTCTGCGCGTGCACGGCGGGGAGCCCAAGTACTACCACGCCATGATTGGCGGCAACTTCCGCATCGATGAGTTGCAGGCTGCCGTGCTGCTGGTCAAGTTCCGGCACCTGGAGGACTGGCATGCGGGCCGGCGTCGGAACGCCGCGTATTACGACGCTGCGTTCCGCGCGGCCGGGCTCACCGGGCGCGTGACTACGCCGGTCGCGTTCCCGGGCCACCGGCATATCTACAACCAGTACGTCATCCGCATCCCGCGACGCAATCGGCTGCGCTTACACCTCGCCGAGTGCGGCGTCGGCACCGAGATCTACTACCCGGTGCCGCTGCACATGCAGCAGTGTTTTGCCTACCTGGGCCACCGGCCCGGGGACTTCCCGGAGTCGGTGCGCGCCGCACAGGAAACACTCGCCTTGCCAATCTACCCCGAGCTGACCGAGCCCCAACTTCAGTACGTCGTCGACTCGATCGCGGGCTTGCTGAATTCGAACTGATGCGCCGTTTTTGCAGCGCACGCAGGCAAGCATGCCTCGCTAGCGTGGCGGGTGCGTGTGACAGAATACTTTGCAGAAGTTCGCCGACGCCCGGATCGCGCTATCATTCGCGACGAATGGATAGAAGCTGCAATTCGGGATTCTCTGCAGCAGTTGATCCAGGCCGACGGCCGCAATGGCATGACTGTCCATAACGCGTTTTTTGATCGACGATTCAAGCCATGAAAATTCGCTATTTCACAGACACAGATATCGTTTACATTGAATTCCGCGAGGTGACGGTGGCCGAGACGCGTGATCTTGGCGAAGACGCGGTCGTCGATCTCGACGCGGATGGAGTAATTTGCGCCATCACTCTGGAGCACGCGTCAGCGCGGGCAGGATTCCCGAACATTTCAATCGAACACGTGGCAGCCTGATCCCTTCATGAACCTGTCCGGCTGCTTCAAGGCTTACGATGTCCGCGGGCGGGTGCCCGGGGAGCTGAACCCGGATTCCGTGTACTCGATCGGCCGCGCCTACGCCGCCTGGCTGGGCCCGCAGCGCGTCGCGGTCGGGCGTGATATCCGGCAATCGAGCGTCGAGCTTTCGCTGGCCCTGATTCGCGGCCTGACAGATTCGGGTGTTGATGTGCTGGACATCGGCCTCTGCGGCACCGAAGGAGTCTATTTCGCGACCTTCTCGCAGGAACTGGACGGCGGAATCATGGTGACCGCCAGCCACAACCCGGTCGACTACAACGGGCTCAAGTTCGTGCGCGAGAAGTCCATCCCGGTCAGCGGGGACACCGGCCTGCTGGAGATCCGCGCGCTCGCGGAATCCGGTCAATTCCCTGAGTCAGCGCGTCGTGGATCGGTACGGGACGTCGACATCTGGCCGTCCTACCGTCGACACCTGCGGGGTCTTGTAGAGTGGCAGGAGCTGCGGGCGCTCAAGATCGTTTCAAACGCAGGCAATGGTGGCGCCGGCCTGGCGGTCGAGCTGATCGCCCAGGATCTGCCGTTCACAATCGTCAGACTGCATCATGAGGCGGACGGCAGCTTTCCAAACGGCGTGCCGAACCCGATGCTGGAGGAGAATCGCGCCGTCACTTCACGCGCGGTACTCGAAAATGGCGCGGATCTCGGCATCGCCTTCGACGGCGACTACGACCGCTGTTTCTTCTTCGACGAGCAGGGTCGTTTCATCGACGGCTACTACATCGTCGGGCTGCTGGCGTCGGTGTTCCTGGCCCGCCACCCGGGTTCGCGCATCCTCCACGATCCACGCGTCACCTGGAACACGATCGACATCGTCCGCGAGGCAGGGGGCGTGCCGGTGCTCTGCAAGTCCGGCCACGCCTTCATGAAGCAGAAGATGCGCGAGGCGGATGCCGTCTATGGCGGGGAGATGAGCGCGCACCATTACTTCCGGGATTTTGGCTATTGCGACAGCGGCATGGTGCCATGGCTCGTGGTCGCGCAACACCTGTCGCAGTCGGGGAAGCCGCTCTCGGCGCTGGTCGACGAACGCATGAAAATGTTTCCATCGAGCGGCGAGATCAACCGCACGCTCTCAGACCAGAAGGCCGCGATCGAAGCGGTGCGGCGACGCTACATTCCTGGCGCGCTCTCGGTGGACGACATCGACGGCCTGTCGGTAGAGTACCAACGCTGGCGCTTCAACCTGCGTTCCTCGAACACCGAGCCGCTGCTGCGCCTGAATGTCGAGTCGCGGGGCGATCGGGGCCTGATGCAGGAGAAGACGATGGAGATCCTGCGGTTCCTGGAGCCATGGGCATGACCAGGACCCTGGCCGCCGGGATGCGGTAGCCGGGAGCGCAGGCTCAAGCGGTCAATACGAGTTTCGCGGCCGCAATGACCAGCACCAGTGACATCGCGGCCAGCAGCCATCGTGTGGATAGCTTGCGAAGCCCGAACCAGGTACCGAATGCGGCGCCAGCCAGTACCGCGAGTGCAAGCCACGGCAGCTCTGCTGGCAGCGACGCCCAGGTCGCGGTGCCGGCCGCCAGAGCCATCGCTGAATTCGCCAGTATGAATGGCGCCGAGATGCCACCGGTGTGGCGGGGCCCGGCCCAGCCGGCCAGCAATATGATCGGGGACAGAAAGATGCCTCCGCCGGTACCGGTGAGGCCCGACAGGAGCCCGATGGCGGCCCCACAGCCGATGGCGGGCAGGATCGGGATGCGGACATGGTCCGTGGGCGACTCCGCCTGTGGCTGTCCGAATGCGCGCCAGGCGAGTGTCCCGGCCGATAGTGCAAGCGCAGCGCCGGCCAGCACGTAGTAAATGGCGGTCGTCAGGCGCAGGGAACCGCCCAGAGCCGCGAGCGGCACCGACCCCAGCAGGAAGGGCCACGAGGCGCGCCAGGAAAAATAGCCGGCGCCCGCAAAGCGATAGAAAGTGAACGCGGCCACCAGGATGTTGAGGGCCAGCGCCGTCGGGCGCATGGTCTCCGGCGCAATGGCGAGCAGCGCCATCGCAGCCAGGTAACCGGATGCGCCTGCATGACCCACGCTCGTGTAAAGGCCTGCGATCAAAAAGAACGCCGGCAGCAGGATCAGGAGTTGTTCTGGGGTCATCGTACTCAAGCTTCCAGACTTGCTTGCCGTTCATAGTATTGGCTAAAATAGCCAAATGTCAAAGCAAGTATCAGCCAGCGACGCCAAGAACAACTTCGGCGGACTCCTCGAGGACGTCGCCGCCCTGGGGCGCGTTGAGATCATGAAGCACGGCCGGCTCGTTGCCGTGGTGCTGTCACCCCGGGCGCTCGGATCGGCTTTGGCCGACGGCGCCGCCGGGGCGCATGACGCCCAGTGGGGCGAACGGCACATGATTCCGCCGGATCGTGCGCGCGTTGCACGGATGCTGAAGGTCCCGGGTGATTTCGATGACGAGTAAACGCGACGCTGAGGCGCCGCTCACTCCTGAGGACGTCAAGAAGATTCTGAGCATCTGCTCGCCGCGCGGTCTGCTCGTGGGCGGCCAGGCTTTGGCGTTCTGGGCCGATCATCTACGGGTCAAACGGCCAGAGAATCTCGAATCCGGAGTCACGGCAGATGCGGATTTCATCGGCGATGCAGATCTCGCAAAAAGCCTGGGGAAGCGCCTCGGCTGGGAAACATGGATACCCGCGCTCGATGACGCGACTCCGCAGACCGGAAAGGTGAGTCACCGCCTGAAGAGCGGCGGTGTAAAGCAAGTGGACTTCCTTTCCGGAGTCGCCGGCCTCACGACCAAGGATCTGGTCCGCCGCGCGGTCGAGATGGAGGTGCCGGGAATTGGTCACCTGCGGTTGATTCATCCCATCGATGTGCTGGATAGCCGCATCCAGAATCTGCACTTGTTGCCCGAGAAGCGCACCCGTTCGGGAATCGCACAGGCGAGGCTTGCCGTGGATGTCGCACGCGCATTCATTCGGCAGGAGGTTGCGGTCCGCAGTGAGAGGGCGGGGCTCAAGCTCCTCGAGCGCGTGGCAGAGATCGCCAGCGATATCGCCGCCGTGCGGGTCTTCCTGCTCTACGGCATCGATCCTCTGGAAGCCGTTCCCCTCGAGGATTTTCGCACCACATCGGCGCTCCACAAAGTGCGTTGGCCGCAGATCCTTGCGGACGTTGACGACAGGCGTGAGACGCTGAAGAAGTTGACCTCCAGATCGCGCAGGGATGCAAAATGAGGGCGCGGCGCCCGCTCGCGCGAGGCTGGTGGGCGGTACTGGGATCGAACCAGTGACCCCTGCCGTGTGAAAGCAATAACAGCGTCTTTCCTCGTCTACCGCTGTCCCGTAAACCCATGATTTCCCCGGAAATGCGTGTATAGACGTCCTAGAGTGTACAGCATAGACTTTCCGTATGGCGTCCGTACGAGACAAGTCTGACCCGCTCAACCCGGTACGGACACCCGTACGGAAACTCTTGCCGTCCGAGCAGCGGGGTTCTAATGAAATCCACAAGGTCGGCGTGCGTAAGGCCCTCAGGCCGCGCAGGGAGCCCTATTGGGGGCCGCCGCTCGCGAGGGGACGCTATGTGGGCTTCCGAAAAATCGCGGACGGAGAGGGCTCCTGGATCGCACGGGCGCGTGAAGACGATGGCCACCAGCGGTACAAGTCCCTCGGCATCGCAACACTGGCGCTCGACTACGACGCCGCCTGCAAGGAGGCGCGACGCTGGTTTGCGGACCTTGAGGCCGGCGTCTCGGACGAGGCGATCACGATTGCGCAGGCCTGCCGGGAGTATGTCGATGACCGTGGTCACGAGAAAGGCCAGGCCACGGCCCGGGATGCAGAAATGCGATTCGCCCGCACGGTCTACGGCACGGAGTTGGGGCGCCGGCCGCTATCGAAAGTGCGCACGAATCACATCCTGACCTGGCGCGACAGCCTGCTGCTGGGGAAGGCCTCAGCAAACCGGACGCTGACTACCTTGAAAGCCGCGCTCAACCTGGCCGTGCGACGTCGCCGGGTTTCGGCGATCGCCGCTCAGGAATGGGGCGACGTGAAGGCATTCCGCGCGGCTGGCAAGCGTCGCGACCTATTCCTGGACCTGCGGCAACGGCGCGCACTGCTCGCGGCTGCGGGCGAGAGCGCACTGCGGGATCTACTCGAGGCCGCGATGCTGACCGGGGGCCGTGCGGGTGAGCTCGTCAATGCGACACGGTCGCAGTTCGACGCTCGCACCGGATCCATGACCTTCATAGGTAAGACGGGCCCGCGGACGGTTCCACTTGGACCGCCCGCGCTCGTGCTGTTCAAGCGGCTGGCGCGCGGCAAGCTGCCCGGCGCACGGATGCTGACCCGCGAGGACGGCAAGCCCTGGGCGCATTCGGATTGGGACGAGCTCGTGCGGGAGGCCGCTGCGGCCGCCAGACTACCCAGCGGGACCTGCCTCTACACGTTGCGGCATTCGTTCGTCACGCAGGCACTGACCGACGGCATGGCGACGCTCGACGTCGCGCGGCTGGTCGGTACGTCGATTGGCATGATCGAGAAGCACTACGGCCATCTGGTTGCGAGCGCGGCTAGGGAGCGGCTGGCTCAGGTCCGACTTTTATGAGTCGCGCGACAATTGGCCGGACATGGACATGGACATGACCTGACCGCCCGCGCCATCCCCGAGCCAATGCCGCCATTTTGACCTGCCTGGCGATTTTCGGGCCACTTGATTCTTGAGAAGATGGCTCCCTGGGATAGCGAGGGAGCCATGAAGAAGACCCGATTTTCGGAACAGCAGATGGTCAAGATCCTGCGCGAAGCTGACG
>Ga0315273_10000012_pt1 | contig 160820 bp, 126 predicted proteins | sample YL17G02_0_MG_FD_205753 | JGI IMG/M metagenome (GOLD analysis project Ga0315273, IMG submission 205753) | Sediment microbial communities from Yellowstone Lake, YNP, Wyoming, USA - YL17G02_0 | ecosystem: Environmental > Aquatic > Freshwater > Lake > Sediment | place: USA: Wyoming | collected... | reverse complement strand
TGACTTCGGCGAAACCCGAAATCGGGCCCAACCAATCTAAGCCGCCACCGCGGCGGCGTGCTTCTCGCTTGACACGGCGCACTCTCAGAGATGACTGCTGACACATGCAGTTCCGAGTGCAGTCATTACGGGCGCAGCGAAGCAATCTCATCGGCTGGGTGTCCCCGATGCCTGGGGGCTGTTGAAGGATCCGGCTCTTATTTAGTGTGCCACGGACAAGCAGATTCTCCGGCATTTTTGGAGAATCTGCTTGTCCGTGTCTTTTCCTTGTACCCCAAAGAAAGACACGGACAAGGCAGGCCGAGCATAGAGCCGCTCGGTCTTCCTTGTCCGTGGCACCCGTGAATTCGAGGCTTCGTTGTCGGACAAGGGCGGCTGCCCCGATTGCACGCCGTGCGGGACACTCGTGGTCTGGGCAGCCGCCGTTCCCCCGCGCGGGGAGACGGCGGATCGTCACCCCCGCGAAGGCGGGGGTCCAGTTTGTGGGTACGGGCGTGTCTGGATTCCCGCGTGCGCGGGAATGACGATGGAGGCGGGAATGACAATAGGGGCGGGAATGACAATAGGGGCGGGAATGACAATAGGGGCGGGAATGACAATAGGGGCGGGAATGACGGGTGACCCTGACCCGGTCAAAGCCACGATCAGCATGCGCACATAGCCCGCCACGGCGGGCTGCGCCACATTTTGTCCCCCACCGCGGCGGGCCGGAACGGAGGTGGAAAGCAAGAGTAAGGGCGTCCCGTGGAGGCGGGACGCCCTGCATGTTCGGACCTGTGGGTTCTTGGTGTCAGGGTTCGAGGATCATTGGGGTCTCCACAGATGCGCGTTTCAGGTGCTTGCGAACGAAAGCCGGGACTTCGAGGTTTTCGGGTTCATCGTCGACGAGCGAGGGCTGGGACAGAATGGAAGCGTCGCCCATGGCCAGCCCGGCGATACGATTGGCCGGAGCGACGACACGGGCGGGCGAAAACAGATCGATGGGCGAACCGGTGACACGCGCGCCTCTGACCTGCTGGACAATCTCCTCGCGGGCCGGCTTCGTTTTGCGCTGGCCGTTGCCGCCGAAACCGGTCGCGATGACCGTGACCCAAATCTCATCGCCCAGGCGCGGATCGATGACAGCGCCGAAGATGATGTTCGCTTCGTCGCCGGCAGCCTCGTTAATGATCGACGTGGCTTCGTTGACATCGTGGAGCGCGAGGTCGGAACCCCCAGTGATATTCACGAGGACACCGCGGGCACCGGCGATGGAGACATCTTCCAAAAGCGGCGAGTGGATGGCCGCATAGGCGGCATCCTTGGCCTTGCCGTCACCCAAACCGTGGCCGGTCCCCATGATGGCATCGCCCATTTCGCGCATGACCGTGCGGACATCGGCGAAATCGCAGTTGATCAGGCCTGGGACAGTGATCAAATCGGCGATACCCTTAGTGGCCTGATGCAGCACATCGTCGCAGAGACAGAAGGCGTCGGTCAGGCGCGTGGTCTTATCGACGATAGACAGGAGACGCTGATTGGGAATGCAAATCAGCGTGTCGACGCGCTCCTTGAGTTCATCGAGCCCCTCTTCGGCGCGTGCGGCGCGCCGCTTGCCTTCGAATTCAAAGGGCCGTGTCACGATGGCCACGGTCAGTGCACCGACCTGGCGCGCCAGTTCGGCGATCACCGGGGCCGCGCCGGTGCCTGTGCCGCCGCCCATACCGGCGGTGACAAAGACCATGTCGGCGCCTTCGAGCGCGGCGCTCACCAGATCGCGATCTTCCTCGATGGCCCTGCGGCCGACCACGGGATCGGCGCCGGCGCCGAGTCCGCGCGTCAGCTTGGCGCCGATCTGGATGCGGCAGGCGGCCTTGGACTGCTCCAGATCCTGGGAATCGGTGTTGATTGTGAGGAACTCCACACCGGTCAGACCGGCGTCAATCATCCGGTTGACCGCGTTGCCGCCTGCCCCGCCGACCCCGACGACCTTGAGTTTGGCGGCGAGCGCATCCTCCAAAGCGAATTCGAACGTCATCTGCCCTCCCCTTTGTCACGAAACAGAAATAGGACATATAGGACTTCTGGGACATATAAAAGTCATAGGAACTCAGATAATACATGGCCGATTCGCGCGGTCATGCGCCGGAAGACCCCCTGGGGCACGGTGGCCGGGGCGGACGAGGAACTCGCGCGGGTGATCAGCCCGACGGCGGTCGCGTTGGAGGCGCCGCTGATCAGGTCGGTCATACCGAACATATCCGCGGGACGCCCGACGCGAACCGGCAGATCAAAGATGCGCTCGGCCAGTTCGGCCGCGCCGCTGATGGCCGCACCGCCACCAGTGAGCACGACTCCCGAGGCGAGCATTTCGGTGATCGGGGCCTTCTGGATCTCGGCCTTGGCCAGGAGGAACAATTCTTCGAGGCGGGGGCCGATGATCGAGGCGATGACGCGCTGGGAGACCTCGCGGGGCGTCTGGTCGCCGACACCCGGCACGGAGACCATTTCCGGAGTGGTGATCGCTTCAGGTAATGCGGCTCCGGCGGTGAGCTTGATCTGCTCGGCCGAGTCGATGGTGGTCCTCAGTCCGATGGCCAGATCGTTGGTCACGTTGCGTCCGCCGAGGGCGATGGTGCTGGTGTGGCGGACGGCATCATCGAGGAAAACGGCGACGTCGGTCAGGCCGGCGCCGACGTCGACCAGGGCCACTCCCATTTCGCGTTCACGCTCGGTCAGGACGGCATCAGAGGTCGCGAGCACCGACAGGGTCAGCGAGTCGAGCGTGTAACCGGCCTGCTGTGCGCAGTGGTGGATATTGTTGACGGCCAGTGCGGCGGCAGTGACAATGTGCACCTCCACTTCGAGTCGTGAGCCGATCATTCCGACCGGGTCCTTGATGCCGCCCTGATCGTCGACAATGAACTCGCGCGGCAGGACATGGATTACTTCGCGATCGGGCGGCACGGGAACGGCGCGTGCGGCCTGCATCACGCGTTCGACGTCCTCGGCACTGATAGTGCCACCCCGCTTGGACACCGCCACGACGCCCCGCGAGTTGACGCTGCGGATGTGATCGCCGGCGATGTTGGCGTGAATCGAACCGGGCGGGACGCCGGCCATGAGTTCCGCATCGGCGAGCGCGCGGCGGATCGCCTCGGCGGTTCGATCGAGATGGACGATGACCCCGCGGCGCAGACCGGGCGACGGGGCCTGCCCCACACCGACGATCTTACAGGTCCCATCGGGTTCGACCTCAGCGGTGATCGCGGTCACCTGCGAGGTTCCGATGTCCAGACCAGTGATAGTGGAGAATGCGGCTGTCATGCGCCCCCCCTCCGGGCATTCTTGGGCTTGGCTTTCTTTTCACCAACAGAATTGTGAGGTTGCAAAATGGACTTCGTGGACTTTGATGGACGTATCGCTGTCACCTTGGCTGGTTGCGTCGGACGGGACGGGGGCCTCACTTTCACGGACGAGGGCACAGTCCCCATCGACTGTTCAGAACGCGCGGGTGCCGCAATTTTGGGCCGGGGAACAACGGACTTGCCGGTATCCCCCACTGAGGCCGAGTCATCCAGCATTGCGAGACGGCTGACGACGAGCTGCCCCTCGAAGCGGGCGTCGATGGCGCAGGGAATCGCGAGGATCGTGTCGGGACGGGCCAGCAGTGCGGAGACATAGGCGGAGCGCCGGGGCAGATCGCTCCAACCGAGACGCATCCGGGTTTGCCCGTCGGCGCCGACCATCGTCCAGCCGGTCTGGGGATCGCATCCCCATTCGGAGACGGCGCTGGTGAATCTGTCATCAGCTTCCAGAACTTCCGACCACGCGCCCGCGGCGTGGACGATGCTCCGGGTCGGTGCATCACCTGATGATCCCAAAGATGCGCGCCAGATCGGCGCGGGTTGTTCCACCGCCGGAGTTACCAGCAGCGATCCATCAACGCCGACACCCATTCCGCCCTCTGTCCAGAGCGTGAGTGGTGTCGGCGCGATTTGAATGAGCAGTTTGTCGGGAAGGAGCAACTGCGCCCTGCACTCGGCCAAGTCGCCGAATTCGGCCTGGAGACGGGACTGGAGGTTGTCGATGTCCAGGGCGAAGAGGTTTGAGTCCGCGGGAAGGGAGATCTGTGCGCGGGCGCGGGATTCCCAGATGGCGGGTCCTTCGACCTCGACTCGACGAATCTTCAGCAGAGGCCATTTCTGGATTGCCAACGCGCCAGCCAGCAGAATGGCATCCAGCGCGATCACCCAGAGTCGCCATGAGCGCCACGCCGCCGTGGCGGGCTTCCGTGGCACCGGCGGTGTCAGCCGCACAACATGGGGAACATAGGGAGTTGCAGCTCTCAAGATGTGACCCCCACAGCGCTGAGACGCGACACGAGTTTGGGCGCCATCCGGTAGATCGATCCGGCGCCGATTGTCATGATGAGATCACCCGGCTGAGCCATCTCCAGCGCCAGATCGACGACATCATCCAACTGCTTTGCCAGATGGCAGCCTGAAGAGAGCTTTGCCGAGGCGAGCGCGTCGAAGATCAGCCCTGATGTGACACCGGGCATGGCTTGCTCACGCGCGGCGTAAATGGGGGCAAGGATGACCCCGTCGGCGCCGGAGAGAGCCTCTGCGAACTGACGGTAGAAATCCCTGGTGCGGGAGAAAAGATGCGGCTGGAAGATAGCAATGAGTTTGCCTTTTCCATCCAACCATAACCGACCGGCTGCCAGAGCGGCTTTGACCTCAGTTGGGTGGTGACCGTAGTCGTCGACCACGGTGACACCCGCCTGGGCGCCGATGATTTCGAATCGGCGGCCCACACCGGTGAAGCTTCGCAGGCCCTCGCGAATCGCATCGAAGCCGATCTCGATCTCCAGCGCTGTGGCCGCCGCGGCCAGCGCGTTTTCGGCATTGTGGCGCCCGGGCAGAAGAATTTCGATCTCACCCACACGCTTGCCATCGGAGAACAACTCGAAGCGGCTCGAACGGGAGGTAAGATGCAGTCCGACCGCGCGGATGTCGGCACCCTCCGAGAAGCCATAGGTGCGATGTCGACGGTTGATGCGACCCTGGAGAGCTTTGAGAGCGGGCGAATCGATGTTGGTCAGAACCGAGCCGTAGAAGGGCACCAGTGAAAAGAATTTGACGAAATTGTCCTGCAGGTCGGCGAGGCCGGAGTAGCAGTCGAGGTGGTCTTCCTCGAGATTGGTGGCCAACGCCACGGTCGGGTGCAGCGACAAGAAGGAGTGATCGTATTCGTCGGCCTCGGCGACAAGATATTGGCTCTGCCCCACCTGCGCGTTGGCGTCGAGGCTGATCACACGTCCACCGACGATCACAGTCGGATCGAGTCCGGCGCGCATCAGAATGTGGCCGATCATTGACGTGGTTGTAGTCTTTCCGTGTGTTCCCGCGATACCGATGGAGAATTTCAGGCGCATCAACTCGCCGAGCATTTCTGCGCGGCGAATGACCGGGACTCCTGCGCGCAGGGCCGCCTGCACCTCTGGATTGTCGGACATGACAGCAGAGGAAATCACGACAACGTCGGCGCCAGTGATATGGGTCGCATCGTGTCCTATCTGAACCGGGATTCCAATGTGCTTGAGATGGTCAATGGTCTCGGATTCGGAGAGATCCGAACCGGTGATGGCGAAGCCCATCGCATGGAGAACTTCGGCGATTCCGGACATTCCGGCGCCGCCGATACCAACAAAGTGCAGTCGCTTGACGCGTCGCGCCCACATGTGGTTAATGTTCCCCAAGAGAAGTCCTTTCGGCAAGGGAAATGACACGTGACGCGATTTGGTCGGCGGCATCGGGACGACCCAACGCGCGGCTGGCACTGCCCATCTCCGTCAATCTCCGCTCGTCTCCGAGCAGATCAACGGCGACATCGAGCAGTGATATCACCGAGAGCTGACTGTCGTCATACATCACGGCCCCGCTCACCTCGGTAAGGACGCGTGCGTTGTGGGTCTGATGATCGTCGGTGGCGTGGGGAAATGGGACAAGGATCGCCGGGCGACCGGCTGCGGCGATTTCGGAAATCGTCAGAGCTCCGGCGCGGGCAATGATGAGGTCGGCGGCCACGAAGGCTTCGGTCATCGCATCGGTGAATTCGAAGTCGCGCACGACCCAGCCGGAAGCCGGTTTGCGGTCCCACTGGACGCCTTGGCGACCGGTCTGCCAGAGGATGGTCACGGGCGGGCGGGCGCAGGGGGTCTTAAGCGCCGAGACGGTGTTTTGGTTGATGGAGCGGGCACCTCCCGATCCACCCGTGACAACAATGACCTTCTCCACTTCGGTCAATCCCCACTGCTTCCGGGCGAGACTCCGGGTGAGTGTCGCGAGTCGGGGATCGACGGGATTACCGACAAGGTCGATCGAGCGGGCACGCGGGAGATGACCGCGGGTCTGCTCGAAGGCGATGAACACGGTCTCCGCACGTTTAGACAACCAGCGCGTGGCCAGCCCAGGGAGCCGATTCTGTTCCTGCAAGACATACGGAATTTTCATGGAACGCGCGGCGCGTATCGGGAAGTACGAGGCATATCCGCCGCAGCCGACCGCGACTTGGGGGGCATAGTCAGTGACCGTTCGGCGAGCCATCCGGTTGGCGCGGAGATTGTCCCAAAGCGCGCCGACATTGCGCCAGATCCTACTGCGGAGGAATCCGCGCGCGGGCAGCCCGATGTAGCGATAACCGCGACCTGCAATCACACTTTCTTCCAATCCCCTATCACCGCCGACGAACAGAAACTCTGCGCCGTTTCGCTGCCGTTTGATGGCCTCGGCGATACGTACAGCGGGAATCAGGTGCCCGCCTGTGCCTCCTGCGGCCATCAGGACACGCATCCGGCACCTACCATGATGCGGCCCGAAAACGTGAAACGTTCAGCACAATCCCCCATGCGGCCGCGGTACACAGAAGTGATGATCCTCCATAACTGACGAACGGGAGGGGCAGCCCGGTAGCCGGGGAGAGTCCGGTCACAACCGCGGCATTGAGCCCCGCATTCACGAGCAGCGACGCGCCAACTCCCATCACCAAGAGGTACCCGAAGCGATCCGGGGCGCGTGTGGCCACTTTCCAGCCGCGAAACACCAAGACCGCGAACGCGATAAGCACTCCCGTCAGGCCCGCCAGTCCCAGTTCCTCGCCTACCGACGCCAGGATGAAGTCCGTATGCGGCTCGGGGAGGTAAAGCATCTTCGATCGGCCATTACCCAGCCCTTTGCCGATAAGACCGCCCGAACCGAGGGCGACCTTGCTTTGCTGCACCTGATAGGAGCCGCCGGTGCTGGTCAGCCCTTTCTCCCAGTCGAGCAGACGGGCTTTCTTGTACCCAAAGCCAAAGACCAGAATCACCGCGGTCAGTGCGGCCACGACAACCGCCGGGAACAGATGCCTCCATCGCGCCCCGGCGGCGATGAGCATGATCCCGACCGTCGCCCACATCGTCAGCACGCCGGAGAATTCCGGTTCGAGGAGCAGCAGGCCGCTGGCGATCGCAAGAACAATGACCAGCGGTATCCACCGGCGCAAATGAACGACTTCCTCTCCCCGCTTTGCCAGGAATGCTGCGGTGTACACGATCAGCGCGAGCCGGAAGGCTTCGAAAGGTTGCAGGCTGAACCATCCCAGGGAAAACCAGCGATGGGCGCCATTGACCGGCGCGGCGAACAGGACGGCGATCAATCCGAGGAAACCGACCGCGAGGAGTAGCGGGGCGGGTTTTCTCAACCGTCGATAATCAAAGCGTGAGAACGACAACATGAGCACAGTCGCCAGTCCCCACCAGATCAACTGGCGCTTCCAGAAAAAACCGGGCGCGTCGTAGCGGCGTTCGGCCAGCATCACGGAGGATGACAGCACCATGACCGATCCCAGGGCCATCAGGGCCATAGCAGCCATCCAAATCCAGCGATCAGCCTTGGGCATGACTGCATGCGGACTCGAGACGACGGTGGCATCATCGCCGAGCACGAGAGGTGGAATCCATGTCGAGGTCGTGGATGACATCAGCTGGTCGCTGCCTCCTTCGCGAAATCCATGACGAGTCTCTTGAACACACGTCCGCGGTGCTCGTAGTTGTCAAACTGATCGAAACTGGCACATCCCGGAGACAAAAGCACGATATCGCCCGGCTGGGCGATCTCGGTCGCAGCAGCGAATGCATCATCAAAACGTGTGGCCGTTCGGTACGGAATCTCGGCGCCCAGTTCCACCTCGAGCTTCGGGGCCGCACGACCGGTGAACACGAGGGCACGGGCGCGCTTTTTCAGCTCGGGTGCCAGGCAGGTGAAGTCGGTGCCCTTATCCAGACCACCCATCAGAACAACCAGGGGCCGATCGAACGAGACAATCGCCTTGGCGACGGCGTCGGGATTGGTGGCTTTCGAGTCGTTGACGAAAGTGATGTTGTTCACTTCGGCCACATATTCCAGCCGGTGTTCCACACCTGCGAAGGAGCTCAGTCCTGAGGTGATTTCTCCGGGCGCCAAGCCATCGGCCAGCGCCACCACGACCGCCGCCGCCGCGTTCATACGGTTGTGCTCACCCGGTGGAATCAGACGGTTGGAGCCGGGGATGACACCGGATGCCTTCCCGGTGTCGAATTCCAGATGGTCGCCAGCCAGCCATACACCCGGAACCACGCGACTCTTCGCGGAAAACCACCACCGACGGCCACGGCCACCACGATGTTCCTTGTCCCAAGTGGTCAGGGTTGGGTCGTCGGCATTCAGAATCGCGGCGTCAGCGGGGGTCTGGTTTTCGAACAGCCGGAATTTCAGGCGGATATACTCATCATAGGTGCCATGACGGTCGAGATGGTCAGGGGACAGATTCAGGAGCGCCGCGATGTGGGGTCGGAAATCCTGGATGCGTTCCAATTGGAAAGTGGACACTTCCAGTATGGCGCGCTGGTGGGGACTGATTCGGGCGGCGAATTCGGAGAAGGCGCGTCCGATATTCCCACCCACCTCTGCCCCTCGCCCGGCGGCCTGATAGATCGCGCCGAGCCAGGCGGTGGTTGTGGTTTTTCCATTGGAGCCGGTGACTGCCAGCACGGGTCCTTTACTCAGCCAGAAGGCGACCTCCAACTCGGAGAGTATAGGGACACCGCGTTCCTGGGCGGTGATCACAAGCGGGTTGCTTGCGGGCACGCCGGGACTGACAACTACGAAATCGACGCCTTCCAGGCCGCGCATGGTATGGCCGCCAGTTTCATAGGCGATTCGCGGAGCTTCCAATGACTTGATCTGAGCGGCTACTGCATCTTTGTCCCTGGCTTCCGATACGAAGACGCGCGCCTTCGCTTCGGTGAGCATTAGTGCGGCGGCCAGCCCGGATCGTGCCATGCCAATCACCAGAATCGAGCGGCCGGCGACACGGTCGGAGAATGGGTGAATATTGTCGGCGATCACCCGGCGGCCATCCAATGCAGTGGCGAAAATCATCAATGAATTCCCTCGGCGCGGTGCCCCTCAGCGAATCTTCAGCGTCGACAGCGTAATCAGTGCAAGAATCGCTCCCAGTATCCAGAATCGAACGACGACCTTCGATTCCGGCCATCCCAATAGCTCGAAATGATGATGGATAGGCGCCATACGGAAAACGCGACGCCCGGTCCATCGGAAGTATCCTACTTGAATGATCACTGACAGAGCCTCGGCCACGAAAACCCCGCCAAGTATCACCAGCAGCAGTTCCTTTTTCGTAAGTACGGCGAGCGCGCCCAAGGCGCCGCCGAGGGCGAGCGCCCCGGTGTCCCCCATGAAGACCTCGGCGGGATGAGCATTGAACCAGAGGAAGCCGAGCGCGGCCCCAACGGCCGCGCCGCAGTAGATCGTCAACTCTCCCACACCCGGAAGGTAGGGAATCGCCAAGTAGTGTGAGAAATCGGATCGGCCAGAAACATAAGAGATGCCCGCGAAGGCAAGGAAAGCGATTCCTGAGAGGCCGATGGCCAGGCCGTCCAGACCATCGGTGAGATTGACCGCATTCGATGTTCCCGCGACAATTAAGAGGACAAACGGGATAAAGAGAATTCCCAGCGGCAATACAAGGTTCTTGAAGAATGGGACGTCGGTTTCAGTTGTGAATTGGGCCGTGGGCGGCCAAGTGTAGAGGATGATTCCGAGTGCCAGCCCCAAAATCAGTTGCCCGGCCATCTTCTTCTTGGCCACGAGGCCCTTGGACTGCCGGCGGACGACCTTAAAATAGTCATCGATCCATCCGATGATTCCCATCCCCGCGGTGACACCGACAATCAGCTGGATGTAGCGGTTGGTCAGATCTGCCCACAGCAGAGTCGGTACGAGGATCGACAGGAGGACAATCAGGCCTCCCATTGTGGGAGTCCCCTCTTTGGCATAGTGCGTCTTGGGGCCTTCGAGCCGGATTGACTGATTGACCTGATGGCGTTTCAGTGCGGCGATGATGTAGGGACCGAGCCAAATCGAGATGACCAGCGCCGTGACCACGGCATAGGCCGCCCGGAAGGTGATATAACGAAACAGATTGAACACAGACACGGTGTCGTGCAGGGGGTAGAGGAGGTGGTAGAGCATGGAAAGCCTTTTCCTAACGTACGACAGCGTGTCAGTGCGACGTCATCTGGACTCGGTTTCAAAACCCTGGGTGCTGCCGGTGCCACGGCTCTTTAGAGCCGTGCGCCACGGGCGGTCACCCCAGTGTGGGCACGGGTCTAAAGACCCGTGGCACCTCGTGTGCATTGCGGCGCGGGTCAGCCTTCCGAGAAGCGCTGAGAAGGCTGTCGCACTGCCATTGTGCCGGGCGGACAAGAGTGTCCGGCCCGCCCCGGAAAGTGAGTTCGGTGACCTGGACCAGACCTGTCCGTGCACTTGCCCGACGCTTCCCTTCGGGTGGGGCACGGGTCTGAAGACCCGTGGCACTTCTCGTTTACTCATATAGACGGTCATCACACTCATTCGAGCGACCCGGCCTTCTCTAACGCTCCGACACCCCGCGCCAGCGTTCGTGGACGCGGGCGACGATTTCCTCGAACTGCTCCGAGTGCGATGCTTTGAACAAAACGACATCCCCAGGATGAATGAGTGTGTCGAGAGCTTTAGCAGCGGTGGCGCGGTCGCGACAGACGATTGTCTGCGCTTTGCCTCCCTGGGTCTGCATTCCTGCCGCGTACTGACGTGCCAGGTCTCCCACGGTCACGACCACATCCGCCGACCGGCCAGCGACCCGTCCGACCCGCCGGTGCCACACATTTTCGTTCGGACCCAGCTCACGCATGGCACCCAGAACGGCGATCCGGCGACCTTTCGCGGGCCAGACCGCGAGCGATTCCAGCGCGGCGATGGCCGACGTGGGATTGGCATTGTAACAGTCCTCGATCAAGGTCACATCACCCAAACGCGTGATTCGTGAGCGCTGTCCCACAGGACGCACTTTGCGCAGGGCGGCCGCAATGTCAGCGAAGGGTACTCCCAAGTGCCGGGCGACGGCAACGGCCGCCAGCGCATTGCCGGCGTTATGGGATCCAGCGAGCACCAATTCGAATCGATGGCGACCGTTCACGAGAAAAGCGATCGTGCCGCGCGGCGTGGTTTCGATCCGGGCAGCAGTGAACTGGGCGTCGTGTTCGACAGCGTAGGTGACGGTCGGCCGCTCCCATCGCGCCTGCCATCTTCTCTGGAACGGATCGTCATTATTGAGGAAAGCGATGGTGGAGGGAGCAGAGTGATCGAACAATTCGCGCTTGGCTTTGGCGATGGCTGCCAGCGAGCGCATCTGCAGCAGATGGGAGGGGGCGATGCGGGTGAGAACACCCCATTCTGGTTTGACAATCTCCGTCAGCCGGGCGATTTCGCCGGGGGACGACATGCCAAACTCCAAGACACCGTAGCGTTCGACGTTTCTTGCGTGCTGATTCCGGCCAAGGAGTGCCAGCGGGATGCCGATCAGGTTGTTGTAGTTTCCCGGCGACTTGTAAACAGCGAAGCGTGCTCCGAGTGCGGCAGCGATCATTTCCTTGGTTGTGGTCTTGCCGACAGAGCCGGTCACCGCGACGTAGCGCGTGGGGAACAACCAGCGAAATTCCGCGGCGAGATCACCCATCGCGGTGAGCGGATCGCCGACGCCGATCACCGGCACCGGCCAGCCCTTCCAGCGGGCGGCGCGATCGCTCTCGGCGATGATCGCAGCCGCTCCGTTCCGGATGGCCAGCCGCGCGAAGCGGTGCCCATCGGACCTGGCCCCGCGCAGGCAGAAGAAGGCATTCCCCGGTCTCAGGGTCCGCGTGTCGACGGAGACGCCCCGGAATCTCCCCCGGTGTGCTTTGATGTTAACAAGCTGCCCGTTGGCGATCTGGCAGGCGGCATCAATGGTCATATTTATCACAATAATATGTGTGCGCGCCAGGCGCGATAGTTATCGAGATGGCGGTGGGTCCCCCCCTGGACCCACCGCCGAACCGGGAAGAATCCCGCCCCGCTTCCCTAGCGGGTTCTGCGGCGGGTGCCCGCCCGCCGCGAGTATCCCTGCCGCCGTTTCCTGGTCGGAGAACCGATGGAACACTCCGGCGATTTCCTGAGTCTGTTCGTGGCCTTTCCCGCACAGAAAGACCGCATCGCCGGGGCCCGCATCGGCTATCGACCGCTCGATGGCATGGTACCGATCGGGGTCGCACCAAACCGGCGCCCCCGTTGAAAAGCCTGTACTAACCTCTTCGATGATCTTAAGCGGATCCTCCGACCGGGGATTGTCGGAGGTGAGGTAAATCCGGTCGGCCCACTGTTGCACCGCACGGGCCATTTCGGGACGTTTCCCTCGATCACGATCGCCGCCGGCCCCGAAGACCACGAGCAAACGGCCCCGCACAAGGGGACGCGCCGCCGACAGCACGGCATCGAGCGCATCAGGCGTGTGGGCGTAATCGACAAACACATCAAACGGGGCCGAGCTCGGGATTCGTTCGAGGCGTCCCGGTATCCCATTGAAAACACCCAGGCCTGCTGCGATTTGCGCACCGCCAAGTCCTGCCCCCCAGGCCGCCGCCGCCATTGCCGCCAGATTGGCATGATTGAAGCGACCCCACAGCGGGGACGAGAACGGCCAGGTCTCCCCTCCCAGGAGCAGGAATCCGCGTGTGCCTTCAAAGCCGTGGGAGGCGATTTCCAGTCCGACGTCCACATCGCTGCGACGACCAGAGTAACGAATCACGCGCGTCCGACGTGCCGCACGGATGAAGACATCCGCCGATGGATCATCGACATTGATCACGGCGAACGTGTCGGGGGTATTCAGCCACTCGAAGAACAGCGACTTGACGCGGCGGTACTCCTCAAACGTCTTATGGAAGTCGAGATGGTCGCGCGTCACATTGGTGAAGACACCGGCACGGAAGCGGATGCCCCAGACGCGGTCCAGGGCAATCGCGTGCGAGGAGACCTCACATGCGACATTGCGCACACCGTCGGCGCGCATACGGTCGAGCATGGCGATCAAGTCGGGCGCTTCCGGGGTGGTCCGTGGCGCCGGGAGAGTCTGATTTCCCCAGCGGTAGGTAAGAGTGCCGATCAGACCAGCGGGCCGGCTATTGACAGACCAGATGGTCTCCAATCCCGCGGCAACGGTGGATTTGCCGTTGGTCCCAATCACGCCAAAGAGGTCCATCTGATGATCGGGATGACCATAGAAACGCAGCGCCGCCTCAGCCATGGCGCGGCGGGCGTTGGGTACGGCAATGACGGGCACATCGAACGACAGCGGCCGTTCAGCGACAATCGCCGCGGCGCCGTTGTGGATTGCCTGGGGAGCGAAATCAGCGCCATCGGACTTAACGCCCGGCAGCGCGAAGAAGAGACTGCCGGGACGCACCTGGCGTGAATCGTAGGCGATGCCCGAGACGCGTGTGGACGCCGCAGCGTGGTGGGGAAGTCCCAGCACGCTCGCCAGAGTTCTGGCACTCGTATCGCGGCTCATCGCAATGTCAACCGGCATGTACGGTCCTCAGCGATGGGAGAGCCGGCGGGGGGATCCTGACTGATGATCGCGCCTGTGCCGCTGACCTCCCATTGGGCATCGAGTTCACGCATAGTGGCGAAAGCGTCACGAAGGCTTTTGCCAGCGAAATCCGGCCACGTTTCGACGAAAGGTGCTTCGACTCTCGCCTTCTGGGACTTGGTCCCGACGAGACGATTCCACCCGTTATCGCCACCGGCTGACAGCGGCGTCGAAACCGGGGCCGACGTGTCTTCAGGATCGCTCGCGTTGTCCGACAATTCCGCGCGCGCCTCCATCACGGAAACCATGGGTGCCACAGCAGCGACCAGTTGTCGCGCCCAGTCATCCTGCGAGTCGGGTGCACTGGCTCTGGGAAGATGATCTGGGAACTCATTGTCTTCCGGCTGCACGTCACTCTCGTCGCCGGCTGCACCTCGGCGGATGGTGTTCAGCAGCACGGGTGCGGCGGTGAAGCCTCCGTAATGCACGGGCTTTGGCTCATCGAGGATCACCAGCCCCAGCACACGGGGTTTGTCAGCGGGATAGAATCCCACGAACGTCGCCATGAATTTGGTCTTGTCATAACGTTTCGTTTGCAGATTGGGTTTTTCCGCCGTGCCGGTCTTGCCGGCCATGGGGTATTGAGGATCCCAGATGATCTTCGCGGTTCCTTCGCGAACCACCCCCGCCATGATTTTCTGCATCAGGTGAGCGACCTCGGGAGCGAGTACGCGCCGGCCAGTCGTATGAACAGGCATGACGCGTCCTGCGGACGTCTCGACGGCGCGCAGCAGATGCGGCCGCACCAGGTATCCCCCATTCGCCACTGCGCAGTAAGCGGTCGCCAACTGGAGGGGGGTCACGGCGACGCCGTGGCCGATCGACAGGGTTGCGATATTGAATTCAGTGTGTTTCTGCGCCGCTATCATCCCGCGCGACTCGCCGGGCAGATCGACTCCCGTGGTATCGCCGAAACCAAAGCGGCGCACCCAGAATTCGAGACGTCCGGGCGGCAGGAGATTGGCGATCCGTGCGGTGGCGACATTTGAAGAAACGATAAACGCTTCGGCTGCGGTCACGATGCCGTGACGCTTGTCGTCATGCAAGATGCGGCCGGAGAACTCGCCCTGCCCGTTGCCGCCATCAAATCGCCTGTCCAGCGAGATTATGCCATCGGATAGAGCAGCGGCGTACGTCACGAGCTTGAAGGTGGATCCGGGCTCCATGACATCGGAAACGAGCCGGTTCTTGCGCGCTTTTCGTCCGAGACCGCTCGGATCATAATCAACCATTGCGAGAATGGCTCCGGTGTGCGGATCCATCAGGAGAGCCATGCCCGAATTCGCCCGCCACTTCTCGACGGCTGCGACCAGTTCTTCGGAGAGAATCGACTGGCAACTCCAATCCAGCGTCAGATGGAGGCGGGCACCGGGCTTGATCGGTTTGAGGGGCAAGGGATCCAGCGAGAAACGCCGTCCGGAGGCATCGGCGAGGAATACGCCCTCACCGTCTGCGCCAGCCAGGATGCGGTCATAAGTCAGCTCCAGCCCCGATGCGCCATCGATCGCATCATTCACAAACCCGATAGGATCGGTGATATCGGGCTGGACGCAGGGGTAGACGCGGTCGAATTCGCGGGCCGAGTGGACACCAGGAAGCTTCCAATCGCGAATAAGCTCTGCGGTCTGCTGATCACAACGGCGCACAAGGTGGGTGTAAGTGCCACTGCGGCGCTCCCAGGCGGCAGCCAGAAGCGCGGGCCGGGACCCCAGGATGGGAGCGAATTTCGCGGCGAGGAGTTGAGCGGAGATCTCGCGATTGGGATAGGCGAAAAAAGACTCTCGCTCCACGTCAATCGCGAGGAGGCGACCCCGCCGATCCACGATGTCGCCTCGGGGAGCCCCCAGCCGGACGACCCGGTCGCTCTGTCTGTCCGCAACATCGGAGAGAGGAGTCCTGTCGATCACCTGCAAGTAAAAGGCGCGGGCCCAAATCGCCCCCCAGACGCACAAGCCGGCTACCAGCAAGAGTTGCCGGCGGCGGGCGAATGTTGCTTCCAGTTTGCGGGTTCTCTGTCCTTGAACCATGTGCCATCCTATGGCTGTCCGTGTGCGTCCTGCGTTTGGGCCCGGCGCCGCACAAACCTCTTTAGAAATCCTTTATCCTCGTCACTCGATCTGCGCCTGCCTGCGACAGGCGTGGCGACGTGGTCCGTGTGCTCAGCCGGCCCTGCAGCTCAACCGAGCCGGAAGCGCCGTCTGGACGGACCGTGCAACTGAAACGCACCCGCTGGTTTTCGGCTGTCGGGGTCAATCCCAGGCGGCTGATCGCGATCTCCTCGATGCGTCCGCGCGACGAGAGTGCCGCATCCTCCGCCAGCAGAGCATCGCGCACTCGTTCCAATTCGGCGAGGTGCGTCTGGAGCCGTTCGATTCGGTGTCCCACGCGCACCACGGTGTAGCGCTGCCAGACCCACAGCGTTGCAACCAAGAAAGCGGCAAGCCACCAGCCAGGGCCAAACACACCGAGAGCTGACCGCATCCGGCCGTTCATGACATCCCCCACGGCGAGGGGATGAAGCGTTTCTCGAACACGCGCATCCGTGCAGCCCGCGCCCTGGGATTCGCCTCGTTCTCAGAATCTGCCGGACGGAGAACGCGTCTGTAGATCAGCCGGCCGCGTGGATTGGCGTCGCACAAGCATCGCCCATAGATTTTGGGGCAGTCGCACGTTCGCGCGGCCTCCCGCATGACGGATTTCACAATGCGATCCTCGAGTGAATGATAGGCGACGACCACGAGACGAGCGCCTTCCGCCAGCAGGCCGAGTGAAGCGTCCAACCCCCGGGAGATCGCGTCCAATTCGGCGTTGCTGTGGATCCTCAGTGCCTGGAAAATCCGGGCGGCGGCGCGTCCCCAAATCTGCCCGGCGGGGCCGACCGCGCCGATTATCACCTGACGGAGTTGCGTGGTGGTGAGAATCGGCTCGGACGCGCGCGCTCTGACAATCCGGCGTGCGATGCGGCGCGCATGGGGCTCTTCGCCGAACTTTGAGAACACTGCGATCAGAGATTCTTCGCCGGCTGAGTTCAGCCACGTCGAGGCCGGTTCACCGCTGGCCGGATCGAAGCGCAAGTCGAGCGGGCCATCGAGACGATAGGCGAAACCCCGATTGGGATTGTCGAGCTGGAGAGAAGACAGGCCAAGATCGAAGAGCGCTCCGTGAATCTGGGCAATGCCGAGTTCCTGGAACAGTTCGCCCAACTCACGATAATCCGCATGAAATACGAGACCGCGGCCGCCAAAGCCGGCGAGCCGCCCGGTCGCCCGCTCGACGGCTTCCAGATCGCGATCCAGACCGATGAGTCTTCCTTTGTCGCTCAAGCGCTGCATGATCAATTCTGCGTGTCCTGCGTTGCCCACTGTCGCATCGAGGTAGATTCCGTCCAGGTCGGTGATCAACTCCCGCAGGACCTCCTCCGCCATGACCGGCAGATGGCCGCCCGCGGACGACGGGTGGCCGATCCCTGCATTCTCTACAGGAGTAATTGTGCCGCGACCTCCTCGTACGATTTCCCAAACCCATCAATGTACTGATCGAATTTCTCTGTTCCCCAGATCTCGATGCGACGGATCATACCAAGGATCAGGACATCCTTCTTGATTCCCACTTTGTCGATCAGGGACTGTGGAATGAGAATCCGATTCTGACTGTCCGGAGTCACCTCGACCGTATTGGCCATCAAGACACGCAAAACGTAGTTGGCCTCGGGATGAGCGAAGTTGAAGTGCTCGAACTTCGCCTCGACCCGCCGCCACTCGGTTTGGGGAAACAGGAACAGGCATCCGCCCAATCCGAGCGTGAGATAACACGTATCAAGAGATGCGTCCGATGACTGACGCAGTCGGCTGGGGATCTGAAGCCGATTCTTTGAATCGAGCGTCCCGGTGAAGTTTCCTAGAAAGCCAGGCATGGTGCTGAGTTTGTCCCCATCAGACTGTCACACGGCGATTTGGAGTGTCGCCGGTCGAGTACGATTGTCGCGCAGACTATTCGTGACTGACCCTCCCGACGGGGAGTTATTTCGTTACGGATCAACAACTTAAGTACGCGATGGCGGCTATCCCACTACCCACCACAAATCGCCACTCAATGCCACAGTAAGGTACATCATCACACCCGTCAAGAAGTTTCTGCGTTTTCCCCACAGATTTTCTGATCCTGATCTTGCTGGGAACTCATTGTCAGTATTTGGCTTCAAGCCAACAGAATAGACCATCGGCGGCATCTCGTGCCGCCCGGGCGCGCAGAGTTAGAATTCTCAAGCCTGCGCAATGCGCTGTATTTCAGCACATTACGCCGCCGTCACCCGGAACACCCCTGTCTTTCCGCCCATCATTGAGTCACGGCAGGCGGTTTGCGGTCTCATCCATCGTTCGGGGCAGACCGCGAACCATTCGGAATCACCTGGGCGGGGGTAATGAAATGTGGTGCAAGAGGTTGGTTATCTGTGGGGCAGTCGTCCCCGTATTGATGGGTTTCCCCATTGTGGGGCTTGCTGGCCACGAAGTCTTCGAGGTTCGGTTTGATGCCAGAATCACTGCCGAGAACACGGCATTCGATCTGGAGAGACTGCGCGATGGTTCGGCAGTCAGCGTCAACGATCCCGGAAGGCCGGATCTCCCGTGGCTGACCGTCGTCCTCCCTCAAGTGGGTGAAGGTGGGACGAGAGCGTACCACCTCACAATACTGGCGGCCGACACTCTGATGCTTGGTGGATCTCTGCCACCTGCCCAGCCGGACATATTGAGCAGTGACACGAGCGGTCCGGCGCCGACAATTCAACCTGATCCACGGGTCTATGAAGCTGACGCGTGGTACCCAGAGAACGCGGTCGCGGCAACCACCTCCGGTAGCGTCCTGGGCAGGCCGGCAACCAGCGTCACTTGGTGTCCTTTCAAGTACAACCCGGTGCGTGGAGAACTGGTGATAATTCGCAGGGCGATCCTTCAGTCATCGGCAGACGGCGGGGGGGCTCCGCCATTTGGAGCGCCGGACACAGTGGCTGCGCTGGACGACATCAGGACGCTGCTGCTCCCATCGTTTCAAGAGCCCGGGCCCGACGGGCACCTTCGTTCACCGGGTGTTCAGGGTGTGCCCTCCTGGACGTGGAGCGGCGATTTGCCATTAGATGTCAGCTATGTTGTCATCACCAGCCAGCGCTTTGTGGAGCAGATGCGGTCTCTGGTGTTGTGGAAAGCGCGCCGGGGAGTTGCCGCCGGTCTTGCGACTGTCGAAGAGATTGCCGCCCATTATCCTGCTGTTGATGGTGCAGCGTCCATCCGGGAATACTTGAAGACCGCCCATGCCGACGGACTGAAGTGGGTTGTGCTGGCTGGGGATCAGACGGTCGTGCCAGTGCGCTACGCCTATGCCGGATACCAAGCCGCTCCCACAGACCTCCATCAGTACCAGGTCTGCGACCTGTATTTCGCCGAGTTGGATGGGGACTGGGATGCCAACGGCAACGGGGTCTGGGGTGAGTATTTCGGAGACAAGCCAGAGTTGTACGCGGAGCTCTTTGTCGGGCGCTTGCCGTTTTCGGAGGCCTCGGAGGCGGAGGCGGTTGTTCGCAAGATCATCAGTTATGAGCGGGGGTCGGCGGATCCGTCGTACCTGACGCGAGAGTTGAGCGTATGCGCCGACCAGATGCGCGACTGGGCCGGCGGCGTCGGGCAGCAGAAACTGGTGGCCGATGTAATGCCGTCGGGATGGTCACACGACGAGTTTTCGATGGTGGAGGAACCGTCAGGGATTGACCCCTCTCCTCTGGCGCCCGAAGGACCCAGTCTCGTGAGCCTGCTGGCCGGTGGGTTTGGGTGGGTCAACTATTATGTGCACGGACGTGCGGATGGGATCGTCGTACGGTCCTCGGGCTACCTGCACTCGCCCCTCTCCTACGTGCTCACTTTCGGCTCGACCGGGGATGGGCACGGCCACCTGAATGAGCTTCCAGCCGCGCCGTTTCCGGGAATTCATCTGTCCGGCGCCTGCGATCAGGGTGGGTTTGATCTGGATTCGCCTCCATTCGAGCCGCAAATGCAAAAGTGCGTCGCTGAACGGCTGCTGTTCACCCCAGATGGCGGCGCAGCCGCTTTTATCGGGCAATCTCGCTGGGGATGGGTGTCCAGTTCCTACAAGCTGATCTCCAAGTTCTACGAGTACCTCAACGATGCGACGATACCCAATCACGTGGGAGTCCTTCAGGCGATGGCGAAGGTGGCATTCCCGAGCTACCGGGATCTGAATTACGGGAACAACCTGTACGGCGATCCGGAGATGCCCGCCTGGAAAGAGACTCCCAAACAATGGACAGTCACGGCACCCACCACCTATGGGCCCAGAGGCGTTCCGTGGATGATCGAGGTGCATGGCCGCGATGGTCCCGTGGCAGGTGCGCTGGCGATTGTCTCCATCGGTGACACAGTGTGGACCCTGGGAGAAACTGATGGCATCGGCGCCGTGTCCGCTGAGCTGTCTTTGCCATCTGCATCGGAGGCGATCCTGACTGTCTCAAAGGCTGGGTACCGTGTGACTGTCGACACGATCCCATACGGGATCATTGCCGACGTGGGGGATGATGGTAACGCTTCACCGAAGCGTTTCGATCTCTTGACGAACGCGCCTAATCCGTTCAATCCGGCTACCAGTGTGCAATTTGGTTTGGGAAAGCCGGGACATGTCGTTCTTAAGGTATTTGATATTCTTGGACGGCCTGTGAAGACGCTGATTGATGCGGATCTCGACGCCGGACGGCACGGTGTTGAATTCGAGGGGACGGATCAGGCGGGGCGGACGCTATGCAGCGGTGTGTACTTCGCTCAGCTTGTCACGCGGGATCAGACTAAAGTGCGGAAGATGGTGTTGTTGAGGTGAGACTGTTCCCGCCGGTGGACTCCCCATCAGCGCACAGCCGTGGCGGGTGGGCAATCTCCGCGCCTCGGACCGGCGGATGAGACGAACCGCGGGTCTTGCAACACGCCCTATCGGGCAGGGCTTGAGTCGATTAGAGCCCGCCCGCTTCGGACACCGTTAAAAGAACATTGCTTCGACCCAACGGGCCGGTATCTTTCGGGTCGTCGCCGGTGGGGGCCTTGGTCGGAGGCGTCTCATACGGTACGCGTGATCGAGCTTGGAGTGCCATAAGGTCCAATCTGGACAATGTTAGGTGTAGGGGCACGGACAAATGAGATGGCGATGGGATCAGGGACGGCTCGAGTACTTCAAATACGACAACCTCGTTGACATTGCGCGCGTACTGCTCCGTCTTGAGGGCGTCGAACTGAGCTCCAGCGGGGCCGACCCCCTGCGGGCAGATTTGATGGCCCAGACTGGCTTGCCATTCGCACCCGCGGACTATCGTGTTTGGCGGAACTACGGTCGCGTGTTCGCATGCGCTCTCCTGGCTACAAGCATCGAGAAACGACTGGTAGTCACAGACATCTGCCGCAGCCTTCTGATGACCGGGGGACGCGCATTCACGATCGACGAATACCTACCGTTCTTCGTACGGAGGTTCGCCTATCCCTTCCCGGCATTTCAGGATTACAATGTACACGATGATCAGGTATTTCCGCTATGTGCTGTCATCAAAATGCTCTTGGCGCGGCGTACGCTAAATGCCCAGGCCAGCATCCAACTTGAAGAGGTATTTGCATATGTCATCGGAAATGACTGCACTGGTACAGAGTCCCTCGAGCACTATGCAGCACTTCCGAGGACAACCAGGAAGCCCAGGGGTGACGAGCAGCGGCAAGTCCGGGAACTCTTGATATTCTGCAGCCAGCTGAACGTGCTCAAGTGGTTCAATAATACGCTGTATCTCGACCTAGATCAGCGTGACGAGGGGGCCTTCGCAACGCTTCTTCAGCTAGCAACCCCCGAACCCTTCGATAGAGTGCCATCGGCATCGGCGCAATTGATTCGCATATCAACAATTAGAGGTACGGACAGCGTCATTGTTCCTGCCCACGTACGCGAGAGTCCTGCTGACCTCGTGTTCACAGAAGGAAGGCGTGTCCGCGTGAGCCACCTTCGGGCGGAACGAAGTCCGCGATTAAGGAGGATCTTCTTCGAGGCAAGGCGACGACCCTTCCTTTGCGACATGTGTAGAGCGGATCTCGATGCGCGGTATCCATGGACCGACAACATGCTGGAACTGCACCATTTGTTGCCCTTAAGCGCCGCGATTGCCATCGACGGTCGCGGCACATGTCTTGTGGACGTTGAACCTGTATGTCCCAATTGTCACAAGAGTGTGCACATTTATTACAGAACCTATTTAGAATCACAAGGCAGTGAGGATTTCATTTCCAAGGCCCAGGCCAGAGACGTTTACTCTGAAGCAAGACGAGCCATATCTGTATGAGCATTTCCATCGCGGAGCAAATAGGGCTGTTGAAGCGGTGTATATCGGACGGGCCTGACTTGGGCGGAGAGCTCAAGCGGCGAGGGCTCTCCTACGATGACCTCCGATATCGCGACCCAGAGCCACACGGTGATCTCTTCCGTGGCTCTTCTCTTTCGGGCGACGGCGTGGGGCTTGAAGCCTGCAGAAGGCCCATGCATGATACACCCACGGTAAGTTTCTTCTCAGGGTGCGGTGGATTGGACATTGGCTTTGAGTATGCAGGATTCAGGAACCTCGTTGCCATAGAGAAGAACGCGCTGTTTTGTCGCACACTCAGGGGAAACGGCTGTGTTGGGCGGGTGATCGGCCCGCCAGATCACGCTGGTGACGCCAGACGACGCGAGGAAATTGTCGATTTGCTGCAATCTGAAATTGGCCATTCGAAAAGGGGATTCCGTGGCGTGTTTCACGGTGGGCCACCCTGCCAATCATTCAGTATCGCCGCAAACCAACGCTTTTCGAAGAACGGGAGCAACTTCAAACGCATCGGATTCTCGAATGGCGATTATGGGACCCTTCTGTATGACTATGTGTACTTTATAGAAAGGTTCCGCCCCGCGGTCTTCCTCATTGAGAATGTGGCTGGACTGCTCACCGTCGATGATGGCGGCCAATTATCCGATGCGCTCGCGCGCCTCGACGGCGCCGGGTATGTCATAACGGATCCGGTCGTCCTGAATGCGGCAGAGCACCAGATCCCGCAGAACAGATTGCGTGTATTTATTGTTGGTCACAGGCGACATTCGCATCCCTTTGTGTTTCCCAAACCGCTTCGCTTCAAGGTGCCTTGTGGCAGAGTGTTCGAGAAGCCCATCGCGGCGGTGCCCAATCACGTTACGCGAAGGCACAAGCCGGAATCGATTTTGAGGTACATGGAGCTTGGTTTTGGCGAGCGCGACCATCTCGGCCGCGTGGATCGACTAGACCCGCGACTCCCATCGAAAACCGTCATTGCGGGTGGTAGCAATGGTGGTGGGCGGTCGCATCTGCATCCATTCATCCCAAGGACGTTGTCCGTCCGGGAGTGTGCGAGATTGCAGACATTCCCGGACTCGTATGTCTTCTTCGGCACGTCGGCGCGGCAATTCACCCAGGTCGGGAACGCAGTGCCACCTTTGCTAGGGTTTCATCTCGCTTGCGGCATTCACGATCAACTCTTCGAAAGATAGATCACTTATGGATACATTATCGTGCGAGGAGAGATCGCGGAGAATGTCCCTCGTTCGCGGCCGGGGCAACAAGAGCACTGAGCTTGCCATGATTCGGCAGTTTCGATCGAGTGGCGTCAAGGGTTGGCGTAGAAGCATCCGCTTGGCCGGGAGGCCGGATTTTGTGTTCCCACGGCTTCAACTTGCGGTCTTTGTCGATGGCTGTTTTTGGCATGGGTGTCCTCGGCATCATCGTACTCCTCGGAGCAATAACAGATACTGGTCAGAGAAGATCTCCCGAAACATGGCGCGAGATAAGGCCACGAACAAGATCTTAAAATCTCTGGGTTGGAAAGTTGTGAGAGTCTGGGAACACGACATCAAGAACTGTCGGGGCGTCGGAAAGGTATTGAAGACTATTGAGGCCAGCCGGGTGCCCCGCAGCTCTGCTGCGGGTAAGTTGAGGGGAAATCAGGCTTCATGAGCAGGTGCAGACGGTGTGGGGCGTGAGTTCCATGGAGCCTCATCGCCGGGTGCCAGTAACCGCACATCGGACACCCGTGACCTTGTTGCGTGGAAAACCGGAACGGACGGGTAGGATCGACGTCGCACAGATTCCCTGACCAAGGTCAGGGGCACAGAATGTCATGGCCGGTTGGTCAAACATGTGTGCCACTGACTTCAGGGTCTGTTGAAAAACCCTTCTTAATGAGAATGAGGGGGCGATTGCAGGGGTGCCACGGACAAGGAAGGCCAAGCCGGCTTCTTGGCTTGGTCTTCCTTGTCCGTGTCTTTCTTCCAATTGCGGGGAAAAGACACGGACAAGCAGGTTCCCCCAAGAGCCGGTGAACCTGCTTGTCCGTGGCACCCGGCATGAAGAGAGGGTTTCTCAACACGCCCTTCAGTCGGTGCTTTCCGACGGAGGGTGCCAATACCCCCGGAACCGGGTTGATCCCGGTCGGCACATCACGCTGCCGGCACCCCCCCTCCCCGATGCCCGCTGACCGGATCCGAAATGTAGGGCGGATGCCCTTTCTCTCCGCTCAGATGATTGTGAGGCATGAGCGCTCGCATAGGGAAGAGCACCCTCAGCGCAAGGCATCCGCCGCCTTCCGACCGGGTGACGGCGGCTGCCCAATCGAACGGTTACCCTGCACGGTGAGCAGTCAGGGCAGCCGCCCTGCATTGTTCGACCCGCTCGGCCACAAGCACCGGGCATCAACCCACGGTCGCCCGTGTGGGAACCGGAGGTGATGACCACAGGAACAAGTCCCAAAGATCACGGCCGCACTGTCAGGTGCATTCTTCGCGTGCGGATTGTGTCGTTACGAACTCGTGGGTCGGCGTCGCACCGATGCCCAGAAGACCGTCCTTAGGACGGCGGCAAGAATGAGGAATGGGGCGGTGGCCCAGAGGGCCAGAGTGCGAAGGGGACCGGGGCTGGCGTAGAGGCGCAAGTAGCGGAAGTAGGCGAAGTGTGACATCCAGATCATTCTGATCTTGCGTGTGCGGGTGGATGATCCGCCTTTGTGGCGCGCTACGACGTCAGGCGTGTAGAGGATCTTCCAGCGCGCGTCGCGGGCGCGGCGGCACCAGTCCACGTCGTTGAAGAACATCGGGAAGCGTTCGTTGAAGAGGCCAATCGCGGCGATGGCTTCGCGTCTGATCAAAAGACAGCTTGCCATTGGCTGCTCGACGTCCCGTTCGGTCTTTCCATCGAAGTAACCCATGCGCCAGCGTCCGAAACGACGCGAGCGGGGAAACAGATACGACAGGCCGAGCAGATCGAACCATAGAGTGTCCAAGCCGGGCAGTTCGCGGAGGGAGGCCTGGCGCCGCCCATTCTCTCCGACCAGCATGGGGGCAACCGCAGCATGTTGGTGATGGTCGTCGAGCAGGCGGACCAGTGTGTCGATGCCGCTGACTGGGAGGACGACGTCGGGGTTGAGCAAGAGCACGAAGTCCCGGAGGGCATACTGTTGGCCCTCGTTGCTGGCTGCGGCGTAGTAGCGGTTATCCGCGTTGCGGATCAATGTGACACCTGGGAACGACTTCGCGATGATCGCCACTGTGCTGTCGCTGGAGGAATTGTCGACAACCACCACGTGCGGTGGGTGTGAAGACGCCGTTGCGACGCCCTCCAGACACGCCGCGACGTCGTCAGCGGAATTGTAGGTTACAATCAGAACGCCTACTTTCGGATCGCCAACGATCATGGCGCACCCACACGCGGGACGGCGGACTTGAGACTGTCGAGTAAAGTTGCCAAGTGGCGTGTCTGTTCACGTCGCTCGTATTGTCTGATCGAAGAGACGGCGCGTACCGGAGTATTTCGCGGGAGCGCAACGATCTCGTCCAAGGCGGCCATGCCGGCCCGGATATTATCCTTGGGCACGATCCAGCAACCATCGATGTCTTGCAGCAATCGCGACGCTTCGCAGTCGCCGGGTGTAAACAGAAGGATCGGGCGGAGGGAGCGCAGCATTTCGAAGATGCGTCCGGGCACGATGTTCTGATACCCAGGGTGGGAGCCGACAGATAAGACCACCAGATCGGCGGACACCAGAGCTTGGATGGATTGTCCGTGTGGGAGATAACCGAGGCTCTCGAATCGGTTGCCCAGACCGCACCGCGCGGCGAGCGCGGGCTCGTTGATTCCCACTGACAGACCGACGTGCCGGATGCGGAACGGAGCAGACGGGTGTGTCCTTTGCCACTCGCCGAAGAGAGTGAAGATCGGTTCGGGATCGGGGTTGTCCCCGAAAGTTCCGTAGAGGAGAGCACTGAAGGCTTCATCCTGGCCGCGTACGGGATCGATGCCGGCGAAGTCGGATTCGTCGAAACCGTTGTAGATGACGGCGGCTGACGCGTCGCCCCTACAGATTGATGCCTTGATTGCCTCGCTGGCAGCGACGACGCGGTCGGCGGTTGAGGCGATTTGGGATTGGAGGCGTTGCGCGTAGAGCGCGTGCCAGCGTGTCGGTCCCCAGTAGTCGAAGCAAGCGAACCAAGGGTCGCGGAAGTCGGCGACCCATGGGATAAACAGACGGCGCTGCAGACGTAAACCGACCAAATGGGTCGAGGGCGGGGGCGACGTGGTCCATACTATGTCGAAAGGCCGCGTCGCAGCCAAGCGGGCCGCTCGCCGGGTCGCGGGTCCGATGAAAGCGCGCTTGTTGTCCGGCCAGCGGAGCCATTCGCGCAGCGATTCCAGGGGGCTATAGGACTTAGTGGACAAAGTGGACGGAGTGGACGGAGAGTGGACGGATGATCGCATGCGTCCGATCCAGCGAGTTGGGTCGAAGGTGCGGACTCGCTCGACTCGGACAGAATCCGGAAGTTCGGCGAGCAGGGAAGCGTCGGTGGCGTGATAGAGGACTGCCGCCGGAGTGAGCACCGTGACATCCCAGCCGAATTCGGGCAGGTAGCGTGCGAACTTGAGGGGGCGCTGGACGCCACCCATGCCGAGCGGCGGGAAAAAGTACGGCACCATCAGCAGGTGCGATCGCTCGGGAGTTTTCACCGGCCCCCGGATGCCGCAGTGTGCCGATGTTCATCGATGAGTTGCAACATGGCCTTCCCGACTTCGGCCATGTTGTCACACCAGCGAGCACGACGCGTGATGATTTCGCGGTTGCGACGCGCCACTTCCCGCCGCCAGTTCATGCCGGATGCAGCCTGCCGGATCATTTCGGAAAGGGCACGATCATCGCCGACCGGAAACATGAGGCCGTTGACACCGTGCTCGATCCATTCGTGGTTGACTGCGAGGTCTGTGACAATCGGCACGCATCCGGCCGCCATCGCTTCGAGCATCGAGACGGAAGTGCCGTCGGAGGATGAGCAGGAAACATAGAGATCGGCGGACGACAACTGAGTCTGCAACTGCTGCTGGTCGAGGAATCCGGTGAAACGCATTTGCGCGGAGAGCCCGAGTGACTGCGCCAATCGCTCGAGATGGTCCCGCTGAGAACCGTCGCCGCCGACTACGAAATCGAACTGCTTGGGGTTTGCCGCAACCAAGTTCGCGGCGGCGCGGATGAACGTGTCCACCCGGTAGAGAGGTTCCATGCGGCGACAGGTCAGGACGGTCAGCGGTTCGTGATCGCGGGCCGTGCGGCGCTGTCCAATTTCCAGCCAGGAGTCATCGACGCCGAGCGGGGCGATGGTCATTCTTCTGGGATCAGCACCCAGTTCCCTCATGCGCTCACCGAGCAATTCGGCATCGGCGAAGAGCCAGTCGGCACGGCGCAGCACGGACTCGATTCGGCGGCGATGCCATCGTGACCTTTCGGGTGCGATGAGAACATCGGATCCCCAGGCAGAGACAGCAACGGGGTGGCGCTTGCACAGCGTGGCGAGCCAGCCGTAGTCCGGAAGAAACAGGGCGGAGATGATGTCGGGCGAGAAATCATCGATGATGCGACGCACGTGCCGGATGTTCATCAATATGGCGAGGGCACGGCGCCAGTTGCGCTGGGTGAGCGCTTCGGCCTCGGAGTCTGGGGGAATGGGTGGGAACGAGAGCCAGCGGACGGTCCACCCCCGTAGGCGGAAGTGGTCAGCCCAGCGGCGCGAATGGACGACCGATGCCTCGGCGAGGATCAGGATCTTTGGGGGGCGCTCCAAATCAGTCTCCCGGTTCAGTGCACGGCGATTCAAGGTACTCGCAAGGATGCGCCTCTCAATGAGCTCCGATGCACTCCTACGGCACGAGGCGCCTCAACCAGTCGTAGGCGGAGCAGCGGTAACGGGTTTCGATGCGTTGGATTGGCTTGGCGCCCCATCCCTCTTTGAAGCGTGCCAGGCCTTCGGAGGTTTCGCCTCGGGGGCCGGCACCCAGATCGAAGAGGCGGACGCCTTCGTTGTGCAGTCGAGTCAGCATAGTGGCGAATAGGTGGTGATTGATGCCGACGGCGCTGTCGTCGCGGACGGAGGCACCATCGACATACACAGCAATATCTTTGTGGGTCAGCCAAACTGTTGTCGCGACTGGCTGACCGCTGACACGCGCTGTCAGCCATCGCATCGCACTGCCGGGAGCAAACACGGAAACAAGCGCCGACCCTCGTTGGGGGTGCAGTGCGAACCGGCTGATCCGTCGCAGCGCGGCGGGGAAACGGCTCCGCATCTCTGCAACTGCCTGGGGATCCTTCATCTCAATCAACTCAGGTTGCACATGTGATCCCTTTTCGATATTCCGGCGGTGCGATTCCGAAACCTCGGAGAGGATACCGGGCTGACCGGCGCCGCGACGATCGATAATCCACGATGAGTGAGTCAGTTGCTGCGACCTCCACGCGGGCGGGCAATCCAACAACGACTGCGCAGTCATGGTCACTTCGACGGTCCGATGCGTGATGATGGTTGGGAGGAGGTCCTCCCAGGACGCTTCGAGAAGCAGCGGGGAACCAGCCGCCGATGCCCCGAGAGCCGGTCCAATCCACCCGCCGGTCGTTCCGTAGGGTAGCGAGAACAACCATTCCATCCCGAGGCGCCGCCGCCTGACGAGGGGCACACCGCCATCAGCACGTTCGAGGTCACCAGCGAGCCATATTTCGGCGCGACTTCCCGGCCAGGCACGCTCCCAGAAGAGAGACCATTCGGGGAGGAGGTAGGGAGATGGCTCGGGCATCTGATCGAGCCAATAGAGCCATAGCGCACGATCGATCTTCGAGGGATGGCGGCGCTGCCAGGGCATGTTGATAGTGGCCGGTTCTGAGTGGAAGTCTAACGCCTGCGAATCACGGCAATCTTGCCGTGTCCGGTGTCTCTACTGGGTCCACGGACCACGAACAGGTACACACCCGATGCGACAAAATTTCCACCCGAATTGCTTCCGTTCCATCCGGCAGTGGCATCGAAATCGGCGACGGGCTCTCCTGCCACTGTGAAGATGTAGATCCGGCTGCCAAAAGGGGCATTGAAGCGAACCCGATTCTCAACGCCGGTTTCCAATTCAAGTGGGTTCGGATAGGCCAGAATGTCCTCGAGGGACTCCGCGATCGGAACGCCCGCGGCGAGGCGGGAGAGCCCGGAGCCAGTTGCGATCCAGACGTCACCGGTCCGCTCATCGACCGCGATCTTGTGCACGCTGCTTCCCACCAGTCCCGAGTTCTCAGGGGAGAAGTAGACGGGTTTCCCGCCGGAGGGGATCATGACCATGCCACGGTCGGTGCCCACCCACACGGTGTTGAGCGCATCTGCGGCGAGCGCATTGATGGAGAGACCCGCGTCGGCCGGGAGCGGCACATTCAGGAAACGCCGGATGTCGGCGGCCCAGCGGACAAGCCCGACCGTGGTCCCAACCCATAGAGAGTCCGCGCGATCGAGCAGGATGGCGCGCACATCGTTTGACGGCAACCCATCATCAGTGGTCTTCTTGGCCAAGTGGATTGGCGGCTTGACGGGATTGGGACCGTTGCACAACGCGGAACTGAACGTCATGTCAATCAGGCCGATGTTTCCGAAGCCGATCAGTAGTTCGCGTTCGAGCGCCAGCAGGACAGCCGGGTTGTCGGAGGATAACCCGTCTGCACTGCCGAAGGATCCCCAGCACGCACCGTCACCAGTGGGGTCGTAATAGGCCAGTACCCGCCCCGAATCGGCGGCGGCGTTGGCAAACCATACTCTCCCCTGCGGGTCGATGGCCACATCCCGCACGACGATGTAGTTGTTGACGCCGACGGGGTCCTTCACCCACATGAGAGAACTGTTCGCGGTATCGTAGCGCGTGTAGTCGTGCAGCGGGTCAGCCGGATTAACTCTGTAGGCGCCGCTTCCCCAGGCGCCAAACCAGACGTCGCCGTTGGGAGCCACCGCGACCGATGTGCCCGGGGCGGAGGGTCCGACATTATAGAAGGGCAAACCCACCCATCGATTGCTGTCGGGGTCCAAGTAGTCGGCGCCCTTAATCGGGTGCACGCACCAGATCGTCCGGTCGTGGCCGATCTCGATATCACCAAAATCCTTGTCCATGGGACCATCGAATCTGAGAGCGGTCCACTGATTCTGGCGCAGACGCCAGATGCCATCCTGAAGCATCCCCATCCATAACGAGCCATCCGAAGTTCGTGCTACAGAGGTCAGCGACACAGAAGGAGAGCCGAGCGCTGGTGGGTTCTCGGATCGGCCACCGGTGAAGAAAGCAAGACCACGGGAGGTGGCAATCCATAAAGTGTCGTCAGTTGCGAACAGGTCGCTCACCGAGATGCCATTCAGCCCGACTCTTGTCCAGGCCGTATCTGGCGGCGAGGTCATTGTATCGGCGTATACGTAAAGCCCCCCAGTGCCGCCGGCGAATATGAGGCCTTCGAACGACGCCAGCGTGTTCAATCCCGATATATCAACCCAAGTCCGCCAGTGTGTAGGATCGAGAAGAAACTGATCGTGGATGTCTGCACGAGCAAGCCCGGCCGGGCCGACCACCCAGAGGGAACCACCTGTGACGAGAACATCACGGACGGGATTGGAAGCGGGCCAGGCACCGAGACGGGTGTAGGTTTCCTTGATCTCGCCACCGTTGCGGCGCATGTCGAACTTGTGCACACCGACATTCGAGGCAATCCAGAGGAAATCATCAGGACCGGGCGCGGCAGCATTTAACGGGATGCGAGCGCCACTAATCTCGAAATTGCCGATGTCCCAGGAGTCATCACGCAAGCGGCGGGAGAGGCGTCCCTGAACTCCACCCGTCCAAATCCGCCGGGTGGAATCTATGGAGACGAAGCGGAGGTCTATGTCGCCGAGGCCGTCAGCGTTGGTGAGCTTGGTCTGAGCATCGAGGGCATTCGCCGTCAAACGGACCAAGCCACCCGTGGTGGCAACCCAGAGGGTATCTTCCACGACGGCCAGTCCCATCACGTCGTTGACATAGGTGTAGTTCCGCCAGGCGGATCGGTCGAAGGGGATGTCCTGCCCGAAGGCGGGAATCGTCGCACAAATGACGTAGAGAAGGATCGGCGAAAAAACTCGGGTGATACCAGGCCGAGGCTGGCAGGGGCGGGTTTGAAAGCCGCCGACGCGAGTCATATCAGCGGGTTGAGAGGGGCGAAAAGAGGCTCGGCAGTCCGCCGTGGCCGATCGCCCTCCCGCTCGCGGGCTACTGGCGTGATAGCCGCGTGATGGCACCGCGAACTTTCCCAAAGCTCTCGATAGACAAGGATGTGTCACTTCAATCCATCCGCCGCGACGCGCGGCGCCGACGCACGCTGCTGATCGCCGCCCACGCTACGGATAGGATAGTCAGAAGCAGGCACCACGTGCCAACGAACATTCCATGGCGCATGAAAAAAGTCTGCTCGTCTGCCCTTCCAAGCGGCAGATCGCCAAGGATCACGTCCGGAATGTATTGCGCGGTCGGGTCGTGCAGCCGTCCGGCTCGGTCGATCAAAGTCGAGATACCGGTGTTGGCGGAGCGGGCAATCGGGCGACGGGTCTCGATGGCCCGGTAGACAGCGATGAGGGCGTGCTGTGCCGGCCCGGATGAGAATCCGTACCATCCGTCGTTTGTGATGTTAACCAGGAAGCGCGCGCCGACATTGGCAAAGCCGCGCACGATTTCCGGAAAGACCGACTCGTAGCAGATCGCGGCCGCGAATGGTCCGGCTTCGTGAGGAAACAGGACGTAGTGCGTGCCACGGGTGAAGTGTGCACCGCCAACTTCGAGACGATCCAGAACCTTGATCCGGTCAGAGAAGGGAATCCATTCGCCGAGCGGGACGAGATGGAGCTTGGCGTGGAATTCGGGTTGATAGCCACCACTTTCGAGCATGACGGCGGCGTTATACGACAGATAGCCGCCACCCTTCACATTCTCATACTCGAGGGTTCCAACCAGAAGTGGCACGCCCAGTTCGCTTGAGAGTTCGCGGAGCTGGCGATGGTATTGAGGCTCTGAACGGAGGTAGACAGGGGCCGCTGTCTCCGGCCAGATGATGAGCTTGGCCCCTCGCGACGCGGCGGCGCGAGATTGTGCTTCGTAGATAGCGAATGACTGATCGACGTACGCGGAATCCCATTTGCGATAAGAATCGATATCACCCTGGAGAACGGCGACGCGGACAGTCGCCGCCGTGGTCAGTCCCTGGATCGCCGAGCGGCCGTACAGGAAGGGCAGGGCGAACAACAACACGAGAACGGCCCACAAGAATGCGAGCATGCGTCGCCGACTGGCCTGCCATACGCACGCGAGCTGGTAAACCAGAATGCTGACGAAGCCGACCCAGAGTCCGACTCCCAGATCACCCGTGATATCGGCGAACTGGATCAGGGGGACGTAGTGGACCTGTGAGAGCGATAGATTTGTCCATGGGAAGGCAAGATCGCCCAGGCCGCGAAGATACTCGTGGGCGATCCAGACGACTGGGAAGAGCCATATGGCACCTTCGCCCAGCTTGTCGCGAATCCAGGCCCAGAGCCAGAAGACCAGCGACACATACAGGGCAAGGATAGCGACCATGACCAGTGTTCCCGCACCGCTGACCCAGCCTGTCCAGTAGAGCGTGGCAAAGTGAAAGACAAAACCGAACACGTACCCGCGCGCGGCGGCGGCGCGGGGGCTTGCCCCCCGGACAGTCAGCAGAATCCAGGCCAGCGCGACATAGGCAAGGAACCCGAGGGGAAACGGAGGGAAAGCGAGCGCCAGAAGGCCGCCCGCGAGGGCTGCGCTGACCGCGGCAGACACGCCGAATTGAGGTTGGGATGAGCCTACCTGCATGACGGTTTCACTATCCGTTCGCCGCCGCACGGCGTCCCCCTGCATGGCACTTTATGGCATCCCCTACTGAGGTGCCACGGGGCCTATGGTCATGCTGAATATGCTTCGGCCTCTTGGTAAGCCTGGGCGGCCCACCAGAAGCGAGTCCCGCGCAACGGGACGACGCATATGGTGGGGGCGCAAGTCGCATTGAGAACCCACCATCCATCCAGTCCCGCTTCGCGGGACAGGATTCCTGGTGGGCCACCAGACACCGGGGAATGGATAGATGGCTTCTGCAAGACCTTCAGACCCGTGTTCTTCTACACGAGAGCGGCCGGGCACGGCTCTGAAGAGCCGTGGCACCACCACGGAGAGATCGGCGCATGAGGTTATGAAATGCGCCCCAGAACCGGCGTTTTCGCGCCCTGAAGGGTCGTGATCCCTGGTGTGAGCAGGGCGGGGAAACCCCGCTCCTACCGCTGCCACACAGGCGAGCTGATGGAAGGGCTCACCAGCAGGGACACAGAGGGAGAATCTCACTGGGGAGTGACCAGCCGCACGGAGCGCGGCCCCGTCATGATATGGCCGATGGGATAGGCGGGAACATCGATGCGGGCCAGTGATTCGACAGCCCGCATCGCCTGGTCACGGTCGACAACCAGGATATAGCCGATCCCCATGTTGAAGACGCGGAACATCTCATCAGGGTCAACACCGCCGACGCGCTGGAGAAAGGGGAAAATTGGCGGCTTAGGCCACCGCGCGGTGTCGATGACGGCCTGGCAGCCATCGGGCAGCACGCGGATCAGATTCCCCTCGATGCCGCCGCCGGTGATGTGAGCCATCGCGGTAATTGTAACTTCTCCTGCGAGTTGCTCGAAGGCAGCGCGATAGGAGCGGTGCACCGCCAGAATTGTCTCGCCGATGGTGCGACCCTCCAGTTCCTCGGGAGCATCATCCAGTTCGAACTGGTTTTGATCGAAGAGAATCTTGCGGATGAGAGAGTAACCGTTTGTGTGCGGTCCGGTTGATGTCAGGCCGACCAACATTTGACCCGGTTCGACTTTGGATCCATCGAGGATAGCCGATCTCTCGACCATCCCGATTATGAATCCGGCGAGGTCGTAGTCGCCGATCTTGTAGATGCCCGGCATTTCGGCGGTCTCGCCACCAATGAGTGAGATTGCATTCTCACGGCAGGCGGAGGCGATTCCTGTGACGACCTCCTCCACAACCGGGGGCTCCATCCGGCCAACGGCGAGGTAGTCGAGGAAAGCCAGAGGCTTCGCCCCGCAGGTGAGGATGTCGTTGACACAGTGATTCACCAGATCGGCACCGATGGTCTGATGATGGCCCCAGCGGATGGCGAGTTTCAGCTTGGTGCCGACTCCATCGCAACTGGAGACCAGAACCGGTTCGCGGTAACCGGCCAGGTCCAGCCGAAGCAGACCTGAGAATGGGCCCACGCCAGCAAGGACGGCGTCGGTATAAGTTGTTCTGGCAAGCTGGCCAATGCGTGAGACCGCCTCATCAGCGGCCTGCAGGTCAACCCCGGCGGAGCGGTAGTCAGTTTTGCCCGGCATCGTGATGTCCTTCGTCATATGAGAAGTAAGTTCGACCTTTCCCCGGCGGGAATATCCCGAATTCGTGCGTCATTTGCAAACACTCCGTTGCCCATCTGGCCGGGTGGTCGATGCCGAATTCTCACGGCCGCCTACCAGAAGTCCACAGGATCGACGTCGATGGCGAGGCTCACCCTGCTTTTTCGGAGCGACGCTGTGTGCTCGTCGAGGAAGTCGATGATGGCCGCACGAGCTGGTTTCAGTGACCGTATCTTCAGCAAGACGTGAACAATGTGATTGCCCGCCCGTCGCGGCACGGCCGCCGGGGCGGGTCCAAGAAGGCTCCCGAGGCCCGATGCCACGGCGCGCCAGTGTGCACCGAACTTCGCTGCACTGGATCGTGCCGCGTCGAGGGAGGGAGACGTGAAAGCCAAGAGGATCAAGTGGGAGAAAGGCGGATAATCCAGCGCCCGGCGTCTCGGCAGTTCACGGGCGAAGAAAGACTCGGCATCCTGGGCGGCGGCCAATTCAATCAAGTCATGGTCCGGGCGGAAAGTTTGCACTAGGACCTCACCGACACCCAGGCTCGCCTCTCCCCTGCCCGCCCGGCCGGCCACCTGGGTCAGCAATTGGAAGGTTTTCTCCTCCGCCCGAAAGTCGGGGAATGCCATCTGCTGATCCGCCCATACGACGCCGACCAGGCCGACCTCTGCGACATCCAGTCCTTTCGCGACCATCTGCGTTCCGACCAGGAGGTTGTACTTCGCCCCGGCGAAACCAGTCAGGATCTCGCCAGCAGCTCCGCGCCGTGCGGCTATATCGGCGTCCAGCCGGGCCAAACGGACGGGGCCATCCAGAACACTCAGGATCTCTTCGATCTTCTGTGTGCCCACGCCCTTGAACAGGAAATCGGTCCCCTGGCATTTCGGGCATCGTTCCCAGGCCGCTGCCGTGTGCTCGCAGAAGTGACAGCGAAACTGCCGGGTTGAAGCGTGGTAGGTCAGGGTCAGATCGCAGTGGGGGCAGGTAAGGAAGTAGCCGCAGGATTTGCATGCCACAAAGGTTGAATACCCACGGCGGTTGAGGAAGACGATGGCCTTGCGCCCGGAATCAAGAGTTTCCTGCAGCGCTTGTTTCAATTCAGGAGTCACCCAACCATCGGCCCCGCTCAACTGCCGTTTGGAGAGGTCCACGAGCCGGACCAAAGGCATGCTGCGCCCCTGGACGCGTCTCTTGAGCCGCAGGAGAGCATACTTGCCGGTCTGGGCGTTGTGATACGATTCGCACGACGGTGTGGCGGAACCCATCAGGCAGACGGCATGGGTCGTGCGAGCTCTGACAACCGCAACGTCACGCGCGTGATAGCGTGGTGAAGGATCGGATTGTTTGTACGATTCGCCGTGTTCTTCATCCACAATGATCAGTCCCAGATCGGGAATCGGCGCGAAGACGGCTGAGCGTGCTCCGATGACCAGGCGATAACGTCCCTGAGCGACCAGACGGGCCATCCAGTAGCGCTGCGCGAGCGTCAGGCCGCTGTGCCAGACTCCGACGCGTTCCCCCAAGGTGGTTTCCAGCCGGCCGATCATCTGGCCGGCGAGGCCGATTTCGGGGACGAGGAAAAGGGCAGTACGCCCCGTGGACCAAGCGTGGCGAATCGCGGCGCAGTAGATGGCGGTCTTCCCTGAGCCAGTCGGTCCCCAGAGCAAGGCTGCCGCGAATTGTCGCGCATCGAGAAGCTGTTTGAGAGCGTTCAGCGCCGCCAGTTGTTCATCGTCGAACCGTGAGGGGTCCGGCTCGGTTGCGGACCCAAGACCCTGCTGGAACGCTGCGGAGGGAAGCGGCTCCCACAGGACGGTTCCATCGAGCATCAAGGTTCGCAGAGCACGTTGGCCCCCAGGGAAGCGCGTGGCCACTTCCGTCCAAGACTGGCCTGCGATGCCGTCTTCTCGGATCAGGAAGAAATCCCGAACCGTTGACGGGACGGCCCAATCGGCGGCTGGGTTCAATCCAGTGATGAGGGCCTCTTTCGGCAATGGAGGAAGAATTGGTTTCCATTCAGCCACTACAAAATTGTGCTCGACCAGTCTCTTGAGCCCGTCCTGCAACGCTTGCCGCCGCAGGCCGAGACGGGTCAGACTTGCGAGCGACCTCGGTTTCGACTGCGAGAGTTGCTGGAGTATGCGGCGCTCAGTTGGCGTGATCCGGGAGTGCACTTCGCTGGATGTTCTCTGATCCAGGGGAAGCGAGCGATAGGCGACGCGAGCAGCAGCGACATGCGGTCCAAGGCCTGCGCTGAGCGCCTCACCCCAGCCGCAGATATAGTAGTCAGCGACCCAACGTGTCAGCGACAGAACATTCGGCGGGACACACAGATCGGGGTCAATGATCGCTGACAAGGGGAGCAGGCGTCCGGTGGTGAAATCACTGGTATCCGGGCAGGATACAACGACGCCAATCTCTTTCCTGCCGCCGAGCATGGCCTCGACCCGTGTGCCGGGCCGGACGACTTGCTCCCATCCGGGCGGGATGCGATAGACGAATTCGCGGCGCATAGGCAGCGGAAAGGCGACTTGGGCCAAGCGCCCTTCCGTTCGCGCGGGGGAACTCTCGGCGATGTTCGACACAGCTACCATCGCCCATAACGTAGCGAGAACGCGTGCCGGAAGGGGATCGCTTTTTCGGGGAGGTGGTATCCCCGCCACAGCACTTCGGAACGGGGTCCCTCCCGGCGCTCCACCGCAGGGGAGTGGCGAAAAAGTCTGACCAGCGGCCTATACCTCAAGATGTCACCCCCGCGAAAGCGGGGGTCCACCTAACAGGGCGCTAGAAAAGTGGTCTTGGTAGGTCGCGAGGTCATCTTGTCATCCTGAGCGGAGCGAAGGATCTGCTGTTTTCGCTCTGGGACGCGGGGACGGAAAGCAGATTCTTCGTCGCTTCGTTCCTCAGAATGACATCCGTCCCGACTTTTTTGGCGCCCCTTAGAAGGTTTTTCAACAGACCGCAGGGGAGTGTTGAGAAAGCCTGTCCGCCGTGCTGGGCGCCACTGACAAGCACGTTCGCTGCTCTCTTGGGGACCTGCCTGCCGGTCTGGCATCCTCCCAAGCAGAAAAAAGACACGGACAAGGAAAACCAAGCCTGAAAACGGCCTGGTGTTCCTTGTCCGTGGCACCCGTGCAATCGACCCCTCGTGCTGATTCAAAGGGCTTCTTCAACACTCCCCGACGGGGTCGGGCACCGAAGGGCATGAGAAAGGCGGTTCAGCGTGAGCGCGGAACCGCCTTGAACCTGCTTGATGACGTGTCAAATCAGGGGCACTTGGCCGACCAGGCCTTTAACTCGTCCGTCTTCCCAAGTTGCGCCAGCGTCACTTTCATCATCTGGCAAAGGCTCTTGTCGTCCGGATAGAACGTGGTGACTTTCTCCAGAGTCGGGTACGCGTCGCTCCATTCTTCCATCGAGAATTGGCAGATGGCCAGAAGCCGCCATGTGTCCCGATCCTTGCTATCGAGCTCGACAACCTTCGAGAAGCGCGGTATCGCCTTCTCGAAACTCTCACGGCGTTTGTCGGCGTAAGCTTTCTGCTGTGCCGCCGCTTCGGTGTTCCCGGGCGACTGCCTCACTTCGCGGTCATATTTGTCCACGGAATCCTGGACTCTTACGGCCGCGTTGTAGTAGAAAATCCCCATGTTGTACCAAGTGTCCTTGGAACCCGGATCGCGGCTGACGACGGCTTCCTGCCACTTGAAAGCTTCCGGTTCATTGCCGAGGCGTGAGAAGATGTCAGCCAGCGTCACGATGGCGTTGATATCATTGGGATCAAGGCCATGCAGACGGCGGTTCAAGACCACCGAGCGCTCCCACATCTGTTTGTCGTAATAGCAGGCGGCCAGGGAGACCATGAGGTTGCGGTACCGGGTCGCCTTCTCTTGAGTCAGTTTCTTGAATTTCTTAGCGTATTCGTCGAAGGCCGATGTGGGCCTCCCGGCCGGCCCCGCGAAGAAGGCCGCGGTGTCATACCAGTTCGTGGTGGAATCGGCGAGTTCGACACGATTGAACAGGCTCTCAGCGATAACGAAGCTCGCGAGGCTGCTGTCCACATTCCCCTGCCGCTGGTGGATCAACCCACGGGTTGAGAAAGCACGAAAATCCCCCGGCTTCAGCAGGGCGCACTGACGGAGCGCCTCCTTGGCCATGGCGCGAATCTTGTCGGCGACGCCCCTGAGGCTATCCGAATTGACAGAGGCTTGAGCCGAGGCTGACATCTCTTCAGTGGAATCCGACTGGTTGACCAGGCTCACGGCGCGGTTGAATCTCTCGACCCACTTGCTGTCTTTGATCTTGTCGATACTCCTGACTTTCTTCTCCCACTCCTTGGGCGCAGCGTATTCCCTGGTGAGATTGTATTCGATAATCATGCTGTCGATCTCGTCTTTGTCCGCCCAGACGGAGCCAAGGAGGAAGTGGACCTCGAAGTTCTCGGGGTAGTTGTCGCGGGCGACGTGGAGGTTTCGGAGCGCGCGATCGTATTCGGGCGGGTTGGTCGCCAGGGCAATCTTAGCCGATCGGATGTAAACGTCGAGCGGCTGCACAACCTCTCCACCGACTTTCTCCTGCGCCATTACCTGTTGCGCCGCCAGTATCATCAGGCCCGCCAGCAGAATCATCGTTCTCTTCATCAATAGGGTCCCTCCTGTCCGACCCACCCGGTTGCGTATTGCACTCATAAGGCCACGCATTATACACACGGTTTCAGAAACGGCAAGCGTAATCTGGCCCTTCCTGTCAATGATCGTCCCATGGTGCCAAACGCCTCCCGATTCTTTCGTCTCATACCGCCGCCTGCGACACATAGAAGCGAGCTACATGACCTGCCGGACTGTGTATTGGATCTTCACTTCGCCATCTTTGGGCACATCAATAGTCCACTCCGCAGTCCGAGCATCCTTCTTCACGTAGCTGGCAGAGCTCTGGGTAATCGTCCAGTCACCCCAGAAGTGCTCCTCAACGACGACTGTGACGGCTGCTGACTTGTGGTTGCGAAGAACGATTTCCAGATCATCTTCCGAAGTATTTCTTGTGATCTGCCGGTGATCTTTGGGATTTCGTTCGCCGACCACGTCGAAGGCATTACCCAATACTACCCGGACCTTCTCGTCTTTCGGTGTATGGTCGATGGCATCCTCACCGACGAACTCCAGAGAGCCATCGGCATCGGCCTTCATGACCCGGATCTTGCCCGCCGGGAGCGGAATCCCCAGACCGGCTGCGGCGGAGTTCTGGAATTCCATCGTAACCCGAACCTTGGAGCCATAAGAGGCACCATCATAAGTGAGCAGCTTGCGAGCCGTGACGCGCGCGGGCTCGAATAGGGCAATCTGTTTGATTTCATTATCGCTCAGGGTCGATGGACGCTGCAGAGTGTAAAGGTGGTACTCGAAAAACTGCTTCTCAGTGAATCCTAGGTCCGCGGCTGCCATCATGGCCTTTTCCATCATCATCGGTGGCCGGCGTGCGTCCACGCGGTGCACATCACCGGCAATCAGCTTGACGGTGGCATCGTTGTAGGTCGCACCCGATCGATTGTCGATCGAAACCCACCCGGCCAGGTCCAGGCGGTCCTCGTCCGCCGAGACGGTGGCCACATACTCCGCGTGCCAGCCGATTCGACCGGTCAGGTAGCGAACCTCTGCCGGAATCGGACCGGCGACATCCGAATTCAGTTTCCAGACGAGAGTTGGCCGTGTGATCAGGCCTTGCGGGAGTTCCCCCAGGGACAGGTCGGCGATCTGTTCGCGATTGACGATGCGAATCCCGGCGTCAGCAGTCTTCAGAGTGAGTGTCCCGGCATCAAACGCCAGAAGTGCACCGTCGAGCATCTTGTCCTGCCGAGTAAGAACTTGGATTGGTCTATCAAGATACTTCTGCAGGACCTTTTCCGACGATACCAGATCGTACCGATAATTCTGTTCCAGAAGTGTCACGGTCTTGGGCTGATCGGTCACGGTGAAGGCGACCGATGTGGGATCGATTGCCGCGGCCACGTCCGTGAACGATAGATCAAAGGTGCCCTTCTTGAAATCGAGTGTCCGACCGTCCTTGACCAGCGCCAAGTCGTTGTTGTAGATGGTGATCTGGACACCGGCCTGCGCGGCCGCCGACCAGACCATCGCAACTACAGTTACTACGGCTAAGAGTCTTCGCATTGAGACCACCTCTTCCCTGTTTTCCCCGGCGTTATCGAAGTCTCCCCGGTGCAACCAGTCACCCCTTTTCATATTCTTGTACCCATCAACCCTCCGTGGCGACGAATCTGATCACCAGCCAACGAGTTGCTCGAGATTGGCGTTGATGCGGGCGACTATCATCTGGAAGTTCTCCCGCTTGGCGCGCTCCTTCGCGACGACCTCCGTGGGCGCGTTTTCGAGGAAGTCGGGGTTGTCGAGTTTGCGGTTGATCTTCTCAAGTTGAAGTGTGTTGTGCTCCAGTTCCTTTTGCAGCCGGCGCCTCTCGCCGTCAAGGTCGATGACTCCTTCGAGAGGGATGAAGATCTCCGCATCACGGATAACGGCGGATGCGGAGGGTATGGGCTTTTGGACCTCGGCGGCTATTGTGAGATTCTCGACCTTCCCCAGGATGCCGATGTTCGCCGCATAGGCCTGCAGATTGCGGAGGAGACGAGGGCGATCAACGCGGATCAAGCAGTTGATGCTCTTCCCTGGCGGGATCTTCATCTCCGAGCGCACGGTGCGAATCGCGGCAATGACATCGAAGACCTGCTGCATTGCCGCTTCGAGATCCTCATCCATCCAGTCCCCCGTGGAGACAGGCCAGGGGGCCAGGGTCACGTGACCTGCGGGAATGCCGGGCAATCGCTCCGAGAAATGCGCCCAGAGCTCTTCGGTTACAAACGGAGCCAAGGGATGCAATAGCCGGACGATTGCACCCAGCACCTCCAGAGAAACCTGCTGCGCGGCTCGTTTTTGGACGGAGTCTTCCTGCTGATAAAATCGGGGTTTGGCCAGTTCGAGATACCAGTCGCAGAAATCGCTCCAGATGAAATCATAGAGGGTTTTCGCCGCGGTATTGAAACGGAACGAGTCGAGGTTTTCGGTGACCGCTTTGATGGTGTGGTGGAGGCGGCTTTCGATCCACCGATCCGCCAATTCCAGTTCATTTCTCGATTTCAGCAGATTGATCGGTTCGGCGGGAGGCGTCTCGGGCTGGTTGGCCAGGACGAGACGCGCTGCGTTCCAGAGCTTGTTGGCGAAATTGCGCCCCTGCTCGAATGTGTTTTCGGAAATGAGGGGATCCTGACCTTCGGGGGCTGCGAGAACCAACGAGAGGCGCAGCGAGTCGGCGCCGTGTTTCGCAATGATCTCGAGAGGGTCGATCCCGTTGCCCAAGGATTTTGACATTCGCCGACCGATCGCGTCACGCACGGTGCCATGGATATAGACATCTGAGAACGGGATTTCGCCCATAAACTCGCACCCGGCCATGACCATGCGGGCCACCCAGAGGAAAATGATCTCGGAGGCGGTGAACAGAGAAGCGGTCGGATAGAACGCTTGCAACTCAGGAGTTTTCTCGGGCCAGCCGAATGTCGAGAACGGCCACAGCCACGAGGAGAACCAGGTGTCCAGGACATCGTCGTCCTGCGTATAACCGTCCCCCTTAGGCGGGGTCTTGGAGACGATGATCTCTCCGGTCGTCGCATTCTTGTAGACCGGTATCCGGTGCCCCCACCAGAGTTGTCTTGAGATGCACCAGTCATGAATGTTCTCCATCCAGTGGAGATAGACTTTTGACCAGTGCGGCGGGTGAAAGTGGATCTGGCCGTTCTTGACCGCCTGTATTGCGGGCGGTGCCAAGGCCGACATCTTGACGAACCATTGCTCGGACAGGAAGGGTTCAATGACAGTTGAACATCGGTAGCATACGGCGGCGCCAAGACGATACGGCTCCACCTTCTCCAGCAGGCCCTGTTCTTTCAGGTCGGCGACGATTTTCGCGCGCGCTGTGTCACGTTCCAAGCCGGCATACGGCCCGCCAGCCTTGGTGATCAGGCCACGGTCGTCGATCACTGCGATTGCTTCCAGATTGTGGCGCTTGCCGATTTCGAAGTCGTTGGCATCGTGAGCGGGGGTCACCTTCAGGACGCCGGTGCCGAATTCGGTATCAATGTAGGAGTCGGCGATGACCGGCATTCTGCGCCCCAGAAGCGGCAGGATGACGGTCTTGCCTACGAACGACTTGTAGCGGCTATCCTTGGGATTAACCGCAAGGGCGGTGTCTCCCAGCATCGTCTCTGGCCGGGTGGTCGCGACCACGAGATGACCCTCGCCATCGGCGAGGGGATACCGGACATACCAGAGTGAGCTGTCTTTTTCTTCCCGTTCCAATTCGTCATCCGAGAGGGTGGTGTGGCAACGCGGGCACCAGTTGACGATGTACACACCTCTGTAGATGAGACCCTTGTCATACAAACGGACAAAGACTTCCTTGACCGCCTCTGAAAGACCGGGATCCATTGTGAACCGGGTGCGCGGCCAATCACAAGAGCAACCCATCCTCTTGAGCTGGTCGAGGATGATATCGCCGTTTTTCTGCTTCCACTCCCAGACGCGCTTGAGGAATTCCTCTCGGCCGACGGCCTCACGGGTTGTCCCTTGGGCGATCAGTTGCTTTTCAACGACGACTTGAGTGGCGATCCCTGCATGGTCGATGCCGGGCAGCCATTCGACTTCGTGGCCGGTCATGCGTTTGTAGCGGAGCATAATATCCTGCATGGTGTTGTTGAGCGCATGGCCCAGATGCAGGACTCCGGTGACATTCGGAGGGGGGATGACAATTGAGTATTTGGGCCGTGCCGCGCGCGGATCGGCGTGGAAATACCCTTTGTCTTGCCACGCAGCCCACCACTTGGCCTCGGCCTCGTGTGGTTCGTAGTTCTTCAGCAGTTGAAACGTTGTCATCGTCGGGGCCTTTTCCGGATCAAGGCAGAAGCCTGATGTTACCACAGTCTGTTTCCGCAAGTCAAGGGTACATCATCGCTTCCCGGTTAGTCGTGTCGGCCAATGGTGGCCGGAGCCCACCCTACGTCGGGACCGATTCCAGGCTTTCGCGGCAAGGAGATCCGCTGGCATGAGAGACCGGGCAGTGGCATATTCCGCCGTCCAAGTCGGGGGATGTGGCTGGATGTCAGCCCCACAGGCTTTTGGGGGGGAAGGATTCGGTGGTTTCTCATATGAGCACGAGGAAGAAAGCGGCGGAGAAGCAGTACACTTTCGATGATCTGGTCGGGATCATGAGCCGGCTGCGGGGTCCGGGCTGATGTCCGTGGGACCGCAAACAGAATCATCGGACGCTCCTCCCGTATTTGCTGGAAGAAACCTACGAGGTGATCGATTCGGTGGATCGCCGGAACATGCCGGCGCTGCGGGAGGAGCTGGGGGACCTGCTCTTGCAGGTGATCTTCCACGCACAGCTTGCTTCGGAGCGAAAACGATTCACGATCGAGGATGTGGTCGACCGGATCTGCCAGAAACTGGTGGCGCGGCACCCACATGTTTTCACGCGCCGGCGCCGGCTGTCGGCCGGTCAGGTTCTGGGTAATTGGGAGAAAATCAAGCTGGCGGAGCCCAACTCCACAGGAGAGAAGCGGGGCGTGCTCGATGGCGTTCCCAGGACTCTCCCCGCCCTGCTCCGAGCCTATCGAATCCAGGAGAAGACTTCCCGATTCGGCTTTGACTGGGACGATCCCCTCGGTGTTCTGGACAAGATTGATGAGGAAGTGGGTGAGCTGCGGCGGTCGCTGCGGCGACGGCGCAAGGATGAAATCGCGCACGAGCTGGGTGACCTGCTCTTCGCCCTGGTGAATCTCGCCCGACATCTGGATGTCGATCCCGAGGGTGCTCTCTCCAAAACAAATCGGCGGTTCATCCGGCGTTTCCGTTACATCGAGAAGCATCTTCCCGAGACCGGCAAGCGGCTGGGGGACGCGAGCCTTGCGGAGATGGATCGTCTGTGGGAGAAGGCCAAGAAGTCGGTGGGGTGATGGAGTGCTGCAGCGGGGACAGCCTGCAGTCGGACATAGAAAGCCAAGCCGAAAGGCCGCTTGGTCTTCTGTGTGCGTGGCACCCCTGGGATCGGCGCTTCATTCTGGGGAGTGTTGAAAAACGTGTCTCGCTGCCAATGCGATGGGCGGACAGGAGTGTCCGCCCCACTGAAGAATCTGTGTCTGGTGGCCCGGACACTCCTGTCCGGGCACTTTTTCAACACTCATTCTGATCTGAGGACCCGTTTCAACACAACTTCGGGGCAGGGGCGACGTCACTGGGGTGCTTGCCCATGATGTTCACAAAATCGAGGTGTTCCAGTGTTAACCGATTTCAATTGGCGTGGTTACAAGCGGCAGGTGACCGGGCGAGTGGCATGCCATTGCCGGCGTCCCGGGCTGCCAGCAAACTAACACTAAAACAGTTATCTTTCGGGCCCGAAAAAGAGCTTGACGGTGCATGGACTGGGATGTTTAATGACGCCCGGCGCAGGCATCAAAAGATGCCCGCTGGTGGTGATTTTTTTCACGCGCTACGTGTATACCATTTGGAGGGGTATTGCCACCTCCAGATGCAAAGAGCGAGCAATCGACCGCTTGGTTGTGAAACTTAACGAAGGGAGAGAGTGGATGAAGCGAATCGGAATGGTGCTGGCGATCGCAGCCTGTGTGCTGCTCGTGACAGCTCCGGCATGGGGACAGGATTCCACAAAGGCTGCGGCTGCGCCAGCCAAGGCCGAGACCAAGGCAGCGGTGAAGCACCAGTATGTCGGTGAGACGAAGTGCAAGATGTGCCACAAAGCGCAGTACGAATCGTGGTCCACGACCAAACACGCCAAGGCATGGGCATCGCTGAAGCCTGAAGAGCAGAAGAAGGCGGAGTGCAATGAGTGTCACATGACCGGCAAGACTGCGGCCGATTCGATGCTGGTCAACGTAGCCTGCGAGGCCTGCCACGGCCCGGGATCCGACTACAAGATGACGAAGAATATGAAGGATCCGAAGCTGGCCGCCGAAGCGGGGCTTATGCCGATTACCGAAGCGTCCTGCACGCGGTGCCACAACAAGAAAAGCCCGACTTTCAAGCCGTTCGATTTCGCCAAGGCGAAGGATCCGGCGGCGGGTGGCGTGCACAAGCATCCAGTCAAGGCCAAGAGTTGAAATGAGTCCCTCGAAAGACCTTTCCCCCGACGGCTCGCCGATAAGCCGCCGGGGGTTTTTCGACATCTTCTTGGGCGGGGGAATCGCAGCCTTGGGGGCAGCGGTGCTCTACCCACTGATGCGTTTTGTGATTCCGCCGGAGCAGCCAGAGGCAATGGTGTCTCAGGTTGTGGCGGCCAAGGTGGGAGAGCTGGCCCCCAATTCCGGCAAGATATTTAGATTCGGGAAGGACCCCGCGATCTTGATCATGACGCCCGCCGGTCAGTATCGGGCATTCACTGCCATTTGCACCCATCTGGACTGCACGGTTCAGTACCGCTCCGACCTCCAGCAGATCTGGTGTGCCTGCCATAACGGGCACTACGATCTGAATGGCAACAACATTTCAGGGCCGCCACCGACGCCACTGACCGCATACACCGCCACGGTGCGCGGTGATCAGATTCTCGTGAACAAGGCATGAAGGATCAGACCCGACTAAGCGGGCTTTGGGACTGGCTTGATGAACGACTGAGCTTGTCGGCCATCAAGGAACTGGCGCTGCACAAGCGGGTGCCAATGCACCGGCACTCGGTGTGGTATTACGTGGGCGGGATGACTCTGTTCTGTTTCCTCGTGCAGATCGTGACGGGCATCTTCCTTCTGCTTTACTACCGCCCTACGGCCGAGGCAGCATTCGAGTCGGTCGAGTTCATCATGACCGACGTGAAGTTCGGCTGGCTGATCCGGTCGATTCACTCCTGGTCGGCCAATCTGATGATCTTCTTTGCCTTCGTACACATGTTCTCTGTGTTTTTCATGCGTGCCTATCGAAGGCCGCGGGAGCTGACGTGGGTATCGGGGGCATTTCTCCTTTTCTTGTCAATGGGGTTTGGCTTCTCAGGATACCTTCTCCCCTGGAATCAGCTGGCCTTCTTCGCCACCAAGGTCGGGACCGACATTCTCGGTCAGATACCGTTAATCGGCGGGTGGCTGCTGACGGTCGCACGCGGTGGCGAGGATGTCACCGGCGCGACCTTGACCCGTTTCTTCGGGATTCATGTCGCCGTTCTGCCGATGATCTCGACGTTCTTTCTTTTGGGACACCTCGCTCTGGTACAGAAACAGGGAATGAGCGTCCCGATCGGCGAGGAATACAAGAAGTGCCGCCAGATGCCCTTCATCCCCAATTTTGCTCTGAGGGACTTGGTTGGGTGGACGCTGGCCCTTGGGATATTGGTGCTTCTGGCTTCGCTCTTCCCGTGGGAACTGGGAGAGAAGGCTGATCCGCTGGCGTCTGCCCCCGCGGGGATCAGACCGGAGTGGTTCTTCTGTTTCATGTTTCAGACACTGAAGTACATTCCAGGTAAGGTGCTTTTTGTCAATGGCGAGCTTTTGGGCATCATCGGCTTTGGTCTGGCGGGCGCGGCGCTGGTGCTTGTGCCATTCCTGGATCGTCGTGCCGCGCGTGAGGAAAAACACAAGTGGCTGCCGGTGATCGGCTGGTTTGCAATTCTTTACATCATCGTGTTTACGGTTCTGGCGTACGTCGTATGAGAGCACAGAGAGCGCTTTTCAGCCGAAAGTTTGCCTTGTGGTTCATCGCAGCAGTCGTGGCGGGTCTTATCGCGTGGCCGCTGCATGGGGCAGGCGCCAAGACAGGGAACTCCTGCCTTGATTGTCATATCGAAACGACTCAGAAGCGGCTGAGCGGCCCGGCGAAGAACCTGGTGAATGATATCCACTACACCAAGGGGTTTGGCTGCCAGGACTGTCACGGCGGGGACCCGACCAAAGGGATGGCCGAAGGCGACCCTGCGCTGGCACACGATTCGGCCAAAGGGTTTGTCGGGTCGCCGCGCCCGCAAGATGTTCCCGCATTCTGCGCACGCTGCCACTCTGATGTCGAGTTGATGAAGAAGTACAACCCGAAACTCCGGGTGGACCAACTGCTGGAGTACCGGTCGAGCCAGCACGGGAAACTGCTCGATACGGGCGACGAGAAAGTCGCGACCTGTATTTCCTGCCACGGCGTGCATGGAATTCTGCCGGTGGCCGACACGCGGTCTCCCGTGTACCGGGTCAATGTCCCTGCCACTTGCGCGAAATGCCATTCGAATCCGGCCTATATGAAGCCGTACGGCATTCCTACCGACCAGTACGCGCTCTTCAAGTCGTCGGTGCACGGTTACGAACTTCTGGAAAAGGGTGACCTGGCAGCGCCGGCGTGCAACAGTTGCCACGGCAACCACGGAGCGACACCACCAGGGCTGACGTCGATTGCGTTTGCCTGCGGCGAGTGCCATGCCAACAATCGGGACTTCTTCAATCAAAGCCCTCACAAGGACGCCTATGCACAGATGAATCTTGGGGAGTGCACGACCTGCCACAACCATCATGATATCGCCAAACCGACCGATTCCATGCTGGGCGTCGGTGAAGGCGTCTTGTGCACCCGGTGTCACAGCCAGGGGGATAAAGGGTACGAAGCCGCCGCGAAGATGTCGGTCGAGCTGGATACGCTCAAGCTGACGATCAATCACGCCCACGAACTTCTGACCCGTGCCGAGCGGGGCGGGGTGAATGCCCGGCTTGGCAAGTATGATCTCCACACGGCAGACGATGCCCTGATCAAATCCCGCACGGCGATCCACTTTTTCGACTTCGACAAGTTTCATGAAATAGCCAGCTCCGGGATCACGGAGGCCCAGAACGTTATCACCCTGGGTGAAGAGGCGCTCTGGGATTTGCGAGTTCGCCAGATCGGCCTTGGAGTCACGGTGCCGATCATTCTCTGGGTGGCACTGGCCCTCTACCTGCGAATCCGGCGGATGGAACGGGATAAACCCTTCGCCTAGCCGGACCGGGTGAGTGAGCGGCCCCCGCACCCGCATGGCGCTGGACTTAACTCTCCACACCGACGATAATTATTCTATTGCGGTTCTGGGGCGACTGGTCTACTGTTGAGGTGGAGCCATCTCTTGATGGCTGGAGGTTTCAGTGCAATTGCCGGGATTCCCGGGTATGCCGAGGGGGGATTTGATGAAGAAGCGGCTAGTGGTTTTTGCCACACTGCTGGTGGTGGGGGGAGTGTCCTTCGCCGAAGCGACCACTCTATCGGGACGGGTTGGTCTGTCAACCTATCTCTGGCGTTACCGAGAGGTCGATTCTACCGATACCCGTCATCTCCAGAACACAGGAACATTGAATCTCCGCCTGGGGCAGATCGCCGCACAGGATCTTGAGGTCCTGACGTCGATGCGGGGGCGTTTCGACGTGCGGAATGCCGGGGACAATCCGAGCGACTACCACGTGTACGACCTGCAAGTTCGCTGGAAGAACATCGGGAAGGCGGTCGATCTGACCGGCGGACGACATCGGGTGTACTGGCCGAACGGAACGGTGTCGATTGATGGAGGATCGGCCACGATCCACCCAGGGTATGGGGTCGAGGTCGGAGGTTTCATTGGGCTGATTGCGCCTGAAGATGGCCGATTCAAGATGACTACCTACGACAAGGGCCACGCGCTCGGAGCGCAAGTCGGCTACCACTCCACCGTCGTCGGCGACCTGGCGGTCTCGTTCGCACAGAAGAACATCGCGCGCACGTACGGCGCCCAAGCGGTCGACAATCTGGCTTCGCGGACGGTGGGGCTGGACTGGAAACGGACGGTCAAGAACTTCGGCGGATTGTATGGCCAGATGCTCTACCAATTGCCGACGCAGCGTCTCGGCCGGGTGCATCTGTCTGCACGCTGGCGTGCCAGCGACGATTTCTCAGTCAATGCCCAGTTCCGTTACCGTCGGCCGGACTTGGCCTACAATTCGATCTTCTGGGTATTTGGCGAATCGCGTTACTATGAAGGAAGGCTGCAACTCAGCTACCGCCTGAACCCGACGTGGTCGGTCAATGCCGGCGGCGTGCATGTCGATCTGGTCGGCGGCAAGTCGGAGCGGTTTGAACTCGGAGTCTCGCACCGGTACTTCTCCCTCACGGTGAGTGGGAAGACCGGCTGGTCGGGGAAAACGATCGGAGTCAGCGGCGAGGCGCTCTATCCTGTCAACGACCGCTGGACTCTGCGGGGCGGGACACACCTTTCCAGCTACGAACTAGCTGAAGATGCAGCGGAATCGAACTTCGAGGCGTCATCGTGGGCAGGGTGCACCTGGCACTGGATGACGCAGTCGACACTGGATGCTGAAGTCCAGTATGTGTCGCAGGACATCAAGGTGAAGACGAATTACGGGGACGGCAGCAGCGATATTCGTTTAATGTTGCGTCTGTCATGGTGGTTCTTCAATCATCTGGGATCAAAAGTCGGCTGAGAATGCCTGACGTGAGGGTCGCGTTGGCTCGATCGGTCAAATTACGACAGGGAAGGCAATCATGAGATACAAGACGATAGTGTTGCTGCTCGGCGTTGCGGTGGGAATTACCGCGGTCGTTGCCGGTTCCAAGACGAATGAGGCGGTGATCCGATTCTCACACGGCTACCATCTCGATGAAGTGGGAGCCAAGTGCGAGGACTGTCACAAGGACGCGGCCAATGCGACCGAGTCGGCGGCCGATTTGCTCCCGAAGATGGAGAGCTGCTACGCGTGCCACGATCAGAAGACGACTGAGTGTAACGTCTGCCACACGGAGGCGAACGTCCAGGATGGGAAGTATTCGGCTTACGTTGCCTCGGCGCGCGAAGTAGTCTTCTCGCATCAACTTCATGTGACAAATCAGAAGATCGAATGCCTGACCTGCCATGGCAATGTCAGCGGGGCAAAGAAGGCACCGTCGCGTGGCTTGCCGTCCATGGACGTGTGTGTGGATTGCCACCACAAGCGTCAGATCTCCGACAATTGCGATGTGTGCCATTCGCAGGTCGAGCTGCGCAGGCCCGACGACCACGGACCGGACTGGGTGCTGGACCACGTCGAATCAGCCCGGCGCGATTCCAAAAAGTGTGAGACGTGCCACCGTCCAACCTACTGCGAGGAGTGCCACGACGGTGCGGCTCTCGGGCTGTCGATCCGCGGCAAGACGGGAGCGCCAGTTGATCTGGTTGGACCACTGGCGGCCGCACACGAAGGGAAGAATCTTCTGATCATTCAACGGCGGCACGACCTGAACTATCGTTACAGCCACGGCGCGGACGTGAAGTCGAAGACGTCGGATTGCGGCACGTGCCACGAGACAGGCAGTTTCTGCGCGGCCTGCCACAATCCCGAGAATGACGGTGGCCGCCCGAAGCCGGTCTGGCACGAGGTTGCCGGATTTGGCGCAGGCGGGAAGCACGCGGAGCTGGCGCGCAGGGACATTGAGGTGTGTGCTGCCTGCCATGACCGTGATGCCGCGGAGCCGAGATGCATGCAATGTCATCGGACCATTGTATCGCCGCACGCAGACGGGTTCATGAAGGATGTGAACGGTCCGTGGCACGATGACAACAACGCAGTCTGTTTTGTCTGCCATGATGCCGGCGGGCGGCATCCTGGGCAGGGATTCTGCGGAAGGTGCCACGGGGAAAAAGTGGGCGACTGAGCGGCAATTTCGGCAGTAGCTCATCCAAACAGCGACTGACAGAGGGAATCCCGGGAGAGCCGGGATTCCCTTTTGGGTTTTGGTCTTGTGGGGGAAGTGTCTGAGTTACGGGGAAGAGGGCGCACGCCGTGCGCCCCGACGCCGCAGCAACGGAGGGACAACTCGCGGGATCGGACGCGAGCGAGGGGCTCAATGCCCCTTGCCCACTCTTGATATGCCGCTGTGTAACGTGTTCTACTCGATAGGATGAAATGAGATCTCGATGCGGCGATTCTTGCGGCGGCCGGAGGCGGTGTTGTTGTCGGCGATGAAGCTGGTTTCACCGCGACCTATCGCCTCGATCCGTGTCTCGGCGATACCCTTCTTCACGAGGTAGGCCTTGATCTTGTCGGCGCGTTTCTGCGAGACGGCGAGGTTGGCGCTGTCTTCCCCGATGTTGTCAGTGAAACCCTCGACGGTAACCCCCGTCTGGGACGAGTCGTTGAGTCGTATGATCAAATCATCGAGGATGGACAGGGTGTAGGGATCGGGTTTGGTCGTGCCGGGGAAGTAGGTGACGTGGAGCACCAAGCGACGGTTGAGTTGAGTCATGACGAGGCAGCCGGACTTGTCGACAGACGGGCCACGCGGCGTGTTGGGGCAATGATCCAGCGAGTCAGCGACACCATCTGCATCCGAATCGCCCACCTGCAATGAGGTGTCGATCTGGATGGTCACCGAATCGCGCGCTTTCGAAAGGGTATCGAGCTGGACTGTGATTGTGTCGAGCTTCGCTGGGATGGGCTCGCCTGGCAGCATTTCCTCATCGGGAACTGTAAGAGGAGAGGGTGGCTGATGAGATGAATCGACCGGCGTGGGTGCGATTTGTGCAAGGCCCACGGCTGCAAGCAGCAGAACGAGCAGGATCGTCCCTGCAGAGAGTCTCGTCTTCATCAGGCGCGAATGTAACTCGACGGTTTGTGTCGGCAAGTGTTTTTGCGCTCAGCGAGAGTGCATCGAAGCCGGAGAAGGCGGCTGCCGGAGGAACCGCTTTCCCGCGCGACGTGCCATCGGGGCAGCCGCCCTGCATCGCTTCCTTCAGCGTGTTGCCTGCGAGCGCACTGTTCAGTAGACACGCACAACCTGCACACCCGTGTAGTAGTGGGTCAGGATGTCGCGGTACTGCTGGTCGGCACGGGCGCGACCGATCATGCCGCACTGACACATGCCGACACCGTGACCGTAGCCAGTACCGGTGACAAGCGCTCCGATCACGTTTTTGTGCCGGTCTCGTTTCAGATCCAGTCGGAAGCGGTCTGAGGGGAGTATGGACCCGGGGCGCGAGGGGCGTCCCAGCGCCCAGCGGATCTGGTCGGCTCGGATGGTCCAGTCTCCCTGGGGGGTCGCCACGGTCATGATTCTGACGCGCGCGCCGAGAGTCTCTTCTTCGAGACGGATATCCCTGATGGTCTTGAAGTCCGCAACCGGCGGCGGCTTGAGCAACTGACGATAGGCGCGGAGGTTTCTTAGGAGGGTCCTCTTGTCGAAGGATTCTGTCCAGGCGGAGTACTTGGACCAGTGGCAAAACGTGTCGTCGTCGACCGAAACCAGAAACGGTCGCGGTGCTTTGGGCCAGACATCCTCGATGTTGTCGGTTCGGCCGCCGCAAGTGGAAAAGTAATACGCATCGATCAGATGATTGCCGTAGGTAATGACCTCTCCGGCTGTAGCGGTGATAGCCTGACCGACCCAAGGCCGCTGCTGGGAGGCACCCACGTAGACCTGATCACTGACGTCGGCTTTCAGGTCGTAGGGGGCGCCTTCGTATTGGCCGAGGTGCGCCAGGGCGTAGGTGCGGGCGGCAACCGCCTGGGCCTTGACCGCTTCAATCTCATTGGGGGCCCTCTCCCCCATCTCGGGGGCAAGGACGCCGGTCAGGTAGGCATCGAGATTCAAACGGTTGGTCACGAGCGGCTTGCCATCGGCGCCAAAACCAATCATCAGTGCTCCGAAGTACGGGACATCACCCAGCCAGAGCCGCTGGCTGGAATCAGTGGCCGCGATCCAGACTCCGGTTAGATGGTCTGCAAGTTTCACCTTCTTCTCGCCCCGAACTTTGATCCGATTGCGAGATAACGAGAGAGTGACCGGCTCTGAAGTGGAGAATGTATCCGATTGCTTCCCAGGGGAGGCAGTGCGGACAATGAAACGTCCGTCTCCGCGAATTGTGAAACGTGACCCTGTGGTCATCAGACGAACCCTGACGGCCGGGGGCGGGATGCGGTCGTCATCGAAGACACCCACGTCGTGGAGCCTCGATGGGATGCACCCGCCAACGGCGAGAATGGCGAGCGCCAAGCCGATGGCGAGACGGCAGAGGGGAATGACGGTGCGATTCCTCATGGCCGGGCGCGTTGTCATGGAAGTGAGATTGATCCCAGAATCGCTGGTCGGGCACCGGTGGCGCCGCCGAGATTGCCGGGGCGGCCACGCAGGGTTTCGGATGCGAGAACCGCAAATCCCGCCGACTCGACGTATTGCGCAGGCATTCCCCATTGGTCCGAGATACTGACTGTCCAACTCGGAAGCAGTTCTGACACGCGTCGCACCAGAGTGCGATTCCTTGTTCCCCCACCTGCAAGAATCATGGAACGTCCGGGAGCAAATGGTTCGACCCACTTACGCACGGATTGGGAAACTGCGGCGGCGGTGACCTCGACAGCGGTCGCGAGCAGATCGGAGGGGCTATTGACTCCTGCATGGGTGAGGTCTTTGCCGACGCCCTTTGTCCTGCCCCGGCCGTTGCAGGGGCGATCCGTCGGGTCGCCCCTACGGTCCTGTTGAAGCCAATTGGAGACAGCGCGTGATCCGAATTCCTCACGCCCGCAGGTCTTGGGTGGCCGACGGAGGAAATACGGTGCTGCGAGAATCCGATTGACCAGTCGCCGGTCTGGTGTACCTGAAGCGGCGGCTCTGCCTGAGGCATCGTACCGTTTGTCCAGTACCGTCTGGGCGAGTGCGTCGATGATCATGTTGCCCGGTCCGACGTCAAAAGCACGAATTTCCAACCGACCGTTCCTTGTCCGCGTCGCTGAGACATTCGCAATGCCGCCGAGATTCAAGACGACGTGGTCCTCTCCAAACAGCAGGCAGTGATAATAACCGGAGAGAGGGGCTCCCATCCCGCCGGCCGCGATGTCGGCGGAACGGAAATCACCGACTGTGATCACGCCCGTCTGATGAGCGATGACCGCGGGCGAACCGATCTGCCAGGTGGCCTTGTGGCGGATTCCGCCTGAAGCACCTTGGTTGGGGAAGTGCGCGATTGTCTGGCCGTGGCAGGCGATCAGATCGACCGATCCTCGTGTCTTCCGGTTCCGTGAGAACTCACGCACACGATCGGCGATCCACTGGCCAAGCGCGAAGTGGGCGCGGGCAACCTGCTCTTTGGTCACGGAATCCGAGTCAGCAAGATACGCGAGAGTCTCGCGGAGTGCCGTTGGGTAACGATACGAGTGAGTCTCCAGAAGGCGGATCGAGCGCTTCTGCAGCCGTTCTTGGATCTCCATCAAAGCGAGATCGAGGGCATCAATGGACGTCCCGCTATTGATACCCAGCACCAGCCAGCGCGGTTTCTTCAGCAGACGAGCGATGGGGTGGCCAAGATGTGAACTCATCGATCGGGTGTCTCCTTGCCCACGTTCGTCCATTCGCGCCAGAAAGCCAGGGCGCGCCGTTGCAGGATCCGGTCCTGACAAACCACGATCAGATTGCATCCGGCCGTGATGGAAGCACGGACGGCATCTTCGATGGGATACTGCCTGGCGACGGCATCCATGGCGAGATCATCGGTGAGTATGAGTCCGTGGAATCCCAAACGCTCGCGCAGCAAGACCGTCGTAATCAGGGAGGACATGCACGCCGGACGCGTGGCATCGAAACCCATCATGCGCTGATGGCCGACCATGACCATCTCGACGCCGGCGGTGATCGCCGCCCGGAACGGGACGGCATCAACCCTGTCCCACTCGGAAAGCGGGGTTGGATCGACGGCGGCACCGTGGTGGGGGTCTATCTTCACAGCGCGAGTCCCGGGGAAATGCTTGGCGCAGGCCGCCACTCCATGGTTCTGAACCGCCGGTATGACCGCGCGCGCCATGGCCGCGACCTGAGACGACTCATCGGAGAATGTCCTGTCATGCAACCATTCGGACTCGGTGGCGCCGACATCCACGACCGGCGCCAGCAAGGTATCGACGCCGATGGCCACAAGGCGTTCAGCAACGCGACCGTAGGCGGCCGCTACCACGTGAGGGGGATCGGTTTGATAGGACCGGAGCGTCTCCATCGACGCGGGGGCATCCGGGAGGCGGCGGACGCGGCCACCCTCCTCATCAATCATGATGCGAATGGAGCGGGGTGAGGATTCCCGCAGCATCGAAATCGCAGACCGGACCTGGGCGTCGGACCGGACATTGTTCTGGAAGAGGACGATTCCCGCTGCAAACCCATCGGCCAGCCATCCCAGCAACTCAGGGTCGGGCTCGGTACCATCGTATGAGACTACGAGCGGTGATGTCATGTCTCGATCCATGGCACCGTCGGAGGCGCTCATTGGTTCATGTTAGAGTGAATCGCGTCTGGGCGCAACGGTCCATTTCCACAGCAGGACTTTCGGTGCAGGGCGAAAACGAGGAACACGAGAGGCGAGACCTATGTCAGACGGTGCAGACGGTATTCTTGCCGACGCCTTTGGCACGGTACAGTGCCTGATCCACCGACTCCACCAAGTCGTCTTCGGAGCGCCCGTTCTCGGGATAGCTGGAGATACCGATGGACACGGTCATTTTCAAGGGGCGTCCGCGCGGATCCGGGCCAAAATCGGTTTGCTCAACCCGGTGCAGAATACGGCCGCCGATAGCAATCGCCTCCTCGTAGCCTGTCTGCGGGAGAATGACGATGAACTCCTCTCCTCCGTACCGGGCGAGGATATCGACATCGCGAATGCAGGAGGCAATCACCTGCGCGAGACCGCGCAGGGCGACATTTCCCGTCTCGTGGCCATGACTGTCGTTGAATTTCTTGAACCAATCAATGTCCACCATGAGCAGGGCGAGGGGCTGGGCATAGCGAACCGCACGGCGCTTCTCATCGTCCAGGCGGGCGCGGAAGTGACGGTAGTTATAGACTCCGGTCAATTCGTCGATGATGGTCAGTTTTTCCATGCGCTGATGCAGATCGGCGTTGACCAGGGCCATGGCAGCAGAGGTTGCCAGAACAGACAGGACGCGCTCGTCTCGTTCGCTGAACGCGTTGACCTGGGGGGACTCGGCCGTGAGCACACCGACGACTTTTCCCTGCGAGATCATGGGCACCATCAGGCTCGACCGGTGCGATTGCCGGCCGGAGGCCGCATGATTCAGCTGACGGTCCACGATTCGCCGGGCCTCGCCGCGCTCGATAACGTCGCGCATGCCATCGGCCACGGGAGCAATCTGCGGCCTCTCGAAACGAGATGTGCGCTCGAGGTCCACGCGACCTCTCAACCACAGTGCTTTAGGTGCGGGATCCCATGTGTAGAGTTCACAGACAGGGTAGTTGAGGACAGAACGCGCGATGTGGAGGACACGGTCGATAACGTCATCCTCGGCCAGAAGCTCCGCCAGCGAATGCGACGCCTCGTAGATCGTTTGCAACTGGTGGTGCGTCCGTTCGAGTTCGGATGTGCGTTCGTTGAGTTTATCCAGCGCATTGAGGAGCCTCTGCTCTGAGTGCCGGATATGCACTGCCGAGTACCCAATGGCGGAAGTGAACAGTGCGAGCATGACGCCACGGAACAAGAGTGCCGGCACCGCGGCTGCTCCGGCCTCGGGGAGGCAGAGAAACAAGTAAATGGCGGTGACCACTGCTGCCAGAGTCATCCCCGCCCTCAGACCCTTGTAGTAGCCGATGAAGGGAATCAGGGCAAAGAATAGGAGGTAATGGTTGCTGGCTGCTCCGCCATTGATGTGCACCGAGGAGGCGATGGCAACAAGATCGAGGAAGGAGACCAGCCAGAATACCAGATCAAATTGGGATCTCGGCCGACGGGCCAGTCCGAGGGCGGCCACCATCAGAGCCAGGGACCCGATTGAGATCGCGGCGCCCCAGGTGACGGCGGCGATCTCGGTCCAGGATGTAGCAACCCAGAGCGCAAGGCCTGACAGAATGAGGCCATGAACTGCCCAGAAGATGGAGTCCGCTCCAGGCGCCAGAGACTTATGGGACGACAGCATCCAGCGCATAGATTCACAGCCGGGCCGTCGCTCTCAACTCGTGCAGCGGCCCTAAATCCTTGTATCGGCGAGGGAGATACAACTCTGGAGCGCAATCGCCCGGAGGGCGACCGGCAGTTGTCATTTGTTCCCTGGGGGCTTTCTCATTCGCGCCCGGAAGGTCATTCTCTCTGAAATTTTGTTGCATTTGTGCCGAGACTGCCTAACCTGCGAAAGGGGGAACAAAGCCCACGAGGCGCACGTACCCCGGACTGAGGAACGCTCTCTCGACACTCTGTGGAAGGAGTCTGATGCATGAAGCAGACCGGCTGGATTCCAAGGACCCAAACGATGCGGATCCTGACGCTATTGGCTGCCTGCGCCGGCATGATGTCCGGATCCGACCAGGCATCGGCTACTCAGTTCAAAGGCGGCGAGGCAGTCCATGTGCGGGAGGGCGAGATCCTGGACGACTTGTTCGCGGCAGCCAGCGATGTCGATTTTGATGCCCACCTCGTAGGGGATCTTTTTGCCGCCGGGGCTACGGTCACAGTGGGCGATTCAGCGCTGATCGAAAATTCCTTCATGGGGGCGGCCCGGCGGGTCGACGTCGGCGGACACATTCTGAATTCCGCCCGCGTTTTTGCCCAGGACATCAACATTCGCGGCCACATCGAGCGGAACGTAATGGCGTTTGCCCAGTCCGTGACCATCGACGACCGGGGATGGATTGAAAAGGACCTCTACCTGGGTGCGGGTGAGGCGATGGTCCGGGGACGAATTGGTGGTGAGATCGGAGGCGGCTGTGGAAAGATCGTTATTGCCGGGCAGGTCGACGGCAATGTGACGATCGAAGCCGACCAAGTAACCATCATGCAGTCGGCGATCATCGGGGGGAAACTGAAGTACCGTTCGAGCCGTGATGCGAAAATCGAAGAAGGGGCCCAGCTTCTCGGCGGTGTGGAGAAACTTGGTCCGCGCACCAAGAAGAGTGCCTCATACGGGCTGGGGAGTTTCTTGTGGGATGCGTGGTGGTTTCTGGCGGCATTTGCGGCGGGGCTCGTGCTGCTCGCGCTGTTCAAGCCATTCATCACCCAGGTGAAGCAGGCGATTCTCCTCGCATCCTGGAAGAGCCTGGGACTGGGATTCCTGTTTTTGATTTGTGTTCCGGTTGCCGCCGTGATCATTGCGCTAACGCTGGTGGGAATCCCACTGGCGGGGCTGACCCTGCTCTGCTGGGCGATCCTGCTGTATCTTTCACGGGTCTTCGTCGGATTCGCGATGGGCGAGTGGTTGCTGGGACGAATAAGGGCGGGACGTGCGATGCCAAGCGGCGTCTCGATGTTCGCAGGGATGCTGATTCTGACGCTGATTGCGAAGATTCCCTACTTTGGTTTGCTGGCCCAGTTGATGATTTGTTCGCTGGCGCTGGGGGCGTTTCTGATGACGGCCTACCGTTACAGGACGCAGGGGGTGTAGAGCACGAGTCTAAAGACCCGTGGCACCGGGCGCTGCGCGTTCCAGGTAAGACAGCTTTTCCGGCACGGCATCCGGCAGAGTCTTATGGACAGGCAGGTTCCCCAGCTTCTGGGGAAATCTGCCTGTTTGTGCGCTCTCTTCCCAAGCCCGAGAAAGACACGGACAAGGAAGACTGAGCCCAAGAGCTGCCCGGTCTTCCTTGTCCGTGGCACCCCTGCGGTCGGCCCGTCATTCTGACTCAGGGAAGTTTTTGAACGCGCCCCGGCGTATATCGGCGGCTCTCAAGAGGTCAGTGCGCCGTGGCATTTCTTGTATTTTTTGCCCGACCCGCACGGGCAGGGGTCATTGCGTCCTACTTTGGCGTCGGCGCGACGCATGGGCTGTTTTTTCCCGGCGGTTCGCGCCTCCTCGTCGGTGCCGCTGTAGCCCATGGCGGAGGCCTCGGCGTGGATCGCCTGCATCCGCCGTGTCTCAACCGCCTCTTCCATCGGAGGAGGCTGGGAGATCTGGAGGCGGTAGATCATTTCGACGGTCTCGCGGTCAATGGTGTCCATCAACTGCGTGAACATTGCGTACGCTTCCTTCTTGTACTCGATCAGCGGATCGCGCTGGCCGTACGCACGCAGGCCGATGCCGGTCTTGAGCTGGTCCATCTCGTAGAGATGTTCTTTCCAGCGTTCGTCGATGACACGCAGCATCGCAAAGCGCTCGAGCTGGCGCATGAGAGCGGGCGTGAGGGCCTTTTCTTTGTTGGCATGGACGGCCAGGGCCTGTGATCTGACCTTTTCGAGCACTCCATCGCGATTGAGTTCTCTCACCTCGGGAGCATCGAAGTTAATATCGGCCATCATCGTCTTGATCAGTTCCAACCGGAGCGTCGCGGTATCCCACGCGTCGGGCGCCGCGTTTGCCAGGCAGTACTGATCGACAAGTCGTTCGGCGACCGTCTCGATGAGGCCGATGGCTTCTTCGCGCAGATCGTCCTGCTCCAGGCACAGCGCGCGGCGGTTGTAGATCACCTCGCGCTGCTGGTTCATGACGTTGTCATACTCCAAGAGGTGCTTGCGGATACCGAAGTTCTGGCCCTCGACCCGTTTCTGGGCGCGTTCGATCGCGCGCGTGACCATCGAGTGTTCGATGACCTCGCCCTCCTGGAGTCCAAGCCTGTCCATAATGCCGGCAATCCGTTCGGACCCGAACAGGCGCATCAAGTCGTCTTCGAGGGAAAGATAGAAACGCGACGACCCAGCATCACCCTGGCGTCCGGCTCTCCCCCGCAACTGGCGATCGATGCGGCGGGCTTCATGCCGCTCGGTGCCGATGATGTGCAACCCACAGGGTACGGCATCATGACATTTCAACTCGCCGATGAGCGGACATACTTCCTCGGTCTCGACGGACCTGAGAATCAGGGCGCAATTGGGATGCTTGACCACTCCCGCACCCAGCTTGATGTCGGTGCCGCGTCCGGCCATGTTGGTGGCGATGGTCACGTGCCCCGCCTCACCGGCCCGCGCAACGATTCCTGCCTCCTGCTCATGATACTTGGCGTTGAGAACCGCGTGCGGGATCCCCACGCGCTTGAGCATCCGCGACAGGGTTTCGGAGACTTCGACGGTCACAGTGCCAACCAGCACCGGGCGTCCGGCATTGTGTTGCTGGGCGATCTCCTCGATGATCGCGTTGTACTTCTCGCGGCGCGTGCGGTAGATAACATCTTCGTAGTCGATGCGGCGCACCGGCTCATTCGTGGGAATTGCGGTCACATCGAGCTTGTAGATCTCGTAGAATTCGCCCGCCTCGGTGACGGCCGTGCCGGTCATTCCCGCCAGTTTCTTGTAAAGACGGAAGTAGTTCTGCAGTGTGATTGTGGCGAGGGTCTGGGTCTCCGCCTCAATCTTTACTTTTTCTTTTGCTTCGATCGCCTGGTGCAGACCTTCCGAATAGCGCCGGCCAGGCATGAGACGGCCGGTGAATTCATCGACGATGACGACCTTACCATCCTGCACGACGTATTCGACGTCCTTTTCATAAAGCGAGTATGCCTTGAGAAGCTGGGAGACAATGTGCACTTTCTCGGAGCGCTCGGCGTGGACGCTGAACAGATCGTTCTTAGCTTTGGCCTTTTGAATGTCGTCGAGATCCTCGCGCTCGTCGATCTCGGCAACACCGGTGCCGATGTCGGGGATTTCGAAGAGCGATTGCTCGTCGGGGCGGAGAAAATTGATTCCGTTATCGGTCAGATCGATGGTGTTGTCGCGCTCGTCGATGGCAAAGAGGAGATGTTCATCGATTTCCGGCATGCGCTTGTCGCGCATGAAATCCGATTCGGCACCCTGGATCGCGCGTTTGACGCCGGGTTCTTTGGTGAATTTCAGGAAGCGGTTGTTCTTGGGCGCCCCGCGCTTGACAGCGAGGAGTTTCACAGCCGCGTCGTATTCCTCCCCTGCTTCGAACAGCTTCGTACCTTCATCGACAAGCTGGCTGGTGATCTCGCTCTGCTTGCGGTTCAGGCGTTCGACCATCTCGCGCATGTCGGAGAACCGGGACATGTCGGTGCGGCCGGTCGGGCCGGCGATGATCAGCGGCGTGCGCGCCTCGTCGATCAGGACCGAGTCGACCTCGTCGACAATGGCGTAGTGGAAACCGCGTTGCACACGGTCCTCGACGCGCACCGCCATGTTGTCGCGCAGATAGTCGAACCCAAACTCGTTGTTGGTCCCGTAGGTGATGTCGCAGTTGTACATCTCGCGGCGCGTCGGGGGATCCATGTCGTGCTGGATACAACCACCGGTCAGTCCAAGGAACTGATAGATCTGGCCCATCCACTCGGCGTCGCGGCGGGCCAGGTAGTCGTTGACAGTGACCAGATGGACGCCCTTGCCCTCGAGAGCATTGAGGTAGATCGGCATGGTCGCCACGAGGGTCTTGCCTTCGCCGGTCGCCATTTCAGAGATCTTGCCCTGATGCAGCACAACGCCACCGACCACTTGCACGTCGTACGGGATCATATCCCATGTATACTTGATCCCGACGATGTCGAAGGTCCGGCCCTTGAGACGGCGGCAGGCGTCTTTGACAGCGGCGAACGCTTCGGGCAGGATGTCGTCGACAGTCTCACCTTCGGCGAGGCGGCGTTTGAAGTCGTCGGTCTTGGCGCGCAGTTGTTCGTCGGTCAGCGACCGGTATTCTTCGTAGTAATGGTTGACCGTCTCGACGATTGGCTCGATCCGGCGCACGTCGCGGTCGTGTTTCGAGCCGAAGATCTTGGTCAGGAATTCTTCAACGAAAGACATAGCGGTCTTCTTTTCTGAGAGTCGTGGCGGTGAATTGATCTCGGCGCATCGATCCGCCCCTCACCCCTAGCCCCTCTCTCGCACACGGGAGAGGGGGAACCAATTGCGCAGTCTGTGGGTTCGCATCGCGTATCACCGAAGAACTTTGACGCTGCAGTGGTGGGCGGGGCCCACCTTACGCATCCTCATCCTTGATCCCTGGTCCTTCTTCCTCAGAATTCCGTCCGCCCTTCGAGGGCGCGGATGACTGTGTTGACATCGGCGTACTCGACATCGCCGCCCATCGGCAGGCCGCGGGCTATGCGTGACACTGTGACGCCCAACGGCTTGAGCACCTTCGCCAGATAGAGCGCGGTGGTTTCTCCTTCGGGGGTCGGGTTGGTGGCGACGATGATCTCGGCGATGCCATCGTTCTTCACGCGCGCTACCAGATCGGTGATCTTCAACTCATCCGGTCCAATACCATCCAGTGGGGAGAAAACCCCGCCGAGGACATGATACACACCGCGGAATGAACCCGCCCGCTCGAAAGCGAGGACATCGTGGGGCTCCTCGACCACGCAGACCAAGGAGTGATCGCGGTCGGACGCGCGGCAGATCGGACAGGGATCGTCATCGGTCACGTTGAAACAGGATGAGCAGAACTGGATCTTCTCTTTGACGTCGATAATGGCCTCCGCCAGGGCGCGGGCATTGTCCATGGGAGCCTGCATGACATGATAGGCCAGGCGGTAGGCGGTCTTCTTGCCAACGCCGGGGAGTCTGGCGAACTGGTCGATCAAGCGTTCGAGAGTTGCGGATGTACTGGCCATGCTGAGTGCTACCTCACAGCGGCTAGGCGGTTCATTCCTAATACGAGCGACTCGAAGAGGGCGCACGGCGGTGCGCCCCTACGCCCACCAAGGGAATCGCACAGGTCGGTGCGGCGGATCTGGGTTCTGGGCCGAGGTACAAATCTTGCTTCCCTCCCGTGCAAGAAAAAAAGCAGATGCTTCGCTTCACTCAGCATGACATGGCTTCTGCGCATTCGAGTTCGCGACTTTCTGAGCATTTCCCTAGAACCCCATCCCCGGCATCGGCAGGCCGCCGGTGAGTTTGGACATGCCCTGGGTTTGAAGCTCCATGGCGCGTTGCTGGGCTTGGTTTATGGCGGCGCAAATCAGTTCCTCGAGCATTTCGACGTCATCGGGCTTGACGACTTCGGGGTCGATCTTGAGTTCGAGGAGTTCGCGTTTCCCGTTGAGGATCGCGTGGACCATGCCGCCACCCGAGGTCCCCTCGACACGTTCGTTCTCGAGATTGGCCTGGAGCTTCTCCATCTCGGCCTGCATCTTCTGGACCTGCTTGAACAACTGGTCGATGTTCTTCATCGTCGTCTGTCCTTGTGCGCCGGGCATCTACCCGACGATTTCGCCGTCGAAGCGGCGCAGAATTTCCTGCAAGTTGTGATCTGACCGTACCAGATCGTCTGATCCGGCGGCCGATGATGAACGGGAACTTGCCGATGGATTGATCGGACGGGCTGAAGACGAATCCTTCACATGGATCGTGACTCGAATACCTGTGCCCAGCAGGCGTGCAATCTCGGCATGGATCAGATCGCGGATCGGTTTCTGCTTCAATTGTTGCTGGTGAAAAGGAGAGCCGTTGTAAACGTTGAGATCCACGGCGCCCGGTCCGGTGCGGATCAGATCTGCGTGACCGAGAATCGCGCGGAGCGTCGGACGTGTCTTGCAGATCGTCTCGAGGATCGGTTCGAAGTCCAAAGGCACGCCAGGAGTACTGGAAACGGGCGGTTCCTCCATAGCTGCCACCGAAGAATCGCTGGTCGATGACGGCTTCGACCCGGCCGACGGCGGCACTACGACGGGGGTTTGCGCGGCCCTCGGCGGCGAGGTGCGCAGCGGATCCGGCGCCAAGGGACTGGGGTCTCTCTGGGTCTCGGGCGCAGGGGGACGATCCATGGAGGGCGGCCGCATTGCGCCTCTCGGATCGGGCATTGGCACCGAACCGCCTCCGCCTTCGATGCGATCGAGCACCTGGCGGATATTGATTGACCGATCCATCCAGGCGCAACGCATCACGAGGAGTTCGACCTCAAGCCCGGGTTGAGCGGCCTTCTTGTAACGATTCACCAGCTCGATCACCATTTTCAGCAGACGCAGGAGGTCGCCTTCCTCGAACGCCCGCGCGGCGGCGACATAGCGCGCCAGAGTGTCCTGATTCAAGGACTCATCGGTGAAACGGGAGCCGAGCGAGCGGGCAAAAAGGAGACGCTTGAGATGCTCAGTCGTCTGTTTGAGAAGCTGGTGCAGATCGCGCCCGGCCTTTGAAACCTGTGTGATGACATCGAGGGCCTTCGTCGGATCGTGCCCGGCGAAGGCATCGGTCAGATCGAAAAGGACGGTGACATCCACCAAGCCGAGCGCTTCGTGGGCAAGCTCAGTTGTCAGCTTTCCGCCCGCGTAACCCACGAGCTGGTCGAGCAGGGACTGGCCATCGCGCAGGGAACCGGCGGCTTCGGTCGCGATGATGTCCAGTGCGCCTTCATCGATATCGATGGATTCGGCGGTGGCGATGCGCCCGAGGGTTTCACGGAGACCCTGGTGCGAAACCAGGTGGAAGTCGAAACGCAGGGTGCGTGAGCGAACGGTGGCAGGGACTTCGTTGGGTTCGGTCGTGGCCATCATGAAAATGACCGACGGCGGCGGTTCCTCGAGAGTCTTCAATAAGGCGTCAAATGCGTTTCCCGAGAGCCGGTGCACCTCATCGATGATGTAGATCTTGTAGCGCGATGAAGCAGGGACGTAGCGGGCGGATTCGCGCAGGTCGCGGATGTTGTCGACGCCGGTGTTGGAGGCGGCGTCGATTTCGAGAACATCGAGGCTGCAGCCGTTGGTGATACCGGCACAAGTCGCGCATTTGTTGCAAGGAACCGGCGACGACCCTTTCTCGCAGTTGAGAGCCTTGGCGAGGATCCGGGCGGTGGTCGTCTTGCCGGTGCCGCGCGGGCCGCAGAATAGGTAGGCGTGATGGATACGCCCGGCGGTGATGGCATTCTGCAGGGTCTGAGTGACCTGCGGCTGTTCGACGACATCCTCAAAGGTTTGAGGCCGCCATTTTCTTGCGAGTGCTTCGTATGTCACGAGCGATCCTCGTGCCAGGGGGAGGCCTGAAGACTGGCTGCGGTGGGCTGGACGGAGTGGACGAAGTGGACGAAGCTAAGACGGGACACGGTCATGATCATTGTCCAGACTGCCTTTCTCTCACCATGTTTCCACCGAGCCGATCAATAAAGGGTTCGTGCACCCGCCGTCGACCCCGTCCGATGGGACAGTTCAGATCGCCGACTCCGGCCGAGCGACCCTGCGGCACACGAAAATAAACGCCGACCGCTGCTACCTTCCGGTCCTGACGGGGTTAAGCATCTTTCCGTTGCGCAAGACCCGGCCCTCAACATCGACAAGTCCGACCTGTGGTCCACCGTCCTGACGGGCCTCGGGCGGTCTTCAGCCCCGGTATAGCGGGTTCCGGGTACAGGGCACCGCTGACTCCCCGCCTAGCACGAACCCGGTGGATTATACGACGGCGAAATGGCCGGGACAAGGGCAATGGGGGCGGGGCCGTGGTTAGATGGTCATCTCGGGTGTATTGGTGCGTGCAAGCATGCACCCTACTGGGATTTTCCTCGATCCAAACCGGCTCTGGTCGGTATACTGATTGTATGCGGCGGATCGGCACGGTTGGTGTTCTGCTGGTGGCCATTTCTTCTTTCCTGGCCCTCCAGGCCATGTGCCGGCCCTTCTTCCTTTGTATCGAACGGACATGCGAAATTGGCGGGAGGCAGACGACGTCCTTGGGAGCCTGTGTGGCTCAAGCGCCGAAGGAGACCGGCGGTTGTGGCAGGTGCGCCAAGACCCAGCCGGGAGACCTCGCCTGCGCGGCACAGCCTTCCGAGACAGAGAGCCGCAGACCTTGCATGCCCGACTTCGACTTCTCGTCCACCAAGACGTGTTGTGATTCGAAGGACATTCCCAGACCGGCAGGAGCATGCCCGAACCGGGTCATGTCCTGCGTCTACTGTATCCCGGCGCGGTTTGTCTGGGAGCCCGCACCACTTGACGCTGTTCGCCAGTCGGATGGCGTCAACCGGCTTGCGATTCTCGCAACTGTTGCCATGACTGAAGCCGACCGAGCGAGTCGTCTGACCCACGCACATGCTCCGCCTGGTATCCGACCCGCCGAGGCGGGTCTCGACCGGCGAATCGCGATCTGCTCATTCCTCCTATGAGCCGTTCGACCGCTGCCATGAACTGACAGCCGGACGGATGCCGTTCGGCACAGAGGTCGAACAATCTTAGCAGGAGGTATTCTCATGGTTTCAAAGAACCGTACTCTGCGCATTCTCGTTGTTGCGCTTGTTTCCACTCTGTTCCTGACATCGGGTCTGGCATTTGCATCCGGGAATTGCGATCCGGCGAGTTGCAAGACGGCCTGCAAGGCGGAGTGCAAGGACAAATGCAAGGCCGAGTGCAAAGACAAATGCAAGGCCGAATGCAAGGACAAGTGCACGACCGAGTGCAAAGACAAATGCACGACCGTGTGCAAAGACAAGTGCAAGGAGCAGTGCAAAGGGAACACCGCATGCGCCAAGAAGTGTTCTGAGGGCAAGGGCGCCGGTTGTTCCGGGCACGGCAAGGGCAAGTCCTGATTTGCCGCGCAATCCCTGTAAGCATGAAGGCCGGGCGATGTTTGCCCGGCCTTCTGTCATGCGGCGACATGTCGCCGCACGCCAAAGGAATGGTGGGCGGAACCCACCCTACGGGCTGCAGGGATCGACCGGGTTCGGGCCACCGCTGAAAGCCGTCGCGATCAAGTAGATGACGTCAAACACGTCGGTGACACCATTCTTGTCGACGTCGCCGCGTGTCTTAGGGCACTGCGGGTCTTGGATGTCCGGAGAACCGCTAAAGGCGATCCCGATTATCTCAATCACGTCGAACACATCGATGACCCCGTCGCCGGTGGGACGCGCTGCGATATCGCCTTGGTGCGGGCAGTTGCAGTCACCGCGACAATTGATGAGAACCGAAACGTTGTCACTGCCGGCATTGGCCACCGCCAGGTCGGCATCGTTATCCCCGTCAAGATCGGCGGCAAAGACTGAGTGAGGGCCATCCCCGGCCGCGTAGTTCACCGCCGCCGCAAAGGACCCATCCCCGTTGTTCTTCAGCACCGAGACGTTATCGCTGTTGTTATTGGCCACCGCCAGGTCGGCATCGTTATCCCCATCCAGATCGGCGGCAAAGACCGAGAAAGGGCCATCCCCGGCCGCGTAGTTCACCGCCGCCGCGAAGGTCCCATCCCCGTTGTTCTTCAGCACCGAGACGTTATCGCTGTTGTTATTGGCCACCGCCAGGTCGGCATCGTTATCCCCGTCAAGATCGGCGGCAAAGACCGAGAGAGGGCCATTCCCGGCCGCGTAGTTCACCGCCGCCGCAAAGGTCCCATCCCCGTTGTTCTTCAGCACCGAGACGTTGCCGCTGTTCCGATTGGCCACCGCCAAGTCGGCATCGTTATCCCCGTCAAGATCGGCGGCAAAGACCGAGTAAGGGGAACCCCCGGCCGCGTAGTCCATCGCCGCCGCGAAGGTCCCATCCCCGTTGTTCTTCAGGACCGAGACGTTTCCGCTGAAGTTATTGGCCACCGCCAGGTCGGCATCGTTATCCCCGTCCAGATCGGTGGCAAAGACCGACTGAGGGCCATCCCCCGCCACGTAGTCCACCGGCCACGCAAAGTTCCCACCCCAGTTCATCAGCACCGAGACGTTTCCGCTGAAGTTATTGGCCACCGCCAGGTCGGCATCGTTATCCCCGTCCAGATCGGTGGCAAAGACCGACCAAGGGAAACGCCCGACCGCGTAGTTCACCGCCGTCGCAAAGATCCCATCCCCGTTGTTCTTCAGCACCGAAACAGTGCCGTCGTTGTTGATCGGATCTGTGCCCGCGTTGGCTACCGCCAGATCCTGATCCCCATCCCCGTCCAGATCGGCCACAAAAACCGAGAGAGGGCCATCCCCGGCCGCGTAGTTCACCGGCGCGTTGAAGCAGAACCCCTGCGCGCTCGCGCTTGCCGTCAGAAGACCGAGGCAGATCACCGCTGCAGCAATAGAAATGCCAACCAATCGACTTGTTTTCATCCCTACTTCCTCCTCTCGAGTTACACGAGTTCTCCGCCCCCAGACTTCGGGGAGCGGGTTCGGATCTATGCGCAGTACCGACTTGTGACGTCAGACGGGCAGAACTGCGGAACGAGATAGAGAATCGGAAGACGCCGCGATGACCGCCGCCCACCCCATCAATGGAAAGTATAGCATCCTGCGGGCAAGCCGTCAAGAGGAATTGTCATTATTGCACAACGGGACTAATGTCATCCTGTTTGGTCGTGCAAGGGGATGGGGGACATGGGCTTTCGGCCCATAAACGCAGGCGAGGGCGCCTGCGCCACATCATGGAATGAGGAAAGGCCCGGGCTGGACCGGGCCTTTGATCGGAATTCTTGTGGAGCAGAGCGGGATCGAACCGCCGGCCTGTACGTTGCGAACGTACCGCTCTCCCAGCTGAGCTACTGCCCCAGTTGAGTCATGGCACCAACGCCGCAAGGCGCCTTGACGATGCGAATATATCTATTCCAATGGGGCTGATGCAAGGAGATCGGGGGGGGACGGGCATCCCGCCCTGACGGCGCAGCCGCCCTCGGCTGCGTTACGCGGGCGAGGGCGCCCGCGCCACATTCTGCGGGGTGGGGCACCGATGCCATATGAACTGGGGACACGGGTAACGCGGAGGTTCTCTGAAACGAGGTGAGGGGATCAGCGCAATCCACTGCGGGATAACGCAATGTCCACGAGGGGATTGATGTCAAAATTCCGATAAGCTCGGATGGAAAGCGGGATGTATTGTTGACGGGATGGGATGGTCGATTATCTTGTGGGATGAGGGCCACGCGAACCGGGCAAGGCCGGGCTCGGTCGACGCGCGGGCCCTTTTGTGAACTTGGACCTCTACAGAACCCGTTACTCTACGGCCGGGACGGATCTTTCGCAGAAGCGAGATTATGCACCGAATCGTACGCAAACGCATTGTTGCTCCTGATACCGTGATGTTCCACATCGAGGCGCCGTGGATTGCGCGCAAGGTACAACCGGGGCAGTTTGTCATTGTGCGTCTCGACGACAAGGGCGAACGGATACCGCTTTCCCTTTCGGGTTGGGATGAGATCGAAGGGACGCTGCGGATTATCGTTCAAGGAATCGGGTACACGACAAAGACGTTTATCCAGATGAAAGAAGGCGACTGCATCCGCGATGTTGTCGGGCCGCTGGGACGGCGGACGCATCTGCCTTCCGAGGGGACGCTGGTCGTGATCGGAGGAGGGTACGGAGCAGGGGCTGTTATGCCGAATGCCCGTGAAGCGAAGTCTAAGGGACGACGGACGATCGGGATCATCGGAGCGCGCACGAAAGAATTGGTATTGCTCGAAGACGAGATGCGGGAGGTCTGTGACGAGGTTTTCGTGACCACCAACGATGGATCGTATGGGATTGAGGGATTCGTCACTCACGCGCTGGCGAAGATACTGGAGAAGGAGAGCGTGGGCGCCATTCTGGCGATCGGTCCGGTGCCGATGATGCAGGCGGTCAGCAATATGACCAAGCCAAAGCAGATTCCGACATTTGTCTCTCTCAACGCGATCATGGTGGACGGGACTGGGATGTGCGGCGCCTGCCGTGTCACGGTGGGCGGACAGACCAAGTTTGCCTGCTACGACGGTCCCGATTTCGACGGCCACACGGTGAACTACGATGAATTGATGCTCCGGCAGAAGATGTATAAGACGCAGGAAGCGCAGGCCATGGACTTGTTTTGCCGGCTGGAAGAACAATTGCACGCACAAGCCGGAACAGCCTGAGGACAGCAATCCCGATGGACACGCCCGGAAAACTTCCCCTCAAAGAACGGATGAAGATCCCCCGGCAGCTCATGCCTGAGCAGGAGCCGGATGAACGCAGGCACAACTTCAACGAGGTCCCGCTCGGATTGGATCCGGAAGCGGCGATACTCGAGGCATCGCGCTGCCTGGAATGCCGCAAGCCCACTTGTATTGACGGCTGTCCTGTACGGATCGATATCCCGGCCTTTGTGAAGCTGATCGCCGAGGGGAAGTTCAAAGAAGCCGCGGAGAAGATCAAGGAGACGAATGTCTTGCCGGCGATTTGCGGACGCGTTTGTCCGCAGGATGAGCAGTGCGAGGCGGTTTGTGTGGTCGGAAGGAAGAACAAGCCTTTGGCACTCGGGATGCTTGAGCGTTTTGCCGCTGATTGGGAGCGCGCCTCGGGGCACGTCGCCGATCCGAAGGTGGCGCCGCCGACCGGGTGTAAAGTGGCGGTTGTCGGCTCGGGACCTGCAGGTTTGACGGCGGCTTTTGAATTGGCGAAGCGCGGACACAAGGTGACGATTTTCGAGGCGCTTCATCGCCCCGGTGGTGTTCTGTTTTACGGCATCCCGCGTTTCCGGCTTCCGGGTGAGGTGATCGATGCGGAGATCGCCTACCTTCAGAAGATGGGCGTGGAGATTGTATGCAACGCGCTGGTGGGGAAACTGGTCACGGTCGATGAACTGCTGGAAGAAGAGGGATTCGACGCCGCGTTTTTGGGGACCGGAGCGGGGCTGCCGTGGTTCACCGGGCTGCCGGGCGAGAACCTGAATGGCGTATACTCGGCCAACGAGTTTCTGACGCGGCTGAACCTGATGCGATCCGATCTGTTTCCCGAACGCGCGACACCGGTTTTCTGCGGCAAACGCGTGGCGGTGGTCGGCGGCGGCAATACTGCAATGGATGCGGCAAGGACATCGTTGCGTCTCGGTCCGGAGAAAGTCTACCTCTTCTATCGCAGGACGCGCGAAGAGGCACCTGCCCGCTCCGAAGAGATCGACCACGCCATTGCGGAGGGCATTGATTTCCGCTGGCTGACGGCGCCGACCCGCTTCATCGGCAACGAGAATTACTTCGTCAAGCAAGTCGAGATCCAGCAGATGCGGCTTGGTGAACCTGACAGCTCAGGGCGCCGGCGCCCGGAGCCGATCCCCGGCTCGGAAGAGATCTTCGATGTGGACACCGTTGTTCTGGCGCTGGGATTTGGTGTCAATCCTCTGATTGCCGAAGCGACGCCGGAGATCAAGACGGACCGTCGCGGGGTGGTGCAAGTGGACGCCGCCACGGGGATGACGTCAAAAGACGGCGTATTCGCCGCTGGGGACGTGATTACCGGTGGTGCAACAGTGATCTTAGCGATGGGTCAGGCCAAGACCGCGGCGTTGGGTCTCCACAACTGGCTGATCCGGCGCAAGGGACTCGATTTGCCGATTGAGGCTGCGGCTCCTCCGGTCGCTGCACCTGCCGCCTGAGTTTTTTCCAGCGGGAAGTTTACTCTTCACTGCATGATCTCGCCTGGTGGCCCACCAGGGGTCCTGCCCGCGTGCCCGGGTGTAACTCTCCTCAAGACCGCAGGTCGTTGGCCCCACTTGGTCGGCAGGGATCGACTATACGCACTCCCCGCACGAAACAGAAACCCCGCCCCCCGGCATTGGCCGGGAGGCGGGGCGTTCCCTCTGATTCGGTCCCGCAAAGCCCTACTTCAGCGGGACCGAGACCTACGACAACTCAAGCTACCGTGTGCACGGATCGCAGGGTGCCTTGCCACCGCTGAACACAAAGTCGATCAGGTAGATCACATCGAACACGTCCGCCACACCGTCGCAGTTCACATCGCTGCGGTTGATGTGCGGGCACAATGGATCCTTCGGCGGCGCCGCGCCACCCGAGAAGACGTAGTCGATCAGGTAAATGACATCGAACACATCCGGCACGCCGTCATCATTCATGTCGCCCTGATGAGGACAGTTACAGCCACAATTGGTCAGCACAGCGATTGAGTCAGCGTCATACAGAGCTGCAGCGATATCGGTTTTCACGTCCAGGTCAAAATCGGCCGCTCTCACGCACGCTGGGCTGCGGCCAGTGGGGAAGTTCTGTGGTGGGGAGAAGGTCCCTCCGCCGGCGTTGCGCAGCACTGAGAGATTGTTGTCGTTTGTGTTCGCAACGACCAAGTCCACATGGCCGTCTCGATCCATGTCACAGGTGGTCAGGTCCGCTGGAAAGCTGCCTGCGGAGTACGCATCGAACAGGCCGAAGCTCCCGAGCCCATTGTTCCTAAGCAGTGAGACGTTCGGAGGGTTGCAATGCTCGACCGTGACCAGATCCATGTCGCCATCTTCGTCCACATCGGCACATGCAATCCGTCTCATGGTCACGCTTACGCCCCCAACTAACCAAGTGACGGGTCCCGTGAATCGACCATTCCCCTTGTTCTTCCAAACCCTGACTGTTCCCGGATTCTCGTTGACACTCGCCACTGCCATGTCAATGGCCCCATCTCCATCGAGATCGCATAGAACTAGCGAGAACGGGGCAGTCGCAATATAGTTACTGTCCAGCCCGAAGGTCCCGCTTCCGTTATTTTTGAATACTTGGACGCGGTTGTCAGTGACACAACTCACAGCCAAGTCCAAATCACCGTCCCCATCTAAGTCGGCACCCCTCACGCACGTCGGGTTTGTTACTGTGGGGAAGGCATCGCCAGCCGTGAACGTACCATTTCCGAGGTTCTTGAAAGTGCGCATTGTGAATACAGAAGCCGCGCTCGCGGTTACTATAAGGTCGGTATCACCATCACCGTCTATGTCCCCAGCGAAGACCGAGTATGGTTTATATCCAACGCTGTAGGTGGAGCTAAGAGGAAATGTACCGGCCCCGGAGTTCAAGAATACCGACACGTTTTCACTGAGGTTGTTGGCGACAGCGATGTCGGGGTGTCCGTCGTTGTTCAAATCCGCGGTCGCAATCTCTAGCGGCGCGTCCCCTGCAACGTACTTCGCAGCTGGGGCAAGACAGATGTCCGCCGCCTAAGCGCAGAACGCTACCGACGAAACAAGACAGAGCCCGATCACTACCGGTCGTGCAACGGTCTTCATTGCTTTCCTACGCATGGTGCTGCTCCTTCTGCCCCGTTGGTTGAACTTGAGATAACTCATCCGATCAGTATGAAAACGCTGCTAATGTTCCGCCCCTATTCAGGTCACAGGATTCTGTCGCCGGATGGGCACCGTTGTGGTCACATGGATCGGCCCTGATTTGTCTCGAAAGCTCATCAAAGGTACCTCGCGACGCCCCTGTCAATTACTCACAGACGATCATGCCTACGGTCCGCACGGATCGACCGGATTTGGCCCTCCGCTGAATGCCGTCGCAATCAGATAGATCACATCAAACACGTCGGTGACGCCATTGTTGTCGACATCGGCGCGCGTCTTCGGGCACGCTGGATTCTGGATGTCAGGAGAGCCGCTGAAGGCGACTCCAATCACCTCAATGACGTCAAACACATCGATCACCCCGTCGCCGTTGATGTCACCCTGCTGCGGACAACCGCAAGGAACCAACAGAACCAAGGACAGCGTGTACCCTGAATCGCCCTTGGCGAGGTGCACGTTCTGAACCTGATTCAGCGGCATCCAACCGTAAGCGCTGTACCCGCCGTACTCGGCCGCAACAAGAAAGTTCGGATACATAATGCACCACGGACGTCCGCACCACGGCTCAGGCGGGTCGATCGGCCCGAAGGGATTAGGCGCTAAATGCACGGCCCCGTTTTCATCGGTCGACATCACCAAGCTTGGCGTACCTGTGACGCCCCCGCTGTACCAGTCAGCAGGATAGAGCTTCACTGATGTGCCCGGCAGATGCGCTCCGGATCCACTGCGCACGAGGATGTTGATCGAAGTTGGAAAAGCACCCGTCACGTAGGCTGAATTGCTATAGACTTGATCAGCATTGAGATTGATCAGCCCTACAGAATGCTGATCCCAGATCGTGACCCCATACGGGTAGTTCATGATCGAAGTCTCGGCGTTGTAGGGTGCGCCGTTGACGGGGTTCTTGCCAGCGTCAACCTGCAGTGCATACAAGTCGATCGCGCCCCGCGCATGACCGAACTCGTGCACAATGCCGTCCGTCGCATAAGAACCGAAAGTCCCGCCGAACCATGTGACCGGCCAGGAATGATGGATCGTGTTTGTCGGCGGCCCGTACCAGCCGCCCCCTTGGGAGGGAAATCCGTCATAAACCACACGGTAATCGTGCAGCGGATGGGCCTGGAAGATCTGCACCAGAGGATCTCCCGTGAATTCATAGATCGAATCGACGGTGAACTGGAGAACGCCGTCGAATGCTCCGGGAGTGTTAAAGCGGCTGTTGATCGTGACAAACTGGTTCTGAATGAGCGTCTTTGCGGCGGAGAATCCCCCGTAGTAGTTCGAGGTCACCTGGCTGATACCAGCAATTACGGAGAAATGCCACACGGGTTTTTCGACGCTCGCGTTCGCTCCCTCGCCGGTCAGTCGCGGGGCAGCTGGTATCTGGAGGATTCGGTGAAGTTCGCTGGAATCTGGCAGCCGCTGTGGGGAGTCGGGTATCCGCCACACGCCTTTGGATGTAGGGTCGGCAGTGGCCACGTGCAGACCTTGGGCATCAGCGACGGTAGTGAAAACCAAGAGCAACCCAATGAGGCTTCCTGCCCTCCTCCCCCAGCTGCGATGATCAGCAGCCACTTGGGCATTGGTGAAAGACAGCATGGTTGCGAGTGCAGCCCAATCTTGTTCGGCGTCCACCGTCGATGCTCTCAGTCCCGTTTACGTCGTCATACAATTCGGACGCGTTGGCACCCCAAACCAAGACACACCGTGCATTACTGGTCCAAAACGGAATCCCAGAACCGGGTCACTCTCCACCTGATCATTTCTTGTTTGATCCGTTCTTGCCGCTCCAGGATGGATGCCCCGCCCGCGGTCGACATCCAGCGGGATCGCACTGTCCTTAGATTCGCGGTCGCGGTACCCCATCGATGCGAAAACCTATTGAACTTCACTTGCCCGAATCGGGCGGTGATCAGTAACGGATCTTGCTCAGAGCAACCCCACCCGGTTGTCGACCTTTGAAGCACGGGGTGCTTCGAAACTCATCGTTTCAATACCACCTTGTTCGAATTCAAGTCAAGCGAAATTCCGGCCAGGGCAGCTAATCCACCGCGATCACGTAGATCTTGGAGTCTCGCATCTGGCGCAAGCCGTTACGCTGCAACGGCGCGGCTGTTTCCGTCGAGGCATGTGGTCAGGCCGAAGCACCCTGCGGTTGAGTTGCGAACGCCCCGGGACCCTGCGAGTGGAAGATGAACCGAATGCCGCCCTGATCGCCGTTGTAGACAACCCGTTCGACCAGCAGTGTACGTCCTCAACCTCTTCGCACACGTTCGGACTCGAAGCTAAGACACGCTACACCCGAGGGCAATGGCTCAGCGAACCGGACGGATGGTGGGGCTCGCGATGCGACGACGACCCGGTCAGGCTGTAGCCCATTGACCCCACCATGCGCGTCATCCCGCTGCGCGGGATTCGCTCCTGGTGGGCCACCAAGAGAGCGGACTAGCAGGGTGCTAAAAGGGGCGGGACGGATGTCATTCTGAGGAGCGAAGCGACGAAGAATCTGCTTTCCGTCCCCTTATCCCAGAGCGAAAACAGCAGATCCTTCGCTCCGCTCGGGATGACAAGATGACCTCACGACCTGTCGAGACCTTTTTTGGGGCGGCCTGATAGAATGCAGGCTGCGGGGTTGCTCGCAAGGGTAAGGGATGTGCATTTTCTTCTTCTGTAGTGTCCGCCAAGGGCCCTTAATTGGGGGCAGCTATGACGCCGGTCGCTACGCAGGTACCGTTTTCTCTCAGGATCGAGGGACTCTCGAAAGCCTTTGGCAAACACGTAATCTGCCGGGAGGCGGTGGTTAGCCTGGCGATGCGTCAATCTCTGGCGATTGTTGGACCGAATGGGTCGGGGAAGAGCACGCTGGTACGGATGATTGCGGGATTGCTGCGGCCGGATTCCGGGACGATTACGCATTCGTTCGGGTCGGGAGTTGTGAAGCGCGAGCTTTGGCATCGGCATATAGGGCTTGTTTCGCCTGAATTGGCCTTGTACGAGGAACTGACTGGATTCGAGAATCTCGATTTTGGGAATCGCGTGGGAGGGTGGGGAAAGACAAGCGAGGAGTATGCCACCGTACTCGAGGAGGTTGGGCTGGGTGGGCGTGGCGAGGACCTGGTCTCGACTTATTCGTCGGGGATGAAACAGCGACTGAAGTACGCGGCGGCGTTTCTCAAGAACCCGGCGTTGCTGCTTCTGGATGAACCAACGGCGAACCTGGATGAAGACGGGGTCGCGCGCGTGTGGGCGTCGCTGGCGCGACGGCAACTGGCGCTGATTATTGCCACCAATGAACCGCAGGAGGCCGAGCGTGCCCAAAGCCGCTTCGTCGCCGGCCGGTAGAGTCTGGGCGGTGTTCGCCAAGGACACGCGTTCGGAGTACCGGACGCGGTACGCGGTCAATGCGCTCTTCCTGTTTGCGCTGGTCACGCTCACGGCGCTCTCTTTTTCCACCGGCGGTGCGGGCCTCTCCCCTCTCCTGGCGGCGGTGTTCTTCTGGGTGATTGTGTTCTTCTCCGCACTGTCGTCGCTGGCACAGACATTCGTGAAAGAGGTCGAGACCAAGACGGCGACATTCCTGCGGCTCACCGCTCCAGATGACGCAGTCTTCTTCGGTAAGTGGGGATTCAACCTGCTGCTGCTTCTGATGCTTGAGGCTGTGCTGACACCGTTGTTCATCGTGATGCTCAACATTCCGGTGACCAATTGGGGAGTCTGGATCGCGACACTGATCCTGGGGGCTGTGGGGCTGGTGTCGACGACGACGCTGATCGGCGCGTTGATCGCGGTGGCGGGTGTGCGCGGGGCGCTGTTTTCGGTGCTGTCGTTCCCGGTTCTGCTGCCTTTGATGGTGGTGCTTATCCGGGTGACGGAGGTGGCGTTTGGGGGCGGGCTGACTGAGGGGCTGCGCGACGGTTTCCTGGTCTTGGGGGCGTATGCCGTGATCGCGACGACGGCGGGGTGGCTCTTGTTTCCGTTTGTGTGGCGGGATTGAGTCTTTGGGCGGCATCGCAGGACGGCCACGCAGGGCCGTCCCTACGGCGCGAAAGCGGCGACGATTGCGCGTCCGCTTCCGATTGCTGCGTAGGGGCGAATCTTGTATTCGCCACTTGTGTCGTGGACAAAGTCACGGACAAAGAGGACCAAGCCAAAAGAGCCGCCCCGCGGGGCGCGGGATCTTCGACTTGGTCTTCTTTGTCCGTGGCACCCTGCAACCAACGGGTCGTGCTGAATCGAAGAGCAAACCTATTGCATGGCATGGCGTTAGACCGATTGCGCGAGTCAAAAACGACGCCATCGGGCATGATTTGGCTTCGGGGAGAAACCCTGATGTGTTAATATGGGTGTCCGGCTCGGCCGACAGCGGGTAGAGTGTCTATGACCATCATCAAAATCGCTGCAGTGGTCCTGATTACGATTGTCATCGTTGGAGCATTTACGATTGCCCCACCTCTTGCCTCGATGGGCCAGAGCGGCGCGGCATCGCGGATCTTCTTTTTCCATGTGCCGATTGCGCAGGTGTCGTTTCTGTCGTTCGTGGTGGCGGCGGTGTATGCCATCGTCTACCTGCGGATACGCAAACCGGACCATGATCTGGTGTCGTCGATCTCAGCGGAGCTGGGACTTATCTTCTCCATTGTCGCGATGATCACCGGGGCGATCTGGGCCAAGCAGGCCTGGGGGGCATACTGGAACTGGGATCCGCGCCAATTGTTCCTCTTCACTCTGGTTCTGTTCTACGGGGCGTTTTTCGCGTTGCGGCAGGCGGTTGCGCAGGCAGACACACGGCGGCGGTTGTCGGCGGTCTACCTGATTTTCGGCGGGGCCATCTCCCCGCTTCTGTTCTTTGTGCTGCCACGCATGTACCAGTCGCTGCACGAGGACGCCAACCAGGTCGTCGTGGCGACGCAGGGGAAATTCAACATGTCGCCCACGGTGGCAACGTTCTTCATCACCTCAATTGTCGGTTTCCTGTGCCTTTACATCTGGCTGCTCAAATTGGGGGTGGCGGCGGCACGTATGCATGAGGAGCAGGGTTAGGCCATGGATGCAAATTACATCGCCTTGATTGCGGTCTTGGTCACTTGGGCAGGGATCGTCTGGTATCTCTGGCGCGTGGACCGCAAGGTATCTCAACGGAGATCGTCGGAATGAATAAGCGGTACATAATCGGGATCGCTCTGATCGTCGTGTGCGGTGTTGTTGGCTTCACGGCCTTCCGGGGTTCGCTGACTCCGTATGTCGGATTCGCGGAGGCGCGCCAACTGAACCGGGCCTGTCAGGTGATGGGGGTAATCGAGAAGGAAAATGTCCATTACGATTTGTCCGGGGGGGTGCTCAATTTCAGCATCGTGGACGACCAGGGACACGTCCTCCCAGTGGCCTATCGTGGTGTCAAACCGGGGAATTTCGATCAGGCCAACTCGGTTGTCTGCAACGGCCGGGTGGTCGACGGCACCTTCCAAGCCGACCGGCTGCTCGTCAAATGCCCCTCCAAATACCAGGGGCTCGAGGAAACCGGCGAGAAGAACCCGCACGAGACAAAGGCCGCCACCGACGGCGTGTGAGCCGACTTGCCAATGGCTTCTCTGAAGGCGTCCACCGGGCGCCTTTTTTGTTCTGCATTCTTACAGACGGAAGCTCCCGAGCCAAACTGCCGATAATCTGAATGATGTGCCTGCCACGGCAGGTACCTCCAGACAGATTATCAGGGCAGGGGCATGAGAACAGGTTTGAGCAACGCACCGACAGCCGGGAAATCGGACCATTTCTCCCCCCCGGCTGTGAACGGCGCAACAGTGGCGAACGCCAGCGTGGATCTCCAGCGCGAGATATTCGATCTCTACGCGCTATTCGACATTGTCCGCCGATTCAGCGCCGTGCTGGATACCAGCGCCCTCCTGGACGGGATCCTGCTGACCACGATCAGCCAATTGGGTGTCGGGGCGGCGGCGGTTGTGATCGAGAAGCCCGGCGAAGACAATCGCCTGGCAGTAAGCAAGTGGAAGGGATGGGCAGACGTTTGCCCTGAGGATTGGGAACTGGACCTGAAGTCCCCATTTGCGCGGGCGCTGGCCAGAGTACAACAGCCGATCCTGTTCGACGATCTGCGCGGAAGCCTCGGCCCGGACTGGCCGCAAACCCGGCTTCTCGCGCGGATCGGGTGCGTGCTGGTTGCGCCGATGCGAAGACGCGAGTGCCTTCGCGGTGTTCTCTACATATCGGGCCGCCTGAACGGGCAGCAGTTTAGCGACACAGACCGGGAATTCCTGGCCATTTTAGTCGAGCAACTCACAGTCTCGATCGAGAATGCGGTCCTGTACGAATCGGAGCGACGCTATGCGCATGACCTTATACTCGCCCGCGAGCGACTGGCGCAGAGCGAGAAGATGGCCACATTGGGAGGTCTGTCCGCGGCCATTGCCCACGAAATCAACAATCCGCTGGGGATTATCAGAAACTATCTGCAGTTGATCCGCAGTTTGATCCAAGGCCATCCCCAGGCAGTGCAGAACCTCGAGCAGGTCTCCGCGGAAGTAGATCGCATCGCCCGCATCGTCCGGCGGCTGCTGGATGCATTCCACCCGGAGACCACTCGTCCAGCGGCGGTCGATATCGGTGCCGTCTTGTCGGAGATCGCCGGTTTTCTCACACCGGAACTGAGCCGGTGCGGAGTGGTGGTCAGCCACTCCTCGTTTGAAGACCTGCCGCTTGTGGTTGGCGGCGCCGATCCCCTGCGGCAAGTCTTTCTGAATCTCGCGCTCAACGCACGAGACGCGATGCCCACAGGGGGAAGCTTGCAGATACGGGTGACCGCAGATGATCGCTGGGTGAGTGTCTCGTTTGTGGACGAGGGCGTCGGAATTGTCCAGGAAAACCTGGCACGGCTTTTCGAGCCGTTCTTCTCCACGAAGCCAACGGGGCAGGGGTCTGGGCTGGGACTCTCCATCTGCCGGAGCATCCTTGAGGGGTTCGGTGGATCGATCGAGGCTTGCAATGCCGGAGCTCCGAAGACGGGCGCCATCTTTCGTGTGCGTCTCCGCAGAGTTGAGTCACCCGTGAATCAGAATGATGTGGAAACAGAGACCGTCGCAGGGAGTGCGCCAGCATGAGAACCGCGATAATTGAGCGCGAACTGACCGGCCGTTCCAGACTGCTGGAGCGCTCGACCGGCCGCATACTCGTCGTCGATGACGAACCGCGCATGACCGCGTCGCTCCGGGCGCTGTTGTCTGAGGAGGGTCATCAGACTGAGGGGGCGCTCTCCGGAGAAGAAGCGATTTCGCGCCTGCACAACGCGGCTTTCGACGTCCTGATCGTTGATGTTCGGATGCCGGGCATCGGTGGAATGGAAGTGTTGCGCGCTTCACGGGCACAGAACCCTGACCGGCCGGTGATCATGATGACGGCGTACGCTTCCCTGGAATCAGCCGTCGCAGCAATCAACGAGGGTGCGTACGACTACCTTGTCAAACCGATCGATCTGACGGAAATGCGGCTGACGGTGCGCCGGGCGATAGAGAAACACCGGCTCGACCTGGCCCGCATCACACTTCTGGACGAGCTTGAGGAGAAGAACCGGACGCTGTCGCGCCGGGTGGTGGAACTCAACGCGCTGCACGAGGTCGGCGCAGCGCTCTCGACAACGGGGGAACTTGATAAGCTATTGAAGGCAATCCTCAATCAGGCCACCGGTGTGATCGGCGCCAATTATGGGTCAATCATGCTTTTGAATCCCGAGCGGGAGACTCTGTCAGTCGCGGCTGCCAGCGGTGTCGTCCCGGATCGTTTCGAGCATCTGGAATTGCCGGTTGGAGACTCGATTGCCGGACTGGTGTCCTCGACAGGCGAGCCGTTGATCATTGAAGACGTCGAGAGCGACATGCGTTTCCGTCGTCGCAACCGTCCCCAATTCGAGACGAAATCGCTGATTTGCGCTCCACTGAAGACACCCAACGCCGTCCTTGGCGTCATCAATCTGTCGGACAAACGTGATCACCAGGCCTTCACACATGAGGATCTCCGCCTGCTGGTGACACTCGCTGCACAGGCAGCGATGGCCATTGAAGATGCGAGGCATTTCCAGCAGGTTCGCCGGCAATTGGGCGAGGTAACGGCACTGCACGAGCTGTCAAATCGTCTGGCGGAGGTCGAACGCACCAATCAGATGGTCGAGTCGGTTTTCGATACGCTGACACAACTGGCCAGCAGCGATCAGGTCCAGTGGTGGGAATGGCAGTCGGACCGGAGCGGAATTGCGATGACGTCATGCAGGCCGGCGGCCGGTCCGGCGCGACCGGACGAACCCATATTTGTACCTCTGACGAAGGATGAGATGGCTGAGGAAGCGCTTTGTGGGAAGGCTGTGGTGACGGCACTTCGCGCAGTCGAACCGCAGAGTGCGATCGAGACCGTTCTGACCGTGCCGGTCCGTTCTTCGGACCATCCGCTCGGCGTATTCGTTGTCGCGCGCCAGCGGAAGACAGCCTTTACCGATCACGAGCGCCATCTGGTGAGTCTGGCGTGCTCTCAGGCGGAACGGATCTTCGAGCGTCAGCGGGCACTCCTGAACGCCACGCGACTGGTGACCATGGGCAAGATGATCTCGGAGATTTCCCATGATTTGCGAAAGCCGCTGACCAACATTCGTGGGAGCCTGCAAGTGCTGCGGGGCCGCGTGGAAGCCGGACCGGAGACGAGTGAGATACTGGAATCCACCGATCATGAAATTGTCCGTCTGGCGACACTGGTCACGGAGCTTGTCGATTTTGCCAACCCGAAGCGGTACCGGACCGAGCGGCGTGACCCCGGCCCCATCGTGCGCCGGGCGGTGGGGTTGATCGAACGCGCAGCCACCAAACATGGGATCACCGTAACAGTCGATATCCCCGAGCGCTTGCCCTCGATCTTCTGCGACGAGAACCAGATCATCGAGGCTCTGCTGAACGTGCTCTCCAACGCGATCGATTCGATGCCCAACGGCGGGACGATGGAGGTGGCCGCGACGCAAACCACCGAGGCGGACGGGGGACAGAAGCTTGTGATCTCTCTGCGGGACCAGGGTCATGGGATGGATTCGGCCGAACTGAACCGCATCTTCGAGCGATACTACACGACCAAATCGTCCGGCACCGGGTTGGGACTGGCCATCGTTCAACGGATCATTCGCGCCCATGCCGGGGAAGTGCGTGCGGAGAGCAGGCCCGGGAAGGGCACGACGTTTTATCTCGAACTGCCGGTGCGGTAGCTCGCCGGACCGGGCCGGTATGCGCGATTTTGCAGCATTTGGTTCAGGGGTTTCACAGTTCATCCGATAGTCCAATAGGGAGAACAGACCGACTATGGCCGTTCGGAGCACAACGGTAGAAAAGGCGGTGAAACTTCTGGTCATCGATGATGACCCGAAGGTTCCTTGGATTCTTTCCGAGCGTCTGCCGGGCCAGTATGAGGTGATTTCGGCCGCGGACGGGTACGAGGGGATCCAGATGGCATCCAAAGAACACCCGCCGCTGATTCTACTGGATATCATGATGCCGGGCATGTCGGGGCTTGAGGTGCTGGAGCGGCTCAGGCACGCACAGAGTTCGAGCGATATCATCATGCTCTCCGGCCACGGGGACACGGAAAACGTGGTCCGGTCGATCCAACTGGGTGCGGCGGAATTTATCAGCAAGCCGTTTGATCCCGCTGAAGTCGAGATTCACCTGCGTAAAGTTCTCGAATCGCGCGCGTTGCGGCAGGAGAACGCCCAGTTGCGCGAGTCACTGAAATCGCGCTTTGAGACGCTCATCGGTGATTCTCCGTCCATGCGGCGCGTCAAAGGGATCCTGGAGGAGATCGCCGACAGTGATCTCACGGTTCTCATCCGTGGCGAGAGCGGCACCGGCAAAGAGGTGCTTGCCCGCCTGCTCCACGCCGGCTCCCAGCGCGCCAAGGAAGCATTTACCAAGGTCAATTGTGCGGCGATTCCTCGTGAACTGCTCGAGGCGGAGCTTTTTGGATACGAGAGGGGGGCGTTCACCGGGGCAAACCGGATGAAGCCGGGCCGCTTCGAGGCGGCCACCAAGGGGACAATCTTCCTCGACGAGATCGGCGAGATGCCGCTGGAGTTGCAGTCCAAGCTCTTGCAGGTTCTGGAGCAGCAGGAGTTTGTCCGGGTGGGCGGGCTGCAGACGATTAAAGTCGACGTGCGGATTGTCTGCGCCACGAATCGCGATCTGGAGTCAGCCATCGCGGACCGTCAGATGCGCGATGATTTGTACTACCGTCTCAACGAGATCACGGTCACGCTGCCGTCGCTACGCGAGCGATCCGAGGACATTCCGCTGCTGGTTGACCATTTCATCCAGAAATACAATGCCGCCTATTCAAAGAATTTCGCCGGTCTCAGCGCCGAGACGATGCAGAAGCTGCTTTCCTATCCCTGGCCGGGAAACGTCCGGCAGTTGGAGAATCTCGTCAAGCAGATCGTGGTGCGGCAGGACGAGGCCGTCATCGATGAGATCCTCCATCGCCCCCAGCCTGCGGTACGCCTGTCCAGTACTGCTGTCGAGACACCGGAGTCAGCCGTTTTGCCGCCGGAGGGAAATAGTTACTCCCTCAAGCAGCGTGTGGGCGCCGCAGTTGCGCGGGAAGAACGCAATCTGATTGCGGACGTGCTGCGCAAGACCAACTGGAACCGCCGTAAGGCCGCCAACGTGCTGGAAATCAGCTACCGTTCGCTTCTATACAAGATCAAAGAGTACGGGTTGTCGAAGTCGGAACTGTAACAGGACTGCCCAGGAGTGCCTCATACTGCGGGTTGCCGCCCGCCGGGCTGGCGTCTCTCACTGACTGAAGGGCGTGTTGAAAAACCCGGTTCCGAATCAGGGTGCCACGGACAAGCAGATTCTCCGGCTTTTTGGAGAATCTGCTTGTCCGTGTCTTTTTCTCACAATCTGAAGAAAGACACGGACAAGGAAGACCGAGCAAAAAAGCCGCTCGGTCTTCCTTGTCCGTGGCACCCGTGCAATCGGACCCTCGTTTTGACTGACAGAGGTTTTTCAACAGGCCCCTTGGTCAGGGAATCTCCACGCACCGTCAGCCTTGCACGACGACCCCATCCATCCCCGTGACCGGAGTCAAGGACACACGTTCCATCGTCCCGTGCACCTGGCGTATTGATGAAGCAGATTAGAAGAATCTACTACGGTTGCAACAGAACAAGGCACTGACCCCCCAAAGCAACACTATTACATCCCTTACCATCTGTGGGATGCGCTATGGCTTTGAGGGCGTAGAGATTCTGAATGGAATTGGAGGATGCTGGTGGCTAACCCCGTGCAACGCTGCAGGTTGCAGGGGGTTGGGACATATCTGAAGACATTGTCACAATCTGTCGCTTCATAAGAGTGGGATGCCCCGTGCGCGACGGGACATCCCACAGACTGCTCACTTGGTTCAACGCCGCTCGCCCTCATTGACCCTTGGTCAAGAGGATGGCCGAGCCACTGCCTCACGGACAGCCCGCGGGGACGCCGGGCGTGCAGGGATTGCATACAAAGCCGCCGCTGAAGGCGATGGCAATGATCTGGATGATGTCAAATACATCGGCCACGCTGTCATTGTTCACATCTCCCCGCGTGGCCGGGCACGACGGATCCTGAGGATCAAAGGCGCTACCGAAGACGATCTCGATCTCCTGAAACACGTCCATCACATCCACGACACCCGGGCTGTTGACTGTGTCCACGTCCCCCTGGCTCGGACAGTTGCAGGCGGCAAGGAGGGCGCGGTAGGCGTTGACGCGGCCCCAGCCGTAGGCCGAGTCCCAGCCCACGGGGCCCTTGTCTTCGGCAGAGGCTTCCAGAATGCGCCGAATGATCCCGGCGGGGTTTGTGGAGTCCATGAAATCGGGTCGTAGTGAGAGAATCAGCGCCGCGATCCCGGCAGCTACGGGCGCCGCTGATGATGTTCCGCCAAACTTGCAGTTGTAGTTGTCGCTATTGGCACATGTGGCCGATGGGTAGATGTTGGGTACATAACCATCATTGCCCATCATATCTGAGGTCCAGATGTATCCGTACGTACGCGACTTATTAGTATCGCCGCCTGGTGCGACAATGTCTAGTGAGCTTCCCTTCCCGCTCCAGGGCCAGACGACATCTGAGGGATCCGTTGCCCCTACGGCTGTTACTGTGGACAGGGTGGCGGGGAAGCTGACAACACCTCCGTTGCCAGCAGCAAAGAACACGGCAACGCCGCTCCGATACATCGTATCCAACTGAGCCTCTATGCGGGTGCTATAGCCTCCACCCCACGAGTTGCTAACAATCTGGCAGCCGAAAGTTGTCCAGGCAGACCTAAGAGCTGCGGTTGTAAGGGAATCGGTGGTCAACCCATCATTGTCCACCTTCTTGATGCCCCAGTATGTGCAGTGTGGTGCAAGGCCTTTCAGGCCCTTTCCATTCAAATGGGCTGCAGCAAGTTCGCCCAAAATGGAAGTGCCATGTCCACACAACTTCTCCATGAGCCAGGCGGTGCAATCAGGGTATGGATTTGAGTCAGGCTGGGGATCATACCAGTGCCTGCCAACCTGATCATATCCGAAGATACGCGTAAGCGAATCGGAATCCTCATGGTGAATGTTGAAGCCCACGTCGATAATCGCCACGCGGACGCTGGGGCTTCCCATCGTAATCATCCAGGCGGAGTCGGCATCGACGTCAGCGTCGGCAACCCCGCCTGCCTGCCGCCGATTGTCCCAGTGCCATTGATTGATGTAGAGTGTGTCAGGTGGAGGAGGGGGTGGGATGCTATTCTCGATGGGGCTTACGATAGCATCGTGAAAGACAGGTTGCCAGATAAAGTTTGGCTGGGTATAGCGGCAGAGCCCTGTTTCGTAGTACAGCTCTGCCACATCCAGGGTTGAAAGCTGCAGGTCAGGCCGGACCCTGACGAAATACAGCATCGGCTCCCCGGGATCCGGTGGATTGACATAGGATGCCAGCGCGCCATTTAGTGAATCAATACTGGCCCGAGCCGTTCCGTCTTTGTATTGGACGATTAACAGATCAGTCATCCACCGGTTCTGGCCCTGACCATCATCGATGACAGGGTTGACCATCTTTACACGCGGGTCAGTACGTAGTTCTTGCATGACAGATACAGGATCCAGACCTGGCTCGATTGCAAAGACATACACGCCGCCGCCAGGACCAGGTACTGTGCCGTCATCCCTCAACTCCGGGCGTTCTCGGGCAAATGCGGATGAGTCCAGAGCTGGTGTGACAAATAGCACACTCACGACCGAGTCTGAAATCTGCAGTTCGATCCGGGTCCCATCAAGGCTATGGAGATACGGGCCAGCCATCACGCCCTGGGTACCAATCACGAACACCGGTAGAACGTAAAGCCACATTGTTCTCATTTGGTCCAACCTTTCTCATGGTCGTGGTGCGATATCGATCCACCAAGCCGCGGTCTCGAAATCTCCAAAGATCAATCGCTCTATGTGACGGGTCGCGGTGCTAATTACTAAGATGGGCTGAGGCCCTGTGAAGAAGTCACCACAACTGACGTATGCCTTGGAACCATCGGGGGGGATGCGGATCTCCCGTGCTGCTATCGGCCAATATGGTTCGGGACTGATGCCACGGGTGGACACCGTGTCTATTAATATTCCCGTATATGCATCAAAGATGAATATGGTCTGTGGCAAGCCCGGGGAATCCTCAATCGGATAACCGGGGTCGGTTGCCCAGACCTCCCTCCCATCGGGCGTGGCTTGGCAGGATCCATAGGGACCATACATCTGCTGCCGGAACAGCACCTGCCGTGTTCTGAGGTCATATCCAACCAGACCGGCTCCGAAACCCGTCTGCCCGCCGAGAGCGTAGAGCCGCGTCCCGTCGGGGGAGAAGGTGAAGTGGATGATTTGGAAACCGATGCCCTGCGAGTCGGGTTCTATGATAAGAGAATCGACGGCCCGGTAATTGACGTAGTCGAAGAACACAAGCTTCGAGAGGTCTTCCCCGTGTCCCCAACTACGCCAATCGACGGCCGCAACCTGCTGCTGTCCGGGGACACGCTCGGCCGCATCTCGAGGACGGGGCCATGATTCTCTGAGCGTGAATCCGGGGATGTCATAGACAAGTGTGCTTTCCTCGCGCGGGCACAGAAGAAGTCCGGCATCTGGAAGGAACAGTGGTAGGCCGGGTGTGGCAAGCAACCCGACTGGCATACGTGTCGCCGCGTCGAAGATCTGTGAGGGAGCACCGGATGCCAGCGCTGCAAAGTACCTGCCATCGGGTGATGCAACCACGCCCGGGTTGCCCGACATGTTCTTAACATAGTTGATAACCGAATCCGTCTCGCAGTCGATGACTGCGATGGATCCGGTCGGGTACCCGTTCATTGTTGCATAGAGCAGGTACTTGGGCGTTGGCTTCGGATCTATTCCCTTGTCGCAACCTTCCAGGACCGCGCACCCAAGAAGCGCCAAAGCCACTCCGGTCAGCGCGCGCAGTACAGGCCCGGCGCGGGCAACCGCTCGGACGTGACTCCTCTTAACAGTGTTCTCCATGCAATCCCCTTTCCCCGCACAAATCCACTTTGTTCTCATTTGGTCCAACCTTTCTCATGGTTCAGGTGCGATATCAATCATAACGGCAAAATTGTTGTACTCGCCGAACAACGACCGTTCGATGCGACGAGTCCCGGTGCTGATCACCAGAATCGGCTGGCCAGTCTTCTGGCTGGTGCCACAGTTGACATAGGCCTTGGAGCCGTCGGGGACAAAGCGGATGTCCTGGGGCGACAGTGCTCTCAGCGGGTTGGGATCGATACCGCGGGTCGAGATTGTATCAACCAATGTGCCCGTGATAGCATCGAAGATGAATATGGCCTGCACCTCGATCGGAGGGTTATAAAGAGGATGACCAGGCTCTGTGACCCAGGCTTCCATCCCGTCTGGTGTGATGCGGCAGTGGCCATACGGACCGTTCAATCTCTGGCGAAAGAGAGTCCGCCGGGCTATGAGGTCGTATCCGACCATGCCGGGTCCGAAGCCGATCTGACCGCCTGTGGCATAAAGCCGGGTCCCATCCGGTGAGAACGTGAAGCTCATGATTTGGAACCCGATGCCTTGCGCATCGGTGATGGTGACGGAGTCGACCGCCCGGTAATTGACATAGTCGAAGAACAGCAACTTGGCGCGACCCTCGCCACCCCGGTCGAGGGCGGCAACCTGCTGCCGCCCGGGGACCCGCACGGCCTCACCTTGGATACGGGACCACGATTGCCGGAGAGTGAATCCTGGCATGTCGTAGACGAGTGTGCTGTCATGTACGAGACACAGCAGGATCCCGGCATCGGGGAGGAACAATGGCATGCCGGCTGTGAGAAGGGTCGCAACCGGCAAACGCGTCGCCGCATCAAAGATCTCCGACGGGCCCACAATGAGTGTGGCAAAGTACTTGCCGTCTGGCGACACGATCACGCCCGGCCCTGGGAAGTGTGAGGTGGGCATCACAGAGTCGATGATCGAATCGGTCTCGCAGTCAATGACTGCGATAAATCCGTCCCATGGTTCCGTTGAAGCTGTCATACCAGCGTAGAGCAGGCATTTGGTCGTCGGCTTCGGCTTGGTCGGCTTGTCGCAGCCTGCCAGGACCGCGCACCCAAGAAGCGCCAAAGCCACTCCGGTCAGTGCGCGCAGTACAGGCCCGGCGCGGGCGACCGCTCGAACATGATTCCTCTTAACAGTGTTTTCCATGGAATCCCCTTTCCCCGGCATCGACCTTGGGACGGCCCGCCGACGGCGGGCGACCCTTGCCCGATGCCAAAACAGTGTGCGGACCGGAGACCCCGCCTTGGCGGGTCCCGATCCAGTTGGCCCTGCTGCCGTAAGAATCAATGCCGCATCGCCCTCCGCGGTGTGTTGATTTCCCTACTGCAAGATTAATTTAGGTCATTCACATCAGTCTGTCAAGATCTGAATCATGTGATTCTGATCGTTCTCGCCGGGCGTCCCACCCGCCGGGGCGGGCTGTGCGTGCACCGGAAGCGGACATCGGCTCTCATGATGGAACTGAAAGGCCATGATGATCTGGGCAGAGTGGCCCTGCCCCCCGGGGCTTGTTGAAAAAGCCTTTCGCGTGCCATACGGAAGGGCGGACAAGAGTGTCCGCCCTACCAACGCATCGGATATCGGTAGGCCGGACACTCCTGTCCGGCCTTTTTCAACAGGCCCCCCGGTCAGGGCTTGTGTAACTAACGCTTATGTCGGCCGACCTTATGGTCAGCCACGAGGCAGGTGAATCATGCCAGCCCCGACCAGGGGGGAGTGTTGAAAAACCTCGGATCCGTCTTCCTGATGCGCGGACAGGAGTGTCCGCGCCACTGAGATACATGCACTTGCGATGCAGATGGTGGGGCAGACACTCCTGTCTGCCCGGTTTTTCAACAAGCCCCAGGGGTCAGGGCCACGAACCGTGCAGCGACCCGGGGTGCAAAGGGCGGGTCTTAGACCCGCCCCTACGGACGCCCACGTCAGAGCTCTCCCATTGGCGGGAGGGCATTGTTTATGCAGGCAATAATAATAAGGCTAATGAATCACGGAAGCCAGCCGCCGCCAGCGCACGCGATCCATGAAATGGACGACGTTGTAGGCGACTGCCTTACCCATGTCGATGGGATTGGTCCAGCTCCATTGCGGGGCGTGCTCATCGGTACCCCATGACCAGTGGATGACCATGGCCTTGCCCTGAATGAGATTGTAGGGCACCGGACCCCAGAAACGCGAGTCGTAGGAATTGTCGCGGTTGTCGCCCATCATGAAGAAACAATTCGACGGGACCTTATACGGGCCATAGTTGTCGCGCTGGCTGCGCGATGCGGGCTCGACCTGATCAGGGGCGGCGATCTTGCCGGTGGCGGGAAGCGCAACAGGTTTGCCATCGACGTACAGTTGCTTGTCGCGCACTTCAACGGTCTGACCGCCGATGGCCACGCAGCGCTTGATGTAGTTTACCGATGGATTGCCCGGAAACTTGAAGATCACCACGTCGCCGGGACGCGGGTCGCGAACCTTGGGCAGACGGTAATCGATCAGCGGCAACTTGGAACCGTAGACGAACTTGTTGGCCAGGAGAAAATCGCCGACGAGGAGAGTGTCTTCCATCGAGCCGGAAGGAATCTTGTACGCCTCGACGATCGAGGTCTTGATGATGACCGCGAGAACCAGCGCAATGCCAAGGGATTTGGTGTACTCCCACAGGGTTTGCATGAAGGAGGACTTCCGAATCCTCTGCTGCCCCAACGGGTTCAGTGCTGTGTCGCGACGCTTCTTCATGGAGTTGATCCTTCCCGTTTCACCAGTCATTAACGCCAGCCCCACATATACGTTGGACGTCCTGAAAAGGATTCAGCGGATGTTTCACCCCGGCAAAGCGGGGAGACCACGTGCCCTGTTGCGGAAAAAGCGGATGCTCTCCCTCCGCGTAAGAAATGCTCTGTAGGGGCGACCCGATGGGTCGCCCTCCCCGCCCGGCCAAGGTCTGGGCGACGATGATCGTCGGTGACGGTATCGCCGACCAAGGGGGCGACCCATCGGGTCGCCCCTACAGCCGAGAAAAGACGTGCGGGCGATCACGCTTGCATTACCTACGGAAGCCTCAACAGATGCCTTGGATGGGCAACTGGTCATGCTATCCTGCAATAAAACGAACAATGTCATGATAGGTTACGGTGACAATCAGGAGCAGCAAGAGCGCCAGCCCGACCTGCTGGGCAACGGCGCGCTGCTTGATCGAGAGGGGTCGTCCGCGCAATTTCTCCAAGAACAGAAAAACGAGATGCCCGCCATCGAGAATCGGGACCGGCAAGACGTTCAACAAAGCCAGATTCAAGGACAGGATCGCCATGAAATTGAGGAGGACGGCCCAGCCCTCCTTCGCCACTCTTCCCGCAATCTGGGCAATGCCGACCGGGCCGGATACGTTCTTGATGGACACGTTTCCAGAGACGAGTCCGCCGAGGAACTTGACCATTTCCCCGCAGAAGTCGAATGTCTGCGCGAGCCCCCCGCTAACAGCGTCGGCGAAACTGACTCGTTGGGTGATATACCCCATGCCGATGCCGATGATGCCGATGACCGTGTCCCTGCCGTCTGTGGTCTTTGCCGTATCGATACGGGTGCGAAGGCGCGCCGAGTAGAGGTCTCTCTCATGCCGCCAGAGCACCTCCACCGTGTCGCCGGGGCGACCGTGGATCAATCGGGCCATCGTTCCGAATTCGGTCACGCGCTGGTGATCCACGGCTTGAATGATATCGCCGGTCTTGATCCCAACGCGATCGGCCGGACCGCCCAGCACTACGGGGCCCACCACGACCTGCATGGGGTCGGGCATGTCGCGGCCATGCAGCCAAAGTACGCCTATGAAGACCAAGACCGCGGCGATGAAGTTCATCACAGGACCAGCCAGGATCACCATTGAGCGAACGCCGACAGGCTTGGACATGAACTCGCGCGGGTCACCGGTCGTAGGTTCGTCCGGATTCTCGCCAGCCATTTTTACGTAACCGCCGAGGGGGATCCAGGAGATACAGTAATCGGTCTCGCCAATGGTCTTACCGATCATCTTGGGAGGGAAGCCGAGAGAAAAGCGTTCGACCTTGATTCCCGCCCATTTGGCCACGAGAAAGTGGCCCAGTTCATGGACAAAGATCAAGACGCCCAGTACAAATATGGTCGCCCAAAGCGTTGTCACATCCGTCTCGCTTCCATCCCTAACCCTATATCGCCAACCAAAGGGATTGATGCAACTGTCTTTGACGGCAGTCCCGAAAGACGGTCAGAGACGTACTCACGGGCCCAGCCATCGACCGCTGCGATGTCGTCAAAACCAGGATCCCGGATGACAGTGTGCGCATCCAGGGTTTCTTCAATCAGACCGACGATTCTGGTGAACGGGATCCGGCTATCCAGGAATGCGGCCACGGCAATTTCATCTGCGGCGTTGAGCACCGCGCCTGCCGTCGGTCCCATCGCAACGGCGCGCCGGGCCAAAGACAGCGCGGGGTAGCGATTCGGGTCCGGAGGCATAAACTCAAGGGGACCGACCTTCGCCAAGTCCAGTGGCCTCGGACCGTTTTCGCTGTCCGGACGATCAGGCCCAAGAAGGGCATATGTGATCGGCAATGTCATATCGGGTGGGCCGAGCTGGGCGATCACTGAGCCATCGCGGTACTCCACCAGCGAATGGACAATTGATTGGGGGTGGATCACCACATCGATCTGATCAGGATCCAAGCCAAACAACCATGTGGCTTCGATGATCTCGAACGCCTTATTCATCATTGTCGCCGAGTCGATGGTAATCCGGGGACCCATTCGCCAAGTCGGGTGTGCGAGTGCCTCTTGCGGTGTGATCGAGTCGAATGTTGCAAGGGGACGTGTGCGAAACGGGCCTCCGGAGGCGGTCAAGACGATTCGCCGCACCTCGTGGCGCTCTCCAGCACGCAAACATTGCCAGACTGCCGAATGTTCCGAGTCGATTGGTGCGATGGTGACTCCGCGTTGCCTGGCTTGGGGCATCACGATCGCTCCGGCGGCCACCAGGGTCTCCTTGTTGGCGAGTGCGATGTTCTTCCCGGCTTTGATGGCAGCAAGAGTGGGTTCAGCCCCGGCAAAACCGACGACGGCGACAACCAGGGTCTGGATCGAGGGCCATGTTGCGACGGCGTTGAGGCCTTCGGAGCCGAACATGATTCGACCCTGAAAGTCTCTCAGCCGGGCACGCAGGGCATCGGCTTGGGAGTGATCGGCCAGTGCAACCAGTTCGGGATTGTATTTCCTGACCTGCGCCGCCAGAGTCTCAACGCTTCGAGATGCCGCCAGTGCGGCCACGTGGAGTCGTCCGGGGAAACGATCGGCCACCTGCAAAGTGCTCTGGCCAATCGAGCCAGTCGAACCCAAGATGCCTATGTTGAGCGGTTCCACGGTCTGTTCAAATGCCCCATGCAGGGCTTGCTCCAGTCACACCCTTGTGGATGATACGGTTGGCGCACTTGTTGCGCCCACAGCTTTCGGCAACAAGAAGGCGTCCCGGCCAGATGTGTCCGGGACGCCTGCATATCGTTGGAAGAAGATCAATTCGACTTTTCGACGTGGACTTTTGTCATCTTGACGGGTTCCACGGGACGCTCCCCGGTGGTCTTGACCTTCTCGATCATGTGCACAACGTCCAAGCCTTCGATGACCTTGCCAAAAACGGTGTACTTGTTGTCGAGTGACGTCAGCCGCCCAAGGCAAATGAAGAACTGCGACCCGGCAGAATTGGGATCCTGCGACCGGGCCATGGAAAGAACACCGTCTTCGTGGGGTTTGTTGGAAAACTCGGCTGGCACGCTATATCCCGGGCCGCCGGTTCCATTGCCCAACGGATCGCCACCCTGAATGACGAAGCCAGGGACAATGCGATGGAAGGTGAGGGAATCGTAGAAGCCCTTGTTGATCAGATAGACGAAGCTTTGGCAGTGCTTCGGAGCCACGTCGGGCCACAACTCGACAACGATTTTCCCCATCGTGGTTTCCATTACGAGCTTGGGCTTCTCCCCTTTGGCAAAAGTCACCGATTTGTAGGGGGCCTTTGGATCGACAGCCTCAGTCACGGTTTTGCCCCCTTCTTTCGGTTTTGCAGCGGCCTTGGTTGTGTCCGGCTGGGTCGTGGTTTTGGGTTTCGGCGCTGTGGTCTTTTTCGAGGTGTCCGCGGCGGGAGGCTGAGTGCCCGTCTTGGCTTCGGTTGTGTCAGCTACGGCCGGAGTCGCTTCGGGCTTCGCGGGCGGCGGCGTGACCTTCTTCGAAGTGTCGGCTGGTGGAGAAGCCGGGGTTGCCGCTTTGGCCTTGGCCGTGTCAGTTGCGGCCGGTGAGGTGACAGGCGGGGCCGGAGGCGGCGCGACTTTTGCCGTGGTGTCCGGCGTCGAGGGCGTCGCAACCTTGGCCGAATCCTGCGCAACTGCATTCGGGGCAATGGCCGTGCAGATCATCGCCGCGAGAGTGAGTGCCAGAATGACCGGTGGTGCCAGTGACTTTCGCATCGATTTTCCTCCTTGTGCGATTCTAGTTCCGAGCGCTCCAATAAGTTCCCCGAACCATTTGAATGCAAGACATTTCGCTTTTGTCCGTCCATTACACCGCAATCGATTAACGGGGCTCCGGCTTGGCGCAACATCTCATGGGCCTGAGGGTCCACCGACGCGGCTGCTGTGGCGAGGCAATTCTCAATGTCCGGTCACTAGGATCGCATCGGCGATTCTGATCCGATTTTGGGCGCGGTGGAAGGCGGCGGTGGCGCGGTCGATGTCGAGGCCTTCGGGGCGGTCGGTCAGACGCCCGCGGGCGCGGTCGAGGGCGGCTAGAGCGCGCTCGCGGTCGATCTTGCTGGCCTGCTCGGCGGCGTCGGCGAGGATCGTGGCGCGATTGTGCGCGACTTCGAGGAAGCCGCCTGAGACCGCCAGCATTAATTCTGTGCCGCCCGGGAGGTGGATGGTGATCTTCCCCGGCTGAAGCGGGGTGATCAGGGGGGCGTGGCTGGCCATGACGCCAAGATACCCTTTGGCGCCGGGGACAATGATCGACTCGACCATCTCGTCGAAGATCGTCTCTTCAGGGGTGACGATGGAGAGCTCAAAGGTTGCCATGGTTGGCTTCGCGACACGGCGGGCGCGTGCCGCCGGGCGGGCACGGCCCGCCACAGGCGGGTGCCCCTACAGATTTACGCGCCCTCCGATTTCATTCGTTCGGCACGCTCGAGCGCTTCTTCAATCGTGCCGGTCATGTAGAAGGCCTGCTCGGGGATGCTGTCGTGCTTGCCATCGATCAGTTCACCGAAACCCTTGATGGTGTCAGCCAGCTTCACGTACCGGCCCGGGGAGCCGGTGAACGCCTCGGCAACAAAGAAAGGCTGCGACAGAAACTTCTGGATCTTCCGTGCACGCGAGACGATGAGCCGGTCTTCTTCGGAGAGTTCATCGATTCCCAGAATCGCGATGATGTCCTGGAGGTTCTTGTAGCGCTGCAGGACGTTTTGCACTCCCCGCGCCACGCGGTAGTGTTCTGTGCCCACGATGTTGGGATCGAGAATGCGTGAGGTCGAATCGAGCGGATCCACGGCGGGGTACAGACCGAGCTCGGAAATCTGACGGGAAAGCACGGTCGTAGCGTCCAGATGCGAGAACGTGGTCGCCGGGGCGGGGTCCGTGAGGTCGTCGGCGGGGACATAGATCGCCTGCACCGAGGTGATCGAACCGGCCTTTGTGGAGGTGATTCGTTCCTGCAATGCGCCCATCTCAGTGCCCAGCGTCGGCTGATAGCCCACGGCGGAGGGCATGCGGCCAAGCAGCGCGGAGACTTCGGAACCGGCCTGGACAAAGCGGAAGATGTTATCGATGAAAATCAGCACGTCCTGGTGCTCTTCATCACGGAAATACTCGGCCATGGTCAGGCCGGTGAGGCCGACCCGCAGACGCGCACCCGGCGGCTCGTTCATCTGGCCAAAGACCATCACGGTCTTCTTGAGCACGCCGGAGGCGGTCATTTCGAGATAGAGATCGTTCCCCTCACGGGTACGCTCGCCGACGCCGCAGAACACGGAATAGCCACCGTGCTCAGTGGCGATGCTGCGGATCAACTCCTGAATGATGACGGTCTTGCCCACGCCGGCACCGCCGAACAGTCCCACCTTGCCACCCTTGGGGTATGGCTCCAACAGATCGATGACCTTGATACCGGTCTCGAGGATTTGGGTATGAGTCTCCTGGTCGGCAAACGCGGGCGCAGAGCGGTGGATCGGATCGCGGCGGCCACCATCCTGAAGCGGACCTTTCCCATCAATCGTATCGCCAAGAAGATTGAAGACGCGTCCCAGGCAGTGTTCACCGACCGGCACGGAAATCGGTGCACCCGTGTCGAGTGCGGGCATGCCACGGACAAGGCCATCGGTCGACGCCAGTGCGACACAGCGGACAACGTTGTCTCCGATGTGCAGCGACACCTCGACCGTCAGGTCGATGCCTTTCTCTTTATCCTGAATCTTGATCGCGTTCAGCAGGTTCGGGAGGCGGTCGGAATGAAATTCGCAGTCGACCGTCGGGCCGATCACTTGAACGACTTTCCCCAAGTTTTCTTGCGCCATGTGTTTCCTCTCAAACGTCAATCACACCAACAGAATTTTCACCGAGTGTTGCCTTTCGGACCGAGAACAGGGGGCTGAAAGCCCCTGGCCCGAGCCGAGCGGGCAGTGTTTGCTGGGCCAAGCCGGAATGCGTGCGCGATACTGTCGAGAATCGCCCGCCGCGGCGCAGCGGGAGGGCGAGGCTCCTGCCGAGCCGTTTTCCCGGGCGATGAGCAAGAGGCTCGGCAGGAGCCTCGCCCTCCCCGTGCTCTCGGCAGACTTCTTGGTTCTTGTTCTCTCCAAAGATAATTCCTACTTCAGCGCTTCGGCGCCGCCGACGATGTCGAGCAGTTCTTTGGTGATTGAGGCCTGCCGGGCCTTGTTGAATTGCAACGTCAGTTCGTCGATCATCTCCCCTGCCGACGTGGTAGCGCCGCCCATGGCGATCATGCGCGCGGCGTGCTCTGCGGCAAACGATTCGGCGACCGCCGTCTGCATCCTGGTTGTGACATAGCGGGGCATCAGGGCGGCGAAAATCGCGGCCGGGTCGGGCTCGAAGATGTAATCCGACCGCCGGCCATCACTCTCCGGGGCCGCCTCGATTGGCAGGAACCTAGTCAGAGTGATTTCGGAACGAGAGGTCGTCACGAACTTCGCATAAAGAAGGTAGATCGCATCGGTCTGCCCGGTCACGAAACGGTTCGTCAACTCCCCTGCAATGCGGCGTACCCGTCCGAAGTCCATGTTGCCGCCAAAGTCGGCATGGCGGGCGGCGATCGGAATGGGCCGCTTCTTGAACCAGTCGAATCCACGCTTCCCAACACACACCAACTCCGCGTTGGCGGGTGTGTAGTCTTTCAGAAACAGAGTTGCGCGGCGGATCAGGTTCGCATTGAAAGATCCGCACAGGCCGCGGTCCGAAGTCACGAGGACCAGCGTTGTCTTGCGTACCGGACGCTGCTCGAAGCAGGCATGGGGGACCGCAGCGCCGGCCTGAGCAATCGCGGTGGAGAGATTGGAGAGGATCAACTCCATCTTGGTGGCGTATGGACGCGCGCTTTCGGCACGCGACTGCGCCTTACGCAGCTTGGCAGCGGCGACCATCTCCATCGCCTTGGTGATCTGCTGGGTCGAGCGGACCGAGCGGATACGGCGTCTGATGTCACGCAGGGATGGCATGGGTTCGGGATTCGTTCGCGCTCGTGTGCCGATGGTGGGCGGAGCCCACCCTACTTCATGGTTTGAATGCCGCCTTGAACTTGGTGCACGCCTCTTTGAGTTTTGCATCGAGGTCGTCCGTCATGATGCCCTTGGTCTTGATCGTGTGGCCCACATCAGGGTAGTCTTTGTGCATGAAGGCCAGGAACTCCTGCTCGAACTTGCGCGCCGCCGAGACGGGCAGGTCATCCAGATACCCGTTGGTTCCGGCCCAGATGACCATGACCTGGTCCTCGACCGGCATCGGGACATACTGGTTCTGCTTGAGCAGCTCAACCATGCGTTCGCCGCGCGTCAACTGGCGGCGGGTCGCTTCGTCCAGATCAGAGCCGAACTGGGCGAATGCGGCCAGTTCACGGTACTGCGCCAGATCGAGCCGCAGCCGCCCGGCGACCTTCTTCATCGCCTTGGTCTGTGCATTGCCGCCGACGCGTGACACGGAGATACCAACGTTAATCGCGGGCCGGACGCCGGAATAGAACAGGTCGCCCTCAAGGAAGATCTGCCCATCGGTAATGGAAATCACGTTGGTCGGGATATACGCGGTGACGTCACCCGCCTGCGTCTCGATAATCGGCAGGGCGGTCAGCGAACCCGCACCCAGTTCGTCGTTCAGTTTCGCCGCACGTTCCAAGAGCCGCGAATGAAGATAGAAAACGTCGCCGGGGAACGCCTCGCGTCCCGGCGGACGCCGCAGCAGCAGGGCCAGTTGCCGGTAAGCGGTCGCATGTTTGGACAAATCATCATAGATGCAAACGACATGACGGCCACTGTAAAGAAACTCTTCTCCGATAGCGACCCCGGCATACGGTGCGATGAACTGCAGAGGTGCAGGGTCGGTCGCGGAGGCGACGACGACGGTTGTATACTCCATCGCGCCGTGCTTGCGCAGGGTTTCGACGACCTGGGCTACCGTGGATGATTTCTGACCGATGGCAACGTAGATGCAGAAGAGATCAGTGTTCTTCTGGTTGATAATCGTGTCTACGGCGATGGCCGTCTTCCCGGTCTGACGGTCACCGATGATCAATTCACGCTGGCCGCGTCCGATGGGAATCATCGAGTCGATGGCTTTTAGCCCGGTCTGGACCGGCTCTTTGACCGGCTGACGTTCTATGACCGAAGGGGCGCGACCTTCAAGCGGGCGAAACTTGCCGGTCACAATCGGCCCGGCTCCGTCGAGTGGCAGCCCAATGGGGCTGACGACGCGCCCGATCAATGCATCGCCCACCGGCACCGATGCGACACGTCCCGTGCGGCGCACTGTATCGCCCTCTTTGATCTGCCGGTCGGAGCCGAAAATCGCACAACCGACGTTGTCCTCTTCGAGGTTGAGGATCATGCCCATGATGTCACCGGGGAACAAGACGAGTTCGGACATCATGGCATCATCGAGCCCCCAGACGCGCGCGATCCCATCGCCCACCTGAAGGACGGTGCCGACGGATTCCATATCGAGGCGGCCCTCGTACTTGTCGATTTCCCGTGCGATGATCGAGGATACTTCTTCAGGTCTCAAAGCCATTTTGTTGCTCTCCACATGAATCGATCGCGGATATCATCCACCGGCGCCCTGTCAGGCGGCCGCGTGGACTTTGATGGCGCGCAACTGGTCGCGCAGCCGCATAAGATCGTGGCGGACCGAGTGGTCGATGATCTCGCCGCCGATGATAACGATGACACCTCCGAGAATCTCGGGGTCAATCTCGAGACGATGGCGCACTGCCTTGCCACTGATGCGCTCGAGCCTGCTGACAATCCGATCCCGTTCCTGCAGGTCGAGCGGCACAGCACTGGTGATGGTCGCCTCGACAATTCCCTGTGCCTCGTCCCACATCTGCCCGAAAATCCGGATGATCTCGGGCAGGTGATTGGCGCGCGCTTTGCCGACGAGGAAAAGGACAAAGTCGCGTACGATCCTCTGGGATACATCGTGCAGGACAATCCGCACGACGCTGAGCTTCTCCTCGTCAGGAACCTGCGGTGCAGCCAGGAACCCCAGGAAGCGCGGTTGCCGGCTGAGCGCGTCGCGCAGCACGACGATGTCAGCCCAGATCGCCTGCTCGGCACCTGACTTCCGTGCCAACCCAAACAGTGCGGTGGCGTACTTCTTTGCGATCCGTGTCCCTGTCATGACTCTAACTTCATGCTTCAGTTCGCCCCGGATAATGGAGTGGCTTCGAGTTCATCAACAAAGCGGGCGATCAGCCGTCGCTGGCCTTCCTGATCGAGGGATTGCCGGATGATGCGCTCGGTGGCGGCGACTGTCATGCCAACGATCTGGTCTTTGAGCTCGACCCTCGCTTTGGCGAGGTCGCGTTGCAGATCGGCGCGGGCCTTCTCGATGATCCGGTGCGCCTCGCTGCGGGCTTCCTCGCGGATTTCTCCAGCCATGCGGCGTCCCTCGGTGATTGCCTCCTGGATCTTCTGCCGCGCCTCCGCCTCTATATCCTTCAACCGCGCGGCGTAGCGGTCGGCGGTCTCCTCCGCCTCGCGCCGTTTGTCCGCGGCTGCATCGAAATCCGACTTGATCTTGCGGCGGCGTTCCTCCAGCACACCGAGAAGCGGCCCCCACGCGAAGCGGCGCAAAATCCACAGCGCGATGAGGAAACCGACGATGTGCGTGAGGATCTGCTGATATTCGACATTCATGCCGGAGTTTTCCTTTCACCATCTCGCCGGCGGCCCAAAGAATGGAGAGCCGCCACGCGACGATTCGTGAAACACACTCTCGAACCGGTGATCAGCTGATGCGCCCCTGCAAGATGAAGAACGCGACCAACGCGTAGATGGTCAGCGCTTCGATCAGCGCGCAGCCGATGATCATGCCGGTTTGAATCTTGCCGGCGGCTTCGGGCTGCCGGCCCATGGCGTCCATAGCGGCGGCAACGGCGCGTCCCAGACCGAGCCCCGAGCCGATGGCGGCCAGCGCCAGACCGAAGGGAAGCGCGAATGATAATGCGGTTTTGTAATCCATGGATGTTCTCCTTTGGTTCTCTTTAGTTCGGTATTCCAGCAATGACACAGTTTTCGTGGACAATTCGAATTAATGATGCTCCGCATGCTCCTCGTGCGTGGCGACCATCATCGAGAAATAAACGGTCGACAGCAGAGTGAACACCAAGGCCTGGATGGTACCTGTCAGGAGCGCCAGGAAAATGAAGGGCAACTCCAAGGGCAGGCCGACAGGCGAGTGCATGAAGGAGACTGCCATGACACCCAGCCCGACGAATGCGGCCAGAAGGACGTCCTCTCCTGTGATATTCCCGAAAAGACGCAACGACAGTGACAGAGGTTTGGCCAGTTCACCAATGATATGGATAGGCAGATTGAGCGGCACGAGGATCCACTGCACGACGCTGCGCGGGCTGCCCATCAGGTGATCCAGGTATCCCAATATGCCCTGCTTCTTGAGCCCGGCGTACTGCACATACAGAAAGACACAGACCGCCAGGGCGATGGTAGTATTGATCCCGTTCTTACCCCCGGTCGGCGACATCATGCCGGGGATCAGGCCGAACATATTCATGCACCAGATGTAGATGAAGAGTGTCCCCAGAAATGGAGTGAAGCGCCGCCCTTCCGGACCAAGGATACCCGCGAAGAAATCATCGAGCCCCTCGACGACCATCTCGAGGAAGTTCTGCAGCTTGCCTGGAAGCAGGGAGCGGTGTTTTGTCGCCGTGCGGGCCACGACAGAGATCAAGATCGCGACGGTGAACGCGAAGATGACGTTCTCCCAATGGTGGAGGAACTGGATGAAGGGGACATCGTGGAATCGGTGGGACAGCAGGGTGATGACATTAGGCAACTCCGGCGCGCCAGCAGGTTCGGCACCAGAGACTTGCTCAGTCACGGCCAGGAGCGGGTAAAGGATGGCGAACAGGGCGGCCGGCATTAGACGCGTGTCTCCAAAGGTTCACCGGTTCGCGTAGCGCGGCGTGAAGCCCGTTCATCAAGGTGCAGAAACATCCGACCCGCCGCTTTGAGCACCACGACAACGAACAGAACGGAGAAGCCGGTCAGCAACGATACGACCGGGAACCCGCCCGACTTCAGAATGAAGTAACCGGCCACATACAGGACGGGAAACTTGACGGCCGCAAGAATCAAGGCATGACGTCTGTCGACATCTCCGGGCGTGAAGACTGCCGTGACGACTCTTGTCAGAGCCCAGAAGTTCCCGATCCCCCAAGCGCAACCGACCAGAAGGCCCAAAGCGAAATTGGCATTGAAGTATACTGCCACAAAGGCAAACGCCAGGACTCCCACGACGGCAGTGGCGCGGATGACCCGCTGGAGGAATTCCAGACCCATCACAAAGCGCAGTTGGTCAGTTCCCGGGGTGGTCGTCGTCGCGTGAGGCCTTCTGAATCAATCCCCAAACCTCTTTGCCTGCCGCGACAAAACCCAAAACGATAAACAGCACCATCAAATACGGGTCGGTCCCGAGACGGCCGTCGAGCCAGTGCCCGAAGAAATAACCGATGAGCGGGCCGAACATCAGAATGAAAGGGATGGCGGTCAGCAACCCGATCGGCCGCAGTCCCCGGCCCATGTCACCACTCTTCGGTCGTGTCATCGCCGACCGGCTATCTCTCGCTCCAGCCATGCGACCCCGCCTTGTGACGAATTTCGCAAGACGGCGGCCGAAGCGAAGCGCAAATATTTTGCCGCTGGAGACCAGAAGTCAAGGCGATTTTGCCCGGTTTCATCTGAACATTTTGGTGAGGCGAGAGACGATCGGGCAGGCACGTCGTCACGTGCGCTCGGTGGGGGCATTTCCGCCTCTGGCAATAGACACGCCACTGGTTCCGATCTGCGCTTCCAACTCGGCGATGCGTTTTTCGAGGCTGCGGATCATTTTCACATGTTCCGGGAGGGAGTGCATGCTGGCGATGATGCGTTTCTGGCGCGCAAACTCGACGGCGGGCGAGCCGAAGTACCGGGCGCCGGGCGGCACAGACTTCCCAACACCTGACTGGGCGGCCACGATGGCGCCGGCGCCGATTTCGATATGACCAATGACTCCAACCTGACCGGCCAGTGTCACACGATCGCCGATCTTTGTCGAACCGGAGATACCCACCTGCGAGATGATAATGCAGTCTTCGCCGATCTGCACATTGTGGGCGATTTGGACAAGATTATCGATTTTAGTGCCGCGTCCGATCACGGTCTGCCCCATAGTGGCGCGGTCGATGGCGGAGCAGGCGCCGATCTCGACATCATCGCCGATTGTGACACCCCCGACTTGCGGGATCTTGTGGTGGTGCCCCTGGTAGGGCGCATACCCGAATCCATCCGACCCGATCACTGTTCCGGGATGGATTCGGACCCGATCACCCAGGGTGCAGCCTGGCAGAATCGTTACCGTCGGACCGATGCAACAGCCTCCCCCCAAGACAGACCGGGCACCAACAAATGAACCTGCGAGGATCACGGTCCCGGCACCCAATGACGCATCGTCCTCAATCATGCAATTGGGGCCGACATGGACACCGTCCGCAAGCTGCACCCGTCTTCCGATTCGCGCGGAGCGATCAACCCCTGGCTCGGGAGCGGGAGGGGGCGGGTGGAAGATCCTCAGTGCCTGCAGGAAGGCATAGTACGGGTTTGGATGCAGCAGCAGGGCCAGTCCTGAGGGAAGGTCCTGGCTCTCGTAGTGGAATCCCGCAGATGCGGGCGGCACGAGGATCGCCGCCGCCCGTGTGGATTTCAGATGGTGTGCGTATTTCGGATTGGCAAGGAAGGTCAGCTGACCATCGCCAGCAGCATCAATTCCGGCAACGCCGGTGACGACCGTATCGCCGTCGCCGATCAACTCCGCCTGTAATCGCCCGGCGATCTGCCGGAGTGTGAAAGTCATTTGAGTTTGGACAGCTCTTCGAAAACCCGATCCGTCAAGTCGAGTTTGTCTTTGGCATACATGATCGGGCTGAACTGAATGCCGGCCGACGTCAGGTAGTTCTGCGAACCATTCAGCACGTAGTCGAAGTCTTCGCTGACGGCCAGTCGCTGCACGACGTCCTGAATCTTCTTCAGGATCGGGGTCGTCAATTCGGCGCGGCGGCGTTCAGCCTCGCTTTCAAACTTGGCCTTCGTCTGCATGAGATTCTGTTCCATGGCTGCCAGCTCATCCTCACGCGCTTTCTTGGTGGCATCGGACAGGAGGAGACGCTGCCGCTTGTAATCCTCAAGCTTGTTGAGATACTCGGATTGCAGGCTGTCGAAATTAGCTTCCCAGACCTGCGCGTCTTTCTGGAACAGATTCTCCGCTTCCTTGAATTCTTTGTACTCGCTCAAGATCTTGTCCAGGTCAACCCAGCCGATTTTCCCTGACTGGGCATGCGCACCGGGCGCCAAGGCGAATGCCAGCATGAAAACTGCCGACGACACACAGACCCAGAACCGTGCAACCAATGAACGTGTGCTCATAGGAATCTCCATTTGCTTCGAAGGGAATCGCTGCGTTAGAAACTGCCCCCAAACTGGAAATGAGGCTTGATCTTTCCTTTTTCGAATCCGCGCAACGGAATGCCGAAATCGAAACCGAGCGTACCCATCCCAGGCACGGTGATCCGGAACCCAAACCCGTAGGATGTGTACAGATTCGCCAAAGGGGTGATTTGAGAGGCACTGGACCAGACATTGCCGGCATCGAAGAAGAGGATGCCGTGTATTTGTTCCTTCACGACGGGGAATGTGATCTCGGCATTCATGGCCGCGACGGCGCGACCGCGGATTGGGAGATATGGGCTGTAACGTGTGACACGTCCATTCGTGGTCAGATCACTGATTAACGCGCCTGGGATCAGACCCGGTATGTGACCGCGCGTGGTTGTGTCCGAAAGCACCGTGGTCACGATGGCTCCGTCGTCGTAGCCACGGATCGTTGCATCGGACCGTATCCCGCCCGCGTAGAATCGCTCGGCGTGAGGAACGGCGCTGACGGCCGCGTCGCCTTGGATCACGGCGAGCTTCCAGACCGGTGCGAAGGTCAATCCCTTCCATATTGGCAGATAACGGGCATGAGAGAATGTATGTTTAGTGTACGACCACTTGCCGCCCAGGGCTCCACCCGCGAATTCAACCTGATAGGAGGACCGCGAGCCACGGGTGGCGAATTCGGGCAAATCACGCGAATCGCGCTGGATGGTCAGCGAGGCGGATGATGTAATCTGCGGCCAGGCGAGCTTGTCGAGCGCGTATGGGTCTTTCTGATACGCGCTACGATAGGTCTCAGAGAAGTCTTTGAAGGACACGTTCTCAAAGCGGTAGTCAGCGTAGACGCGGAAGTAATCATCGGGCCAGCGCAAACGCCGCCCCAAGCGAAGGTCGAACCCCCTGCGCTTCTCCGTATAGTCGGTCGTGCCGGAAACCTGCGGTTCGTCCCAATATCTTTGGGTGTTGTAAAGGTCAAATCCAACAGTGGTTGGGGTATCGAGAAACCATGGTTCAGTAAAGCCCAAAGAGTAGGACTGGCGGCGGGCACCGAAATCGACGGAGAGATTCGCGTCCTGCCCGTTGCCCATCAGATTGGGAATGCCCAGAGAGACGGTGCCGACCAGTTTGTCCGTGCCGGAGTAACCGGCGCCGACCTGAACCTGGCCCGTCGGCTTCTCCTCGACTTTCACCGTCAAATCGACCTGCCCATCAGGGAGCACCCGGTAGTCCGGAAGGACGTTGGCGAAGTAATTCAACTGCATGACATTCCGCAGCGAACGCATCAGGCTGGACCGGTGAAACACTTCACCCGGGTAGATCGCCAATTCGCGCCGGATCACCTTGTCCTTCGTCTTGAGGTTTCCTTCAATGTTGATGCGATGCACATGGGCCGGGACGCCTTCGGAGATCTCGCAAGCGATGTTGACGACCGTGTCAACTGTCTTGGTGTCCTCGACGACACGGGCGTACAGATAACCATCCTCCTGGTAGGCCGTGTAAATGTTGCCGATCGATTCTTCGAAGCGTTCCTGATCGAAAACGTCGCCCTGGCGGAAATTCAGGGACCGGCGGAGTTTGCTCTCACCGAAGACCTGCTGACCGCTGAAGGACGTCGTGCCGAAGTAATACTTTGGTCCCTCATTCACCTCGAACTTCAGAGTGACTTTGGTCCTGGCATCATTGAGGATAATCGTATCCGAGACCAGGATCGCATCGAGGAAGCCGTTTTTCTTATAGACATCAATGATCGTCGTCTTGTCCTCGGCGTACTTCTCGCGATTGAACTTCCCGCCGCCGAAAATGGATTTGAGGAAGCTGCGGGGTTTGTTCTGCATCTTCTTCTGGAGGGCAGACGATGAGAGCTGGCGACTGCTGTCGAAGATGACCGCTTCGACGGTGACGGGCCGGTTCTCCTGGATTTCGAAGACGGCGTCGGCTTCGCCGCTGACTGCGGTGGCGGCCAGCTGGGGCTGGACATCAACCAGGAAGAATCCCTTTTCGCGATAGGTCCGCCGAATCGCGGTTTCCGCCTCCTGAAGACGCTCCGGCGAGAGTGTCTGGCCGCGCTTCAACTCAAGTTTGAAGTCCTCTTCCTTGAGTTCCTTGTTTCCTTTGAGGACAATCTTGTCGAGCCGGGGCGACTCAACAACTTTGATGATCACGCGCAATCCGCCGACGACCGGTTCACCGAGAATCCGGACGTCGTCGAACAGCTTGAGGCCATACACCTGGTGGATTGCCTGCTGGATGGCCTCGGCACTCAGTTTCTGGCCAACGGCAAGGCCGCTGTTGCTCTTGATCAATTGTGCATCTGTGGATCGGTTGCCCTCCACGATGAGTTCCGAGATCGTCTGGTCCTGTGCCCGGACCGCACCGGCGAAGGCGAGAAGGGCGCACAGAGCAAGGGCTGGGCTGACCCACCAGACTCCACGCTTCGCAGGATTGGGGTTATGTGGTCGGGAATGCGGAGAAGCCTCCGCCCGTCGCACTCGACAGACTGTAGCGGGGAGATTGCTTCGCTTCGCTCGCAATGACAGATCTTTTTCGCCTCGCAATGACAACTCTCTTTCGCCTGCCGACCAGACGCTGATGCCGTCGTAGCGAGGATGGAGTTCCCCGCCGCGGCGGGGGGCAACCGACGAAGCAATCTCGTCTGGTCCCTCTCCCCGGCATCGCACACTGGGGTATTTCAGCCGTCCCAACTGGCTCATCTTCACGGCGGGGACTGATCCCCGCCTGCGGCTGGTCCGCCCGTTCAGGACACGATGTCCGTGATGCGAACGAGCGTATGTTGCTGGCGGTGGCCGTTTTTGCGCCGGTACACCTGGCGCTTCTTGTGCTTGAAGACCACCAGCCTGTCATCGCGTCCCTGCTTGACAATTTCCCCGACTATACGGGCACCGTCAACGAATGGCCGTCCCGTGGTGGTCGCCTCGCCTTTTCGCAACAGGAGAACCTGATTGAACTCGATCCGGTCTCCGGCGGCGCCGTCCAGGCGTTCGACTCTCACAACATCACCCAGTCCGACTGCGTACTGTCTTGCCCCGGACTCAAAGATTGCAGCGAAACCCATGTCTTCTCCATTCTCCAAAAGTCGACATCCATTGGCCGACGAATCTTCCATTTTTGCCAAATTCTCGCCAATTGTCAACAGAATTCGCCCTTGCCCCCCGTGAAGAGTCCTGGCAGGAGAGATCGACCATCCCTGCTTGGGACCCTTCCCCCTCCCTATACACCCGATCCAACCGGTTATTTCCCTTTTGGTTCCGCATTTCTGGGCCCTCGGGTCCACAACCTACGAAGGCCTCGCCAAGAATCCGACCAAGATGATTGGCGCCGGGCACGGAGGCGAGTATCATGGGTGATTGCCGGCAGCCAATGCCGGCGCGAATCATGGCGGGAGAGCGACGTGAGTGTCTTTAATCTGAAAAGCCCGTACACGCCAACCGGGGACCAGCCGCAGGCCATCGCGGCGCTGGTGGACGGTCTCGAGCGGGGACTGCGTCACCAGACATTGTTGGGCGTGACGGGCTCTGGAAAGACCTTCACGATGGCCAATGTCATTGCCCGGTGGGAGCGGCCGACATTGGTCATCTCTCACAACAAGACGTTGGCCGCCCAGTTGTATGGCGAGTTGAAATCGTTCTTCCCGGAAAATGCCGTCGAGTTCTTCATCAGTTACTACGACTACTACCAGCCGGAGGCGTATCTCCCGCAGACCGACACCTACATCGAGAAGGACACATCGATCAATGACGACATCGACCGTCTGCGGCTGCGGGCGACGGCATCGCTTTTGGAGCGGCGCGATGTGATCATTGTGGCGTCGGTCTCGTGCATCTACGGTCTCGGCTCACCGGAAGATTACAAGAGTCTGATGGTATTCCTGGAGGTCGGGCAGACAATCCCGCGCGACGAGCTGTTGCACCGGCTGATCGACATCCACTACAGCCGAAATGATTTCGACTTCGCCCGCGGCACATTCCGGGTGCGGGGAGACACAATCGAGATCATGCCGGCGTATGAGCAGACCGCGGTGCGTATCGAGCTGTTCGGCGATGAGATCGACAAGATCACGATTATCGATTCGCTCACCGGGGAAGTCGTGCGACAGCAGGACCGCAAGGCGATCTATCCGGCCAAGCATTTCGTGACGACTGTCCCGAGCCTGCAGCGGGCGATCAAGAGTATCGAGATTGAACTGGCGGAACGGCTGGAGCAGTTCCGGGCCCAGGACAAGCTGCTCGAAGCGCAGCGGCTGGAATCGCGGACGAAGTTCGATCTGGAAATGCTCAAGGAAGTCGGGTACTGCACGGGGATCGAGAACTACTCGCGGCACCTTGCCGGACGGAAAGCAGGCGAGCGGCCGTTCACGTTGATGGATTTCTTCCCCCAGGGCGATTTCCTCACGATCCTGGACGAATCGCACCAGTCGCTGCCGCAGATCAGGGGCATGTATGCGGGCGACCGGTCGCGCAAGGAGGTTTTGGTCGAGTACGGATTCCGGCTGCCTTCGGCATTGGACAACCGGCCGATGTTCTTCGATGAGTTTTGGTCGGTGCTCGATCGTGTGGTGTTCGCATCGGCTACTCCGGCGGATCTGGAATTGGAAAAGTCCGCGGGTGTGGTGGTCGAGCAGATCATCCGTCCGACCGGATTGATCGATCCGGAGATTATCGTACGCCCTTTGGACAAACAGGTGGATGATCTGCTAGAGGAGATTCGCAAACGCGTGGTGGTTGGCGAGCGAGTATTGGTCACCACGCTCACGAAACGCATGGCCGAGGATCTCGCCGATTACCTGGCGCAGATGAAAGTACGGGTCCGCTATCTGCATTCGGAGATTGATGCCATCGAGCGCACTGAGATTCTGCGCGACTTACGGCTGGCAGAATTCGACGTGCTGGTGGGGATCAATCTGCTGCGTGAGGGGCTTGATTTGCCTGAAGTCTCCTTAGTCGCGATACTCGATGCCGATAAAGAAGGCTTCCTGCGATCCGAACGTTCGCTGATCCAGGTTTCCGGAAGGGCGGCGCGGCATGTGAATGGCACGGTGATCATGTATGCCGATAAGATCACCGATTCGATGCGCAAGGCGATCGATGAGACCGCGCGCCGACGCACGATTCAGAGGCGGTACAACGAGGAGCATGGCATCGTGCCGCAGACAATCGTGAAGACCGAAGAAGAGATCCGGCGCGCCACGGTCTTTGCCGACTCAAAGACCGAACTCCCACCCTCGGAAAAACCCGACCGTCCCACCGGTTTTGAGCAGATGGAGATCGAAGATCAAATCATGTTTATCACCAAGGCGATGAAGGATGCCTCCAAGAAACTCGATTTTGAGCAGGCGGCGCGGCTGCGGGACGAGATTGGGGAGTTGAGGAAGAGAAGGCATGGGGGGCGGGGGTGATATGCGCTCCGCAACTACCTTGCCTGTCTGCCAACGGCACTGCCCGCAGGACCCTGCTCCCTACGTCCCGCCAGCCCGGCAAGGACCCGAACACTCTTCAGATTTCCGTTGCGGTTTAAGCCCGGTCCTGGTAGCGTAGGATTGCTGGCGCGATACGGCCAGCAGAGGGCGGTCTCGTTTGGTTATCTATAAGCACTTCATTCTGCTCTCGGCATTGGGCCTTGCGGGGTGTATTACATACTACCAGCCGGATCTGCTCTCAGGAATCGATCCTCCCCGTGCCAATCGCGGCACATCGGTCGGCGTTGCCTTCAATCGTTACGTTGCTACTGCTTATTTTGACGGGAGGGGTAGCTCTCCGCACACCAAGACCACAGAGCGGCCAGATCGCAAGTACACCCGTTCGGATATCATTTTCAGCACCTTCGCTCGAATCAAAGGGTTCACCGATGTATGCGTCGTTCTTCCAATATCAGGTGTCTCGCAGCGCACGGGTCCATATGGCATCGCGTCAGACAATTGGGGGATAGAGCACGTGTGGCTGGGGGCGAGTCTCCTTCACTCGTCAAGACGGCGTGCCAATCTTCTTCTTGTGATCGGACTCCCGCTGAACGGAAAGCTCTCAACTCTCGCATCTGCGGCGGAGAACCACAATAGCTCGATGCGACTCATGCTGGAGCCGCTGTTTTCGAATGGGACACCCTCAGGCAGGTTTGGCTATTATCTGCGGCTTGGAGCAGGGATTCATGTCAATCCTGATGTTGGAGGCGTCAGCAGCATCCACGAGCTCCCCGGTGAATTCAGAGTGCTGGCGCCCTTAGGTAAGACCTTTCACCTCGGGTTTCGAGCCGACGCAAGGTTTACGCTCATCACCTACTCTGGAGCACGCGGCACACAGTCGCATGACGTGGTCGGCATCGGGCCGTATGCTTCCCTGGCGTTGGGTACCGGCTGGCACATCGATGCTGGATACCGATCTGAGGTGATTGGGTACTTCGCCACCGCGGGGTCATCGTGGAACGTCAACATGTCTTATGACTTCGCCGGGACCCGGCACTGACAATCGCCTGAGCGAGTCGCGCGTCTTCCCGCGCGGGTGTTATCCCACCGGGGCCGCGGTCCACCCGGGAGTGAAACACTTCCCAGGCAACCAGGCACTGACGTAGCGACATCCCCTCGTCCGTGGCATCCTGTGGGTGAGCGCTACGCCGCTTCTGGCGTAGGAGTTCCCTTCCGTTCACTACGCCGTTTCTGGCGTAAGAGCTCCCTTTCGTTCGCCCCGTAGCTTGGCAATTGCTGCAACTGCCAGGTGCCCCACAGCTTTGCTGTGGGTAGGCAGGTGAGGGAATCCGGCTGCATTTGCGCGCGAGAGTCGTGTGAGAGCGTGCGAGCAACGGACCGGGACCGGGAATTGGAGGCCGCCCGCGGTAGAGCCGCGAGGCGCCGGCGTGATTCTTAAAGAAGCCTCTTCTGCCTTGGATCCCCCTGCGGTCCCAGCAGGGCGTTGACGGTGTCGAGGTCGAAGGCTTCGGGATCGAATGAGCCGCCGATCCACTCCGTCAACATCCTGTGATCTTCGTGCTTGGGATCGGCGAGGGCCCGGAGGAGGTTGTAGTACCCGCCAGTACCACCACAGTCTTCCGGTGGACAGGCGCGCTTCCCGGCCAGACAGACAGGACGCGCTTTTTTCGCGCTTTCAGACTCGATGATCTTCTCGACTTTGACCTCGTGTTGCCAGCCGTCGCCGAAGTCGTATTCGTAGGTGAAGCTGAGTCCTTCGCGGGGAACAATCTGGTTCAGCCGGATCGTGGATTCACTCCTCGTGTGCTCCAACTCGAACTGGGGATCGGAGAAATAGACGCCACGGACGACAAACTGGTGGAGGTGGCTGTCGGTCCACCCCATGGTCTGCTGAATGACGTGATGCAGTTTCTTGAGAGTAATCTCACTGTCCACTTGAATCCTCCGCCAGATCGGCGGCTTGCTCCAACGCAGGGTGATCTTCAACTGGTAGATCGACCGTTTGGCGACGGGTTTCGCAGATTTGGACGGCATGATCGACCTCTCTTTCTGAGTGCATAATACCACCTGTCGTTCGCCGGAGCCAGCGTCAAAGGACATCACTGATGCCCTCGGTGACCGTCCCTCCCGTGCGGGTCGGCACTCCGGGCTGACCGGCACTTCAATGTCCACCGAGTTCGCGGGCACGGCAAGCCGTGCCCCTTGAGCGGTCACTGAGGCTGGGAGATCAGACCGACGCGGGCGCGAGAGATCCCCTCCGTTCGCTGCGCAGCTTCGCAATGGCCGTGATTGCGAGATACAGCGCCAGCAGGATCAGGGCGGCGGCGGAGAGGCTGTTGATCAGGGCGATGTCGAAGCCGTGGGCGGCGCGGATGTTGGAGATCGCGAGCTTACCGAGGGACCAGAGGGTGATGGTCAGGACAAAGATCATGGGCAGAAGGGTGAACGCGATGCGGCGGCGCGCCTGGTAGAGCCAGACAGTGATCGACAGAAGCGAGAGCGCGGCGAGGAGCTGGTTCGATGAACCGAACAAGGTCCAAAACTTCACCCATGAGCCCTCGGGCGCACCGGCGAGGAAGTAGGCCGGCAGCGCGATTGTGATCAGGGTGCCCCAGATCGCCCCCAATCTCCCCTTCCAACCAAACAGTTCCTGGACGATGAGTCGCCCGAGACGGGTGCAGACGTCGAGGGTGTCGAAAACGAATGTCGAGAAGGCCATCGCCCCGAAGGTGATGGCGAACTTGAGATTGGCTTTGCCGATGATCAGACAGAGGAAATTGCCGATGCCGTTGCCGTAGATCGTGCCGGGCTTGAGACCTTTGATGTCGTCCTGGGTGACGATCATGATCGTGACGAGAGCGATCAAGGCGACGAATCCCTCAGCCAGCATGGCACCGTACCCGACCGGCTGCATGTGCGATTCGCGGTCAACCTGCTTGGACGTCGTTCCGGAACACACCAAACCGTGGAAGCCGGAACACGCGCCGCATGCGATAGTGACAAACAGGAACGGGAACATCGCGCCGGTCATGCCGCCGACGTCCCAGGATCGGAACGCCTCCTGCTTGATTTCGTAGCCGCCGAAGAAAACGCCGACAATACCGAGAGCCAGCGCCAAGTAGAGGACAAAACCGCCGAGGTAACCGCGTGGCTGCAAGAGCGCCCACACCGGCACGATCGATGCCACGCAGCAGTAGGCCAGAATCAGGATTCCCCACATTCTGGCATCGAGGATCATCAAAGTCGAGATCTTGGTGCCAAACCATGCAAGTCCCAGGGTCGCCGGCACGAAGATGATGGTCACCAGCCAGAGCGGCGGCTTCAGGTACCGCTGCACAAGTCCCATGACGACTGCCAGCAGCAGATACATGACGCTGGCGGCCGCCACCGCACCGCCGGGATTGAAGCTGACCTTGACGGCCTCCAACTCTTCGGTGACGCCGACGAAACTGCCGGCCGTGATATCGGCGAAGGCGACGATGACATAGATCAACGCGATCCAGATGAAAGCCATCATGGCCATTCCGGCGCGGGGGCCGAGATGCTCGCGCGTGATCTCGGCAATGGAGCGAGCCCCGTGGCGGACGGAGGCGGTCAGGGTTGAGAAGTCATGCACGGCGCCGATCAGCACGACCCCCAGCCCGATCCAGAGCAAACAGGGCAGCCAACCGAATGTCTGGCAGGCAAGGATCGGTCCGGCGATCGGTCCGGCGGCGGCGATTGCGGAGAAATGCTGCGCAAAGAGATAAAACGGGCGCGTGGGGACAAAGTCGATGCCGTCATTGACGGTGTGCGCGGGAGTGACCCGTTTATCATCGATGACGAACTGTCTGGCCACCCAGCCGCCGTAGAGACGGTAGGCGAGGACCATCAAGACCAAGAATGAGACAGTTAGAAGCAAGACACTCACAGTCGGGTTTCCCTCCCTCCGGAACGGACTGACATGGAAAAAGGATTGCCGTTTCGGAGCAAGGGTAATGTTGAGGGAATTGGTTTTTGGTCTGGAGGCGGGAGGCTGGATGCCGAAGCACGGGTGTAAACACCCGTGGCACGAGAATTCGGGTCGACGCCATCGGTGACATAACACGGTCAATTCTTGGCTAATTTGCCAAACGGGCAACAATCGGGACCGTATCTGGCAGTGAGGCATCGATGGCTGGTACCAAGACCAAGACACAGTATGAGGCGCGGGCGCGGGTGATCAAAGCGATGGCGCACCCCAGCCGGTTGCTCATCATTGACGAACTGAGCCGGCGCGAACGGTGCGTGCATGAACTGACCGAAATGATCGGCGCCGACATCTCCACTGTGTCCAAGCACCTGTCGGTTCTCAAGAATGCCGGCATTGTCGAAGACGAGAGGCGGGGCGTGATGATCTACTACCGGCTGCGTGTGCCGTGCATCTTGAATTTCTTCGGCTGTGTGGAGAGCGTCCTCAAACAGGCGGCAAAGGACAGCGTGACGGCGGCCGGATGAGGCCGATTTCTTGTCGAAGCCGTTGGTCAATTGGCAAAATCCTCAAGGGTGGATTTCACGCGGGAAATGCGCAGGATGAACTCGAAGAACGAAATGGATTAGGGGCGGAGATCACGACCGCCACAGGAGAAAGGCAGCGATGGAAATCAAAGTGTTGGGTCCCGGCTGCAGCAACTGCAAGAAACTCTACGCAGAAACCGAGAAGGCGCTCCGGCAGCTTGGACTTGAGGTGCAGGTGACCAAAGTCGAGAAGATCGATGAGATCGTGGCTTGTGGGGCGATGATGACCCCGGCGCTGGTGATCAACGGCAAGGTCAAGGCAGCGGGGCGGATTCCGACCCAGACGGAGCTGACCAGTTGGCTGGCGACAGCGGCGATGGAGGAGTGATGGCGCAGGCGTGTGTCCGGCAGGTCACAGTGGCACGCCGTCGTTGAAAGCGGCGGTTTGGTCGACTGGTTGCAAATCATGAGAAGCAGTGCTGAACCAACGCAAGTGAACCTCGAGATGCTGCCATCCCCGCCGGGGACTGCCCGGAGAGGACGGTGGGCATGGATCGCACTCGCGCTTCTCCTGTGGGTCCTGATCTACCGACTCCTGGATCCGGCCGCGCGGTGGGTCACCTATCGCGCAATCGGCCTTCAGGAATCGACGCATCTCGCGCGGGCGGTTCAGTTTTTCCTCTATGAGACGCCGAAGGTCCTGATGCTCCTCGTCCTTGTTGTCTTCGGTGTGGGAATCGTCCGATCTTTCTTCACGCCGGAGCGGACGAGGCGCACTCTGGCGGGCACGCGCGAGTCGATAGGCAACGTATTGGCCGGAGCTCTGGGCGTCGTCACGCCCTTCTGCTCTTGCTCGGCGGTGCCTCTCTTCCTTGGGTTCGTCGAAGCCGGTGTGCCTCTTGGCGTCACCTTCTCGTTTCTGATTTCCGCGCCGATGGTGAACGAGGTCGCGCTTGTTCTCTTGTTCGGCCTCTTCGGGTGGCGCGTTGCGGGGCTTTACCTCGGCACCGGCCTCGCCCTCGCGATCGTGGCGGGATGGATCCTAGGGCGTCTGCATCTCGAGCGCTATATCGAATCATGGGTCTATGACGTGCGGATCGGAAGGGGGACTGAAGAAGAGCGGCTCACCTGGGATGACCGGCTGGGGCGCGCGGCTCAGGCAGTTCGCGAGATTGTCGGGAAGGTCTGGCCATACGTGGTTGCCGGGATTGCCGTGGGGGCAGGTATCCACGGATATGTCCCGGAAGGCATGATGGCCGGACTGATGGGGAGGTCCTCTTGGTGGTCGGTGCCTGCGGCGGTTCTGATCGGCGTTCCGATGTACTCCAATGCCGCGGGGATCATTCCTGTGGTGCAGGCGCTGCTCGAGAAGGGCGCGGCTCTCGGGACGGTGCTGGCATTCATGATGGCGGTGATCGGCCTCTCGCTCCCCGAAACGATCATCCTGCGAAAAGTTTTGAAACCGCCGCTGATCGGCGCCTTCGTCGGGATCGTGGCGGCCGGCATACTCCTTGTGGGATATCTATTTAACGCTCTGTTCTGAGGAGAGTGGCAACATGAATGCCAAGAGAATCGTTACCATCGCACTCACTGCCTTCGTTCTGATCAGCGTCGTCTGGCTGGTCGTGCGTGAGGTGTCTCCGAAGCGCACTGGAGCGGACGCGGCTCCTGCGGCCAGTGGACGGCAGGTGGTAGTGTACTACTTCCATCGCACGGCACGCTGTCCAACGTGCCTTAAGATCGAAGCCCTGGCAAAGCAGGAGGTCGAGACGAGTTTCGCCGCAGAGTTGAAACGGGGCGATCTGAAGTTCCAGAGTCTCAATGTCGAAGAGGCGGGCAACGAGCACTTCGTGAAGGACTATGAACTGGTATCGCAGTCCCTGGTGCTGGTCGATTACCGAAACGGTATCCAAGGGCATTGGAAGAACCTCGACGCGGTTTGGGATCTGGTGCACACCGAAGAGGACTTCAACCGTTACGTCCGTGACGAAGTGCGCGCGTACCTGGGGAGCACATGATCGAATCGTACTGGCTGGGCGCGGTGTCGGCATTCTGGCTGGGGATTCTGACCTCGATCAGCCCTTGCCCATTGGCCACCAATATCGCCGCGGTGACTTACATCGGGCGGCAGGTGGAGAGGCCGTGGCGTGTTGTTGGTTCGGGGATCGCCTATGCTGCGGGACGAATGGTGACGTATGCGCTGCTGGGCGTGATCCTGGTCGCCAGCATCGCGTCGGCGTCGCGGCTATCGGACTTGCTCCAGACATACGCGAGTAAGATTCTGGGGCCATTGCTCATCCTGGTCGGCATGGTGCTGCTGAACATGATCAATCTGCGTCTACCCGGTGTCGGTACCGGCAAGTGGCAGGAGCGGGCGGCAGGCGGAATCTGGGGCGCGGGTCTCCTCGGTCTTGTGTTTGCGCTGTCGTTTTGCCCCGTATCAGCCGCGCTGTTTTTCGGCAGTCTGATTCCTCTCTCGGTGAAGCAGAGCTCGTCCGTCGCGTACCCGCTTCTCTATGGGTTCGGCACCGGTCTCCCGGTGCTCGTCTTCGGCATTGCCTTGGGAGTGGGCGCGCGCTGGGTCGCGCAGGGTCTCCATCGTCTGACCCAGATCGAACGCTGGGCGCGCTACGCCACCGGCGTGGTGTTCATCGGCGTTGGGATCTATTTGTCCGTCAAGTACATCTTTGGAATGGGATGAGAACATAACCACGAAGGTCCCAACGGAATTGCTAATGACCGTCGCACCAGAGTTTGCCAAGAATCAGATGGAGGCCAAGAACCTCCTCTTCGGAGACGCGCGCTACCAGGACGTGCCGAGCAGGGAGAAGGTCCTGGCCGGCATTGCCTTCACTGCGGCACCGGAGTCCGTCGCATGGACCGACCTGTGGATCATGCAGGTAAGGTTTTCTAACGATGATGCACTGGGCACGACATACGTTCCCTTAAGGGTACCGTCGGCAACGTGTCGAGCCGGACTGCAGGGCCAAGACCCCGCCAGGCGGGTCTCTGTCCGGCCTGCCAAGAAAAAGATGAGAGAAGGATAGAAGCATGGTGTTCACGTCGAAGCAGGTGATTCGGGTTGTATTTGTTCTCGGGGGCGGCGCCGTTGCCCTGGTGGGCCTGTCGTGCAGGGGTTCCCAGACGACACCGTCTGTCAAATCGGAGGCACCGGCGGAAGTTCGGATCGTTGTTGCCGCAATCAGTGCCATGTCACGAACGCTCGATCTGACGGGATCGGTTGTGCCGGTACGGGACGCGGGGCTCGCTTCGCCAGCAGAAGGCCCGGTGATCTCACTGCGTGTGCGCGAAGGAGACTTTGCACGCGCCGGGGACACTTTGCTCATGATCGGCCGCCAGGAAGGGATCAGCGCCCAGATCGTGTCGCTCCGCGAAGATGTGCGGAAGGAAGAGGTCAATCTGGGGCGCGCTACACGACTTGCAGAGATCGACGGGTACTCCAAGGAGCAACTTGATCAGGCCAAGGCCAATTACGAACGGGCCAGCGCCCTTCTGGTCAAGGCCCAGGAGTCGGCGAGGGATTACTCCATCATCGCGCCCTGGGACGGAATGATCAGACGTGTCCGAGTAGAAGTCGGCGACTATATCACGCCACGGGAGCCGCTGGTTGACATGTATGATCCGTCCAGTCTCGTGATACGCGTCGCCGTTCCCGAGAGACACGCGGGGATGCTTCAGCGTAATGCGCCGGTCATCGCGACACTGGATGCGTATCCCGATTCGGTCTTCCATGCCATCGTCACGCGAGTGTACCCCTACCTGGATGAGCGAATGCGCACGCGCACCATCGAAATCCAGTTGGAAAGCGCCGTTGATCTTCTGCCCGGCATGTTCGCCCGGGTCAAGTTGCGAAGCGGCACGGTTGAGAGCACTGTCGTGATTCCTGCTGGGGCGCTCACCGTCACACCCGAGGCCATGACAATTGTCTACGTGGTTTCCGGGGGGAAGGCGGCACGTCGCACGGTCAAGACCGGTCTCGAGGAGTCTGATCGGGTTCAGATCATCGAGGGAATCCGACCCGGCGACTCATTGATCGTATCGGGAATCGCGCGCCTCAAAGATGGCGGCATTGTGCGTGTCATCGGAAGCACCAGCCAGAAGGCAGATAGTCTGTCGACGGCAGTCGATGAGGCCGGTCGCGTGGTGCCCGGACGATCCCAGGGTGGTGGGCGTTGAAACTCACAGCCTACACGGTCGGCAGGCGCTCCGCCACAGCCGCCATCGTCGTCGTCCTACTTGTGCTGGGAGTTCGCGGACTTGTGCAACTACCGGTCGATCTATTGCCCGATGTCACCTACCCACTGATCAAAGTTCACATATGGTGGCGTGGCGCCACTCCGGAAGACATCGACAAGAACATCGCCGATCCGATCGAGCGCCAAATGGCGACGGTGGAGGGAATCGACTATCTCTATTCATCCTCGATTGAAGGCATGTACACTCTCGAGGCAAACTTTCGCTACGGCATAAACGTTGACATCGCCTACCAGGATGCGCTGGCCGCTATGGCGCGGGTGGCTCGCGAGCTCCCCAAGGACATAGATCCTCCCGTCGTCATTAAGGCAGATCCATCTCAACTGCCGGTTCTCCAGATCACGGTCGCGTCCGCCGAATGGGGTCTCACCCGGCTCCGGACCTGGGTGGATAACTGGTTGCAGGATCAACTGGTCGCCGTTTCAGGGGTGGCGGGAACAGAAATCGTCGGGGGACTGAAGCGCGAGATCCGCGTTCATCTTGATCGAGATGCCCTGGAAAAGCATGGGCTCACCCTGGCGGGCATCGGGAAACGACTCCAAGAGGAAAACATCGAGCAAGCCGGTGGACGGATAACACAGGGTTCGCGAGAGTATCTCGCGCGGACGACCGGCGAATACCGCTCCCTGGAGGACATCCGCAATGTCTTCCTGGCAGGGGAGAACGGCGCCCAGGTCTTCCTGCGCGACGTTGCGGATGTGGAGGATGCCCACGAAGAAGTCCGGGTGATCACCCGGTTCAACGGGCAGCCGGCGGTCAAAATCAGCGTGCTCAAGCAGGCGGATGCCAACACGGTCGAAGTCTCGGACGCGGTCGCGCGGCGGATCGCGGAACTCAAACCAGTCATTCCCGAGAGCATCACGTTCGGGACAGTAGAGAATCAAGCCGACTACGTCGGAGCGGCTCTCTCGGGTGTCCGCAATGCTGCCCTGGAGGCGGCGTTGCTCGTGGTCATTATCCTGGCCCTCTTCCTCGGCAGTTGGCGTCAGATTGTCGCGATGATCTGGGCTTTGCCTGCCACGCTCCTGATCAACTTCGGCCTGATGAAGCTCGCCGGCTTCTCTCTGAACATTTTCTCTCTCGGAGGACTGGTGGTGGCCATCGCCGTCGATTTGGACAATTCGATCATTGTCATCGAGAACATCACGAGGATGCGGCGCAAACGGCCGGAAATGCGAATGAACGAGCTTGTCGTGGCCGCCACCCAGCAGGTGGGCCCCGCCGTGCTGGCTGCGACCCTGTCGTTTCTGGCGCTGTTCTTGCCCTTCCTCCTCGTTCCGGGTCTGGCGAGCCTGCTCTTCCGCGAGCTCATTCTGGTCGTTGCGGGAATCCTGGTGATCAGCATGGTGATGGCGATTTCCGTCACACCGATCGTGATGGCGCTGGTCATGGGTCGGCGCTCGGGAAGCGCAAGCGGGCTCACACTTGCCGAGCGCGTGGTCGAATGGGTTACCGGGGTTTATGACCGTGCCCTTCAACGACTCATACGTCTGCGCTGGGTGACGTTCGCGTGCTTTGCCGTGTTTCTCGTCATCGGCGCATGGCTGCTTCCCCGCCTTGGAACGGAATTCCTTCCTCGAATGGACGATGGGCGTGTGATGGTGAAACTCCGGCTGCCAACCGGCACATCCCTGGCGCAAACCGACGAAGCCCTGCACCGGTTGGAGGACGCGATCTCCTCCGACTCGCTCATCGATAACACCTTCACGATGGTGGGGGGGCGTGTCTGGGGATTGTACACATATGAAGTCGCCAATGAGGGCGAGATCGATATCCAGTTGGTTCCCCGCGGGCGGCGTGGCCTTTCGACCGCCGAGTATGTAGGACATCTGGAGCGCCGATTGGCGGAAGTGAAATTGCCGGCCGGCAAGCCAATGGTCATGCAGCAGAAGATGAAAGGCATCCGCAAGATTGGTGATGCCGACCTCGAAGTGAAGATCAGGGGACAGGACACCAAGCAGCTCTACACCCTTGCCAGCCTGGTCGCGCAAGCGATGCAAGGATTGGGCCAGTTCAAGAATGTGTATGTCTCAATGGACATGACCAAACCGGAATACCAGGTCCATATCGACCGGATCCGGGCCGCTGAATTGCGTGTCTCGGTCGCGGATATCGCCGCGACGCTGCGCACGATGGTGGGTGGGGAGGTCGTCACGCGATACCGCGAGGGGGATGAATACTACGGCGTCAGACTCATGGTGTCAGAGGACCTGATGAATTCGAAGCGCGCCGTTGAGAATCTCACCGTGACGTCCGCACAAGGAGGCCATCTGCACATCGAAGATGTCGCCGATGTCCGGGCGGCAGTCGGACCGGTCGAGGTGGTGCGCGAGGATCAGGTCAAGGAGGTGATCGTGCGCGGCGACGCTCAAGGCGTGAGCGTTGGGACCGCTCTCGCCGCCCTCAAGACGAAGTTGGCCGGCGTGGACCGGCCCGCCGGTTATGAATTCAGCTTTGGCGGTCAAGCCCAGATGATGGATGAAATGCGCCGCAGCCTGCTATTGATCCTGGCGTTGGCTTTGTTCTTCGCCTTCGTCATTCTGGTCGTGCAGTTTAACGACGTGCGGCTGCCATTGTTCATTCTGGCGGGCATTCCGATCTCTCTATCGGGCCTGGTGATTCTTCTGTACATTACCGGGATTCCGCTGGGGGCCACGGTCATCATCGGGGCTCTCGTCGTGGTCGCGGCCAACGTAATGGAAGGTGTGCTGCTCATCAGCTATGCCGAGGAGCTCCGGCGGGATCAGCATTTGCCGCCAATGGCGGCGGTCTTGGAGGCGGCACGCATCCGCTTTCGTCCGCGCATGATGACATCATTGGGTGTGCTGGTCGGCTTCCTGCCGCTGGCCCTCAATCTTGAGCAAGGCGGAGACATGCTGCAACCGATGGCCGTTGGAGCCATCGGCGGACTCGCGCTCACCGTCCTCGTAACCTTGTTCTTCGTCCCGACACTATATGCTGCCGCCAACCAGAGAGCCAGCTCCGCGAAGAATGGGGAGTCCTGTAGTGTGGGGGCTGCACCCTGTGATTGATGAGCCGGGCAATAGGGATGGAGGGAGTACAGGATGAAAGATGACAAGCTTACACCGATGGAAATCATGCAGCGGGTGTCGCCCGCAGCGGCTCGATCGTACATGGCTTTTCGGGCCACGGTGCTGGAGAATGCCGAAGCGAATGCGCTCCCAGAAAAGGTCAAGCTGTTGATCGGAATCGGAGTCGCTGCTTCATTGCAGTCGAGCACGTGCACGCTGATGTGGACGAAACTCGCCAGGAAAGCAGGGGCCAGTGATCAGGAGATCGCCGAGACAATCATGGTCTCCCGACTGATGAAAGCGGCGACCGTCAATGATGCGGCCGCTGAGGCGCTCGCCTGGCTCCTCGACCATCACGATCAGGGCGGCGCCAAGTGAGGCCTCTCCCTTATCACTGACCCCTGTTATTCCCCGGGGTTCATCCGAGCCATTCCTTTGACCTTCCAACAAGAGAATGGTGCGTGTAGACACGCACCATCTTTTTGTTAGAGTCTCTTAGAACAACGCAATACTGACCATCCCGGAGACGGTTCACGATTCGGATGACCGAACCCGGGCAGGCTCAGCAGTCGAAGCGGTCCCGAATACCGGGACATCTTGAATCCGGCCGTCACGCAGTGAGACGTGCCGGTCACCGGCCATCGCGACTTCATTCGAGTGCGTGACGAGGATGATCGTTTTCCCCTCGTCATTGAGATCCTTCAACAAAGACAAGAGGTCCGCAGTCAGACTGGGATCCAGGCTCCCCGTCGGTTCATCGGCGAGAATGACCGACGGGTTGTTGGCGAGGGTGCGCGCCATGGCAACCCGTTGCTGCTGACCCACGGACAATTGAGACGGTTTGTGGTTTAGCCGGGAACTCAGATCGACCCGCGTCAGAAGACCCACCGCGATCTCTTTGTGCTTGCCCCGACCGTTACCGTTGAGCATCAGAGGCAACGCCACATTCTCCCATGCAGTCAGGTAGGGAACCAGATGGAACTGCTGGAAGACAAACCCAATGGTCTTGGTACGAAATTGCGCCAGCGCCCGATGTGACTGACGATAAATGTCGACCCCATCAAACATGACGCGGCCCGACGTAGGATGTAACAGTCCGCCCAAGGACATGAGCAGAGTGGATTTCCCGCTTCCAGAGTGCCCTGTCACCGTCAGGTATTCACCTCTTTGTACTTCGAACGATACACCATCCAGGGCCCGGATGGTCTCCCGGCCAACTGCAAAGGCCCGCGTCAGATTCTCAATTCGTATCATGGGTTAGACCTCCTGAAGAGTGACGGAGGGGTCGAGTTTCGTGGCCCGATAAACCGGGACGATCGCAGCGACCAGTGACAATCCCACAGAGAGAGCGACGCTGTACAACAGCCAGTCTGCCCTTGGGGTGACCGCAATCCCAGCCAGGCGGGGTCCCAGAATCACCGCGAGGGCGGTTCCTGCCAGGTAGCCAAAGACTCCTCCCACCAGTCCGAGAATGAGCGCCTTGAGCATAAATATCCTCTGAATCAGCCCACGGCCTGCGCCGAGCGCGACCAGAATACCAACCTCGCGGCGGCGCTCATACACATTGGCGAACATGTAATTCGCGATCGAGGCGCCACCTACCAACAGGATGATCACCAGGAACACCAGACTGAAGTTGCGCATCATGTTGTTGGTTCTCTGCTGTGCGGACACGACTTGCTTGATGGTCACGACCTTCGCATCGGGCAGACGACGATTCAGACCGCCGATCAGATCGTTGGAGATCTCCTGACAGCAACCCATCATTTCGATGGCGTTGATGCGCCCAGGCTGGCCGCTCATCCTCTGCACCGCGCCAAGATGGGCGAAAACGCGGCCGTCATCGACCGTTCCGCTTGCGGGCAGCACACCGGTGACCTGAAACGCCTCGCCATTGACTGACAGAGTCGCACCCTGCGCCAAGCCAAGTCGCGTGGCCAGGTCGTTCCCCAGGAGGACTCCGTCCGTCGGTAGTGCGTCAATGGGTGTACGCCGGTCGACCGCACCCGGTGTCTTGGGGCTGGTCCCGGCCGCCGGCGCCGCGCATCCGACTGGTGTTTCGAAGATACTGCCCGCCATCTCCCAGACCGGTTTGGCGAGGAACTCCTGCTTCGGTCTGATCCCTGTCACGATTGTTTCCCGGCCACTCACTACGGCCGTCATCGACAGCTTGGGAGACATGTTGTCGACGCCTTTGAGTCCCGAGGTCAGGATATCGTCAACGTAGGTTTCCGGCATGGTCTCACCGGTCAGATCGGCCCGATAGTAGTCATCGACGGTGACGCCCTTGGGGAGGATCAGGACGTTGGCACCCAAGGCATCCATCTCCAGAGCGATCGCTTTCTCGCTGTAGTAGGTGATTGAGCGAATCGCCACGATGACGGCGATCCCCATAATGATGGCGACGAGACTGGTCGCGAGCTGATTCTTGCGTTCTGTCAGTTCCTTCAGTACAACTTTGATCACATTCATTGGTATGTCTCCATTGGTTACTCGAAGCCCAGAGCGCGTGCGACGGCGCTGACAATGTTCTCCGGTGGCGCCATAGCGCCGATACCCACATCGCCGGTCGCACACCGGCCAAGGACGGGATCGACAACGATCACACCGTTTTGCCGCAGGCGGGCGATGTTGTCCTGGACAAACCTGTCCTCCCACATGTGCGGGTGCATGGCGGGACACACGAGACGCGGTGCCCGGCAGGCCAGGAAAGTCGTCGTGACCAAATCGTCCGCGATACCATTCGCGAACTTGCCGACGAGATTGGCGGTCGCGGGTGCAGCCAGAAAGAGCGCGGCGTCGCGAACCAGATTGATGTGGGGCACTTCCCACCCGGCGTCGGCGGACATTTCATCCCAGTAGACGCGCCGCCCGGTCAGCGCCGATACATAGAGCGGCGATACCATCTTGCAAGCGTTGGGTGTCAGGATGGCATCCACGACTGCCGATCGCTCACGGAGAGCGGCGATCAGATCCGGCAGGAAGTCAATGGCGATGCTGGCCGACACTCCCAGCACAACACGTACGTTTGTCCACATCAGCAACAACCCGATTTTCCACTGCATGTCTTCTTGAGGGCCTGGATGTCACTGACGTTGGTGGCGCGAGTCAGTTGACCCTTGACCTGTCCGCCGACGACCATGAGCATGCGCGCATCTTTCAGCGAATCCAGCGGCACATTCGTTCTCTCGATGATCTCCTTATTGGCCGGATCGTCGGGGTCAATGACAAACATTTCCGCCTTGTTGGCGGGTGTTTGGACATAGTCTGTGGCCGATTGAATCAACTGGGTCCCATTAGCCCCCTTGCCGCGACTGAAGACCAGGAGAACGTCTTTCCCGTCCTGGGCTGGCTTGATGATCTCCGCCATGCGGGCAGAGGGGAACGCGATCTTTGCGTTGATGTTGCCAATCGCCTCTTCCGGCCCGCCCCACGTGGAAGATCCGTTGGGTGTCTGGATCACTATCATCGTCTGCTCGGGCGACATGCGAACTCGGAGGCTGCTCATCAGCGCCATCGTCTCAGCATCCCCAAGGGCATGATGCCGTATGTCGATATTTCGCGGCCTGGCCAAGGTCCTGATCGATTCGTCGAGTGAGGTGAAGTCGGTTCTTGCCGGTGGGTGAAAAACGTCTGCCCGAAACGTCGATCCCTGGGTTTGCGGCGCGTCCATTGCAATCGTCTGCGCCGCGACATGTCGGAAGCTGCTTGAGTAAACCGATCCGCCGCGATCTTTGCTCTTCTGGCCGTACGAGGAGAGGCCCAGCATGAGGACCAGAACCAGGGCCGCAATCAGAGTGCCAATTCCGTAAATCATTGTTTCTTCTCCATGTTGAACGTGTCACTACTGTTACCCGGGCAGCAGACATAACGCGCCGCCCGACCGCTCTCGCTACGGTCACACAGACAATGGATCAAATCAGGAGTGTGTGGGTCAACCGATAGATGGGGATAGGTGGGGCGTGTGTTCGCTGCTCGAACGGCGTGGCGGGCAAATGCCCGGCAAGCTGCATTCCTTCCAGCGATAGCGCTCCCGGCGACGCGGGTATGGCGTGGGACGCCTCCGCAGCCGTTTCATTCTTGGGCAACAGGAATATCGCGATCTGCTCGTGGTCAAAGCACCCGCATGGCTGGCAATCGCCGGCGATTCCGGGGATGGCAGGGTTCACTGCCGGAACTTGGTCACATGCGTCCGACTGATTGCAACTCGAGGTAACCGCATCCAGGTCGCATTGAAACTCTACGACCAGCGGTTCGCACTGCCCTCCCGTGCACCCCGTAGCGCAGAAAACCTGGCTGAACGAGGGACCCAAAAGGGCCATGACTGAGATAACGGCCATGACACTTCGGCAGAGGACTTTCGTTACGCGGTCAGTCACTGACGATTATACCCCAGTCTCCGAGATTCTGCCTCATGAGGCGAACTCTGCTTCGTTGATCCACTCTTCTAATATATCGTCATTTCGCAATCTGTCAACCAATGCGAGCCGACAGCCATGTAACCCATTGTCACAGCCACATCTATCGCAGAGCAACCGCAGGGCAGTTGCGTTGACAGATGTTGCGATGCCGACCGGAACCAGCGCGGCGTGCTGTTGTCAACAGCACCAGGTCGAAGTGGGCAGCGGGCCATCATGATGATCTTGTGACCACGTTCTGGTCCGCGAGAAAGGCCTCAATGCGGCGGCGTACCTCGTCACGGGTCATCCTGAACGTTGCCAGGCGATCTTCCTGCGAGCCGTCGACTGCTGCGGGATCGGCCAGCGCCCAATGCAGGCGCTGGACATTCCCTGGAATAAACGGGCAGACTTCTTCGGCGCAGAGAGTGATGATCGTGTCGACCTCTGCCAGAGGGATATCAGCGATGGGTTTGGACGAGTGGCTCGCGATGTCGATGCCGATCTCGCTCATGACCGCGATGGCCTCCGGCCGGACGCGCGTCGGCTTGGAGCCCGCGGACCAGACCTTCATTCCCGACGGCCCGAGAGACCGCGCGATCCCCTCGGCCATCTGGCTGCGTGCGGAGTTGGCAACGCAAAGGAACAGAATTCCCTTCATGAGAGCACCTTCTGCATCCCGTAGTATTTGCGCCCCAGCCATAGGGCGACGTTGACCAGCCCAATGAGAACCGGCACTTCGACAAGCGGTCCGATGACCGCCGCAAACGCGGCGCCGTGATTGATGCCGAAAGTCGCGATGGCGACGGCGATGGCGAGTTCGAAGTTGTTTGATGACGCGGTGAAGCTGAGCGTTGCCGCCTGACCATAGTCCGCGCCCGCCTTCTTGCTCATAAAGAAGGAGATGAAGAACATCACAACGAAGTAGACCAGCAGCGGGATCGCGATCCGCACCACGTCGAGCGGAAGCTGCACGATGAATTCGCCCTTGAGCGAGAACATCACAACGATGGTGAAAAGCAGCGCGATGAGCGTGATCGGGCTGATCTTCGGGATGAACTTCTCGTGGTACCAGCGTTTGTCCTTCAACTTGATGAGCGTGAAGCGCGTGATCACCCCGGCGAGGAACGGGATACCGAGGTAGATGAAGACGCTCTTGGCGATCTCGCCGATCGTGATGCTGACCGCCACGCCTTTCAGGCCGAACCAAGTCGGCAAAACCGTGATGAAGACGTAGGCGTAGATGGAATAGAAAAGAACCTGGAAGATTGAGTTGAAGGCGACCAGTCCGGCGCAGTACTCCGTGTCACCCCTGGCGAGATCGTTCCAGACGATGACCATGGCGATGCAGCGGGCGAGGCCGATCATGATCAGGCCGACCATGTACTCCGGCTTGTCGTGCAGGAAGAGGACGGCCAGGCCGAACATCAGAATCGGGCCGACGATCCAGTTTTGGACGAGCGAGAGCCCGAGCACTTTGAAATTGCGGAAGACGGGGCCCATCTCCTCGTAGCGGACCTTGGCTAACGGCGGGTACATCATCAGGATGAGACCGATGGCGATGGGGATGGAGGTCGTCCCGACGTTGAACTTGTTGAGCAACGGGACGATGCCGGGAAAGAGATAGCCGGCGCCCACGCCGACCGCCATGGCGAGGAAGATCCAGACAGTCAGGAACCGGTCGAGGAACGGCAGACGTCGTTCAGTCACTGGTGACCTCTTTGGCAACGGGCAAGTTGCCCGAAGCGGATGTCGAGTGGCAGGAACCGCCCTGGATCAGCCGGTCGAGCCTTTCTTGATCGACTCGAAACAGCGGGGTACGCTCCCATTCCCGTTGCAGGGCGTGAAGAGTCGCTGCAGCCGACTCCCCCAGATCGCCGCGGAGAGAGTAAAACGTCCAAGTTCGCTCACGCCTTGGTTGAACCCAACCAGCGTGCTTGAGACAGGCGAGATGACGGGATATGTGCGGTTGGCCTGTCTCCAGAGCCTTTTCCAGGTCGCAGACGCAGAGTTCTCCCTTGTACGCCAACAAGTTAAGTAACCGGAGGCGGGTGGGGTCCGCGAGAGCGCGAAACATGGTGACTAAGTCGGAGGCCATTCATACATGTATACGCATGAACAGATGTTTTGTCAACTGGGATTATGCCCTTCTAATCAACCCTGCCGGGATTGGGGCGATTGGGCCGGAGGCAGGCAACTGGCTGCTGCTGGGTTTCATTTGCGACCCGCCACGGCGGGCGGGATACTCTTCTGAAATGAAAGAAATCAGAATGGCAATAACGGGGAACACCGCCAAGTTGCTCGTGTATGACATCTTCGTGACGCGCGGATGGACGTATGGTGAATAAGTTTGGCCGGGACTTCCCGGGCTTGGAAACAGTTGACACCGCGCCCGCGATTGACGTTAATAGGAGTGGGTGAAGATGAATGTCAACTTCGGCAAACTTGTCTAACCACAGAGGATAAGGAGCGCACAATGGCATCGAAGGAATCATCACAGGACACGGTCACCGAACAGCGTAAAATGTTCGATCTGTTCGTGCGGCGGCGGGGGCTGAAACGGTCGTCGCAGCGGGGAGCGGTGGTTGATCTATTCCTCCACAACACGGAGCATGTCTCGTGCGAGGATCTCTACAGCATCGTCCGCAAGCGCGGCCTGAAGATCGGGTACTCGACGGTCTACCGGACGCTGAAGCTGCTGGCGGCTGCCAGTCTGGCACGGGAAGTGAATTTCGGCGACGGAGTGACACGGTTCGACCACAATTACAATTTCAGTTTCCAGAACCATTATCATCTCATCTGCACGACCTGCGGTGACACGGTCGAGTTCACCAGCAAGGAAGTGGAGAAAAACCAGAAGGATATCGCCAAGAAATCCGGCTTCACCCCCCAGAATCACAAGCTGGAGATCTATGGCATGTGCCGCGCCTGCCGTAACGCCTGATCATCGACCCATGCCGGCGACCGTCGCTTTTTGACGGCCGCCGCTTTTTTTCCCAAAAGCGGACACAAATAGTCCGTAAAGGCGTTGATGGCTCCTGTCGCGATCAAGACACTCCCTCGCGCGCCGGCGGATACCCGCGAGACATCCATCGTCCTGGTCGGCAATCCCAATGTCGGCAAGAGCGTCATCTTCTCGTACCTGACCGGCCGGTACGTCACGGTCTCGAACTATCCCGGGACAACGGTTGAGATCACGCGCGGCAAGGCCCGTGATCTGGGACCGAATGTCGAGGTGATCGACACGCCCGGCGTGCAGTCGCTCTCACCGGAGTCGGAAGACGAGCGTGTCACGCGCGACGTGCTCCTTTCGAACCCGAATACCACTGTCCTGCTGGTTGCCGACAGCAAGAATGCGCGTCGCACGCTAACGCTGCTCGTGACAGTCCTAGAACTGGGCCGGCCCGTGGTGATCGCGCTCAACATGTCCGATGAGGCAAAATTGCGCGGCGTCACATTCGACGCGGAGGGGCTTTCCGGAATCACCGGCATCGAGGCCATTCCGACAGTGGCAGTGGAAGGTCGCGGACTGGAGAAGGTGAAGAAATCTCTGCTGCGCGCCAGAATGTGCCCCGAGCCGGTGCGTTATCACGCAAAGATTGAGGAGGCGGTTGAGGCACTGAGCGAAGCACTGCCCCGGACAGACATCAGCTCCCGCGCTCTGATTCTGGGCATTCTTGCCGGCGATCAAGATCTGGCCGCCTTCCTCTACGAATTGGTACCTGCAGACTTCTGGACCATGGTGGAGCATCACAAGCAGGAGATCCGCCGTGCCTGTGGCCGCAGTCCCTCGTCGGTGATAGGGGGTGCGCGACGGGTCTGGGTCGAACAGATGGCCACCCGGATCTCACGCACGACTCAGCAAGGGGCGGAGTCTTTAGCGGACAAGTTTGGGCGCTGGTCGATGCATCCCGTCTGGGGTCTGCCAATCCTCGTTGCGGTGCTGCTTGGCGTGTTCTGGTTTGTGGGAATCTTCGGCGCCGGTACTGCGGTCAACTTCCTGGAGAACGTGATCTTTGGCAGATTCCTGAATCCCTGGGCCACGTCTGTGGTCAGTCTTGTTCCATGGGCGTTCTTCCGAGATCTCCTGGTGGGCGAGTACGGCGTGATCACCATGGCGCTGACCTACGCGTTTGCGATCGTGCTGCCTGTGGTGGGAACCTTCTTCCTCGCATTCGGCGCGCTGGAAGACTCTGGCTATCTGCCGCGGCTGGCGGTCATGGTTGACCGCTTCTTTCGCGCGATGGGGCTCAACGGCCGCGCGGTCCTGCCCATGGTCCTGGGGCTGGGATGCGACACGATGGCGACGCTGACCACGCGCGTGCTGGAGACCAAGAAGGAGCGCGTGATTGTGACACTCCTGCTGGCGCTCGGTGTACCCTGCTCGGCACAGATGGGTGTGATCCTGGGGATGCTCTCCGGGCTGGCATTCTCCGCCACGATCATCTGGGTTGGGATCGTGCTCGGGGTGCTGTTCACCGTAGGGTTGTTGTCATCGAAGTTGCTGAAGGGAGAACGTTCCGATTTCATTCTGGAGATTTCACCACTGCGCTGGCCGAAGATCGGCAACATCGCATCCAAGACCCTCGCACGGATGGAGTGGTATCTCAAGGAGGCGGCGCCGCTGTTTGTCTACGGGACGATCCTGTTGTTCGCCTTGGACAAGCTGAGCTTCCTCCCGTGGATTGAGCGCGCTTCCGCCCCGGTCATCAAGGGACTATTGGGGTTGCCGCTTGAGGCAACACAGGCCTTCATCGTTGGTTTTCTGCGCCGGGACTACGGCGCCGCCGGGCTGTTTGTCATGGCGCGGAACGGCGGACTGGACTCGATCCAAGTCGTCACCTCGCTGGTCACCATTACTCTTTTCATGCCGTGCATTGCGAATTTCTTCGTCGTGATCAAAGAGCACGGGATGAAGACAGCGATCCTGATGGGTTTGTTCATCATCCCCTTTGCGCTTCTCATAGGCGGGGCGGTCAATTACATTCTCAGGGGGATTGGATGGACCGGATGACCTGCCCGCTGTGCGGATTGGAGTTTGACATCACGGCCAACACGCGCTGCACCGGATGTTTCTTGAAGAAGAACTGCGCGAAGATCTGTTGTCCACGGTGCGGGTACGAGACCGTGGCCGAATCGTCGCTGGTGGGACTCGCGAAGAAGATCTTCGGCCGACGTCCGGCGGCATCATCATGAAACCTCCGAGCCGCTCCCGCCGCACCAGCCACAACTCAGCGCCGAGACACCATGCATCCTAATCACGGCCACCAACGTGACGAGATCCTCGAAGCACTCTGGACAATGGCCGAGGACCAGTTGCAATCGCGCGAAGACCTCGCGGCGCGGGTGAAGACGTCACGCCTGGACGAGATACTCGCCGAGATGATTGCCGACGGAGATGTGGCACGGGAGAGCGGCAGGCTTATCATCACGGAATCGAGCCGCGAGCGCGCGGGGCAGATCATCCGCCGCCACCGTCTCGCCGAACGTCTGTTCTGCGACTTGTTCGGACTGGAGGAGCAGTCGTGGGAGGCATCGGCATGCAGCTTCGAGCATATTCTTGATGAGAAAGTCACCGAGTCGGTTTGTGCGTTTTTGGGGCATCCGCCTGTCTGCCCTCACGGCAAACCCATTCCTCCGGGGCGGTGCTGCAACGGCGAGCGAAAACCGATTGAGCCGTTGGTTATTCCGCTCAAGGAATTGAAGGTTGGCCAGAGCGGCAGAATAGTCTTCATCACGCCCCGCACCAAGCGGCGGCTCAGCCGTCTGGCGTCGTACGGTGTCATCCCCGGATCGGAACTCACCCTGAATCAGCGCTTCCCTTCGTACGTGATCCGCATTGATCAAACCGATGTCGCGCTCGAAACCGAGATTGCCAAAGAGATTTTTGTGAGAGTGGAGCGGGGGTAGGGGGGCATTCCTCCGACGCGTGACACCTGCGACAGCACGTCAAATCCCAGATAGTTTGGCGCTTGCGGAGCGTTTCAGTTGCAGGAATCGGCTGACGAGCAGCGCCTTCCCACGGAGGCGACGCCACGACACGAGGTCCGCTCAGGATCCGCTGACGTAACCCGCGCGGACGCGGGACGTTACGTGGCGATCAATTCGAAGGAAACGCTGGTGTGGTTTCTCTGGAGGCCTAGTCGTTTTGAAGAGGGGTACAAATCCTACCCGAACCATGCTGAACTCAGAACCTTCATGATAAGTATCCCGCTGTCATAAGCTCTCGGGGCAGGCAGGTTGACCGGGTATTCGATCCCCGGGCCGAAATGACGCGGCCTTGAGCCAAACCGACGAGGACCACCTTAGCCGGGCCGGGTTCTCCTTGATCCACCCCGACTTCACACAGAAGGCAAAGAACGACCGTCCGCCGCGGCGGGCCGACTTCGTGCGGTTGATGGTGATGGGCTTGCGGGGTTGCCCGTCGGGGGTGTGAAGCACGGCGTCGCTTATCAAGAACCGTGCCAGATCGTCGGGTGTGATCGCAGAAAGTTCAGAATTCCCGCCCAGTCAGCGGGCAAAAGCGTACAGATCCCGCGCGTAGGCCTTCTGCGTGTGGACAGAACAGCCGTTGGTCGCCAGTTGGCGGGTGAAGTGGGTGGTGGCTGCGGACAGGCGCATCGGGTAATCCTCCTGCTGTCTGAACGACGATGGTGGCGGAAGCGATTGCGATTATCAATTTTTGGGGCGAGAATCGACAGTGAGCGGCGACGCAGGGGGTTGGTCGATCGACAGCGCCGCCAGGGTGGCCGCCTAAACCCCTTGAATTCAGGCCTTGCAGAACGTCGAAACGTCAGTATCTTGTGCCTGTCGTCAATTTCTGTCCAGGAGGTCGTTGTGCAAAGGAATACCTGCCTTCTCGCCCTGGTGGTTCTGCTACTCTGCACCGTCAGCGCCGGTGCTGCCACAATCCACGTTCCCGCCGACCAGCCGACGATTCAGGCGGGGATTAATGCGGCAGTCAGCGGAGACGTCGTGTTGGTCGATCCAGGGACCTACGCCGAGAATTTGCGGAACTCGGGCAAGGCCATCACCATTAGATCTACGACTGGCCCCGAGTTTACCACTCTGCTCGCGAACGTGGGGACAAACCTGATTATCAGTTTTGCTCCTGACACATTCAGACTCGAGGGGTTTCAACTCCGCAACAACAGTGACCGTGGAATCATTTCGGAGGAAGGCGTATTCGTTGTTTCGAATTGCTGGTTCACGCATTTCTCCGCGCGTTCTCTTCACATTTCGTACAGCGGTACGCAGGCCTTTCTGCGATCCTGCCGGTGGCTGGCACATCGGCCCACCGACGCGGTGTCGGGTCTTCTGGCGGACAATCTCGCGCAGCTCAGTGTGAACAGATGCGTGTTCTATGGGTTGTCAGCATCTGCTGTCGAGATGGCATCAGGGGTGTTGAGCTTTACTAGTAACACTCTGGTGCAATGTGACGGAGGTGTCTCGATTGAAACTCCGCTGGTAAGCGGGCAGGTCTACAACAACATATTCTACGACATTGCAGGAGCGGCGTACGAGACTGCCAGCGCCACCCCCGCTCACGATTACAACCTGTACTACCACAATGGCGGGGAGCCTCCCGAGGCGCATGCGGTATTCGCGGATCCGTTGCTTCAGGACACGTCCGCACTCGACTTTCAACCGCTTCCCTATTCGCCCTGCGTCGACGCGGGAAATCCGGACCCTCAGTACGACGATCCGGATGGGACACGTAGCGACATCGGGGCAATCCCTTGCGCTCGGCAGTTGCCAGTTGCTACCCACCCCAATCTTGGCCAAGACAACGCGATGCATGTCGTGCGTCACACCCCGACGTTCTTCTGGACCTTTCTTGACACTGTTGGTTCCCAGACTGCTTACGAGCTGGAGGTCGGGACGGATACTCTATGGGATGTGGCAGAACTCTGGTCGACAGGTCCGGTCGCGTCGCCGGATACATCGGCCACCTACACGGGCGCGAGCTTGTATGACGGCCTGACGTATTACTGGCGACTTCGTCTCAACAACGGGATCGTGTGGGGCGGCTGGAGTAGATCCGCTTTCCGAATGAACTCGACACCCTCCGTGCCGGTACCGAATAGGCCGGTGGCCGGCGCCTCCGCTCGAGCAAAAGGCGTCAGGCTATTTGTCAATAACTCGGCTGATCCGGAGGTAGATTCATTATTCTACGACTTTCAGATTTTCAGTGATCCCGGCCTCGCTCATCTGGTCAGCCGCCTGGATGGCCAGCCACAAACGACTTCTCCCACCGGTTCAAACAGCTTTCCACCAGTTCCTGCCGGAGTTCAGTACTGGTGGATCGCCAGAGCCTTTGACCGATACGAGTACTCGGCCTGGTCGGCGTCAGAGACATTCACTGCCGAGGCCGGACCGATCCGCGTACCAGCGGACGAGCCTGCAATTCAGGCAGCGATTGATGCTGCTACCTGCGGCGACACCGTCTTAGTCGCACCCGGAATATACGTCGAGAACATAGACTTCACCGGCAAGGCGGTCAGCGTCTTTTCGGAAGCGGGTTCAGCCATGACGACACTCCGCCCTGTGAATCCCGCTGTCGCCACGGTCAAGATCATCGCTGGGGAATCGGCTGGGTCGGAACTGCGTGGATTCACGCTGACAGGGTCGGCTTCAAATGTCATCCAAATCTACGGCGGTTCAACGCCGACGCTCAGGCAGAATCTCTTCATCGAGAACCCCGTGTATGATGTCGCCATCAAGTGCAGCGAATCTGATCCACTCATCTCCCATAATGTGTTCGTTCGCAACGGCGGTATCAGTTGCATAGGGATCTACTCCGGGACAGGAAGAATTCTCAACAACACGTTCGACCATAATGCCCGGGGGTTCTTCACGATCTCCAACCAGGGAGTAGCACGGAACAACATTGTCAGCAGTTCATCCGATTACGGTGTCTATGGCTACTTCACAGCATTCGACTACAATGACGTTTGGAACAACCATCCCGACTACGAAGGGGGAGCGTTCGCTCGCGCACACGATATCTCTCTTGATCCGAAATTCCGTGATCCGGGAGCCAATGACTACTCGCTCACAGACGGTTCACCCTGCATCAATGCCGGCGATCCGGACCCTCAGTACAACAATCCTGATGGGACGCGGAGCGACATGGGAGCGTTTCCGGTCTTCACACTAAGACTGCCGGCACCCTTTGGCATGAACCTCAGGCCTGATGATTCCTCGAGAGTGGTGAATCACACTCCCACATTCCATTGGACATATCACGACACACTGGGGTCGCAGACAGCATACGAGCTCGAAGTCGGGCTCGACACGTTATGGGACCCCGCCGAAATGTGGTCAACCGGTCAGGTCTCCTCATCGGATTCGTCCGTGATGTATTCGGGCTTACCGCTGGTCGATGGGGGGACCTACTACTGGCGCCTGCGAGTCAGCAACGGGACAGACTGGGGCGATTGGCGGGGTGCGATCTTCCACATGAATTCTAAACCATCGGTTCCGACGCCGAACGCACCAGTTGCGGGAGTGCGTACCTGCCCGGATCACCTCCGTCTTTACGTCGATATTAGCACCGATCCTGATGCCGATCGACCGGTCTACGATTACCAAATCTTCGAGGATCCGGCATTGACGAATGTGGTCGCAAGCCAGAACGGCGTTCTTGAGACGGGACTCCCGACTGGGTCGGAGGAATTCTCATTGATTCTCATCGGCGCTGAGTATTGGTGGCGGGCGAGAGCGTACGACGGTTACGAGTACTCCGACTGGTCGTCCGCTGAGACATTCACGATTCAGCCTCGGACACTCCGTGTGCCGACAGACGCGCCGACACCTGCCCTGGCAATTGGGGTTGCCTGCGGTGGAGACACTGTGTTGCTCGCGCATGGGATATACACAAACGGAGTCGATCCGAAGGGGAAAGCAGTGGTTATCGCCGGAGAGTTGCCTGCGGAGAGCACGATCGTCACGAGCCTCAACTCCTTTTCGCCTGCGGTCACGATTCTGCGCGGAGAAGGACCCGGAACAATTATTCGAGACTTTACCATTACAGGGGGAAGTGGGGCTGGTGGAGTTCTGATCGTGGGCGCCTCGCCGCAGATCCTCGATAATATCATTACCCAAAACTTCAGCGGACTTCAAGGTGGAGGTGTGCGAATCCAAGGCGGAGGTCCTGTCATCCGCGGGAATCGTATCCGCGGGAACTGGGCATCATCCGGCGGCGGAATCTACGTGGGTGCCGGAACATCGGCAATCATAGACCGCAATGTTCTCGAAGGGAATGCGGCTGCCGAGGGTGCAGCAATCGCCAAGTATGGCAGCGGGAATCTCGTCATTTTCGGCAACACCATCTATGCCAACAACGCGGATGGGATCAAGGGTGGAGCCATCCTGACCTCTCAGCAACCTGGTGAGCAATCCCATTTCCTTATCGATCACAACTCGATCGTAGGGAATTCATCCGCCTCGGGCGGGGGCGCGGGTATCGTGTGCGAATATCCAAACGGCGGAGAAATCACCAACAACATCATCGCGTTCAATCTTGGCGGGTACGGGATCCACGCGTGTGAGAATTCTGGAGCGCCTCCCCTGATCCGGTTCAATGATGTGTGGTGGAACGAATTGGGGGACTTCCATTGTGTCCTACCAGACTCGGGGAACATCGCCGGCGACCCGCGATTCTGCGATACGTCGCTGCGGGACTTCCGCCTCGCAGCGGATTCCCCGTGTTTGGGGACGGGTGAGGACGGCAGCACCATCGGCGCACTGGTGCAGGGTTGTGTCAACGCGGCCCCGTTCCAGCCCGTCTGCAGCGCGCTGACGATCGACCCTCCCCGTCCCACAGATCATGTCGTCAGCCACACGCCCGTCATTCGATGGAGTTATGCCGACCCTGGCTCCCGACTGCTCCAATTGTCTGAGATCCAAATCGGAACTGACAACGATTGGTCGGCAGCCGAAATGTGGCAACCCGCGGCCATCGCGGGGCCCAACACGTCCGTGCAATATGCCGGCCTACCCCTGACAGATGGGTCCTGGTACCACGCGCGTGGCCGGGTTCGAAACGACACCTTATGGAGCGACTGGTCGGAGATGTCATTCCACATGAACAGCCTGCCGCCCGTCCCCGTTCTCCTGTCTCCGGCGCAGGGGGGCGTTGTCAAGACCGGGCGACCCACGTTGAAAGTGCAGGATGTCACGGATGCCGATGGCGATCCACCGACATACACCTTCGCTGTCTGTACAGATAGTTTGTTAGTCAGCATTGTCGATTCCGTTTCACTCTCAGGAACGTCTTCCTGGACAACAGATTCTCTCACAGCCGAGAATGCCAGGCATTGGTGGAGAGCCCGTGCTTGCGACGGGTTTGAATGCAGCCCTTGGTCGAGCACCCGGAGTTTCTGGGTGAACGCTTACGATGAGCCTTCGACGGGCCTCCCCCTCCGAACACCTCCTGATGGGGTTGCGGTCTACGATCTCAGACCGACGTTCGTGTGGGACCCGGTGGTTGATCCTGATCCCGGATCAGTGTTCATCTACATTCTTACAGTCTCGCTGAATCCAAGCTTCACTTTTAAGCAGGACATTATGACCTATTTGGCAACATCCTTCCGCTGGCCGGATCCTCTTCTGGCGGACGCCACTTACTGGTGGCGGGTGCATGCGGACAACATCCACGGCGACACGATCACATCGCCTGCTCGGTCTTTCAGGCTCACGACCGCGGGGGACGAGAACGGCGATGGCGTCGCTGATGTCTTCGACGTGATCTGGTTGATCGACTACGCGTTTGCAGGCGGACCGCCACCAAACCCGCTGAGTCTGGCCGATGTCAACGGTGACTGTGCGTCCGACGTGTTTGACATCATCTATCTGATCGACCACGTTTTCAGCGGAGGGCCCGCGCCGGTGCCGGGGTGTGCGTGACGAGGCGCTATGACCTTCAAGCAGAAAGAGCGGTGGGTGTGAACACGCACCCTACGCATCCGACACGAAAAATCGAGCGCTGTCGCCGTCTTGTCATTCTGCCGAATCAGTGTATATTGCCGACAGATGGGTATGGCCCGTCCGATGGTCTGTGCGCGTCGCCAGGGAGTTATGGAACTGAGAGCTTTTATGGGACAAACGCTGGGGACCCGGTTGTGGATGTGGGTTTGTCTCTTATTGGTGGCAGGCGTTATCCCAGTTTCGGCACAGGCGCAGGGGAACATCTTCGGCGTTGTCCAGAACGCTGACCTTACGAATCCAGCGGCGAGCGATCTGTGCTGGGTTGGCTTCCTCGGTCACAGTGATCAGGAGATCCGTATCGAATTGAACACCGGCGCTGGGTATGACGGCACCGACTGGTTTGACGACTTCCAAAACTACACCACCCGCGCTGCCGGCATTCCCTACGATTACTTTTTTGTGAATACGACCAATGGCACAATGTGCCATCTGTCAAAGACCATCCCCGCCAATTCATTTCAGCAGGAGGACATCCTGCTGGGGGTGGGGAGTTTTCCAACGCGTCCCGCCGGACTGGTTGGGCGCGTTGCGTCAGCCTCGCGAATTAATCTGTCGTGGAGCGGTCAAACTGGTGTGACCTATCATGTGTATCGCCGCACCTCGTCGAACAATGGCTCTTACCGCCGTCTCGACGACCCATTGGGCCGTCTGACGAGTGCCGGCGTATCCGACTCGTTTTTCGGAGATAGCACATCCGACGGGATCAGCGGCTACACCTATGTCATCATCGGTCAGAATCCTGCCGGGAGTTTATCGGCGCATTCTGTCCCTGTGCCGGTGTCTGCTTCGGCCGCCGATGTGCCCCTCGTGATGTCGGTGACACCCGATTCGGGTCCCGCGGCGGGTGGGTATATCGTCACCGTCCATGGTGCGAACTTCGACATTGCCGGGGCAACCGTGACCTTTGGAGGAAAACCGGCCTCCGCTGTCACGGTGCAAAATCCATACTCTCTGACCTGCACAGTGCCTTCGAGTGCCCCCGGTTTCACCGCCGTCGTGGTGACCAATACCGCAGCGTCGCTGGCTTCAACGCCTCTGGTGAACGGATTCCGCTTCATGATGCCTGCTTTCACCCGGGGCGATGTGAACATCGACGGCGTGATCGACGTCTTTGACATGACCTACCTGCTCGACTACATCTTCAGCGACGGACCTCCTCCCCTGCCAGTGGCCGAGGCGGGAAATGTCGACGGCGATCCGGCTGGCATGATCGATGTCTTCGACCTGACCTATCTGATCGATTACATCTTCAGCGGCGGACCGGCACCTCCTCCGTAACAGGTGTGGCACCCATGGCCACTCCAATATGCGACTTCGTGCCGTTTTCTTTGGCAAGACTCCGGGGCCCTGAGCAGGCAACTTGAGCGGGCTCGCCCTTGGATGCAGTCCTCCTGGCGTGTGCCACTGACTTTGGGGCCTGTTGAAAAAGCCAAGTCCGAATCAGGGTGCCACTGACAAGCGGATTATCCGGCTTTTTGCCCGCCGCGGCGGGTGCTTGTCCGTGGCGCCCGTGCAATGAGACTGTCGTGACGTGATGTACCTGATTCATCACGTCTTCGAAGGTGGTGCCGCGGCGGTGGCGGGACGCACTTGAGGTCTTCGGGCAGCGGGCACGGATCAGTCGCAGCGCGATCCATCGCAGGTGATGCACCTCTCGAAAGGCGATTGCAATCAGGCCACGTGTGTCTTAGCTTGGAGTCCGATCGTGTCCGAATTGGCTGACGACGGACAATCGACGGAACAAGACAATGCCGCATGCGCAGGGTGCACAGGCGCCGACCAAACGGTTCTCACTACGGACAGTCGCGGCACACGCCGGTCTGGCCGTTGGGGTAATTGCCGTTGTTTGTGTGGCCGCATTCCTTCTGTTTCCGGACTCTCTGGTCAATCAATTCCTCAAGGGCCGGAATATCAGCACGTTTGAAAAAACATATCCGGATTATTCTATGCATATTGCGGGCCTGGGTTACGACATCTCAGACAACCGCCTGGAATGCGACTCGTTGTGGCTGACGTCGACCGATTCCGGCTTTTCGTGCATGATCGCCGCGTTCTCGGTGAGCGGAATAGGATGGATTGAGTTACTGCGAGGGAGAGCCCTCACGCCAGACTTCCTTGCCAACTCTGATCTCGATGCAGAAGACGTTTTATTGACGTTCCCCCGGTTACAATACGAGATCCTCTGCGGACGTCTGCACATCTCGGTATCAGATTCAGAAATCGTGGCTGAGGAAATTGAGTTTCATCCGATCGCCAAGGACGAGCAACTCTTCGCCGCGAGCAAATTCCGAAGAACCAGATACCGTCTTGAGGTACCTCACGCCCGCATGACGGGCTCGGCGTGTCTCGGATTGTTGCGGAGAACGATGTATTGCAGCCGCTCCGTGCGACTCGAGGATCCATTTCTCGACATTCTGACCAACAAGGACAAGCCGCCGCAAAGTGGTACCATCGATCCTCTGATGCCACATGAGGTGTTTTCTTCGATCAAGGCAACAATCCAAATCGATAGCCTGAGCATCGTCAATGGGTCACTGAGGTTCGGCGAGAGGATGGAGATCGGCGCAGAGCCGGCGGCAATCACGTTTGATAGCATGCAAGTGTCAGTCGGCGGAATTGCCAATCAGTGCTGTGATCATGATTCCACCCTCATTCTTGCACAGGGACGTTTCATGAACGCGGGCACGCTCAATCTACGCATGTCGATTCCTGTGGCCACCCCGGAGTTCTCCTTGCGATACTCCGGCTCGCTGGCCAGAATGCACCTGAACACGCTCAATCCCTTCATTACGATCGCCGAGCACGTGCGAATCAAATCCGGATACCTGGAGAATGCACGATTTGGTGTCAATGTCACGGCGGGACATGCAAGCGGTACCGTGCGGGCTGTTTACAGAGACCTGACCCTTGCAGCCATCGATAAAGAAACGGGAAGCGAAAAGGGCGTTACCAACCGTATCGCTTCGTTCATTGCCAACACCTTCAAAATCCGCGGGACCAACGTGCCGGACAAATCGGGTTCGATCAAGATCGGCGAAGTGAAGTACATCCGTCGTCACGACGACCCGTTTTTCCGGTTTGTGTGGTTCGCACTTCGCAGCGGGGTGGGGGATGTTGTTGGATTCTGAGTGAAGAAGGAATTGTATCGGTTAGCCAAAATCGGACGTGGAGCGCAGACTTCCCTGTCAGGCAGACAGTTCAGAAGCAGAGATTCTGGCGGATTTGGTTACGCGGATGGCCGTTGATGGCCGCTCCGTGCAGCTAAAACAGCAAATCTTTCGTCCCGCCACGGTGGGCTTCTCAGGATGTCAAGCTGACCTCAAAGTGAGCCGCTGGGTTTCCCCAGTCGGCCGCTGCGCGTATTCCATCGCATAATCCGAATCGGCACGGCCAAATGGCCGTTCCCCCGCTGGCGGGGCAGAGCACCTCGCAGGGGTCTCCCTCCCGTTGCCGCAAACTATGGGCCGGAAAAAATTGCCAATCCGGCCGAGCCGAGTCGTGTTATCTTGCCCGCCTGTAGTGAGATCAGAGTACAGTAGGCAGATTTGAATCCATGCGAGGGTATCTGACATGATCACGAACATCAAGTTGCGATTCACACTGCTGGCTTGGGCCGGTGTTGCAGTCATGGCCGCAAGCGGGCACGGCCAAACACCTCCAGCCATCTCGAAAGACACGGCCGCACAGAAATGGGATGTCACCAAACCGCATATTCCGAGCGACACGGTTGAATTCGATGCCATCGAGGGAACGTGGATGACGGTTGACGTGTCGCCAGACGGAAAGGAGCTTGTCTTCGACCTCCTTGGTGACATTTACAGGATGCCCATCCGGGGAGGGAACGCGGAACTGCTTTGCGGCGGCCTTTCTTACGATGTGCAACCGCGCTACAGCCCGGACGGCAAGACGATCCTGTTTACGAGCGATCGCGGTGGCGGTGACAATATCTGGATCATGAACGCAGACGGCAGCAATCCCGTCCAAATAACCAAAGAAGACTTCCGGCTTCTCAACAACGGGTGCTGGCATCCCGGCGGCAAGTACATCGTGGCGCGCAAGCATTTCACCAGCGAGAGAAGCCTTGGGGCCGGCGAAATGTGGATGTACAAGGTTCCTGAGGGCGGCGCCGGTGTTGGACTGACCAAGCGGAGAAACGATCAGCAGGACGCCAATGAGCCGGTCTTCTCCCCTGACGGCCGTTACCTCTACTGGTCGGAGGACATGTCGCCCGGCCCGTTCTTTCAGTACAACAAGGATCCGAATGGAACGATCTACGTGATTCGCCGGCTCGACACGCAGACGAATGAGATTCGCAATGTCGTGGAGGTCAACGGCGGTGCATGCCGTCCGCAGATCAGTCCCGACGGCAAGACGCTGGCCTTTGTCCGGCGCGTGCGCGGCAAGTCGGTGCTGGCCTTGTGCGATCTGAGCAACAATCAAGTGAGGCATCTCTGGACCGATTTGGATCAGGACCAGCAGGAGACGTGGGCACTCTTCGGTGTGTATCCTGGATACAGTTGGACACCCGACGGCCGGTGTATCGTGATCTGGGCCAGAGGAAAACTCTGGCGGGTCGATGTTCAGTCGGGAACACCGAGCGAGATTCCATTCCGAGTGCATGTGAGACAGATCGTGGCGAAAGCGCTGCGTTTTCCGCAGGCGATTGGCCGGAACTCCTTCACGACGAAGGTCCTTCGCTGGCCCCAGGTGACTCCTGATGGACGGGGTGCAGTGCTGCAGGCGTTGGGGTATCTGTATCGCAGATCGTTCGCTGACTCCACTTCCTCAAGGATCACGCGCCAAACCGATCACTACGAGTTTGCTCCGGCATTGTCATCGGACGGCAGGGAGATTGTCTTTGTTACCTGGAACGACACCAGCGGCGGAACGATCCGTGTCGTGCGTCTTGATGGAACCAGAGAGCGGGTTCTCATTTCCAGCCCGGGCCATTACGTCTCGGCACAATTCTCCGGTGACGGCCAGTGGGTTGTCTACCATCGCGGTACTGGTGACGAGTATCGTGGCCGACTCTGGGAGAACGACCCGGGAATCTACATCGTCGACGCCGGCGACAAGGTCGCCCCACGGTTTCTCACGCGTGAGGGCAGGAATCCCCGTTTTTCCCAGGACGGGAAACGAGTCTATCTAATTTCCGGCGAAGGTGAGAAAGCGGCGCTGATCAGCGTGGATCTTCTGGGTTCTGACCGGCGTGTTCATGCCGTTTCACCGCGCGCCAGCGATTACTGCCTCTCTCCTGACGAGAGCTACCTTGCCTTCGAAGAGCTCTGGCAAACCTACGTTGTTCCCTTCCCTCAAGTCGGCCTTCCTGTCGAGATCGGTCCGGAGATGACCAACCTGCCCGTGAAGCGACTGTCCGCCGACGGGGGCACGTATCTCAGCTGGTCCGCCGACGGCAAGTCCGTGTACTGGAGTCTGGGGCCGGAGATATTCCGCGCTGACTTGGCGGCGCTCTATGCGAAAGACACGACCAAGACAGCAGCCGACAAGACCGGTGACTCGGCACGCGCCTACAAGCCAACGGCCATTCGCCTAAGCTGGGAGGAGAAGGCAGACATTCCCAGCACGGATCTGTATTTTGTCGGGGCAAAGATCCTCCCCATGAATGATCTCTCGGTAGTGCCTGATGGAATCGTTCACATCAAGGCGAACCGGATCGCCGAGGTCGGCCCGCGAGGCAAGATCATTGTGCCGCCGAATGCCAAGGTCATCGATGTCACAGGAAAGACTCTCATGCCCGGGTTCATCGATATCCATGCCCATACAGGTTCGAGCAACCAGAACGTCTATTCCCAGCAGAACTGGGCATTCCTGGCAAACCTAGCCTTCGGGGTCACGACAACCCAGGATCCGAGCAACAATTCCGAGATGATTTTCGCTTCCTCGGAGCTGGAGCGTCAGGGGACTCTCCTGGCGCCGCGCGTGTTCAGCACGGGCACGATCCTTTATGGGGCTGAAGGGAGCTTCAAGACTGTGATTAACAAATATGAGGACGCGGTCAGCGCCGTCAAGAGGACGGCGGCGTGGGGCGCCTTCAGCGTCAAGAGCTACAGCCAACCACGCCGGGAGCAGCGGCAGATGGTGATCAAGGCCGCGCACGATCAGGGAGTCATGGTGGTACCAGAGGGCGGTTCCACGTTGAATCATATGATGACGATGGTGCTCGACGGCCACACCACGCTCGAACATCCGATTCCGTTGGCGCGGCTCTACGACCCTGAGTTACGCCTATTGAGCCGATTTGGCACAGGCTACACCCCGACGTTGATCGTTGGCTACGGGGGGCTTTGGGGGGAGAATTACTGGTACCAGCACGAGAATGTATGGGAGAATCAGCGGCTGGTGAGGTTTGTCCCGCGCTGGGTGATCGATCCACGTTCCATTCGCCGGACGATGGCACCGGATGCGGAGTATCACCATTTTGCCCTGGCCAGGAATGCGGCGGATATCCTTCATCGCGGCGGAAACGTGGAACTTGGAGCCCACGGCCAGCTCCAGGGACTCGGCGTCCACTGGGAGCTGTGGATGCTGCAACAGGGCGGCATGACCAATCATGAGGCGTTGCGCTGCGCCACGTGGATGGGCGCTCGGTGCATCGGTCTGGACGGCGAACTGGGGAGCATCCAGCCCGGCCTGCTGGCGGACATCGTGGTGATCGATGGTGATCCGCTTGCCGACCTTCGGCAATCCGAGCACGTCTTGTACACGATGATCAACGGCCGATTGTACGACGCGCAAACGCTCGAAGAGCTCGAACCGGAGCGGCGGCCGCTCCCCAAAGGACCCAATCTTGAAGGAGTCCGTGGCAAGGACGCCGGTCAGGGATGCCTGGGTGATTAGGGAAATCGGATGTCATGAGAGTCGGACAATCCGCTGTTCACGTGATCGGTGCGCTGTATCTTGCTTCGTGTGCGATAATCTGTAGCGGTTCAGCCAAGATCGGACATGTAAAGGCTCTTGGCTAAGACGTGGTTTGGGTAGATTGGTCTTGGCCAAAGGAGCGCGGAATAGCGGCAAGCCCGCCCCGCCCTCAGTGGGCAAGGAGAGACGGGGGCGGCTGGCGGGACACGATCCGCGAGAGGAGGGCATGTGCAGAACACATCAGGTCGCTGGGTCAACGAATTGGCAGCTGCGATCACCGTCACTGACGCCAACGGCCGGATTTGCGAGATGAACACGCACTCAATCGCTACATTCGCCGGGAGCGGTGGGGCGGCGCTTGTGGGGAGCGATGTGCTCGCCTGTCACCCCGAAGCCGCGCGCGAGAAAGTCGCCCGTCTCTACGAGACGCCTCAGCCGAACCACTACACGATCCGCCATCACGGCCAGCGCAAGATCATCCACCAAATTCCGTGGTATCAGGACGGCAAGTTCGCGGGAGTTGTGGAGCTCTCTATCCCCATTCCCGACAAGTTGCCACACTTTGACCGCGACTGAACGATGCCATCGCAGGAGATCCGCGCATCGCAAAGCAATTGCCATCCGGCAAAGTTGGTCTTAGCTTGGAGTCCGAAGGTGTCCGAATTGTGTGACGACGGACGCGCGGAGAGGAAGGTCGCGATGGACCATTACCCAGGAATGCTGAAAACTCGTTTCTCACACTGGGCCCCTTGGGACGAAAGAAACACGCTCGATGAGATGGATCAGCCGGGTCTTTATGTTCTCGCCCACTTTACACGCCGACCAACAGGTGAGGCACGACCTCTAACGGCGCGTGTCATCTACATCGGGGAATCGCATGATCGAGCTTTGAGAGTTCGTCTGAACGAGTTCGGCAGGACAGCGTTCGGTCGCGGAGCCAGCCACACAGGAGGAAAGGCCTATCGGGAGGTTTTCGGCGCACGGATGAAACGCCACCTCTATGTCGCCAGGTTCGTACCCGCAGGTCTCAAGTCTGATTTGCTCCCGCTTTTCATCCGATATACCGAGCGCAGGCTGATCCTGACGTATGCTCTCATGTTCAGCGCGAAGCCCAAATGCAACAATGAGTGACCGGTCTCATTGTCGGCGGGAACGGAGCAAGCACTACGCGATCCATCGCACGGAATCCGCACTTCGCAAAGCCATTGCCATCAGACAAAGCGCGTCTTAGCTTGGAGCCCGAACGTGTCCGATTTGTCTGACGACGTACAATCATGGCAGGAGGTGGCGAAGCAATGGGAATCCGCTGGCGAATAGCCATTCTGCTCATCCTGCTCTCCTCCGCGATTTTCGCCGCTTCCGACTTCAGTGGCAAAGTGGTCGGCATCTCGGACGGTGACACGATCACGGTGATGCACGCAGGGCGAGCCGGGTGCCCCACCCGCCGAGGCGGGCCGTGGGATACGTGGTACGGCCCATCACGTCTGTGATGCAACCACGCTGCGAGGACGATCGGGAACGGCCCCCTTTGTTACCTTCCCACCCCGCCGAGGCGGGTTGATTCGACGGCCTTCCCTCGCGGGCAGATACAACCCCAGGATGGATTCCCACAGCCCGCCGCGGCACCAAGCGGCGGCTCAGCCGTCTGGCGTCGTACGGTGTCATCCCCAGATCGGAACTCACCCTGAACCAGCGCTTCCCTTCGTACGTCATCCACATTGACCAAACCGACGTCGCGCTCGAGACCGAGATTGCCAAAGAGATTCTTGTAAGGGTGGAGTGGGGGTAGGGGACTGTTCAGCATGAGTGTGTGCCACTGACCTTGGTCAGTGGTTTCCCCCCGCGCGATCCACTGACTGAAGTCAGTGGCACACAGGCCCCGACGCCTCGGAGCATCACGGTCACGGGCACCCGGCGTGACAAGTGACGGTTGCTGAATAACCGGGGTGATGAGGTAAGCCCTGACCGGGGTGGGTCAGGGCCACCCGCCCGCCACCCGTGGCTCACCACACCCACTTAGAGCGCTTCTCCAGGATGGCGTAGAAATCAGATATAGAGATTGCTTCACCCGCATCAAGCTTCCCGGCCTCCTCCGCATGAAAGCGCCCGCCCCGGTACACTTTCAAGTGGTCAATCACCATCAGAAAGTCCTCCACACTGATACCGCCGGATTCAAGTGGTTTCACGCGAATGGTGGCCTCCACTTGCTCCGGTATCACGTGCTTCACTATGACAATTCCCTCACTAGCGACATATATGACGCCCGGTAGCTGAACGATATAGATAGGATTATGATTAGTATCCAACCCATACAATCTTGCCAGAGGAGGGAATCCGCTCTGTATTATGACGCTCCCCGCATTACCTCCAGATGAACATCCAGCCAACCTTGCGACTATCGCAAACAGGACCCCCAGGATCAGATACCGCTTCATGTGATAACTCCTCGATCTTCAGCACCCTATGTGGACATCATTCGCTATGGCAGACTAATCTCCCCCTACGAACACGCCCACGCACCACTACCGCAGGTCACAATGCGTATTTAATACGGTAATTATTGCCGTTGATCAATGCCAAGTATTCGAGTATCCCAGCTGTGTGGAACGTTGGACCACCCTTGACGACCCTGTCACACTCCGGTCCGGCCTGACCATCCACCAACACTACCATTCTTTCGCCCTTCCAAGCGAGATACGCGACGTGCCTACCGTCTGGGCTGAATACGGGGCTGCCTTCGCCAATCCCGTCATACGGCTGCCCCGGGCGACCATCCACAATCACTACCCACTTACTGCCATTCTTAGCACAATAGGCCACACGTCTGCCATCCGGATCAAAAACAAGATTATTGACCTCGTCATACTCCGGCCCAGGCAGGCCGTCTACCACCATCGTCCACCGTACGTCCTTCTTTGCAGCATACCCGATGCGCTTGCTATCAAGACTGAATACTGGATCACCATCGGCTATGCCGTCATACGCCAGCCCCTGTTGGCCATCAACTACGACTATCATCTTGTTCCCCTTCACCGCAATATACGCCATCCGTCTCCCGTCTGGACTGAATACTGGGCCGCCTCCGCCAATCCCATCATGCTCCGGCCCCCGCTGCCGGTCTACAACCATCACCCACTTACTGCCGTTCATCGCCCCATATGCTACGCGCTTACCGTCTGGGCTAAATACGGGCTCACTCACTCCGTCGCATAGTGGCTCCGCTTGACCATCCAGAACTGCTAGCTGCTTTGTGCCAACCACGGCGGCATACGCGACACACATGCCGTCAGGGCTAAAGATGGGATTACCGACCGCGTCATACGCCGGCCCTGGTCGACCGTCCACCACCGTCATCCACTTGTCGCCCTTCCTTGCAGCATACGCCACCCGCTTACCATCTGAACTGGAGTTGGGCGAGTGTGCCGCGATCTCGTCGTAGTACGGCCCAGGCTGACCGTCCACAACGATGAGCTGCTTTGCGCCGCGCCAGGCGATGTATACGACATGTTTACTGTCAGGACTGAATATCGAAGCGCCCCATCCAATCCTATCATACTCCGTCCCAGGCTGACCATCCACGACGAACGTCCATTTATCGCCCCTTTTCGCAGCATACGCAACGCGTTTACTATCAGGACTGAATAGTGGAGTCCCTTCGCCTATCCCATCATACTCCGGCCCTGGGGCGCCATCAACCACCACTATCATCTCGCTCCTCGTAAGCGCACAGTACGCCACACGTCTACTGTCCGGACTGAAGACGACTTTAGCGTTTCCGTCATATTCGGGTCCCGGCTGACCATCCACAACCAACACCCACCGTGCGCCATTCTTCGCACCATACGCCACGTGTTTACCGTCTGGGCTGAATACTGGGCCGCCTTCGCCAATTCCGTCATGCTCTGGCCCTGGCCGACCGTCCACCATTACCAATTGCTTGACCTGTTGGTGGAGCCTACGCTGGACGACAAATAGCACATGGCTGGAGTTCGGTCCAATAACCGTCTTGACAACATCCGGCGGCATCTCGCCTAGGCTCTCTTTCTGAAAGCGGAGTGGTGGCGGCGGCGTTTGTGCAAACGTCGTCATTGAAAGCGCTTCAAGGCAGAATACAATGATGGTTGTTTTGAGTCTCATTAGGAATGCTCCCCTTCCTGGGCCAATCGCAAGATCTCTACTGGCAATGGGGCAGAATCTATCGTTCACCGATTGCCTACGCAAGTTATTCATGTGACACGAGACCAGCGATCCAACGGCTGGGTGGGCCTGCCCCTCATCTGAGACGGGGTTTGTTCAGGGCTGACACCGACCCGCCGTATCGGTGGGCCCGAAAGTGCACTCACCCTACGGGCCGATCATTTTTTCAGGGCGGACTTTCTGGTCGAAGTCTTCGCCGGTCATTAGTCCAAGCGCAACAGCGGCCTCACGCAGTGTCTTGTTTTCGGCGTGGGCCTTCTTGGCGATCTTGGCGGCGTTGTCGTAGCCCACGTGCGGGTTGAGCGCGGTCACCAGCATTAGCGAGTTTTTCAGGTAATAGTCGATCTTCTCGCGGTTTGGCTCGATGCCGACGGCGCAGTGCTCATCGAACGATTCGCAGGCGTCGGCCAGAAGACGGATCGAGTGCAAGAGGTTATAGATCATCACCGGCTTGAAGACGTTGAGTTCAAAATTGCCCATCGCACCGCCGATATTGAGAGCAACGTCATTGCCCAGCACCTGGCAGCAGACCATAGTCATGGCTTCGGGCTGGGTTGGGTTGACCTTGCCGGGCATGATGGAGCTACCCGGTTCGTTTTCGGGGATCGAAAGCTCGCCGATGCCGCAGCGCGGGCCGGAGGCCAGCCAGCGGATGTCGTTGGCGATCTTCATCAGCGAGCAGGCCAGTGTCTTCATGACGCCGGAGGCCTCGACGATGGCATCGTGGGCGGCCAGCGACTCGTACTTGTTGGGCGCGGTGACAAACGGGAGATGGGTCATTTCGGCGATCTTGGCGGCGGAACGGACGGCGAATTCGGGATGGGTGTTCAGACCGGTGCCGACCGCGGTGCCGCCCAGCGCCAGTTCATAGAGATGCGGCAGGCAATTCTGGATACGTTTCAGACCATTGGTCAACTGCTGCGTGTAGCCGGAGAATTCCTGACCCAAGGTCAAGGGGACAGCGTCCATCAGATGCGTGCGGCCGATCTTGATGATGTCCTTGAACGCGCCGGACTTCTTCTGCAACGTGTCGCGCAGACGGGTGACCATCGGGATCAGGCGGCGGTTGATCTCCTCGGCGGCGGCGATGTGCATCGCGGTCGGGAATGTGTCATTCGAGGATTGAGCCTTGTTGACGTCATCGTTGGGATGGATGGGCTTCTTCGATCCCATGACGCCGCCGGCCATCTCGATCGCGCGGTTGGAGATCACCTCATTGGCGTTCATGTTGGTCTGGGTGCCTGAGCCGGTCTGCCAGACGACGAGCGGGAAATGATCGTCGAGCTTACCGGAGATGACCTCATCGGCGGCACGGACGATCAAATCGGCCTTCTCGGCGGGCAGCGTGCCCAGGTCGCGATTGGTCTGGGCGGCCGCTTCTTTCAGAATACCCAAGGCACGGATCAGTTCACGCGGGAAACGGTCTCCGCCAATCTTGAAGTTTTGCCGGGAGCGCTCGGTCTGGGCGCCCCAATAATGGTCCGTGGGCACCTGAATCTGGCCCATGGTGTCGGTTTCAATCCGGTATTCCATCGTTCCTCCCTTGGCTAGTCACAACCAGAGATAGAGAGGCAAAGGGATGAAGTCAAACGGGGAAGGGGGGGATTGGGAACAAAGTGACAATTGATTCCCCGTTGGGAGACACGGGTCTGAAGACCCGTGGCACCAGTTCACCGGCCGTTGGTGGCCCACCAGGAGCGAGTCCCGCGTGGCGGGACGATGTGGATGGTGGGTCGCAGGTCGCGGCAAGAACCCCACCATCCGCGTCATTCGCCTACGGCGAATTCGCTCCTGGTGGGCCACCGTGCGAGTCCCAGAACGAGGGATGCGCGCGCCGGGAGTGGACCAAGGGGCTAAAGCCCCTTGTCCGCCAAGCTCGCCGATCGGGCAAGGGGCTTTAGCCCCTTGGTCTTCAATCGTACGCAGACCAAAGGGGTCAAAGCGGAGGGGGACACGAAAAAATCCCGCCGCGCGATCCAGCGGCGGGATGGCATTTGGTGTGCCGGGTCTAGTTCTCGACGTGGGCGACGGTGCGGTAACGCCCGTCGCGGACGTACTGGACGATCCCGTCGACGAGGGCGTAGAGACTCCAGTCCTTGCCGACCCCGACGTTGCGTCCCGGGTGGATGCGTGTGCCACGCTGGCGGATGAGGATGGATCCGGCGGTCACGAACTGTCCGCCGTAGACCTTGGCACCCATACGCTGGCCGTTCGAGTCACGGCCGTTTCGAGAAGAACCAACACCTTTCTTATGAGCCATCGCAGTCTCCCTAATATCCGCTCGGGCCTGATTGTCGAGACACCGAGTCTGCTATTATAACAAAAGAACCCCCGAAGCGCAATGCCAAGTTCGCTTCGGGGGTCAAGTCAATCGGTCAGGTCTTAGGAAGAGCTTCCTTCGGGGTAACCGGCTCAATCCCACGCGGGGTGACTCCCTTCATGGTGAATTTCAGCTTCTCGCGGTCGGGATCGGCATCGATCTCTACATTGTAGTCGCCGGCGAACTGACCCATGAGGATCTCCTCCGCCAAGGGATCTTCGAGGTACCGCTGGATGGCACGTCGCAGTGGGCGGGCGCCGAGGGTTGGATCGAATCCCTTCTCCGCCAAGAAGTTGCGCGCGCTGTCGTTGAGATGGAATGAAATGCCGCGTTCCGCCAGCCGCTTGGCCAGATCCGGAAGGAGGATGTCCACGATTTGCTTGATGTGATCGACGGTGAGCGCATGGAATATAATGGTCTCGTCGATCCGATTGAGGAGCTCGGGGTTGAAGATTTTCTTCAGTTCTGCGGTCACCTTACCCTTCATGTGTTCATAAGAGTCGGTGACCTGGTCCTTCTGGAAGCCCATGGTCTTGTCTTCTTTGATCTGACGGGTGCCGACGTTCGAGGTCATGATCACGACGGTATTGCGGAAATCGACCTTGCGTCCAAACGAGTCGGTCAACTGGCCGTCATCGAGCAACTGGAGAAGTATGTTGAAAACCTCGGGGTGCGCCTTTTCGATCTCGTCGAGAAGCACAACCGAATACGGTTTGCGACGCACCTTCTCAGTCAACTGTCCGCCCTCCTCGTAGCCAACGTACCCGGGAGGGGCCCCGATCAGGCGGGAGACAGAGAACTTCTCCATGTATTCCGACATGTCGATGCGCACAAGCGCGTCGGGGTCTTCAAACAAGAACTGCGCCAGGGCACGAGCCAACTCGGTCTTGCCGACACCGGTCGGGCCGAGGAAAATGAATGAACCAATGGGACGCCTCGGGTCGCCCAGTCCCGCCCGGGCACGACGGATCGCCTGGGCGAGGGCGTTGATTGCCTCTTCCTGGCCAATGATGCGCTTGGTCAGATCTTCCTGCATCCGCAGCAGTTTCTTTGATTCCTTTTCCTCGAGGCGGAAGACAGGGATTCCGGTCATCTTGGAGACGACGGCCGCGACATCCTCTGCGGTGAGGACGTAGAGCGATTTCTCGCGCTCCTCCTGCCAGTGGCGCTTCTTCTCCTCGAGTGCTTCGCGGGCCATTTTCAGTTCGTCACGCAAACGCGCGGCGGTCTCAAATTCCTGATCCTTGACGGCGTTTTCCTTGGATGTCTGGACCTCAAGGATACGATGCTCGAGTTCGGTAAACTCTCGCGGCTTGGTGCAGCTGATCAAGTGGGCACGGGAGCCGGCTTCGTCGATCACGTCGATCGCCTTGTCGGGCTGGTACTTCCCCGAAATGTAGCGATCGGACAGCTTGACCGCCGCGACGAGAGCCTCATCGGAAATCTTGATCTTGTGGTGCTCTTCGTACTTCGGACGCAGTCCACGCAGGATCTCGAGGGTTGACGCGTAGTTGGGCTGATCGACCATGACCGTTTGGAAGCGGCGGTCGAGGGCCCCGTCCTTTTCGATGTACTTGCGGTACTCGTTAAGGGTGGTGGCACCGATGCACTGCAGTTCGCCGCGCGACAGAGAGGGCTTGAAGATGTTCGATGCGTCGAGCGACCCTTCCGCGCCACCGGCGCCGACAATCGTATGCAGCTCATCGATGAAAATGATCACGTCTTTCGAATTAATGATCTCGTTCATCACTGCTTTAAGGCGCTCCTCGAACTGACCGCGGTATTTCGTGCCGGCAACCAGCGAGGCCATGTCGAGTGTCACGAGACGCCGGTTCTGCAGCATCTCCGGCACCTGTCCGGTCACAATGCGCTCGGCCAGTCCTTCAACGATGGCAGTCTTGCCGACACCCGGTTCGCCAATCAAGACCGGATTGTTCTTCTTGCGGCGCGACAGGATCTGGCTGACGCGTTCGATTTCGTCGTCGCGTCCGATGATCGGATCCAGCTTGCCTTTGCGGGCCAGTTCGGTCAGGTCGCGTCCGAAATGATCCAGCGCCGGAGTCTTGGATTTCTTGCGCTTCTTGCCAAAGGAGGATGGTTTGCCACCCCGGATGTTTTTCAGTTCCTCGTACGCGTCCTTGTAGTCGACATCGTACATCGAGAGGACCTGCGCCGCCACGCCCTCTTCGTCTTTGAGCAGCGCCAGAAGCAGGTGCTCGGTGTCGATCTCTTTCGACTTGAGCGCGCGCGCCTCCTGGCCGGCAACCTCGAGGGTCTTCTTGGCGCGTGCCGTGAGCGGCAACTGTCCCATGGTCATCGTCCCGCCAGACGGCTGGACGACTTCCTCGACCGAGGATTTGAGTTCGTTGAGATCGAGGCCAATGTTGGAGATGATGTCAATAGCCATCCCCTCGCCCAGACGAATCAAACCCAAGAGCAGATGTTCGGTGCCGATGTAGTCGTGCCGGAGTCGCGCTGCCTCATCCCTGGCATACTCGATTGCCTTTCGCGCCAATTCGGAAAATGTCTCATTCATCGTCGTCGCCTCGAATCCGTTTCGTCCAACCGCGGCTCCTGCCTTGCAGGCGCCTCTCACATTATTAACCTATATCGGTTCCCCAAGGCATTTCGTTTGTCTCTATATCAAGATCGGGACCACAATGGTCACTTTTCCGCTGCACCGCCGGAACGCCGCATCGGCCGGCGCCGGGTCAGCTTCTTGCGCACGAGTTCCGCCCGGGCCACGTCGCGCTCCTCCGGTGTCATTGTCTTGCCGAAGTGATGCTGCAGGTGCGCAGGCTGCGTGGACAGCATCAGTTGATTGATCTGGCCGAGGTCCAGTCCCATGGACTCACCCATGGCCACGCCGAGCCGGACCGCCGACAGGAGGTTCATAATCTCCTGGGACGATAGCACACGCGCGTTGGCCAGGATGCCGAAGGCGCGCCAGATCTTGTCGCGAATGTGGTCGGGGGCATCCGTGAAGAGACGCCGGCGCGCATTGGACTCGTAGGCCAAAAGCTGCCGTGTCACTTTCTCGAGGGAATCCACGAGATCCTCTTCCGAGCGTCCCAATGTTGTCTGGTTGGACACCTGAAATAGATTCCCCAGGACGTCGGAGCCCTCACCGTAGAATCCGCGTACGGCCAGCCCAATCTTGTTGACCTGCGACAGAACGGTGTCCATCTCCTTGATCAGCACGAGACCGGGAAGGTGGATCAGAACGGAGACACGCAAGCCGGTTCCGACGTTGGTCGGACAGGCCGTCAGGAAACCGAGGCGGGAATCGAAATCGAAGCTGAGTCCTTCCGCCAACTGAGTCTCCAGCGCCCGAGCGCGTTCCAGGGCCTGCTTGATGTCCAGACCGGACCGGACCGCCTGAATGCGGAGATGATCTTCCTCGTTGACCATGAGACTGGCGGCCTCTTCATCATCGACATAGAGGCCGCGAGGCGTTTCGTCGCACATGAATTCCGGCGAGATTAGATGGCGTTCGACGAGGAGATCACGCTCGATTTCTCCCAGATCACCAGAGTCGAAAAAGGCTCCTCCGTGCGCCAGCGGAGACTTCTCCACGGCCGTCTTGACGAGTTCGACCACGGCCCGCGATTCATCGGCTTCGGCGCGCGCCGGATACCGGTGACGTGCAAGATTGCGCGCTAAACGGATGCGGCTGGACAACACCACATCGGCGTGCTCGCCCGATCCTGAAAGCCAGGTCACGGGACGCTCTACCAGTTCATCGAATGACCCAAACATCGCTATGTCATCCTCCCCCGAAAACCAGGATCGTCAGATGGTCTCCCCAGTGGCCGGAGACCCCGAATCAATCGTGAGTGACTTCAGACGATCGCGCAGGTCGGCCGCCTGCTCGAAATCCTCCCGCTCGATGGCCTTCTTCAGTTCATCTTTCAACCGGACTTCTTCTTCGATCAGGCCCTGGCCGGTCTGAGACTGCCTCGGCAGAGAGCGGCCGCAGTGACGCGTGGCACCGTGGATCTTACGGAAGAGATCCTCCAGCGGCGCGCGAAAAGCCGTATAGCACTGCCCGCAGCCAAACCGTCCGATGCGGGAGAAATCGACGAACCGCATGCCGCATTCGGAGCAAACAAGGCGGGCGATCGGATCCGACGGTGTGGTCCCGTGCCGGACCATTGAGGTCAGGAACTCCGCGAGTGGAAACGGCACATCGTCCAAGGGGTTGTGGAACCCCTTGCTCTTGGCACATTCCTTGCACAGGTGCATTTCGTTCTTGCGGTTGTTCCGAATCTGCGTGAAATGCACGCTGGCTTCACGTTCTCCGCAGTTTTCACACTTCACGGTGCACCTCTTCTGCGCTATACCCGGCTCCCTCCGCCGGATGCTCGCCAATCAAGATACCCAAAAACGCGTGAGGGGGATGAGATCCATCAGGAAAAATCGGCGCCCCTGCCTGTCCATCCCGGCTCCCAGCGTTCCATCGCCACCGCTTGGATCAACCCGTCACGCATTGCCAGCACCGAATCCGCCCGACTGGCCAGGTCGGGGTTGTGCGTGGCAACCACCAGCGCTCGACCCTTCTCCCGAACTGCATAACAAAGCAGTTCGTGCAACTGTTCCGCGGTGCGCCGGTCGAGATTTCCCGACGGCTCGTCGGCGATGACCAGTGGCGCTTCGGTAACGAGGGCGCGAGCTACGGCGGCTCTCTGCTGCTCTCCCCCAGACATCTCCCCGGGCCTGTGGCTTCCCCGCTGGGCGAGCCCGACCTCGTCGAGGACCGTGCGGGCGCGATCGAGCGCCACTTTCATATCGAGTCCACCGATGATCAGCGGCAAGGCAACATTCTCCAGCGCCGTGAACTCCGGCAGCAGATGGTGGAACTGGAAGACGAATCCCACCATGCGATTGCGATTGCGGGCACGCGTCTCATCATCCAGTTCGTACGGCGATATCCCCCCCCAGAACACGCGCCCTTTGGTGGGAGGATCCAGCCCGCCCAGGACGTGCAGGAGTGTGCTCTTGCCGACGCCGGATGCGCCGACGATGGCAACCATCCTGCCCGAATCGACCGTCAGTTCAATCCCCTTCAGAACCTCGAGGGTTCCGTCAGGAGTTCGGAAGTACCGGTGGACCTGCTCCGCGCGGGCTACTGGAGCAGTCAGGCGGCCTCCCCTGTTATCTATGTCGCCCATTTTGCTGTGTGCATTTACCGTGTGAGTGCCAATTGTGGTAATGTTGCGGATCTTCGATTCAGGTGGCCGGGAGGGCGAGGCTCCTGCCGAGCCTTTTTGCGCGGGGGGAAAAGGCTCGGCAGGAGCCTCGCCCTCCCACACCGCAGACGTAGCACATCATGAATCGCTCCCCACATCATTCGTACCTGAGAATTTCGACTGGGTACAGTTTGGATGCGCGGCTTGCCGGATAGATCGTTGCCACAAAGGAGATGACGACGGCCAGCACCGCCACGATCAGCACATCCTGCAGGTCAACAATGACCGGCAGGAAATCGATGAAATAGATTTCCGGAGGCAGGGAGACCAGCGAAAAGGTCTTCTGGATCCAGCACAGCACAAGCCCCAGGCTTATGCCGAGGACGGTGCCGACGACGCCGATCGTAATCCCCTGCCAGCGAAAAATTGCGCCGATACCGCGCGAAGGCACACCCAGGGTCTTGAGAACCGCGATCTCGCGGCGCTTATCGATCACAACCATGATCAGCGTCGATACGATATTGAAGGCGGCCACGGCAACGATTAACGAGAGGGCCACCAGCGCCCACCGTCGTTCGATCTCCATCCAGCCGAAGAGATTCTTGTGCATCCGTTTCCAGTCGGTCGCATACAAGCCGGGATCGAGATCCTTCTCGATGGATGCGGCCACCTGGTCGGCAATGTTCCAGTCGTCCACCTTGATCTGGAAGCCCGTGACCACGCCCGGCAGTAGGAACAGCTTCTGGGCGTCGGTGAGACGAATGTAGCAGAGTGACGCATCGTATTCATACATGCCGGTCTCGAAGATACCGGCCACGACAAACTTCATGATGCGGGGTGGCTGGCCTTCGGTGAGGGATTCGCCGCGCAGACTGTAGAGAACAACTTCATCGCCCAGACGAGTCTTGAGGCGGTCGGCCAGTGTGGAGCCCATGAGGATGGGACGGGTCCTGGCGGAATCGCCCGCCATCTTCCAGTCACCGTGGATAATCGACTCGGCCAGCCGGGTCACCGCCGCTTCACGCTCGGGGACAATCCCGCGCACGATCACACCGTCGTTGTCTTCCGCCGAGGAGATGGCCGCCTTATAAAAAACAAATGGCGCCACGGCTGTGACATGCGGGTAGGTGGCGAGTTTGTCCTGGAGGCTCTGCCAATCTCTGATGCCATCCGCTTTGCGGTTAAAGATCGTGACGTGGCTGGTGGTGCCGACAATTCGCGATTTCACCTCGACTTCGAACCCGCGCATCATGGCCAGGGCGATCACCAGCGCGGCGGTCCCGATGATTACGCCGAGAACCGAGATCAGAGTGATCATCGAGAGGAAGCCGTGCCGTTGCTTGGAGCGCAGGTACCGCTTCGCGATGAAAGCTACATATCCCATGAGGAGGTCAGTCGGCCGTGTCCGCTTCTGGAGGTTGTCCCGCCCGCAGTGGACGCAACGTGGGGAACAAGATCACTTCCCTGATTGATGACACACCAGTGAGGGTCATGACCAGACGGTCGACACCGAAGCCCAGCCCACCGGTGGGGGGCATGCCGTGTTCGAGTGCGAGCAGGAAATCCTCGTCGACACGATGGGTCTCGAAGTCGCCCCGACGGGCGGCCTCGGCCATTGCCTCGAAGCGGGCACGCTGGTCATCAGGGTCGTTCAATTCTGTGAAGGCGTTACCGACCTCTCTGCCGGCCATGAACAACTCAAAGCGTTCCACCAGCCCTGGTTTTGTGCGGTGCCGCTTGGCCAAGGGGGAGATTTCGACGGGGTAGTCGGTGACGAAGGTCGGGGCGATCAAGTCTGGCTGGACCCTTTGAGAGAATACCTCATCGACGACCTTGCCGTATGACGCTTCACCGGGAATTTCTACGCCGATAGATTTGGCCGCGGCCCGGGCAGAGGCATCGTCCGGCTTTGACAGATCGAGCCCGGTCTTCTGCCGGATGGCGTCCAAGAGGGGAATTTCTGCCCAAGGTGCTGTCAGGTCGATGGTCTGCCCGCCAAAGGGGAATGACGGTACACCCCTTGCGGCGATGGCCGCGTCGATCAAGAGTTCGCGAAAGAGGGCCATGATGTCGCGATAGTCGGCATAGGCGACGTACAACTCGACCATTGTGAATTCGGGGTTATGGTCGCGGTCGATGCCTTCATTGCGGAAATCGCGGCAGACTTCGTACACTTTCTCATAGCCGCCGACAATCAGTCGCTTGAGGTACAGTTCGTCGGCGATGCGCAGATAGAACTCAGCATCGAGCGCGTTGTGGTGGGTGGTAAATGGCCTTGCCGCAGCGCCCCCATAGATCGGCTGCAGTACCGGGGTCTCGACTTCGAGGAAGCCCCGCGCGTCAAGGAAGGACCGGATGCGTGACACAATCTTGGCCCGTGTCACGAAAAGATCCCGCACAGACGGATCCGAGATCAGATCGAGGTACCGGCGGCGGTAACGCAGTTCCTTGTCCACAAGGCCGTGCCACTTCTCCGGCAGCGGACGCATGGACTTGGCGAGAATCACATACCCGTTTGCCTTGATGCTGACTTCACCGGTTCGGGTCTTGAAAACTTCGCCGGAGACACCGACAAAGTCGCCAAGATCGAGCCAGTCGAGACGCTGGTACGGCTCCTCGCCGAGCACATCGACCTTCGCATAGCACTGGATCTGACCGTCACCATCGAGCAGGTGAAAGAACGTGCTCTTGCCATGAGGCCGGAATGATACGATGCGACCGGCAACTCGGACCGGCTTGCCCTCCAGGCCATCGAAGTTGTCGACGATCTGCTTCGAGAGATGGGTCCGCTCGAAAGAATACGGGAAAGGGTCGATTCCCGCCTGGCGCCAGCGTTCGAGTTTGTCCCGGCGGTGGTCGAGTGGGTCGCCTGTGACGGGCTTGATTGGTTCGCTCAAGGTATCCTCATGGCGCGAGGGCCCATTCGGCGGGCCGTGGCGCTGGAGGGGAATATACCGGGGATTGACGGCACATGCAACGAAGGGTCCGCGTTGGGGAACTAACGGATGTCGCTGCGGGCAACGAGATTGCACCTATTCGGGTTGCGGGCAAGGGGCTCAAAGCCCCTTGTCCTCAATTGGATAGGCCGTCCTCAGACCGCTCCCAGCCTTCGAGCAGTCCTCCCCCGGCTCTGATCCCTTTGTCAACCGCTCCACTTCGGTGTCGGTCAGTTTGCGCCAGTGTCCGGGCCGGACTTCCCGGGCTGTGACCCCGGCAAATGAGAGTCGCCTCAGCCTGAGAACCTTGTGTCCAATCGCCTCAAAGAGGTGTTTCACCTCACGTTTGTGGCCCTCGCGCAGGGTTACCTGCACAACCGCGCCGGTCCGGTGCATCGTTAGGATCTTCGCTTTGGCACGGGAGGGTCTGACATGGCCGAGGTCAATACCGTCGTGCAGCCGCTGCAGCTCTTCACGTGTCGGGGTTCCCTCCACGACGGCTTCGTAGATTCGTTCGATTTCGTACCGAGGATGCATCAGCCGGTTGGCGGCGAGGCCATCGTTGGTCAGCAGGAGGACGCCTTCGGTGTCCATATCCAGACGTCCGATAGGGATCAGCTTGGCATACTCCTCGGGCAGCAGGTCGAAGATGGTCTTGCGCCCCCGTACATCGCGACGGGTGGTCAGCACTCCGGCGGTCTTGTTCAGAATGATCCAGACCGGCTCGTCGGGGGGTGGGATAATCGGCTTCCCATCGAGGGCGACTCGATCACGCGCGGGATCGACAAATGTCGCGAGTTTGTCAACGATCACGCCGTTGATCGTGACCCTCCCGGTCGCGATCAGATCATCGGCACGGCGCCGGGAACCGACGCCGGCACGGGAGAGGAAGCGATTCAGGCGTTCGCCGCGGGGGGAGTCGATACCAGGGATGTTATCGTTCTCGTCCATGGCAGAAATGCCCTTAATCAGGGCATCGAAGACCGGGGCGATCTCTTTTCAACTCATGCTAGTGTCATGTCATGTATCAAGCGTCGGATAAAGACGCTTGAGCTTGATCCTGGCGTCCTTTGTGGTGAATTGCCAGTCGATTCGTGAATTCGCGTTGTTCCTTCGTTTCTGCCACGCTTCCAC